>Ga0272444_10005100_pt1 | contig 11407 bp, 6 predicted proteins | sample SSMForm13_FD_201033 | JGI IMG/M metagenome (GOLD analysis project Ga0272444, IMG submission 201033) | Marine sediment archaeal communities from Little Sippewissett salt marsh, Falmouth, MA, United States - SSM-Form-13 | ecosystem: Environmental > Aquatic > Marine > Wetlands > Sediment ... | reverse complement strand
CTATTAGACCAATCATTTCCATTGGCCAGGGAGAACTATAAAATAAACAAGCATGACCAGAATTCCAGATCCATGTGGGTGTACTACCTGGTGACAAAATCGACCCTTACCGGTTCCGGGAATGATCAACAGCAAAAAGAGTCTTCGCTGGCCCAATTGGCCTTCCTCACGGAAAATTTCCAACATCAAATGGCTTATGCCGCTTTTCTGGCCAGCCATGAAAAAGCTCACGAAGCGATAGAGATACTCAATCTGGCGGTTGAACGCAGTGATCTTTCATTCAAACAACGATCAAAAGCGTATGCGACGCTCGCCGCTGCTTTCGGACAAACCGGCCAGTTTGCAAAAGAAGCCTTAGCCTGGAATCAGGCGTATCGATATGAGGAGACGCCCATTTATCGCTTATACGAAATCCAGGCATGGAAAAAAGCGGGTAATTTCCAAGCCGTTGTAAAAATCATCCATAATTTTCCAGTTCAACGATTAAGTGCCAAACATCAAGTCTCCTGGTATGAGACAACCGCTCATACCTGGCGGGAAATGGGAGAACTGAATGAAAGTAAAATGGCATGGCAAAAAGCTGCGGAAATACAACCCAGAGCATTCTATCACTGCCAGATCAGCGATATTTTGGTCGCCCAAGGCGATCTGAAAGGCGCCGAAACACATACCGAGAAAGTATTTCAAATCTGGCCCCAAAATCCACGCATCATCAAGCGCCTTGCTTACATCAATATCCAACTGGGAAATAATGAAAAAGCGACCATGCTCTTTGAGCGCCTTAAAAAAAATGGGTGGGATAGCTATGAGACATCGGCGGATCTCGGATTTGCCTATGCACGGATGGGAGAGAACGAATTGGCCTATCAAAACCTTGTCAACGGGGTGGATAAGGTGCTGTCCGACGGTAATGGCGATCCCCGAAAAAGCGCACAACAACAATCCGTATTGGCCAGCATGCGTAGCCAGATCGCAGAAATCGATCGCCGCTTTGAATTCTTGATCGCAGACAGCTTTTACTCATTAAACGATGAAGATGGTGTTTTAAAACTGCCATCATCATCGCAATGGTTCAATATGGGAATCGGAATGGTAGAGCTCGGATTTCAGCCACCCCGGATAGGCTATGATGCCGGCCGCATCCTGACCCTCTTCGGGCGCGTCATGTGGCCGAATCGATCCGATAGCATTCGTCCTGAAAAGGATACCCTGCAGGCCGGATTAGGCGTGAAATATAAACCATTGAAACAGACCAACGTCATCCTGTCCGCCGAACAAATATTTGGGTTGGGGGATGAAATTGATGATCACCTGCTGCTTCGCGTCGCGCATTCAGCAACGCATATGCCATCTAAGCACAGCCACGCAAAGGATGGGCCATCCATTCTCGATTATTTATCCTATCGACAGGTCTATACTGATATCGGCAAGGCATTTGATGATGACGACTCCTGGTTTATCAGTCATGAAACACGGCTGGGGAATGACTTGTCCAGCAAAGATAATCGTTTTTATCTGTTGTTCGGATATCTACAAGGCAACGCCATCCTGAGCAGTGATGAGGATTTTGCTCAAATTCAGACCGGCATCGGTTTTTCCTGGCAACGGCTTGGCGGATTGGATCATTACAGGGGATATCAGCGGGAAGCCGAACTTCTGCTCCGCCTAGGGTACGTTGTATATGAGGATAACGACAACCTGGGGTTGAGTACGCTTTTAGGCCTGCGCCTTTCTTTTTTCTAACCTTATATTTATTTGTGCTTACCGTCCCTTTTTGGATGCGGCACAGCCAAAAGGACACCGTATATGCAGACAAACCATGATTCCAAAGCCTTTTCTATCTATCCACTGTTTTGCGTTCTTTTTCTGATGGGGGAGTTGGTCGCCTGTACGCCCCCTTCTGCTTGTCTGACCGCCGATACCAATCGAACATTCGTTCAACTATGGAGAGATGATGCCAAGCGAACGACCACAAACTGGGACCAATGGTTTTTACAAATCGAGCATTTGGGGTTCGATGAAATCATTGTTCAATGGAGTTCATATGATGACATCAGTTTTCACGTTGATTCAAGGCCAGGATATGAAAATGCACCTTGCCTTGAAGCTTTTACAAGAGCCGCGTTGAAACATCAAAAACGAATTTGGCTGGGACTTGATTATGACCCGGGCTTCTGGGAAGCCATTGATGCATCACCCGGTGGCGTAAAGCAGTATTTGTCCATGCGCTTGTCCAAGATCAAACAAAGGCTTCCGTATTTGCTGCAATCTTTGCAGGCCATCGACGCACAGGGCAAAATCATACAGGGGTGGTATATCAGTGACGAGATCGATGACATCAACTGGCGAGATCCGCTGCGCCGACAATTGCTGTTCGCCTACTTGAAAGATCTTCGCTTGGTTCTTCACAAGGCGCATAAAGACTGGCCGGTATTGATCTCTGGATTCTCCAATGGGGCCTGCCCCCCCGATGATTTGACCGCATTTTGGAATACCGCGCTCAAATTCACCGGCATTGATGGGGTTCTGTTTCAAGATGGCGTTGGGGCGGGCAAACTGTCCCTTGATCAGTTAGAAACATATTTAAACCATTTTCACTCCCACCTTGAGGATGCTGATCATCGTTTCGGTGTCATCGTCGAATTATTTGAATTCACAAAAAATAATTCAAAGCAGCCCCATGCGCTTCAGTCCGCCCAGTTTTCTCGGGTATCACAGCAAATCTTTCTGGCCCAACAATACAGCACCTTGCCCATTACTGTTTTTTCAGCACCCGATTATCTTAAATCAGACGGCGATCAACATACCCGCAAATTATACAGGGACTGGGAAATCGACAGAGCATTTTGCCAATAAGACATAATGAAAAAATCTCCCGTTCCTGGGATACACCAATAGAAAATAAAAAATGGAGGATAACTGTCGATGAAACAAGAGCAATCAAAAATTGCCATCCTGATTGGCACCCGGCCCGAGGCCATAAAAATGGCCCCTGTCGTAAAGGCATTGCGAAATTCTCAGCATTACGCGCCTCAGGTTCTTTTATCTGGTCAGCAGAAAGATCTCAGCCGATCCGCATTGAAGGCGTTTGGCCTTGAATCCAAAGACGTGCTGGTCCGGCATTTTGACGATTACAGTCTTTCCGGCCAGGCCAGCGGATATTTAGACGCGTTGAGCGCCTATTTAAAAGCACAGCCCGTTGAATTAATGCTGGTGCACGGTGATACCACCACCGGTTTCATCGGGGCACTGGCCGCGTTTTACCAACAAATTCCAGTCGGCCATGTCGAAGCCGGACTGAGAAGCAACGATCTTGAAAATCCATTTCCCGAAGAGGCCCATCGGCGGCTGATTGATCCATTATGCCGGCTGCTTTTCGCCCCCACGCAGCGAGCCAGACATAACCTGATCAACGAAAATGCAAATCCAAACCATATTATCGTGACCGGCAACACGGTGGTCGATGCGGTACACGCGTTGGCCACATCACCGGTGGATCTTCAAAAGTACTTGGCGGATTTCATTCAACCGGCTTGCCGATTGATCCTGCTGACCGCCCATCGTCGTGAGAATTGGGGGGCGCCCATGAAAGAGATCTGCGGTGCGACGCGGACGTTGGCCGATCGGTACCCCAATTTACGATTTATTGTTCCGGTGCATCCCAATCCGAATGTCAGTTCAACGGTCCATGCCATTTTAGGCGATCACCCCCACGTACTCTTGGTTCCGCCCCTTAACTACATGGATTTGATTGCCGTCATGCGTCGCGCCTATTTAATTCTTACGGATTCTGGTGGCATTCAGGAAGAAGCACCATGCGTCGGTACACCTGTGCTTATTTTGCGCAAAGTCACCGAAAGACCGGAAGTCGTTGAAGGCGGCTGCGGTCGTCTGATCGGGACCGGGCGAGATGATATTATCGCGCAAGCTTCCACCATCCTTGAAGATCCTGTATCTCGCGAACGCATGATCCCCGAACAGAATCCGTTTGGCGACGGCAAAGCCGCACTCAGAATCGTCAGAGCCATCGACAATTGGCGGCACCACCGACCACTGGATATGGAAAACAATGATTTTACGTTTGATCCAGACTTCTCAAACAGGCGCTAAGACCGGTCCGATATTCATGGTTTAGGCCGAAAAGTTCACTGCAGCCTGCATGCAGAACGTATTTCATTCAATCCGCAAAAGGAGAAAAAATTAAATGACTATCTCAGATCGATTGTTACCCGGCCATTTCAGGATGTTGCCATTGTTTTGGTTGCTTGCTGTCATGACCATCGCTGTCAGTGCCCACGCCCGTCACCATCATCATGGAACCGACAATCAAATCTTAATTCTCTACGACAGTGCCGGCCCCTACGATCACATCGGAAAGGAACACGCTATTTTGCTGGAGAACCTGTTGGGTCACTTTAACCTGGAGATACAAAAAAAGCCGGTTTGTGAGTACTCCGCCGGTGATATCCAGAACCAGCAGGCAACTTTTTACATCGGTGCGACGTTTGATGAGCAAAGTTACTATGCCGCTGATTCTACAGAGTGGCAGAATTATGACGATTTCCTCGCCGATTGCGCCACGGCAACGGCCCCTGTGGTTTGGCTGAACTACAACCTTTTGACCCTCCAATCAAAAATGGATGCCCAAACGCCCAATGCGTTCGCCGAAAAATTCGGTTTCATCCCCATCGGCGTGGTCAACAATCAATACAACCGCGTTCTGTACAAAGACACGCAATTATACAAAGGCGTGGTGCCGTTTGCCAATCCAGGCGCCGATCTGACCGGATGCGTGGAAGAAGGCGATGGTCGCTATGCCTGCAGCACGGAACTCAACGCCCTGTCGATTGTTGATAGCGAAGACACGACCGTTTTTGCCTGGGCCTATTCCACCCTCTCATCTGCGGAGAACACCCCCTATATCACCCAAGGTAATAATTTTTGGTTCATCGGTGATTTGCCCTTCATGTATCTTTGTGAAGAGGATCGCTATCTGGCCTTTGCCGATGTCCTGCACGACGTGCTTGATATTAATCACGACACGTCACACCGGGCGCTGGTCAGACTGGAAGACGTCAGCAGTGATACCGATGCCGACGCACTGCAGGCGGTAACCGATTATTTAAGCGGGGCAGGTATTCCCTTTTCAGTGGCGACCATTGCCCAGTATCGAGACAATTTGATCTTTGACCCACCACTAGCTTTATCGGAGAATGGCCGGCTTCTAAAATCTCTGTACCGCAATCACAAGGCCTCGATTATTGCTCACGGCTATACCCACCAACGCGATTGTCTCGAGAACCCCTACAACGGGATCTCCGGTGATGATTTTGAATTTTATCGCGTGACCATCAATGCCGATAACTCCCTTGAGTTTGTCTCACCCCTTGGATTGGACACAAAATGGAAAAATCGCCATCGTATGAAGAAGGCCAAATTGGCACTCGAAATTGCCGGCTTGTCCCCTTTTTGCTGGGAGGCGCCGCATTATCTGGCAAGCGAGAATGCTTACAAGGGTATCCGTGAGCTTTTTCCGATTCATTATGGCCGCCTGGTTTACTTTAATCAGGTTGGCGGTCAACCGCATGTCATCAGCTTCAATAAATGGTTACACCCCACTTATTGGGGAGAAAAACCCCATATGCTGGGACAATTCTTTCCCTACCTGATCCACAAGGATGTGTATGGGTACAAAGTCATTCCTGAAAACATTTGCAATATCGAGCCCGATCCGTTTGAAGGCTATCGACCGCTGTTTCCGGAGGACTTGATCCGCCACGCGGAAAAAGCACTTGTCGTTCGTGACGGCTTCGCCAGTTTTTTCTACCACCCGGATTATGGCGTCGACTATTTGCAAGAAGTGGTCGAAGGCATACAGGCATTGGGCTACACATTTGTTGCCGCGGACAGCCTTTTCAGCACCCGATAACGTGGGTGTGACCTGATCCATCACCATTTCTCCTTAAGAATTCGAAGGATCGGGTCGATGACCATGGCATCGCGACAAATTAATGTTGCTCACAGGAGGAACGCGATGCCACGAGGCTCAAATCAGTCCCGTATTTTTCTTCAGGAATTGTTTCAAAAACATGACGGCGAGCAGTTGCTGGAACGGCTCGCGCCCCAAACAGACGATCCGCCGGTCAGTGTGGCTGCAGGCATCAGCATCACCGACCGGGCGGTTGAACGGCGCTGGAAGCGTATTGCCTGCGCACCGGGCATTCGGGAGGTGTTGCTGCCGCCCGGCGGTGATGTGGACCATGCGGTTTACGAAGGCAATATCGAAAACTATATCGGCAGGGTCATGCTGCCAGTGGGCCTGGCCGGCCCGTTGCGGGTCAACGGGCTGTTTGCCAAAGGCGACTACTATCTGCCCCTGGCCACCACCGAGGCGGCCCTGGTGGCCTCCTACCACCGGGGCGCCACACTGCTCAACCGGACCGGTGGCTGCAGCGCCCTGCTGCTGGCCGAGGGCGTTGTCCGGGCACCGGGGTTTGCCTTCGCCACGGCCCGGGACAGCGGCCGGTTCGTTACCTGGGTGCTTGAAAACCAGGACCGCATCCGGGCTGCTGCCGAGGCCACCACGCGCCATGGCAGCTTATCGGACCTGCGCATTCAGCTTACGGGCAACCACGTCTACCTGCTTTTCGAATACCAGACCGGCGATGCATCCGGCCAGAACATGGCCACCATTGCCACCGAGGCCGCCTGCGACCTGATTAACGAAGAGTCACCGGTGCATCCTGAGTACAGTTTCGTGGAAGCCAACATGTCCGGTGACAAAAAGGCCAGCGCGCTCAGTTTTCAAAACGTGCGAGGCCGGCATGTCACCGCCGAAGCGACCATTGCCGCCGATCTGATCGAACGCTACCTGCATACCACAGCGCAGCACATGACCAATTACTGGCGGATGTCGGCCATGGGCGGGGTGCTGTCGGGCACCATTGGTGTGCAGGGTCATTATGCCAACGGCCTGGCGGCCCTTTATATCGCCTGTGGCCAGGATGCGGCCTGCATCTCCGAGTCGGCCGTGGGATTGACCCGTTTCGAAACCCGCCCTGACGGCCTTTACGCCAGTGTGACTCTGCCTAACCTGATGGTGGGTACGGTCGGGGGCGGTACCGGACTGCCCAGCCAGCAGGCGTGCCTTGAGCTTATGGGATTGTCCGGCAGCGGAAAGGCCCGTGCCCTGGCCGAGGTGTGCGCCGGTCTGGTCCTGGCCGGAGAACTGTCCATTATCGGTGCCCTGGCCGCCGGCCATTTCACTCGGGCCCACAAAAAGCTGGCTCGCAAACGGGGGACCCCCCATGGCTAACCGGTGGTGGATTTACCAGCGGGAACGCTTTCCGGTTTTTGCCCATGGCCCCCTGATCCTGGCATTCAGCCTGTCGGCCATGAGCTACTCGGCCCTTTTGCGCGGTCAGCATCGACTCGCCCCCACAGCTGCCCTGGTGGCCTTTGTGACGGCCTTCCTTTTTTTTCTGCAACTGCGCATCGCCGATGAATTCAAGGATGCCGAAGATGATGCCCGCTGGCGGCCTTACCGGCCCGTGCCGCGGGGCCTGGTCAAGCTTGGCGAACTGGGTTGCATCGGTGCTTTTGCAGCGGCTATCCAGTTGATTGGTTCCCTTTTGCTCGACATCCGTTTGGCGCTCTGGCTGATGGTGGCCTGGACCTGGCTGGCCCTGATGAGCAAGGAGTTTTTTGTGCATGCCTGGCTGAAACGCCACCCGGTCTTTTATATGCTCTCGCACATGGTCATCATGCCGGTCTTTGACATCTATGCCACGGCCTGCGACTGGCTGCCCCAAGGCGGTGGGTGGCACCGCGGCCTGGTCTGGTTTCTGGCTGTCAGCTACCTCAACGGCATCGTCATCGAAATTGGCCGCAAGATCCGGACGCCCGCGGATGAGGAAGAAGGCGTTGAAACCTACAGCATGCTCTGGGGCCGGCCCAGGGCCTTGGCGGCTTGGCTGACCGCCATGGGGCTGACCGCCCTATGCGCTTTTTGCGGGGCCCGGCTGATCGGTTTTGAAAAACCCGTGGCCGTGCTCCTGCTGCTGCTTTTGATCTGGGCCGGGCTGGAAACCACAGGCATTCTATCAAAACCTGATCCAGGCCGGGGCAGGCGCATCGAGCTCGTCTCCGGTGTCTGGACCCTGGTCATGTACCTGAGCCTGGGGGCCCTGCCCCTGGCGCTTCGGGCGATAGGCGGTGCAGGATGAAACGAATCCTTTTCCCGGAAGACGTGGGCGCTCACCCTTCCCGCGCCATGCTGGGCGGCAAGGCCGCGGCCCTGGCCGAAATGAGCGCGGCCGGCCTGCCCGTGCCGCCCTGGTTTGTGGTCACCCCGGCCGCGTTTACGGCCAGCCTGCCTCATGAAGCCGAAAACCTGTTAAATGGGGCGGACGCTGTCCGGATTGAAACTACGCTTGCAGATCTAAAGCCCGGCGATGAGCTTACGGCCGATGTTTCCAGGGCACTCTCGCGGCTTTGCCCCAACGCTGAAGCCGTGGCGGTGCGCTCTTCTGCCGTGGATGAGGACGGCAGCCAGCACAGCTTTGCCGGTCAGCTTTCCTCTTATCTGTTCGTTGCATTGAATGATGTGCCGGAGCGGATCATGGACGTCTGGCGCTCGGGCTACAGCCCCCGGGTGCTGGCCTATCGCCGGGAGATGAACCTTGCGCCCGCGCCCACGCCGCCTGCAGTGCTGGTGCAGCGGATGGTCGATGCCGATGCGGCCGGGGTGGCCTTCAGTGCCGATCCGGTTACCGGCCGGCGCGGCATTGCCGTGGTCAGTGCGGTGCCAGGCGTTGGAGAAACGCTGGTGTCCGGCGAAATCGACGCCGATACCTGGCGGGTAGATCGAAAGGGTCGGGTCATCGAACGGATTCTGGCCGGCTCAGAAGAAAAAGAGGATGCGGCTGACCGTTATGACCACCCCCAAAAACGCACCGGTTGCCTGACCGACAGGCAAGCCCGCGCCGTCGCCGGTCTGGCCCGCCGGGCGGCCCGCTATTTCGGCTGCCCCCAGGACATCGAATGGGCCATTCAAAATGATCAGGTATATCTGCTCCAGGCCCGGCCGATTACCGGGCTGGCCGCCCTTTTCGATCCGGACGGCGGGATCAACATCTGGGACAACAGCAATATTGCTGAAAGCTACGGCGGGATCACCACCCCGTTGACCTTCAGCTTTGCCAGCCACATCTACAGTGAGGTCTACCGCCAGTTCTGCCTGATCATGGCCGTTCCGGGCCGGGCGGTCGAGGCCTGCCAGCAGATTTTCCCGCGCATGCTGGGCCTGGTGCGCGGCCGGGTCTATTACAACCTGATCAACTGGTACCGGCTGCTGGCCCTTTTTCCGGGCTTTCGCCTCAATCAGGGGTTCATGGAACAGATGATGGGGGTAAGGGAAAAAATCCCCGAGGAGGTATTGGCCGATGCCCTGTCCCTTTACCGGGTCGGCCCGATTCAGGATGCCTTGAACCTGCTGCGCACCATTTCCGGACTTCTCGTCAATCTCTACCGGATGCCGCGCACCATCGGCGCCTTTTACCGGCGTCTGAAACGTGCCCTGGCGCCTTCCCATCCACCTCTCGCAGACCTTCGGCCTGACGAGCTGTGCAGCGCCTACCGGATGCTGGAGTCGCAACTGCTCACCCGTTGGGATGCGCCGCTGATCAACGATTTTTTCGCCATGCTGTTCTACGGACTGCTTCAGAAGCTCACGGCCCGCTGGTGCTGCAAAAAGGGCCTGGAAAAACAGAGCGAGAGCCTGCAGAACGATCTGATCAGCGGCCAGGGTGGCATGATCAGTGCTGAGCCGGCCCAGCGGATTCTGGAGATGGCCCGCATGGCAGCCAAAGACCCGGCACTCACCGAGGCCCTGGCCGCTGCCGACAGGCAGACTATCGAGAAAGCCCTGTCCGGCCACGGCCAACTGAAAAACCGGGTCGACGGGTACATGGCCCGCTTCGGCGATCGCTGTCTGGACGAACTCAAGCTGGAAAGCGCTACACTGCACGACGACCCCATGATACTGTACCGCTCGGTGGGTGAATTTGCCCGCCGCATTGCCGGTGGCCACGACGGTAAAGGTGTTGACGAACGCGCCACCCGCAGACGGGCCGAGCGCAACGTAGCCCGCCGATTATCCCGCCGCCCCCTCCACCGGATGCTGTACTACTGGGTGCTGGCTCAGGCCCGGGACCGGGTGCGCGACCGGGAGAACCTGCGTTTCGAGCGCACCCGCCTGTTCGGCCGGGTCCGGCGTATCTTCGTGGAGCTGGGACGGCGCTTTCATGCCGACGGCATCCTGGACGATCCCCGGGATATTTTCTGGTTGGAAAAGAATGAGATTTTTGGCTTTATCGAAGGCACCGCCACCACCACCGATCTTAAAAAACTGGCCGCCCTGCGCCGGGAGGAATTTGGCCGCTGGCAGACGGCTGAAGTGCCGGCCGATCGCTTCGAGACCTTTGGCATGGTCAGCCACGCCCACACCTATCAGGCCAGCGGCCAACCCGCCGAGACGGTGAGCGGTGATACGGCACGGGGCCTGGGCTGCTGTCCTGGTAAGGTGCGCGGCCGGGTTCGGGTGATCCATGATCCCAAGGGGGCTCGGCTGCGCCAGGGTGAAATCCTCGTGGCCGAGCGTACCGATCCCGGCTGGGTCATGCTGTTTCCGGCCGCTGCGGGACTGCTTGTCCAGCGCGGCAGCCTGCTCTCCCATTCGGCCATCGTAGCCCGGGAAATGGGAATTCCGGCCATTGTCTCCCTAGCCGGGGTGACCACCTGGCTGAGCGACGGCGATCTGGTGGAGATGGACGGTGAAACCGGTATTGTCAACCGACTGGAGGCCCATCATGCAGACCAGTGAGGCGGCCCGCCACGCCGTTTTTTCCGCGATCCGCTATGCCCAGTGCTGGGAGGATGCCGACATTCTGGTCGAAGGATTGAACGTTCAGCCCGGCAACACCTGCCTGTCCATCGGCTCGGCCGGGGACAACGCCCTGGCCCTTCTGGCGGCCGGTGCCGAACGGGTAATCGTCCTGGATCTGAATCCGGCCCAGATGGCCTGCCTTGACTTGCGCATGGCCGCCTATAAAGCCCTTGACCATCCGGAACTGCTGGAGCTGATCGGTTCGCGTCCCAGCCGCCGACGCCATGCGCTTTACCGGCGTTGCCGGCCAATTCTCTCAACCGATGCCAGGCGCTTCTGGGATGCCCATGGGGCCAGTATCGATGCGGGCATTGGCGGCGCCGGCAAATTCGAGCATTACTTTGCTATTTTCGGCCGCAGGGTGCTGCGGCTGGTCCACCGCCGCGCCACCATCCAAAGGCTGCTTCAGGGTGGAAGCCGGGCCGCCCGGCTGCATTTTTATGAAAAAAAATGGAATACCAT
>Ga0272444_10005099_pt1 | contig 11408 bp, 10 predicted proteins | sample SSMForm13_FD_201033 | JGI IMG/M metagenome (GOLD analysis project Ga0272444, IMG submission 201033) | Marine sediment archaeal communities from Little Sippewissett salt marsh, Falmouth, MA, United States - SSM-Form-13 | ecosystem: Environmental > Aquatic > Marine > Wetlands > Sediment ... | reverse complement strand
GCCTGGCGGGAACGCATCGCATCGTTGAAACACGAGCGACCGCAGGGCATCGTCATGTCCGATATACCGCTTCTTTTTGAAACGGACTGCGGTCATCTGTTCGATGTGACCATTCTTGTCTATGCCTCACGGGAAACACAGATCAGACGCATCATGCGGCGGAATCACATTTCCCGGGAAGAAACGCTGATACGCCTCCACGCCCAGATGCCGATTGACGAGAAGAGGTCTCTCGCCGATATCGTCATTGACAATGACGGCGATCTTGCCGTCACCTGCAAAGCTGTCGATCATGTCTGGCAGATGCTGCGTGACCGGGAACGGACACTCACCCGTCACGACAAATAATGTGGGACGATCCGTACCTGTTGTTTACAGAGAACTCCGGCCCAGGTCCGCTGCCAATCCCGTGAAGACGTGATAAAAGGCGTCATTCTCGGAAACGGCCTTCATCAGAACGAACGCCAGTTCCCCCAGGTTTTCCCTGTTGACAATGAGATTGACGCTCTTGTTGAAGGCCATCATCTTATCCATGGTGCGGTAACGATGGCTGACGAGAGTTATAAAAATTGAACGCCTGAGACCCATTGAAAGCCCTTCCAGATACCGGAGCACCACATTTTCCCCGGGATCGCCCGTGTCAAAGTTCTCATCGATGACAACATGATTAAAGAGATGGAAACGCATCTTCCTCAGCGCGTCCCGCGTGTTCAAGGCCTTCACGACGGCACAATCGAGCGTGGTAAGGGCATTCATTACCGGAGGTACGAAGGCGGCATCAGATACACAGACAAGGGCGGTTTTCTTTCCCTTTTCAACAAAATCGAAGGGCTTTTCCGCGGCATCATAACCTTCCGCGGCGATTTCCGCCATAATTCTCATCTCATCGGACATGGTCCCTTCCTCCGTCGTCGCTCCTACAGTTTTCTTTTCCCGTATTCCCTGTCGACCTCGAGACCCTCGATCCCCGTTGTCTTGACTCCACGGGCACTTTTGACTCGATCGATTCCTCGGCCGACGACACCACGAGACGTCGCGTAGGCCATCGCCGTTTCCTCCGTGATGACCCCTTTTTCATACAATCCGACGATGTAATCGTCGAAGGTGATCATGCCGTAGCTGCCGCCTGCGTCTATGATGTCACGGTAGGTTTTGCCTTCCCTCTCTCCATGAACAATCGTATCCTGAACACGGAGATTTGTCCCCATTATTTCAAAGGCGGCGACTCGCCCGCCGCCCTTTTTCGGCATGAGGCGCTGACAGACGATCCACCGAATCGTATCGGCCAGACGGAACCTGATCTGCCGCTCTTCGTCCATGGAAAACATGCCGGTAATGCGGTTGATCGTCTGACCGGCATCGACGGTATGGAGGGTGCTGAGCACGAGATGACCCGTTTCGGCGGCGTTCAGGCCGATTTCCACGGTTTCACGGTCACGCATTTCACCGACGAGGATCACCTTCGGTGCCTGGCGCAGTGCGGCGCGGAGTCCGGCGGCGAAACTGTCGAAATCCTGCCCCAATTCTCGCTGATTGAATGTCGCCATCTTATGGGGATGTTCGAACTCGATGGGGTCCTCCAGCGTAATGATGTGAACGGGCTGCTGCTCGTTGATCTCGTTCAAGACGGCGGCAAGAGACGTGGACTTACCGCTTCCCGTCGCACCCGTCACAAGGATGATGCCGTTTTTGACCTTTGCCATATCAAGAAAGGCCTGCGGCAGCCCCAGATCCTGACAGGTGGGAATTTTCGTCTCCAGTTTCCTCAGAACAATAGAATAATGTCCCCTCTGGGAAAAGATACTCACCCGGAACCGCGCCTTCCCCGGCAGTGAATAGGAAAGATCACAGGACCCGTCCCGGAGCAGATTTTCCGTCAGTCGCCGATCGCCGTTGATCAGGTTCAGCGCGAACATTTCCGTTTGGAATGGTGTCAATTCGAGAAACGGCGGATCGAATGTCACTTCCGTCAGCAAACCGGCGCTTTCCACCTGGAACGGCTTTCCCACGGTGATATTGAGATCGGAGACGTTCTCATGGGAATCGAGCATCTTGTTGAGAATATAATCGATCTCCTGTTTCCTCATAACCGCCCTCCGTCCGACGTTTTAGATCTCGGTAAAATCGCTGGGCTGCTTTCTCAAAAGCGGCCTGAACTTCTGTTTGTCATTTGCCTTGATGTAGGCCTCGTCGGGACCGATCCAAGCACGCTGGAGCAGATTCATGATGGCATCGTCCAGGCTTTGCATCCCGTATTTCTTCCCCGTCTGTATGGCTGACGGGATCTGAAAAGTTTTTGATTCGCGAATGAGGTTCCGCACCGCCGGCGTGGCGATCATGATCTCAAGGGCCGCACACCGCCCCGTCTTGTCGACACGGCGAAACAGGGTCTGTGAGATGACCGCGCGAATGCCGTCGGCCAGTGTCGAGCGGACCTGTGCCTGCTGGCTCGCCGGGAAAACCTCGATCACCCGGTCCACCGTTTTCGCCGCACTCGTCGTATGCAGTGTGCCGAACACCAAGTGACCCGTCGAGGCCGCTTCAATGGCCAGTGCTATTGTCTCCAGGTCCCTCATTTCCCCGACGAGAATAATATCGGGATCTTCACGGAGCGCGCCACGGAGAGCGGATGCAAAGGTCTTCGTATGGAATCCCACCTCCCTCTGATTGATGATGCACCCCTTGCTCTGGTGAACAAATTCGATGGGGTCCTCAATGGTGATGATATGGTCCTTGCGGTTCCGGTTCGCCTCGTCGATGATGGCGGCCAGGGTGGTCGATTTGCCGCTCCCCGTCGGCCCCGTCACCAGGACAAGACCCCGCGGAAGCGTGGCCAGTTTGGTGATCACGGGCGGCAGTCCCAGTTGTTCCGCCGACATGATCGCACTGGGTATTTCACGGAATACGGCGGCGACGCCGTTTTTCTGCTGAAAAAAATTGGCTCGATACCGGGCAAGATTGGGCACTTCGTATCCGAAATCCACATCCCCCGTCTCTTCAAACTGTTTTACTTTGTGCTCCGGAGCAATTTCGTAGAGCATACCTCGCAGTTCATCATTTTCCAGAACATGATACTTGACCCTTTCCATGTCTCCCCGGATGCGTATCGCCGGTTGCTGTCCCGAGACGAGATGCAGGTCCGATGCGCCCTGCTCGTGCATCAATTTGAAAAAGGCGTCTATTTGTGCCATAGTTAGTGTCCTCGCGTGTGTGAAATGGACGATAATACTTCGGGTTAAGTACATTATCTGTTCAGTGAAAGTCAAGACGGGAATAATGATCACCGTTGCCGGTCCATGGACAAACCGGTGTCTTCCCTTGTAACGAAAGAGAGGCGGAACATGACAGGCATTATAACCGACACGGATCGTGACAGGCTGGCGAGAAGAGGCATCACCGAAGAGGACGTCCTGAACCAGATCAAACGGCTCACGGGATCACCGTGTTACTTCCGCCTCAACCGGCCCTGTACCGTCGATGACGGTATCGCCCGGTATGGACCCGATGACGAGAAAAAGTACATCGCCACATACGACGGGGCGGTCTCCCGGATACGCGTGACGGCGTTTGTCCCCGCTTCGGGCGCGGCCAGCCGCATGTTCCGCTCCTGGTTCCAGTTTTCCGCTCAACGGGACTTCATCGGGACGGTGGAGGCACGGACCTTCGCAAAGGAACTCCCCCTCTATGCCTTCTACGAGCACCTGGCATCCGTCATCGCCGAGAATGGCGATTCCCTCGACCGCCTCCTCGTCGACGGGGCATACGTGACCATTCTCGACTACATTCTCACATCCCGGGGGTTGAATTACGGGCACCTGCCCAAGGCCCTGATTCTCTTCCACCGGTATCCCACGGCTTCCCGGACAAGCCTCGAAGAGCACCTCGTGGAAGCGGCCCGGTATGTGGACGGGTCGGGAACCTCCCGACTGCACATCACCGTGTCCCCGGAGCACCGGGACGATGTCCATAAGCTCCTCACCGCGGTCACACCGGCCTATGAAAAGATGTGCACCACCGTTTACGATATCGGTCTCTCAGTACAGCACCCGTCAACAGACACCATCGCCGTGGATATGCGAAACATCCCCGTCCGGGACGAACGGGGGAACCTCGTTCTCCGGCCGGGGGGCCATGGCGCGCTGCTGAAAAACCTCTCCGACATTGACGCCGATATCATCTTCATGAAGAACATCGACAATATCGTTCCCGACCGCCTGAAGGAAACCACCGTCCGTTACCGGAAAATGCTCGGGGGTGTACTCATCAGTCTCAGGGACGAGGTCTTTCGCCTCACCACGGCACTGGAACATGACCCGCCGCAGGGCGTCATCGATGAGGCCGTATCCTTCGGCCGCGAGCGTCTCGCCATCACCTTTCCCCGGGGATTCGAGACACGATCGTCTGGTGACCAGCGGCGGTGGCTCTTTGACAGGTTTGACCGGCCGCTCCGCGTCTGCGGCATGGTTAAAAACGAAGGAGAACCGGGAGGCGGACCATTCTGGGTGGAAGAAGAAGGCGGCCGTCTTTCCCTCCAGATCATCGAAAAGGCCCAGGTGGACGATGCGTCACCCGCACAGCAGGCCATTATGGACAGGGCCACCCATTTCAATCCCGTGGATATCGCCTGTTCCATCACATCTCTCACGGGCGAGGCATACGACCTCGCGCGGTACGTGGACCCGTCCACGTTCATTGTGACACAGAAATCGCGTAACGGTCAGGACATCAAGGCATTGGAACGTCCCGGTCTCTGGAACGGTGCCATGGCCGGCTGGAACACCGTTTTCGTCGAGGTACCGGCGGCCACGTTCAATCCCGTCAAGGAGATACGGGACCTGCTCCGGGCGGAACACCGTACGGACGCCAGAAACTGATGAGGAACTGCTTGGTACCGGGAAACAGGTTTCACGGGGATCGCAGTGTCGTCACCACCCGCGTCAGCGTCTCATCACCGCCGACATTACCGGGAAAAACGACATAGGGCATGCCGGGGAAACGGCTCTCCTCTCCGAGACGCCACACGGGGACGCCGGGCTGGATCTGTCCCAGCACCATGGCCCGCCTCACGGCGAGCCCGTGAACGCCGATATCGCTCGACGTAATGCCGCCCTTCCCCACGATGTAGCCCGGTGCATGGGTGAGCTTTTTGACGACACTGACGAGACCGTGCGAAATACGCCGGCCGAAGCGAAGGTGCGCCTCATGTGAAAGGCGTGTATCGTGATCCTTCCAGTAAGCACGGGACGTGGCGAGACAGACGTCGCAACCGTCCTCGAGTATGCGCGCCACCGTCTTCTGTATCTCAGCGGCGTAGCGCGTATTTTCCGCGTCATCAACGGAATGGGACACATCCCACTCCACGTACTCTATGCCGGACAGCCTCCGGAGATGATCGACCTGGCGAGTCGTCTTCTCCACATAGGATCCCACCACGACGATACCCGCCCCTTCGCGGCCGCCCGACACGTACAGGTCCGGCGGGCCGAGCAGGGGCCGCCGTCCGATACCCCCGAAAACGCGCACGAAGGAGGCCGCCGTCCGAAAGAGAAATCTCTTCCCCGCCCCGAGTGCCCGGGCAAGGGCCACGACAAAAACCTTCAGATCGTTATCGTCGACGGCGTTGACAATCACTTTACTGAAATCGTGGAGATCCAGCAGTATCTGCTCCACCGCATCGATATCGAGCCTCCGCAGCATGTCGAGGGAGACGCTCCGGACCGTCTCAGACGGAAAGGCACCGTTCGTTTTCTCGGCAACCCATTCCGTCAGATCCGACGCCCTGTAGCCGAAGACCGCGTCCCGGGCAAACTCCGTTTGTGCCGCCGGTATCAGGTACGCGTCGTCCCTGACATAGTGGATATCGTCAATGGTCAGCCGGCCGCCGTCACTGAAAAAGGGAACAATGATTTCACCATCGAAATCACCGTCCCGGCGAAGCACCTCTCGCAGGACTGTCGTTTCACAAGGATAGTGGCCTCTCAGCGTCGAATCGCTGCGTGACACGACGGAGACTGCTTCATTCGTCTTACGCGCCGCCTCGCGCAGCCCCACCGCAATTTCCCGGTGAAGCACCTCCGTATCCGCCTCCGTCAGGGCCCGGGAATTCGTCAACACATAGACGACTTTCGTGTCTTCCCTCAGGGCTGACACCAGCGATTCATCGTCCCATGTCGTATAGACGGGAATGGAATGAACCGTCTGCACACCCGTGGGATCGTCGTCCAGGACGAGTATCTTCCCGGGAAGTGAGTTTACGGCCGCGTGCCAGGCATCGTCAATCTCATCGTTGGTAACCGGCGGGGGGAGGTGTCCAACGGCGTCGCTCCAGAGGATCGGTGTTTCGTCCATTATTTTCATCCTTTCCCGCGGCGGTACCGTTTATATCGTTATAGAGGGTAGATGGTCGCGGACATAATCCCGGCTCATGCGCGTAATTTCAGCGGGTGTCTTCCCTGCCGTGTCCTCCGTCAGCTCGATTTCAATACCGGCAACGAGGGGTATACCCAGCGACGCGCAGGTCCCCTCGGCGCCGTTCTTGCAGACAGCCGCCACGTAGGCCTCCATGGGCACGCTCCCGCTTCCCACGACGTCATTCGTGTGCACGTACGTATCGTTGTCGTTGAGATGAAGATGAACGGTACACGGCGCGATCCGCGCACAATCGGCGGCAGAGTCACGGACGAGCGCCACATGTCCGAGATCGAGATTGGCAAAGACGTTCTCACAGCCCACATCGTCCAGCATGCGTTCCATCTCGGCAATGGTCTGCACGAGGGCGAAGGGCCGGGGCACGAGTTCAAAGGTGATCAGGACACCATACCCGCGGGCCATATCCGCCGTTTTCCGCGTAAAGGCCACGGAATTCTCCCAGGCGGCGTCGTGGGGAAGGCCGATGATCTTATCACCCGGTTTATAAAGAATCTGATCCGCCGCGAACTCACCGCAGAGATCGAAGATGCGGTGCATGTAGTCCAGAATATCGGCCCTCTCCCGTGATAATGCGGACGCAATATTACCGTCATAGAGTGCCAGGATGCTTGAGATGTGGAGATCGTGGTCGTCGATGATGCGGGCGATATCCTTTCTTTTCACCGCCGTCAGCACCCCGGGATGACCGTGGTCGCAGCCGAGCATGTCCACATACCGTATCCCCAGGGCGGCGATTTCCCGGAGCGCATCCTCCATCCCGTATCCCGCCGCCGACCATGCGTACGTTCCCGCGCCGAGCTTCATGACACGATCCTCCTTACCGAAGAAAATACCATGAAACCCGTTCGAATACAAAAACAATATTTGTCACCAAAACGGTGGAATACACCGTCCGCAACACACGGCAACTGCTTGTAATTACTTTTACAATATTTTTTCTTGACAAATAACAACGAATGAGTGTTAACTGCATATTGTATTCAATATTCAATATTGAATGCTCCGGAGAGACGGGACTTGATTTCTTCGGAAGAACCGGTGTAAGAATTCCGCAAAACAGTTTCAGCGGGAGAAGAAGTATGACAAAGATTGGCAGTCGGCACGAAAATCTTGATCTGAAGGTCTACAAAAAATTAAAATCCATGATTGTGGAACGGCAATTTAAACCGGGAGACAAGATATATCAGGACAAAGTTGCAGCCGAGTTCGGTGTGAGCAGGACACCTCTCGTCTGTGCCTTGAAGAAACTGGAGCAGGAAAAGCTGATTACAGCCGTCCCGCGGCGGGGGTTTTTCGTCCGTCATTTCTCGAAGGACGAGGTCATCGACATATTCGAGATCCGCGAAATGCTGGAAGGTCTTGCCGCGCGGCGCGCCGCGAAATTCATCACGGACAGCCAGATCAGGAAGCTCAACCAGTTTTTTTCGCGGACGCCCGTATCGGACAGTGAAGAGGATATCAAGGCCTATTCCGATGAAGACCAGCGGTTTCATCATTACCTGATCGATCTGGGAAACCTCGATCTCCTCTCCAGCATCCTGCAGAACTACAACATCATCACGTTCAGTTATCGCCTTGATTATCTTGAGGGCCTGATCCGTCATCCGAAAGAAACCATCGATGAGCACAGGGCGATTATTCGCGCCATCAGCAATCATGACGGCGACCAGGCGGAGAGGCTTGTCCGCAACCATCTCCGTGTATCGCGTCAGCGCCTGTCAGCCGAACCGGAGCACACAGCGGCATCAACGGCCGTCTGAACGGTCGGCCCGACCCGATGCGCGCGTTCACGAGACTGGCGGAGGAAAAAACATGAAGGCACACACACAACAGTCACGTGACGACCGCATCACCTTTCTCGTGCAGAAGGCGGCCGAGGTCCGGAAAGAAATCATCCAGATGATCTACACGGCGCGTTCCGGTCATCCCGGCGGCGCCCTGTCGGCAGCGGATATCGTCACCGCTCTTTACTTCGACATCATGCGCCTCGACCCGAAACGGCCGCGGTGGCCCGACCGTGACCGGTTCCTCCTCTCCAAGGGACACGCCTGTCCCGTCCTTTATGCCTGTCTTGCCCTGAAGGGCTATTTCGCCATGGAGCACCTCGCAACGCTCCGGCAGTTCGAGAGCATCCTTCAGGGGCACCCCATCATGAAAACACCCGGCGTCGATATGACGACGGGGTCACTCGGGCATGGTCTCAGCATCGGTCTCGGCATGGCGCTGAACGGTAAGCTCAGCGGGAGAAACCATTTTGTGTATGTCGTGCTCGGCGACGGTGAAATCAACGAGGGACACGTGTGGGAGGCGGCAATGGCGGGCGCCAAATACAACCTGGACAACCTCATCGCCATCGTCGACCGGAACCGCCTGCAGATGGACGGATGCTGTACGGATGTCATGCCCACGGGCGACATTGCGGAGAAGTTCTCCGCCTTCGGATGGACGACATTCTCCATGGACGGACACGACATGGCAGACATCCTCACCACCATCGAGAAGGCCCAGGCCGTGACGGGTACGCCCGCCTGCATCGTCGCCGAGACGGTCAAGGGTAAGGGCGTGAGCTACATGGAGGATCGGTTCGAGTGGCACGGGAAGTGTCCCAGCGAGGACCAGTATGAATGCGCTCTGAAAGAGATTGAAGAGGAGGCGGAACGATGAAGGCACTTACACCGGCGGCCGCCGCCACCCGGCGCGCCTTCTCCGACAGGATGGTTGAATATGGACATATCGATATAAAATTCGCCGTCTTCGAGGCGGACATCGGCTATTCCACCTATTCGCACATCTTCGGCGACACCTTCCCCGAGCGGTACTTCAACATGGGCATTGCCGAGGGGAACATGGTCAGCGCCGCCGCCGGTATGGCCGCCGACGGACGGACCGTCGTCGCCTCCAGTTACGGCGTCTTTATCACCATGCGCGCCCTGGAATCCGTCCGCACCTATATCTGCTATCCCAATCTCAACGTGAAGTTTCTCTCCTCCCACGGCGGCTTCACGCCGGCCGTCGACGGCGTGACGCACCAGGCAACGGAAGACATTGCCAATATGACAACGCTCCCCAACATGCGCGTCCTCGTGCCCGCCGACACGGTCGCCGCTCACAAACTTTTCGACGTGGCCATGATGAATGACGGACCCGTTTTCGTCCGTCTCATGCGCGACCCGCTTTTCGACATCTACGACGACACCGATTCATTCGAGCTTGGGGGCAGCACGCTGGTCCGGGAGGGAGCGGACATCACCATCGCCACATACGGTGATATCCTCTTTCAAGCCATCGAGGCCGCCGACATCCTCGCCGCCGACGGGATCGGCGCTGAGATCATTGACATGTACAGCGTGAAACCCTTCGACAGTGAACGACTCCTTGCGTCTCTCTCAAAAACAGGCGCCCTTCTGGTCGCGGAGAACCACCAGAAAAGGAATGGCCTTGGATACGAACTGTCCAATTTCTGCCTGAAAAACATGCCCGTTCCCTTCGACAATCTCGGCCTGGCCGACACCTTCGCCGAGAGCGGTAACTATTACAAGCTTCTTGACAAATATGGCCTCTCCAAAAACCATATTGCAGAGGCGGCACGCCGCATCTGCGACACAAAGGAGTAATCGCCATGCTGAAACTTGCCATCATCACGGGCTTTTTAAGTCAAACAAAAGACCGGTTTCATCAGTACAATGAACCGCTGTCCTTCGATGAAAAGTGCGCCTTCATGACACAGATCGAGGGCTACAGCGGTGTTGAGATCGTCTATCCCTACGAGGTGAACGACCCCACAGCCACGCGGGAGATCCTCGACCGTCACGGTCTCGAGATCGCCGCCATCAACGTGAATGTGAAGGCGGAACCGGAATTCCGTAACGGAGGGCTCACCTCTCTTGACGCGGGCATACGTGCGAAGGCCGTCCGGTTCATCAAGGAGGCGAAGGACTTCGCTGCCGACGTGGGCGCCGACAAGGTCACCTGCTGCCCCCTGGGAGACGGATATGAATTTGCCTTTCACTACGACTACGCCGTCGCCTGGCGGCATCTCATCGAGACATTCGGCGACGCCGACTCCCACCGCCCGGACATCCCCCTCTTCATCGAATACAAACCGAGCGAGACGCGGGGCAAGTGCTTTCTCGATTCGGCGGCGAAGACCCTCTGTCTCATCAACGACATCCAGCCTTCGGGTATGGGGGTTACCCTCGATTTCGGTCACTCGCTGTATGGTAACGAGAACCCCGCGGAGGCCGTCGCTCTCCTTGCAGAAAGCCCCTACCCCTTTTATGTGCACATCAACGACAACGACGGAAAGTGGGACTGGGACTATTTCTGCGGGACAAAGCACTTTCTCGAATATGTTGAGTTTCTTTACTATCTCATGAAATACGGGTATAATGGTTTTTTGACATCCGACACGTCACCGACGCGGTGGGACATCCGGGGCATCTTCGAGGCAAACAGCCGCATAACGAACAAGATATGGCGCTTGCTGGAACGCATCGACCCGGACACGATAACCCGCCTCATCGCCGCCGGTGATTACCTGGCCACATGGCGTTTTATCGAGGAGAACATCTTTTCACTCCCCTGAGGCGCCTTTCTCTTGCCTGAAAGGAGGCCCGTATGGCACGTCCGAAAGTCTATGTGACCCGCATGCTTCCCGACGCGGGTATCGAACTGCTCCGGAAACACTGTGAGGTTGACATCAATCCCGATGACCGTCCCCTGGCGCGAGAGGAACTCCTCGCCCGTGTCCATGACTACGACGGTGTCCTGTCCCTTCTCACCGACCGCATCGACGCCGAGATGTTCGACGCGGCCCCCGACATCAAGGGATTCGCCAACTACGCCGTCGGTTTCGACAACATCGACGTTCCGGAAGCGACTCGCCGCGGTGTCCCCGTATCCAATACGCCCGGCGTCCTCACCGACGCCACGTCGGAAATGGCCTGGGCGCTCCTCTTCGCCGTCGCGCGCCGCGTCGT
>Ga0272444_10005097_pt1 | contig 11410 bp, 6 predicted proteins | sample SSMForm13_FD_201033 | JGI IMG/M metagenome (GOLD analysis project Ga0272444, IMG submission 201033) | Marine sediment archaeal communities from Little Sippewissett salt marsh, Falmouth, MA, United States - SSM-Form-13 | ecosystem: Environmental > Aquatic > Marine > Wetlands > Sediment ... | reverse complement strand
TCTTCTCCGCGCTGAACACCATGGGCAACTTCACAATCGAGAAGGTCGAGCTGGAACTACAGGTTGCGGAGAGCAAACGCAGCTAAAATCGTTTCCGAAGGAATCCGACCTCCCAATTATGCTCACAACAGGCAACCACGTCCCAACACATCCCAAATCCGCCTTCTATGCCAGTGGGACCAACGCCGTTGGGGTCGCTCGTCGGGTGCCCTCTTTCCCCCATAGGTTCAGCCCCAGCCACCCAGCGAATCGCCTTTCGGGCCGCTTCGTGCGATTCTTCGCTCGCCACTTCTTCCAGGTGCAGGACAGTCTCTTGGCTCTGGCCTCCGGCCCGGTCTTACGACGTGCGAGGGAGCGGGAGTCTCTGTTTCGCTGACATTGGCTCCGGTCCTGCGGTTGCCTCTCTGGCCCTGATAGATATGCTCGACTGCATCGGGGAGTTGGGCCTGCAAGCTCACAAGATCGCGAAGCATCCGATCCGCATGTCGGTTGTGCTTAATGACATCTCCGAATCTTGTCTCCAGGTTGGCCGCGACATGCTCATCACCTATGCCCGGCAAGCCAAAACGAGACTGTCCCTCGAACGGATTGTCCCCGTATCCGTTCCCTTTCCCAAAAGCAACGCTCAGTTGTGCCGGATAGCGCGGCTGATCAAGCCTTATGATCTGTCTTGTCTCAGCTATGCGATGGTTCCCGTGGATGAACAATCTGGGCATCAAGCACTATGCCAGGGAATCGACCAACTGGCAGATGCATGCCGGGGCGCAGACGGTCGGATTCTTCTGCTCCAGGACAAGTTCCACGAATCGATGCTCCGCAAAGTGTGCCGAGCGATTGGGGCTCAATTGCAGGAGGCGCAGGTGAAGCAGAAGGTATACGATAGCCAAAACGAGAACTCAGAACATACCTACACGTTTTTCCGGTCCATCCATCCCAGCGAGAGCAAGGTGCAGACGGAAACACCGAGGGTCGCAGCAATCCCGGCGTGATAGCCTAAAGGCCTGCTGGCAGATATGGCCTCAGGGGGTCTCCAGTAGGTTCTGCATGCAATGCTTCGCACGAACACCTTCCCGACGGCAGACATCGAGGAAGGGGCCGACGATGTAACGGTCGGAGACATCCGAAGGCAAGCGCCACGCCCCTCCACGGAAGACAAGCTTCTGGGGAGCGGCAAGGCTCTCATAGGCCTGCCGCATCGCTCGCATAGTGGGCGAGTGTGGCCGACCCCGCGGCTGGACGATTTTCGCAGGAGAATAGACCACGTGGTAAGCACCGACGTCTCGCGCAAGGCGCACAAGGCTGGTCAGGTCCTCAATAGTCTGCGCCTCGACCAGGCCAAAGTCTGCTAGAGCCTTGCCGCTTCCCGCTCCCAGAGGAGATCGTGGAAAAAGCGGATCTATCCGCAGCACCAATGGAATTTCCGCACCACGCAGAGCGCGTATGCCGTCAATCCGATCCTGAATCGGCGGCGCCTGTACGTCATAAGCTGCCGTTGCTTCATCGCGCCAGAATGCCAAGCTCACCTCAATGCGCAATCCTGGCTGGTCCTCGCGCAGGTACTCTTCTTGATTAGGATGTCCGGGCGGAAGATCCATCAAGCTCCGGAACAGAGGAATATATCCAAGCTCAACGGCGAGGAGAGGATTCTTGGTCAACACAGTCACTGTTGTAAAGCGACTACGGTGAGCTAGTATCTCCTCCAACGCAGTCCTTGCGTGTCCAACGTCGGCTTCGAGAGACTGGAAGGGGTCGGTGCTGTTGGAAATATGGACTGGAGCCGGGGGGAGGTCAAATCGCTCCAGGTCGTCCATGTCTTTTCGAAGCATCCGCTCGAAGTTCGGCTTCGCGGACACTCCTGGGCGCGAGTACGCATTTGCATAGCAATACTCGCACCGGTGCTGGCATCCTATGTAAACGTTGATGCAGTATCGGTGCCCGCTTGGGAATTCGCTCTGGCGGGCGAACGGGCAGTACCACTTGACGACACGTGGGCGAGTTGGTCCAAGTGTCAACTTGCTGGACCGGTGCGGCAAGAAGTACATGGCCATCGCCCTCTGGTCATGCAGCGACTTTCCTTCCCAGGCCGGCCTGTACTTGGGGTCGATCGTCGCCAGCAGTTGGCGGGCTTGCACAGCAGTGTCCCTCTCGCTTTGAAGACCAGGAAGGAAGCCAGAATGGCGGAGACGATGGCCCATCGCACCTCATCATATGCCACCAGGCCAACTGGTCCAAGAGAGCATGATCCCAATGGCAAAGGAGGATTCAGGCCCGCTTCCTAGATGCTATGAACCCTCGGTGTAGGAAGATGGGTGGACCACGAGCGTCACCGGACCCGATGCCGAAATTACTCCAGGCGTCGCGCGGTTGTACTTGGATTGATCTATCGTCAAATTGGAGTTGTTTTTGAAGTCCACGCCCCCGTCACCGACTATGATGATGCTTCCATAGACGGTCCCGTTCAAGTTGTTCTTCAGTGTGATGCTGTCGGCGGCGATGGTCCCGCTGACAGACGAGAAGTTGTTCTTGAACTCCAGGGCAAAACCCGGCGCCAGGATAGCGGTTCCCTCGTGCTGCTTGAGATCCTCGAACTCAGACGAGTCCGGCAGGTCCTCGATGCCGTTGAGCGTGAGGTTGTTCTTGAACTCTATCTTGTGCGTAGCCGGGTCGGCGCCTTCGCCGGGGTCCTCGGTAACGATCACACCGGTGAAATCGACGTTGTTCTTGAAATAGACGTAATTGGGAGCTTCGACGTACATCACCCCGCGGATCGTCACTGCCTTGTCGAATGAAGGATTGGTCCCCGCCAGTATTCGTATGTTCTCGAAGGTCCCGCCCTTGTTAACCACCGTGCTTGCATCCACGATGTTCGTGGCGAATGGCTCGAAGACGGACCCGTCAAGCGTCGGGATGGGCACTTCCGGAACGCCCGTTTCGATGTCTCCGTTTACCGTGGCGCCGCAGTCGATGACGGCATCTTCGTGGAGCGTGCAGACGTCCCCGTCAACGTATCCGCTGTCGATGTCTATGGCATCGCCTTCGGCGGCGGAATAGATCGATCCCTCTTCAGGATCGTTGGCCCCGACCAGTGAGAGGTTCATGTCTATATCGACCGGACCCTTCGAGAATATTCCATACTGCGTCGGGTTGGCGCTGTCGGAATCCGGCCCAAGATCCATCGCAATCTGCCTGGCCAACGTATGCTCCGGGGATTGCGCACTGGTGGGAGACCGTCCGGTCACGCTCAGTCTCAGGTCGTCGTCTAGAAGAGTAATCTGGGCAGTGAAGCTGCACTGGCCGTCCAGGGCAATCTGAGGCACCGATATTGTCGTACCGTCGTAGGTAACGGTCTCGCCGGAGAGGTTCGCCGTTCCGTCAAGGCGATCTGCAAGGCTCGCGGCCAGGTTATCGAGCATCGTCTGCCCGGCAGAGCCTGCCGGAAGCGTCTCTGACGTCATCTGGTACATCAGGTAATTCATTCCGCTTTCGGCAGCCAGCCTCGCGTCGAGGGCAAGCGTGGCGTTCCTGCCTTTGAACAAGGCCAGGTCGGTGGTGGAAATAAATGCGACCGCAAGTGAACTGAATATGCAGATCAGCAACAGCGCCAGCACATAGACTATCCCTTCACGGCCGGCATGCTTCCTGGCAAGTCTCCCATGGCTGTTCATGCCTGCTCCTTCTTCCCGCAACTCAGCGTCCAACACACTAGACGTTCGCTCGGGCGATTACTGACTACGTCCTGCGCGCCACGATCTCAGGACCGGCCGGACAGGCGGCATTTTGCTATTGTCTCAAGGAAAGATAGGTTACGAATTCCGTCTGTGCCAACGCCCAGACGACAGGCAACGTCAGAATCTGTCCCACCTGCCCAACATCGGATATTGGGCGGGGAAAATGACTTGCAGGAGCTTGCTCGCGTCGCCTGAAAGCTTCATCTCGGATGCATCTGCGACCTCTTCCGGCTGGTCCGTACCTATCAGCAGTTGCGCGATTTGCTCGCGGCCGCGTATCGCATAACGTGCCCGGCCCGGTCGGGGCCTGTCGGCCACAGTGACTTTCCCCCGGTCGATCTTCAGCATCACCCGCTCGCGCGGGTCGCAGATCAGCAACTCACCGCGCCAGTTCGCCATGTGCGACCGCGTCAGCCGGGCCGACAACTCGCCGCAGATGCCCTCCAGAGTCGATCGCAGGTTGATAGTCCTGACCATCGGCCCGCCGCTACGGATATACCGCGTCGTCGTCTCACAGTTGTTGCGCCTGGCCCAGACAGCCAGATCATGACCGTCGGAAAGGCAGTCGAAGCGCACCTTGCGGCAGTTCCACCGACGCGCGAGCAGACCCAGCGCCGCCAGCAGTTCGTCCAGCCTTCCGACGTTCTCGACAAGCACGAGTTCGTCCTTCTGTGGATGCGCGATCACATACCCTGCCGGGTGGCCGTCCCCGTCCGACCACAGATATCCGCGCCATCGGTCGGGGTTGGGGCATCGCAGCCACGTCGGCCTGACCGCCGAACCCGTCGCCAACCGGTACTCGTGATTGTATAGCTTGTCCAGGTCATCGCGCTGGGTGGGACGAAACCGCGTCAGCTTCGGCGCCGCTTCGGACGGCAGTTCGTTCGCTTCGATCCTGTATGTGGCGTGAGGCCAGGCTCGGACGTAGCCGAACTTGTGGTAGAGATTGGGCCGCCCGAACAGGATCGACATGTCATATCCTGCAGCCTTCGCATCCCCCAGCCACGCTCGGACCGTCTCGGCCATGTAACCGCGCTTGCGGTGCTCGCCGTCGGTCATAACCGCCCCGATACCCGCGCAGCGCACACGCGACGAACCTATCCGCATCTGGTAGTCCCATACGCCGTAGTGGGTAACCAGCTTGCCTCCCAACAAACCGATCCGAGAGGCCTCCCAGTCGTAGTTGCTGTTGGCGAAGTAGCTCCGGCGAGCGTAGCGCAGCATTCCGTAATAGTCCCCACTGAAGGCCTTGCCGAACAAGTCGTACAAAGCCCGCTTGTGAAGCTTCCTGTCGGGAGGGACGATTTCCAAATTCTGTCTCATCTTCGTGCGCCCAATCTCTCGGAGTAAACGCTTGTCCATCCTGCTGGACACGAAGCAAGATGTTAGTCCGGGCCCAAACGCTCCGCAAGCCGCCCTGCAACGTTCATCCGCACAACCAAGAAAAGACCGTCCGTCCTTGCAAGGGGCCGGGCAGAGACGTATAACCTTGCGAAAGAATCCGCCGGCCTTGCCCGCCGGTCGGAAGTCTCTACCAGGAAAGGCAACAATATGAAAGTGATCGCTCAGACAGCGGCGCTTCAAGATGCCCTCGCCCTCACCACGAGCCTTGTCCAGGCGCGGACACCAAAGCCCGTTCTCCAATGTGTCAAGCTCGTCGCCGCCGAAGACGCCCTCACGCTCATGGCGACAGATCTCGAAGCCGGGTGCAGATACAAAATCACGGCCGTCCAGATCGAGGAGCCCGGCGAGGCGCTGATTCCCGCGGACAGGCTCACCGGAATCGTCCGCGAATCCGTCGCCGACGAGAGCCTCACCATCGAGACGGACAAGCAGACAGTCCACGTCCGCGGAGCGGGAAGCCACTTCAAAATATTCGGATACGATCCCGGAGAATACCCCGCCGTCGGAGACTTCACCGAGGACGCCGACTTCCAACTGCCCGCACAGGCCCTTGCCGGAATGATCGGCAAGACCCTCTTCGCCACCGCAAAAGCGCACAGCCACTACGCCATCTCAGGCGTCCTGTGGGAGGCGGCCGGAAAGAAGCTGCAACTGGTCGCAACCGACGGGCATCGAATGGCACAGGCGACAGGATCGCTGAAAAAGTCCGCCGCTCGCGAAGTCACAGCCATAGTCCCTGCCAAGCTCATGACGCTCATCCAACGCGTCGCCGGAGACGGCGAGGAAATGCTCGACGTGAAGATCCACGAAAACCAGATCCTCATCCGCGCTGCCCGCGCCGTTCTAGTCAGCTCGCTCGTTCAGGGCAACTTCCCGAAGTACAGCGATGTCATCCCCAAGGAAATCGAGAACAAGGCCACGCTCAAGACCGAGCAGTTCGAGCACCGCATCCGCCAGGCCGCTCTTTTGACCAACGAAGAGTCCAAGGGAATCCGCCTTGCCTTCAAGGCCGACGAGGTCACGCTCACCAGCAGGGCCCCCGAGACCGGCGAGGCAGAGGTATCATGCCCCGCTCAATATGACGGTCCCGGAATCGAGATCGCCTTCAACCCCGCCTTCCTCATCGACGCGCTGCGAGTCACGCAGACCGACGAGGTCCTCATGGGTATGAACGCAGCCAACAAGCCGGCTGTGCTCAAATCAGGATCGGACTTCCTCTACGTCCTCATGCCCGTCGATCTCGGATGAGACGCTTTGCGCTGGTTTATTTCGGCAGGGCTGTTGACTTCCCTCGCCGGCGCCTATAGCATCACTCATGTCGCGATGAGAAGCCGGACTCCAGGGCTGCTGGAGTAATGTGTATTGTCTTCCCACCGCCAAGGGAAGGGCCAAACTGACCCGTGGTCCGTCGTCCTCACGGGGCTCTGTGAATCCAGACGCCCCGGTGAGGGGAACTCACAAGGTGAACCAAATGAAGGGACTCAGGTGGTTGCTAAGAGGGATCACCGTTTTTCCCCCATGACTTGTCGGCACTTTTTCGCAACTGTGCTATCAAGCTGATTGGTTTAGTCTGGTTTGTGTGTTTCGGCATAACGTCAATCGCGGAAAGCGCCGGCCCGGAAAGCTCGCCTATCGGCAGAAGGAGAACAGCTATGAGTAAGTCTTTGATGATGTGTTTGACAATATTGGGGATAATCGCATTTGGCGTATGCCCTGCATGGGGGGACTACAGCCTCACGGTCAACAACGGGTCGGGAAGCGGAACGTATGCGGAAGATACATCGGTGAATACCGAAGCCGATTCGCCCTCATCGGGCACGGCGTTCGACCAGTGGATCGGGGACACCTCGCCGATCGGAGATACTCAAGACCCCAACACGTACGTCATAATGCCCGCCTCCGACGTCGAGATCACGGCCACTTACGGTGTAATCTATGTATTGACGGTCAATAGTGGTAACGGTTCGGGAACCTACATCCATAATGACCAGGCTAACATTACTGCCGACGCTGCCCCTTCGGGAACGCAGTTCGATGCTTGGGTCGGCGACACGGCGTACGTGGATGATCTTGAGGATTCCTCCGCGATGCTCACGATGCCCGCTTCCAACGCGGAAGTCACCGCCACCTATACTGATAAGGAGTGGCACTTGACCGTCCACAGCGGCTTCGGGGACGGATACTACACGCAGGGCACCGAGGACATCCTCATCATTGCGGACTCGCCGCCATCAGGAACGGAATTCGACGAGTGGATCGGGTATACGGGCGGCATCGCAGATGTGGAGGCATCATACACTACGATCACGATGCCCGCAGGCGATGCCGAGATCACAGCTACATACACGGATGCCACCATGTATTCCCTGACAGTGAACAACGGCAGCGGCTCCGGAACCTATTGGGCCGACGCGGAGATCAACATCGTCGCCGACGATCCTTCCTATGGGCAAGCTTTCATCCAGTGGACAGGAGACAATAGCTGCATCTCGAACGTATACAGTTCCAATGCTTGGCTTATCATGCCACCGGAGCCGGTTGAGGTCACGGCCACCTTCGGGACCGGATATGAGTTGACGGTCAACAGCGGATACTCCGGCTACGACTACAGCGATGGCGGGGGGAGCTATCCTACCGGCTACGTTGTCCCTATCGTCGCATGGACCGCTCCGTGGCGACTCGTCTTTGAAGAATGGACCGGAGACACCAGCGGCATCGACAACGTGGACGTCGGGTGCACGACACTCACCATGCCTTCAACAAACGCCGAAATCACGGCAACGTATACGGATATCACACTAGATCCATGGGGGATCGAACAACAGCTACTGCCGACCGACCAAGTGGGGGCCGAGGCCGGTAGAGCCGTTGCCATAGATGGCTACTGGGCCATCGTGGGAAGCCCCTTTGACTTCGACGACAGCCAAGGCGACACCGTCGGTTCGGTCGCCTTCTACAAATGGAACAGCGGACTGGAGGCGTGGGAATTATGGCAGAAGTTCTACGGCGTCTTGGACCAGACGGGCGGAAATACGGGCTTTGGCTGGTCGGCGGCAATCGAGGGCGACATCGCTGCGGTCGGTGCCCCATGGCACAACAACGACGCGACGGCCGAGATAGACACCGGAGCCGTGTACGTCTACCGCTTGCAGCAAGATGGCGAATGGGCCTGCGAGCAGCGCCTGCGCACGTATTCTACATACTTATTCAAGCACCCCTGCTTCGGTTGGTCCGTCGATGTCAGTGACGATGGGGGCAAAGAGCGTATAATCGTCGGTCAGTCTCATTGGGACCCTGACAAGGAGGGGAGGATGGTCATCTATGAATACGTCGCACCCTCATGGGTGCCGAAGCACTTCGATAATGGGTACATTATCTATCCCGACAACCAATACAGGGACTGGTTCGGTTACTCAGTCGCCATTGACGGAGATGTTGCCGTCGTCGGCTCGCCTGGACCGAACTATGCGAGCGACTGGGGATACATTCGAATCTACCGCTATGATAGCATTGATGACAGATGGTTCCTAGACGCCATGGACATCTTCATGGAGACCAACACGGGCACGGGCAGCTTCGACTTCGGAATGTCAGTGGACGTTGACGGTGACACCATCATGGCATCGGACCGCCAGCACGATACGGTATATGTCTTTTCATATGATTCCGTTGACTGGGGTCTGAAGCAGGTCATGGAGAAGAAGCATCTTGTAGTCGCATACAAAGAAGACCTGAAATTTGGCCACTCGCTTCACATCGACGGGAACAATGCAGTGATCGGTCTTGGCCCGGATAGTGCGGGAGAGTCCTGGAATGGAGTTGCGCTACTGGTCCACTATGACCAATCGACAGAGACATGGTATCAGGGCCGCGTCCTGGAGGCAGGTTACGCCTCAGGCGATAACTCATTTGGTGCTTCTGTCTGCATAGACGGAGACAGGGCAATCGTGGGCGCGCCCCATGAGTGCGGAGACAAAAATGTCGGTTGGGACAATTGGACCGGATGTGCATTTGTATTCGAAAAGGATACTGCCCAATTGGCTGGCGATCTCGACAAGGACGGTTTTGTCGGCCAGACAGATCTTGACATCATACTGGGCACTTGGGGGCAAACCCTCTCTTTCCCATCGGACAATTGGCGTCCCGACCCGAGCGGCGACGGCTTCGTCGGACAAAACGACCTCGACATAGTCCTTGGCACTTGGGGCCAGGGCACACTCCCCAGCTGTGGGGGCTCTGGCACTCCCCCGGAGGAGCAGACCATCGAGCTTGCCAGCGTGGATAACTCCAGTGCCCTCACCGGCTACGTCACCCAGGACGTCAAGCTGTACACCAGCGACGACGACTGGCTCAGTACGCAGTTGATACTGACCGTCGGCAGCGGCGACATTTACCAGGACCCCGTAGGCAGCAACGTCCCGCCGAACCCGGCGCTCTTCACGGCGTCCCCCTCCCTTGAGTTCGACACGTATGTCGATGCCGGGGAAGGTTACGGCTCCCCGCCGAGCACGGGCTCGCCCGTCGATCTGTACGGCGGGGAGTGCACGCAGGTCTTCAGCGACGAGACCCTCCAGATAAGCTGGTATACCTCGACAGGCGGCCAGACGGGCACGCGAACCATCGCGCGGATCACCCTGGACGACGCAGCCAGCGGCACGTGGGAGCTTGTAGCTACCGAGTCCCCGGGCGGAGGCAACCGCGTCCTCGTCGAGGGTACGATCTCCAACGGTGTGATGGAACTGGACCAGTCCTCAGCGCCCGGCACGCCCGACCTTAAGACCAGTTATGACACGGGCATATCCGGTACGGACAACATCACCTACTACGACAACAGCTCCGGAACCTATGCCCTGCAGTTCGACGTCTCCGGCACCGCCGACGGCGCGACCGTTCGTATCTACTACGATGAGAGCGTAATCGGCACCGGAACGGGCGACGGAGATACCATCACGATCACCTGCGACGGAAGCACCGACCTGCCCGACGGCAGCAGGGGCGTAACCGCCACTCAGCAGGAGGCAGGAAAGGATGAGTCGGATGAATCCTCCACGCTGACAATCACCGTCGATACGGCCGCGCCGTCGGTCCCTGATGCGCCGGACCTCCAGGCAGGAAGCGACAGCGGCAAGTACGACGACGACGAAATCACAAACGACGACACGCCGACCTTCGACGTGTCCGGATTCGGAACGTACTACCGTTTCTATCGCGACACGACACAGATCAGTGATGACTACGAGACCGGCAGCGCCTACACGCCCGACGACCAGCCGGACGGGACGTACGACTTCAGCCTCTCTGCAGTCGATGCTGCGGGGAATGAATCCGACACGGGAACGCCCCTGGAAGTCGCGATCGACACGGTAGCCGGCAGCACTCCCGGCAAGACGATGTATCTGACCTCCGGCTCCGATACGGGAGCCAGTTCCAGCGACAGGATCACCAAAGACGACACCCCCACGTTCTGGATGGACGCTCCTTCGTGGGTGGACTTCAACATCTACAGGGACGAGACCAAAATCGACAGCTATGCCAACTTCGAGCAGGGAGCGTACACGGCGCCCGAGCAGCCGGACGGCACCTACGACTTCGCGGCTGCTTGTGTGGATCTTGCCGGCAACGAGTGGCCCAAGGGCGGCGCCTGCGAAGTGACCATAGACACCGTGGCCCCGACGGTGACCGTGGACACCAATAGCACATCCGACACCACCCCCGAGCTTACCGGGGACGTGAACGACAACGACGCGACAATAGACGTTACAGTTGATGGAAACGAATACGAGGCCACCAACAACGAGGATGGCACGTGGACGCTCCCCGACAACACAATCACTCCAGCCCTTGGAACGGGCACCTATGACGTATCGGTGGCCGCGACCGACGTTGCGGGTAACGAAGGGACGGATTCTACCTCGAATGAGTTGACGATTACCGAATAGCCGATGCGAGCACAGGGCGACCGAGCTAGCCCGGCGCCCGTGTTCGATGGAAGCGCATTGAAGCGGCGGCGACGTCTCAGGGCGTCGCCGCCGCGCATCTACGCTGCAGATCTGCTCCTGCGAAACGGGAACATGATCCCGCACGGCGGAGCGAAACGGAAATGGAGTTCTTCAGACACCGGCGAGACCGCTAACCCCTCGCCCTCTTTAGAGGGAGAGGGAAGGGTGAGGGTGGTTGAGCATGCTTCTGCGAAACTTCGGCGAGCTCCGGCGAGCCGGAAGAAGCATGGCGCCGATCCGGAAGATTTGCGCCTTCGATGTCTGACGGCGCGGCAAGGG
>Ga0272444_10005096_pt1 | contig 11411 bp, 9 predicted proteins | sample SSMForm13_FD_201033 | JGI IMG/M metagenome (GOLD analysis project Ga0272444, IMG submission 201033) | Marine sediment archaeal communities from Little Sippewissett salt marsh, Falmouth, MA, United States - SSM-Form-13 | ecosystem: Environmental > Aquatic > Marine > Wetlands > Sediment ... | reverse complement strand
GTAATATATAAGGTGTGGCTTATGGAAGAAATGAATATTGAAAAGGAACGCAATTCACTTCCGCGATCAGGTAACCTAAATGATCTGTTGGGGAAAAAATCGGTTCGGGCCACGTTCAAACTGCGCCCGGAGGCCATCGAGATGTTGAGCATCCTGGCGGCCCAGTTGGGGATCAAGCAAAAATCCTTGTTTGATTACCTGATGGAAGATGAGGATGCGCTGCACGCCATTGCCCAGTCATTGCCGTCTGACACCGCTGAAAATGACAACCGCATTCAAAAAACGTTTGTGGTCAGCAAGCGATCGTTAAGCACGCTGGAGGTTGTTACCAAACACGCTGCAGCATCACGTAATGACCTTATCGAACAGTCGATTCAACGGCTTTTGCCTGTTTTTGAAAAAGAACGCGAGCGACAGGACATGCGCGAAGACGCTTTTAATCGTATCGAGAACCATTTTAAAGAGGCGAATTTTCTACTTGGTGAAATAGGGCAGAAGATAGGTAAGGATGACATCCTGTATTCGCTGCTTGAGCCGGTAATGGCCCAATACGCAAAAGCATTCGCGGATATCAAAAAATGGGTTGAGAAAGGCAAGCGGATATCGACGCTCCCTGTTGATGCGTTGAAACAGGAAAATGAAAGGTGATCGACTCATGAATGAATACAGCATTAATTATAGGTGGAACAAACAGACTGAAAAACAACGATCTGTGGACAATGAATGTGGCCGCTACATTTAGCCAGATGACGTCGATTCTTTCGGCCGTTGGTCAGTTTCTGTTGATCTTGAATCTCCCATTGATTCTGCTTTCCGGTCATCATTTTCCCTGGGTCGGAATACTGGTTCTGATGGTTGCACCGACACTGGCCATGATGTTGCATCTGGCCCTGTCACGGACCCGAGAATTTGATGCCGACCTGGGTGCTGCGGCACTGACGGGAGACCCACAGGGGCTGGCCTCGGCACTGCTCAAAATTGAACGATATCAGAAAGGGTGGATGGGGAGGCTGCGCTGGTTGGGCCGCAGTGGTCCCTATGACTCGATCTTGAATACGCATCCGGCGACCCGGGATCGTGTTAACCGATTGATTGCGCTTGGGCAAAATACACCGCTTGATCGATCAATTCCGGCCAAACGAAAAGCATATGAAAAGACACTCGTCAATGTCCGGGTCAGAAAAGCACCGGACATCGGGCCAACAATCAAACCGGAGCCCCTGATTCCTGAGAAAGAGCCTGTCCATATGGGAGACATTTCGCCGGTTCGTTCATTTGAGACATTCTCGCCTTCCTTTGAAGCGGCAATATCTGTCGCGTTTTCGCCGGGCTTGATGAAAGACCACTCCGTGGTCATTCCGCTGGATCGGTTTGGCATAAGGAACCTCCATTGCACCGTGCTTTTTCGTCCCAGAGACATGGATTAAGGCCCGCATTATCATTGCCTGTTGGAGGCAGGTCGGATTGATCCCCATTAATTCCTGATTAATTCATCCCCGCTATGAATAGCCGTTCAAACGCTACTGGTTCTTTTTTCACAAGGCGCAAATAACCAAAGGAGGCGATCATGCTTGAACTGGCGTTAAAGGGTGGCAGGGGGTATTGGCAGTGGTTGGGGTTTCTGGGGATCGTTATTCTGGCCGGTTTCTGGTTTTATTCGTGGCAGCTGGATTTTGGCCTGGGACTTACGGGACTGTCGCGGGACGTCACCTGGGGGTTTTATGTGGCCCAGCTGACTTTCCTGGTCGGTGTGGCCGCTTCGGCGGTGATGCTGGTGCTGCCTTATTATGTGCACAATTACAAGGTGTTCGGCCGCATCACCATCATCGGTGAGTTTGTGGCCGCCGCCACCATCTGCATGTGCTTGTTGTTTATTCTTGTCGACCTTGGGCAACCCATGCGCGCATTGAACGTTTTTCTCTATCCCACACCGAACTCGATCATTTTCTGGGATGCGAGCGTACTTGCGGGGTATCTTGTCTTGAATATCGTTGTGGGCTGGAACGTTCTGGAAGCCGAACGCAACGGCGTGGCGCCGCCGGCATGGCTAAAGCCGCTGATTTACATCTCCATCCCCTGGGCCTTTGCCATTCATACGGTGACGGGGTTTTTGTATTGCGGGCTGCCCGGCCGGGGGCTATGGCTGACCGCTATTCTGGCCCCACGCTTTCTGGCCTCTGCCTTTGCCTCGGGCCCTGCGCTGTTAATTCTGCTCTGCCTGTTTCTAAAGAAGAACACTGGATTTGACGCCGGCCGGGAGGCCATCGGGGCCCTGGGCAAGATTGTTACTTACGGTCTGCTGGCCAATCTGTTTTTTCTCGGATGTGAGGTGTTTGTGGTGTTTTATTCACAGATTCCGGCGCACATGGATCATTTTGTTTACCTTTACGCCGGACTCAAGGGCCATGGCGGGTTGGTGCCTTGGATGCAGGCCTCACTGGTGCTGATGATCGTGGCGGGCGTGCTTTTGGTCGTTCCGGCAACCCGCAACCGATTTGACATTTTAAGTGTAGCTTGCGTCATGGTTTTTATCGGCACCTGGATCGACAAGGGGCTAGGGCTGATTGCCGGCGGGTTCATTCCATCCCCGTTGCATGAGATAACCGAATATGTGCCTACCGGACCGGAACTGGTTATCTCTGCCGGGGTATACGGGATCGGTGGATTGCTGATGACCGTTTTGCTTAAGATCGCGGTTGGGGTCAAGATTCATGGCGAACTTGGCCACGAAAATAGCCTTTTGCCGTTTGAGTGACTTTTGTAATAAAGGCCGTCTTGGCCTCGGTGTAGGCGACACGATCTTTTGGATGCTGCTTGGACAGCATTTGTTTGAGCCGGCCGTACTCATCGGCAATGGGGGGATGATCGATCAGGTAGTCCCGGAACAGCAACCTGTCCCAGTGCTCAAAATCCGCTTTGATCATATGAATATGGTGGGTCCTTTTTCCGTCCTGATCGCGTTTGATGAAAAAAGCATAAAACGGCGGGGTGTCATCCCCCCAGGTCGGCCGCCAGAAATAGTCGTAGCCCCGGGCTTCCAGGACAGGGGCGATCCTGGTCCTGGTTTTTTCCAGACGGGTCACTTCCACCAGCATATCCACAATGGGCTTGGCGCAAAGGCCCGGAACGGCGGTGCTGCCGAAATGCTCGATGCGCCGGATCAATCCGCCCGGCAGACAGGTGAGCAGATGCGCACGCTCCGCCTCGAACATTTTCGGCCAACGGGGGTCATAGGAGACGATGGCGACTTCCTCTTTCAACACCCGGGCGATTTTTTGTTCGAGCGTTTCCAAGCAGGCCTTCTTTATCGTTAGATAAAAATGATGATGGGCAAGATCAACTGCTTTGTTGAGAGAGGTAAGATGTAACAGGAATGGGGGACTGGATCAAGTCTTCAAAAAGACAACACGGCCTGAATATGAGTTGCTCATGTTCAGGCCGGTCGAGTCCGGTTGGTGCTCCCATCCAGAGCATGGGAGCACGGAAAATAATTCTCAGTTCACCCGTTTATCCCGGCTGCCCCACTCCTTTTCGCGCAGCACGTACTTTTGGATTTTGCCGGTGGAGGTTTTGGGCAGCTCGATGAATTCCACTGCCTTGGGCGCCTTGAAGCGGGCCAAATTCTCTTTGCAGAAGGCGATAATCTCTTCAGCCGTGGGTGCTTCGCCGGGCTTGGGGGTAATGAAGGCCTTGGGCACTTCGCCCCATTTATCGTCCGGCATGGCCACCACGGCCACCTCCATCACCGCCGGGTGCCGGTAGATGACGTTTTCGACCTCCACGGTGGAAATGTTTTCTCCGCCGGAGATGATGATGTCCTTCTGACGATCCATGATTTGGATGTAATTGTCCGGGTGCATGACGGCCAGATCGCCGGAATGAAACCAGCCGCCCCGAAAGGCTTTTTCCGTGGCTTGCTCATCTTTGTAATACCCCAGCATAACCACGTTGCCGCGCATGACCACCTCGCCGATGGTCCGGCCGTCGCGTGGCACCGGTACGCCGGTGTTGATATCCACCACATCCAGAAACTGGCAAACCGTGTAGGCCACGCCTTGACGCGAGCGGATGGCCGCCCGCTCGGCCGGCGGCAGGTCGTTCCAGGGCGCCTGCCAGGCACAGATGGTATAGGGACCGTAGACTTCGGTAAGCCCATAAACATGATTGATATGGGCGCCCATGTCCTCCATCTGACTGATGATGGTCGGTGACGGTGGTGCACCGCCCACGGCGATTTCCAGCGGACGTTTCAATTTGACCGATTTAAACGCCGGGTGGTTGACGATACCGATCAGTACGATCGGTGCGGCGCACATGTGCGAGATGTTTTCAGCTTCGAACTGGTTCAGGATTTCCTCGGGGTCGACCTTGCGCAGGCAAACATGGGTGGCGCCGGCGGCGGTGACCGCCCAGGGAAAGCACCAGCCGTTGCAGTGAAACATGGGCAGGGTCCACAGGTAGACCGACTCGCTGTTAAGGCCCATTTCCAAACAGTCGCCCAGGCTGTTGAGATAGGCCCCGCGGTGATGATACATGACCCCCTTGGGTTTGCCGGTGGTTCCGCTGGTGTAGTTGATGGTGGCTACGGCGGTTTCATTTTCGATGTCCATGGGCACGTCCGCGTGGCTTCCGGTTTCAAGAAAACCCTCATAGTCCATTCCGTCAAGGGGGCAGGCCTGATCTACATCGCAGATGTTGACGTATGTCTGGACACTGGTGATCTCATTTTTTACCGGTAGTACCAGGTCGGCAAACTCGTTGTCCACGAAACAGACACTGCTGTCGGAATGGTTGAGAATATAGGCCACCTCCGCCGCAGACAAACGGATGTTCACCGACACCAGGGCCGCCCCGATCAGCGGGACCGCGAAATGGGCTTCCAGCATGGGCGGAATGTTGGGAGAAATGAAAGCCACCTTGTCGCCGCGTTTGACACCGATGCCTTTAAGGGCGCTGGCCAGCCGGTTGACGCGCTCGTAAAACTGGCGATAGGTATAGCGCTTTTCCCGATGAACGACGGCTGTTTTATCAGGGTAAACCTCCACGCTGCGCCGGATAAAGTTGACCGGGGTCAACATTTCATAATTGACGGACGGATGATCCATGGTTTTTCTCCTCTCTTATTCGGGGTGATTGCACGAATCTTAATAGGTACCATCTATAACCAATGCCAACTGAAAGCGTAATCGGATCAGACTTGAAATAAGCGGAAGGGAAGCTCCCATTTTCAGATAGGGGCTTTGCGTCTGTTGAGGGTAGGTAATTTACCTATTTATTATTTATTGGAATGCGTCCTCAAACAGGCTCTATGGCAGGGGAGCCTTCACCCCTTCCTTCTCCACCCACAGTACCGCATAGCGCACCAATTCAGCGGCATTCTTCAATCCCAGCTTCTCTTTGATGCGCTCCTTATGCGTCCCGATGGTCTTGACGCTCAGGTGCAGGCGATCGGCAATTTCGGCTGAGGTCTTGCCACGGCCGATCAGGTAGAATACGTCCAGTTCACGGCGGGTCAGGCAACCGAGGGGCGAGCCGGCCAGCTTGGTGGGGCTTTTTTGGAATTTGTTGAGGATGGTGGCGGTCATGCTGGCGCTGAGAAAAATATTGCCGGCCAGAATGTGGCGGATGGCGGTGATCACCGATTCGGATGTCTCTTTTTTATTGATGTAACCCCGGGCGCCGGACCGCAGACACCGTTCGGCATGGATCTGTTCATCATGCATGGAAAGGACCAAAACGGGCAGGGACCTGTGCTGGGTTTTAATACACTGCAAAAGATCGAACCCGTTGCTCTGTTTGAGAGACAGATCCACGATTACCAGATCCGGTTTGAGGGTGTCGATGGCCTGGCAGGCATCGCTCACATCTTCCACCGCGCCGCACACCTGAAGATCCGCCTCCTGCTGGATCAAATCGACCAGGCCCATCTGAAAAATAGGATGATCCTCGACGATCAGAATCCGTTTGGGAGAATCCATTTTATTGTCAAATGATGGTTTCATGTGTCCTGCCTGTTGACCATTTCCGGATGGGCACGATCCAGATTGAGGCCGCTGGATTCCATTTCGTTCATCAAATCCTGGCCCTGGCGTTCACCGGTTTTGGCGACATTGGGGTTGAAGGTCAGGCTCACCACACAACCGGCATTACCGTCTGGCCGGGCATCCAGCACGGCACCGATTCGCCGGGCCCGATAATGCATGATGCGAATGCCCATGCCTGTTCGTTTCAGACTTTTGGGCAGCCCCTGGCCGTCATCGCGGATGGTGAGTCTGGCCGAGACGCCGGTGCGGCTCAGGCTGAGGGTGATCTGCTGCGCTTTACCGTGCTTGACGGCGTTGTAGGCCGCTTCCCGGGCAATGTAGTAAATATGCGTGGCCACCTTGTGATCCCTTAAGAAGATCTCCTCATCATAGGCAAGGCTGCAGGATACCCCGTAAATTTCCTGAATGTCACGGCAAAGCTCCTCCAGGGTCAGCTCCAGTCCCTGCTCGGCGATATTGATCGGGCACAGGCCGTGGCTGATGCGGCTTGCCTTGCGGATGGCATCCTGAACCAGGTCCCGAATTTTGTCAAAGGCGGCCAGGTCCGTGTCCGCCAATCCGTTGAGTCGCTGGCGCATCACCTTTTGCATGACTTCGATGCCCAACAGGTGGGAACACAGATCATCGTGCAGATACTGGCCCAACTGGCGGCGCTCGCGCTCACTGATTTCGATTACTTCCAGCTCCAGGCGGTTGGTCTCGGTTCTATCATCCACGGCAAACAATACGCATCGGCGCCCCCAGATATAGACTGTTTCGGCATTGATCACGCCGGTGCGCATCCGGCCATCGGTATTTACGAAATCAATGTCCATATCGCGTACCCGGCCGGCGTGGTCGATTAATCCGGTCAGTCGTTCCAGAGTGGTAGGGATGTTGAATATGGGCAAGGCGGTGATGCGGCTGTCCTTGACCGCGGCGGCGTCACAACCGATCAACGACAGAAAGCTCGGGTTGGCGTCGATCAGCCGACCGGTCTGGCGGTCGACAATAAACATCCCGCTGGGACTGGCGTGGAAGGCCTTGGAGAAGAGTTCCTCACTTTTTTTCAATAATTCGGCGGTCTGGCGCCTGTGGGCGACTTCCTCCTGGATTTCGCGGCTGTAGGATTCAAGCCGGTCCATGAAACGGTTGTAGTAGACGGCCAGGTTGCCGATTTCATCCCGGCTGACCACGTCCATGCGGCCGGCAAAATCGCCGTCCGTGGCCCGCGCCAGCCGGTTTTCCAGTTGCCTCAAGGGGCGGGTGATGCCGCCGGCGATGGAAAAGGTGGTCGGCAGGACCAGGGCCAGGATGAGAAACACCGTGGTAAACACAATATTGCGGACCGATTTGAGTGGTGCGTAAAACTCTTCCAGGTAGCAGGTGGAGGCCACGATCCAGTCGTAATCCGGGATATAGTTGTAGATCACGATTTTATCCCGAAAGCGGGTTTCGCCTGGATTACGCCAGCTGTACACCAGTTTGCCGTTTTTGGTTTCACTCTGGTGGCGTACCAGATAAAGGCCGTCGGCATCCCGGGCGTCCCACAGATTTCCAGACAATACCGGGTGAACCACCACCTCCCCCTGACTGTCGATCACGTAACTGTAGCCGGTTTTGCCGAAATTGAGCGAGAGAATGCTGTCCTTGAATTCCGAGATGTCGATCAGTTCCCGAAATTCTTCCCGATAGGTGGAAACCGAAATAATCCAGTCCCACGGCGCAAAAAAGGTCATGTACAAGGCCTTGGGCCGGAGGGTTGCCTCACCGGGATTTTTCCACTCATACTCTAAGTAGCCCTCCTTGCGCCGGATCTGCTCCTGGATGAATTTGAATTCCGAGAAATTAACGCCTGCCACGGCCGGCTTGGGATGCTCGACGGCCAGGCCGCTGGAATCCACGCAGTAAATATAACCGGTTTTACCGATGGTCTGGCTGAAAAGAATCTGCCTGAGGGCTTTTTTGGCCTTGACCTCGGTCATTTCCCCGGCCTGAACCGCGGCATAATAGTCGGCCACAATGTCCCGGTTTTTTTCCGCCACGGCCCGCAGGTAGTTTTTAATGGAAGCCTTGGCCGTGGTTTTGACCATGTTGAGAATGGCTGCCGTTGCATTGGAGAGCTCGTTTTCGATATTACGTTCGATGGTCTGGCTGACCTGATAGTAGACGACCACCCCCACCAGCACGACCATGACAAAGGCCATGAACGAATACACGTAAAACATTTTCAGCCGAATCGGTAGATCCTGAAAGCGCTTGACAATGGATTTCATGGCCGCCTGATGGTTTGTTGCCCGATTTACCTGCACCCTAAGATCCAAAATGAAATTTACATGCTTGAAAATCTTTACCGAATCTTTATTTTTCTCTTACACATTCCTTAAGCGGGTACCTTATTATCTGCTCATGATCAACCCCCAAAAGGAGGTGTACAATGAAAATGACAATAATTGCCATCCTGGCACTGACAGTATTTTTTTTCTTTTTCAGTTGCCAACAGGGCAGCAGCATGGACGATAATATGGAGCGCCCCATGAACAATACAACGGTTAACACGCGCAGCGCCGTTTTTGCCGGCGGCTGTTTCTGGTGCACGGAATCGGATTTCGAGAAAGTCGACGGTGTGATCGAGGCCATATCCGGTTACACCGGCGGTACGGTACACAACCCGACCTATAAACAGGTTTCGGCCGGCGGCACCGGCCATGTGGAGGCTGTTCAGGTGATTTACGACCCGCAGAAGATATCTTACGCCGAGCTTTTGGACGTCTTCTGGCGGCACGTGGATCCCACGGACGCCGGGGGTCAGTTCGTTGATCGCGGCAGCCAGTACCGCAGTGTGATTTTCTACGCCAACGATGAAGAGCGCCAACTGGCCGAATCCTCCAAAAAGGCCCTGGCCGCCTCGGGCCGTTTTGAGCAATCCATTGCCACCGATATCCTGCCGCTGGGCGAATTTTTCGAGGCTGAGGAGTATCACCAGGATTACTATAAAAAAAATCCGCTGCGTTACAAATGGTATCGTTCCGGCTCGGGCCGTGACCGTTTTATCGAGCAAACCTGGGCCGATGTGGAAAAAATGACCAAGCAGGCCGTTATGGGCCCGTCCATGGTCGATGGGAAAAAAAAGGGGCTTTACACCATCCCCAGCGACGACCAGCTCAAGGAAAAGCTTACCGACATGCAGTACCGCGTGGCCCGTGAAAGCGGCACTGAACCGCCGTTTGACAACCCATACTGGGACAACCACGAGGCCGGCATCTATGTGGACATTGTTTCCGGTGAACCCTTGTTCAGCTCGACGGATAAGTTTGACTCAGGCACCGGTTGGCCCAGTTTTACCCGCCCCCTGGAACCGGGCAACATCGTGAAAAATAAGGACACCACATTTTTTATGGTGCGTACCGAGGTCCGCAGCAAATTTGCCGATTCGCATTTGGGGCATGTGTTTGATGACGGCCCCCAGCCCACGGGACTGCGCTACTGCATCAATTCGGCTTCCTTGCGGTTTATCCCGGCCGGTAATCTTGAGCAAGAGGGATATGGTCAGTATCGTAAGTTGTTCGAAAAGTGATACGCCGCGCGGCGCCCCTCAAGCGGACCGTGAATCCTGGGGCGCTGTGCAGTGATATCCACTTTAGATATAGGTGATCAAAGACGGATCATTTCGCGCTTCCAGGTGTGCCACACAATTGAACAGCACCAGCCACAGTCGCTCCTGTTCGTAGCGCAGAACCGTAATCGACGTGTTGCGCAGCTCATAGCTCAAACGGATCGTCTGCTCGCGGCTGGTATCCAAGGTGTGGCGCAGGGCAACGGCGGTGGGACCGCCGGAGGTAAACACCGCCACTTTTTGGTTCTCCCCGACGCTGCGCACCAGGTTGTCGATGGCCTGTTTGATGCGCTGCCTGAACTGCCGGGCTTGTGCTTCACGCTCGCTTTGATCAGCGGGAAGCATTTCCATTTTCTGGGCAATATCGAAAATGCGTGAGATTGCGCCATGGTGGGTGTGAATCTGTTTCATCTGCTCGGACAGGTCAGGGTCTTCCTTGATCACCGCATAAAGGCGATTCATCAACTGATCAGAATGGCCTAATTCATTAAAATCCGCATCAATGGTAATGTCATGCGCGCCATACCCATTCATTTGCTGCAGGGCAATGGTCGCCGTCTGCACCTGCCGTCTAAGCGTACCGGAATAAACGGCATCAAACCGAATGCCGTGGTTATGAAAATATTGGCCTAGAAATTCGGCCTGCCGCTCCCCCAAGGGTGAAAGGCAGTCGTAGGCCGGTTGGCCGAATGATGCCTGACCGTGCCGAATCAAATAGATTTCAATCATATTCTCACCTTTTAAACGGCACTGGCTCCGCCATCCACCAACAGTGTCTGGCCGGTGATGAACGCAGCCCCTTTGGAGCACAGGAACAATACCGGATGAACCACATCCTCGGTTTCAGCGATCCGGCCCATGGGAATGTCTTTGACGATTTGATCGAGAAGCTTGGCATTGGACCAGAATGGACGGGAAAACTGGGTGCGCACCATACACGGCGCAACCGCGTTCACCTGAATGTTAAAAGGGCCCAATTCCTGGGCCAGGGTTTTGGTCATCATCTCGACGGCCGCCTTGGCGATTCCGTATATGCCCATCAGTGGCGCGGCACGGTGAGCAGCAAGGGAGGTGATATTCACGATCCGGCCTGATTTCTGCTGCTGCATGATCCTGGCCGCCTCGCGCGAGCAAAGCCACGTGCCGGTCAGGTTGGAGTCGACGATTTTCTTGAACAATGCCGGTTCGGTATCCACGACACCGGTGGCCAGGTTCATGCCCACGTTGTTGACCAGGGCGTGAATGCATCCGAATCGTTCGACCACTTGGTCAAACAGACGTTTGACATCGGCCTCCCTGGCAATGTGCGCAGCAATGGCCAGCAACCGATTACCGCCATCCAGTTCGGCCCTGGCTGCATCGAGTCCTTCCTGTTTTCGGCCGCAGATCGCCACGTTGGCGCCTTGAGCGAGCAGATGTTTTGCCAGGTCCAGCCCAATCCCCCGGCTTCCACCGGTCACCACAACGACGTTGTCCTCCAATCCGTATGTTAGCTGCTGCATCATGTTTTCCTCGCTTGGTTTGTATCAACCTGTTCCCACTTTTGAATAAATGGAAATGGCCGTACAAATCGATAGGTTGCTGTCGCTTCGATAAGTGTATTTTGACCATGCACAAGAACGGATACATACAATCCCATTTCTTTTCAAGCGCTATTGTGCCCGTTAAATGCAGCTGACATCCGCGTAGAACAGTCATTACAAGTTCCCATGGCCATGTTCGCCCGTGTTTCCGGGATGGCGATAAACAGGAAGAATGACCATGTGTTAGAT
>Ga0272444_10005095_pt1 | contig 11411 bp, 10 predicted proteins | sample SSMForm13_FD_201033 | JGI IMG/M metagenome (GOLD analysis project Ga0272444, IMG submission 201033) | Marine sediment archaeal communities from Little Sippewissett salt marsh, Falmouth, MA, United States - SSM-Form-13 | ecosystem: Environmental > Aquatic > Marine > Wetlands > Sediment ... | reverse complement strand
TGTCTGCCTCGGGAAGCGATGCGAAAGCTGAAGCGAGCGGGCTTTGCTGTTTTGCCGATCGGGATCGAACACGGAACGGTCGTGGCGCACCCCCGGAAGGACTCGGGCGAGATCGACGCGACGCGCCGGTACGAGGTTACGACGTTTCGTTACGATAGGCTGTGCGATGGCCGCCACGCGCAGGTGCAGTTCGCCAACTGCTTGGAGGAAGACCTCCAGAGGCGAGATTTCACCGTAAACGCCATGGCAATCAATCCCGAAACGGGGGAGGTTTTAGACCCGCAGGAGGGTCTCCGGGATTTGAAGGACCGGATCGTGCGGGCCGTGGGGGAACCCGAGAAGAGGTTTCAGGAAGACTACCTCCGGCTTCTTCGAGCGATTCGGTTTGCCGTAGCGATTCAGGGCAACATCGAGAAGCGCACTTGGGACGCCCTTTGCGCCAACGCCGAGGGAATTCAAAAGATCTCGGCCGAGCGCATTCGAGAGGAGATTTTGAAGATTCTCGCGTATTCTAGGCCGTCGCGGGCGTTTCTCCTGATGCGCTCGTGCGGATTGTTGAAGCAGGTCTTTCCCGAGCTGGATCGATGTTTTGGCGTGGGGCAGAACCGCTATCACGCCGATGACGTGGGAGTGCATACTTTGCTGGTTGCGGATGCGGTGTCGCCGAAGTTTCCCCTGCTGCGCTTCATCGCCTTGGCGCACGATCTGGGCAAACCGGTCACCCGGGCCTCTCTGGAAGACAAGGAAGACCCCGTGTTCTATGGTCACGAGATCGTCGGGGCTCGCTTGGCGGGCAAGGTGATGCGCCGCCTGAAATTCTCGACTCGCGAAATCGAATTGGCGCAGCTGCTGACTCGCGTGCACATGTACGGCTTCCAATCGGACATCAGCAAAAAAACCGTTCGGCGATGGTTGCATCGAATCGGGCGGGAACAGTTCCGAATTTTTCTAAGGCTGCGATTGGCCGATCGTCGGGGCAATCGCAGGCAATCCGCGGGGTGGGAGCCCGGCTTTTATCGCGTGGTTCGAATGTTACGGGAAATCGAGCGGGATCAGGATGCGCTGGATTTGAAGGATTTGGCCATCAACGGACACGACTTGCTCGACCTGGGGATGGAACCGGGGCCGGCTATGGGCGCCCTTCTGAACCAAATCCTTGAAGAAGTCCTTGAAGATCCTTTAGTTAACGATCGATCGACTCTCCTGCAATGGGCTCGGGAGGCTCTTAAAAACGCGCAAGGGAATCTAGGGGATTCGGGTTTTCTTTGATTCTTGTGTTCCGAAACCGGGCGCAGAGGGAGAGCGCGGATGAGTTTTTTTGGCGAGACTCTTGACTAATGTAGAATTGTTTGGCATTATTAAGTTAAATCATTGGGGTGTGTTGCAACTTTTCCCCATAGGCTGTCTTGGCCGCAAAACGCAAGTTGGCAATATTATTCTATTTCGTGTGAAAGGGGGCTAATGTTGTGAACAAGAACGTAATCGTGCTTGTCTTGTTGGCGGTTGTCTTTTTCGTGCTGATTTGGTTTTACGCACTGCCGCAGTGGAGAAAGTATCATCCGAAGCCGGCAGGGGGAGCTCCGCCAGGGCAGGCGCCCATTGGTGCGCCTGTAGACCAATAGGGCGTTCAAAGGAACCCAGGCGTTTCAGGCAATCGCCGGGGTATCCCGAGGAAGAGGTCGAAGAAGCCGGAAGGCGCCCTACAGCAGAGTTGACAAGCCTGTAGGGCGCCTGACCGCTTAGGGTGCGTGAAGGGCGCACGAAGGTTGTGTCGGATTCCCATGATCGAGAACAGCTTCGGGAAATCATGCGGGGATTCTCGCTGATTACCCAAGTTGGATTGACTATGGTTAGCTGTATCCTGGCGGGTCTGTTGGCCGGTATGTGGCTTGCGGATTTCGTTGGGGCGATTATTGGTCTTATAACAGGCGTCGCCGCCGGATTCTACAGCTGTTATCGTATCCTTATACGGCCTGTCGCTGGGCGGCCGCCTTCCAATGCGTCACCGGACTCGCCAAGCGGTGAAAATGAGAAAAGCAGTTAAGGTTTCGTGATCCGAGGATTCTTGCGCCGCCACAACCGGGCAGTTACGGTGGTTTCGGTCGCCGCCATCGGTGCGTTTTTTGTCTTTCCGAGCAAGGACGTGGCGCGGGGGATTTTGATCGGAGGACTTTTACCGATCATCAATTTCGACGCGATGCAGCGTCATCTTGCCTCCGCTCTGTCCGGAAGCCCCGGAAGGGCGCGGGGGCGACTCTTTACGACGTTTCTCGGCCGCTATGGAGTTCTCGCCTTAGGGCTCGCGCTGGCCTTTTGGCTGTCTCGGGTGACGTTTTATAGTGCGGTAGGCGCTCTGTTGGCTATGTACATCGGTTTGCTCGTAGCGATGGGTTGTGAGGCGCGAGCGGCTCTTCCGGCAGGACCGCAGGGCGATGGGCCGTCTTCTGCCCCTGACGCTCTCGAACGAAACCGGGATCATGAACATGGAGTGGATCAATAGTTTGTTTATCGGACAAGAAATCGCAATCTCGATTCTTGAACAGATCGGTGGACGACTCTCCCTACTGAGTTCCCCCCGGGCGCTTCTTTTTTTGACCAGCGAGGGGCTGGGCGACATCGGCTCGGTGCCCCAGATGGCGTGGTCCGTGGGGCAATTCCAGATCAAGATCAATCCCTTACCCTTGCTGATGACGTGGCTGATTATGGCCTTCTGGATTCTGCTGGCGTGGCTGGGAACGCGCAATCTGAAGGAAAGGCCGGGCCCGCTTCAGACCGTTCTGGAGTTAATTGTCGGCGCGTTTGACGACTTGTGCCGGGATACCTTGGGAGCCCGGGGGCGCCGATACATGCCTCTGGTGGCGACCTTGTTCCTTTTTATCGTGGTCGCGAACGTGATCGGCATTTTCCCCGGTATGGAAGAGCCGACGAAGGACATGAACACGCCGATGGCATTTGCCGTCATTGTTTTCTTCGTCGTCCACATTTCGGGATTTTACTATAAAGGATTTCGATACTTCGTTGAGTTTTTCGAGCCGATGATTGAAATCGGCCCCATCAAAATTCCGAATCTTTTTATGTTTGCGCTGAATGCGGTTGGGGAAATCGGAAAGGTGATCTCCCACGCCTTCCGTCTTTTTGGCAATATCCTGGGCGGCTCGATCATTATTCTGGTGATCTCGTGGCTGTGTCGGAATTTCGCCTTGCCGATTTTCCTGAAGGCGTTTCTCGGGATCGGAATCGGAGTCATTCAAGCGTTTGTATTCGCCATGCTGGCGCTGACCTATGTCGCCGTGGCAATCGTGGAAGATTAATCCATGGGACCGGAAGAAATAACGCTTTCGCAATTGTTCACCCCCGACGGTGTGGCCGTGCTGGCGCGTTTGGCGGCGTATTTGGGTGCGGCGTTCGCCATCGGCATGGCCGCCATCGGCACCGGCATCGGCAACGGGCACACGGCCGACCAAGCCTGTACGGGCATGACAAGGCAGCCGGCGGCGAAGGATTCGATTTTTCGATTGATGCTCATTAGTCAGGCGGTGACGGAGTCGGCGGCGATTTTCGCCCTGGTGATTTCACTGTTGTTGATCTTCGGTGGGATCGATCAGCCCTCCCTGGAGAAGGCTTGGGCCTTGGTGGCGGCGGGCATCGCTGTTGGGTTCGGCGCGGCGGGGGCGGCATTGGGCTCGGGACTGACGGGCGCGAACGCCTGCAAGGGTCTGGCGCGTCATCCGCGGACCCAGGGCAGCCTGACGGTGACGATGCTGACGGCGCAGGCCGTAGTGCAGACTTCGGTCGTATTCGCCTTGGTCGTCTCTCTGATTCTGATTATTTCAAGTTTTCCGGGCAACAGCTGGGTTCATGCCATGGCGCTTTTGGGCGCCGGTATTTCGGCCGGCTTTGGAGCGATCGGGCCGGGCATGGGCACCGGATTCGCCGGGTCCAAGGCGGTGGATGGCGTGAGTCGAAATCCCTCGGCCTCGCCGCTGTTGACCCGGACGATGCTTTTGGGACAGGCGGTAGCGCAATCGACGAGTATCTACTCGCTGGTTATTGCGCTGCTGTTAATTTTCGCGGTATGACGTCTTTGGACGTTGCAGGAAAAACGAGGAGGCTAGGATGGACGGTATTACCGGAAAAGAATTAATCCAGGCGTTGATGTACCTGGCCGCCGGAATCTGTATGGGTTTCGGCGCGATTGGACCGGGAGTCGGCGAAGGATTCGCCGCCGGCAAGGCGTGCGAGGGAATCGCAAAGAATCCCGAGAACGCCGGATTGGTGACGCGAACGATGCTGGTGGGACAGGCGGTTTCGGAGTCAACCGGGATTTACTCGCTCGTGATCGCGTTGATCCTTATTTTCTCGGGTGCCTGAGAGATTTGCGGCGGGGGAATCGTGCCCGTAAAGCGAGGGGACACGGTGGGCCCGGAATGATCAATAAGGATTGTTCCCGGCCAATCCTACAGAGACAGGTTGAAAATCATGGCGAAAGAAGCCCCAAAAGGGAAAGTCTGGAAGGTCGTCATTCTTGGCGCGCTGATCTATCTGGTCATTTACGTGACGATGAGCCTGGCCAAGTACGGCCTGGAGCGCTTAGGTCAGCCGGGGCAAATGGTCGGCTTCACGGAGAATCTGCCGATTATGATGGCGAACCTTGGCATTCTGATTTGGATTCTGAACAAGCTGCTGTACAAGCCGGTTCTGAAGTTCATGGAGGAGCGAAACAATCGCATCGCCCGACAGATTGAAGAGGCGGAGGCCGACCGGGGAAAGGCGCGGGAGTATCTGTCCCAGACGGAGCAGGAGCTGGCGCGCATTCGCAAGGAATCCACTGCGATGTTGCGCGAAGCGCGTCAATCGGCACAGACCGAACGCGCGAGCCTGATTCAACAGGCTGAGCGGGATCGCGCGGGGATTCTGGATAAGGCAAATCGGGAAATCATACTTCAGCTGGATAAGGCAAAATCGGAATTGCAGACCGAGATTGCGGATATGGCGGTCCAGGTTGCCCGGCAGGTTGTCTCAGCGAGTCTATCGGAAGCTGAGTTGAATCGCCTGGCGGAAGAATGCCTGGTGCAGATGGAGCAGGAGAAGCCGCTGTAAGGACAGACGAGGGACGGTAGTGGGATCTGAAAAAGGGGTTGCACGGCGATACGCGAAAGCCTTGGTCAACATCCAGGGCGAGGGGGGCGATTATGGCGGCCTCGACCGTGAGTTCGCCCTTGTTGTGAAGGTGCTGAACGATCACGCTGGAGTTGAAAAGGTGGTCCAGGATCCCTCGCTGGCCCGTTCGGAGAAAGCCAAGCTCCTTTCGGAGATTGTCCAGGTGCTCGGTCTGAGCGAAGTCATGCAGGGCTTGATTCGGCTTCTCATCGAGAAGGAGCGTTTTGGAATCTTTCGAGAGATCGCAGAAGGCTATCGGCGGTTCTACAAGGACCGGTTGGGCATTCTTGAGGTCGAGGTGCGTAGTGTGGGGTCCATCAGCGAAGAGCAGGTTCAGCGCGTCGACCGGCTGGTGCGGCGACTTACCGGAAAAACCGCGGAGGTTCGGTTGGTGCAGGACGCGTCGATTTTGGGCGGATTGGTCCTTCGCATGGGAAACACGGTGCTTGACGGGAGTGTACGGAATCACCTGGAGCGTCTGCGGCGTTCGCTCGTGACGCCGCAGTTGGAGTTTGAAGGCGACGAAGGAGGACAGTGATCGTGGTCGAAATCAGACCCGAGGAAATCAGTTCGATTATCGAGCAGCGCATTCGCGCCTATGCGAAGACGCTCGATTTGAAGGACGTGGGAACGATTCTTGAAATCGGCGACGGAATCGCCCGCGTCCATGGTCTCAACGACGCGATGGCGGGCGAGCTGCTGGAATTTCCCGAGGAAACGCTCGGCATGGCGTTGAACCTCGAAGAGGATAACGTCGGCGCGGTGATCCTGGGCGAATATACGCACATTCGGGAAGGCGATACGGTCAAGCGAACGGGTCGCATCGTGCAGGTGCCGGTCGGCGAAGCGCTTCTGGGACGCGTTGTGAATCCGCTGGGACTGCCGCTGGACGGCAAGGGCCCGATCTCGACACAGGAGTCTTTTCCGGTTGAGCGCATCGCCTTCGGCATCGTCGAGCGGCAGCCGGTGAAGGAGCCGCTGCAGACCGGGCTGAAGTCCATCGACTCGATGGTGCCTATCGGCCGGGGACAACGGGAGCTGATTATCGGCGATCGCCAGACGGGCAAAACCGCGTTGGGCATCGATACGATTATCAATCAGAAAGGCACGGGCGTTGTCTGTGTCTATGTGGCCATCGGTCAAAAAAACTCAACGGTGGCACAAGTCGTGAAGCGGCTGGAAGACCACGGGGCCATGGACTATACCATTATCGTAGCGGCCACGGCCAGCGAACCCGCGCCCTTGCAGTACATTGCGCCGTATGCCGGGTGCGCGATGGGCGAGAAGTTCATGTTGGAAGGCAAACACGCCTTATGTGTTTACGACGATCTGAGCAAGCACGCCACGGCATACCGGCAATTGTCCTTGTTGTTGCGGCGGCCGCCGGGGCGGGAAGCCTATCCCGGAGACGTATTTTACTTGCACTCCCGGCTCTTGGAGCGGGCGTCGAAGTTGTCGGACGAGATGGGAGGCGGTTCTTTAACGGCGCTGCCGATTATCGAGACCCAGGCGGGCGACGTTTCAGCCTATATTCCCACCAACGTCATCTCGATTACGGACGGGCAAATCTACCTCGATACGGACTTGTTCTATTCCGGTTTTCGCCCGGCGATCAACGTGGGGCTTTCCGTTTCACGAGTGGGAGGCAACGCGCAGATCAAGGCCATGAAGCAGGTGGCGGGCCGGTTGCGTTTGGACTTGGCGCAGTATCGGGAGCTGGCGGCGTTCGCGAAGTTTGGCAGTGACTTGGACAAGACCACACAGGCCCAACTGCGCCGGGGCGAGCGCACGATGGAAGTTCTCAAGCAGGGCCAATACGCGCCGATTCCGGTCGAAGAGCAGGTTTTGATGATTTTCGCCGCGACCCAGGGCTTTCTTGATGAGTTGGACATCAAGCAGGTGCAGCAGTTCGAAAAAAATTATATCGCACATGTCAAAGCGAACGAGCCATCGATCCTGGTGACGATTCGTGAAAAACAACAAATGGACGATCGCCAGGTTGACGAAATGCGGCAGTCCATGAAACGGTACCTGGAAACCATAAGGAAGCCTGCGGTCGTCCAGGAGGGCGAGGAGCCCGAGAAGCAATAGCGGAGAAGCCGCAGTTCGGGCAGGGAATCGATTATGCTTTCGTTAAGAGATATTCGTCGCCGGATTCGCAGTGTCGAATCGACGCAACAGATCACCAAGGCGATGAAAATGGTGGCCGCCAGTCGGCTCAAACGAACCGAAGCCACGCTTCTGGCGATTCGGCCGTATGCCGATGGATACGCGCAAGTCGTAAGCCGGGTCGCCGGGCAATTGCGCGAGCTGCGCCATCCCCTTCTGGCCATCGGCGGACAAGAGAATAAAAAAGGACGCATCGGGCTGATGGCGATCACGGCGGATCGGGGTCTTTGCGGCGGTTTCAACACGACCATGAGCAACCGGATCCTGGACTTTCTGAACAAGCACGCCGGGGGAGAAGTCTCCCTTGCCATTGTCGGCCGTAAGGGGCGGGATTTCCTTCTTCGGCGGGATTATCGGCCATGCGTCGAATACGTTGGCTTGATGGGGCAGTACAGCTACGCGTTGGCCCAGGCGATGATGAAGGATTTGCTGAAGCTGCGGGAAGAGCATAAGCTGGAATCGATTCAACTGCTGTATAGCCGGCACCGTTCGGCGATCAGTCAAGAGATCGTAATCGAACCTTATCTGCCGGTGCAAGTTCCTCCCCAAGCGACGGGACAAAGGTCGGGGCCGTACATTTTTGAACCGGACGGGGAAACGGCTCTGGAGGCGGTTTTGGAGCAGAGCCTGGCGATTCAGCTCTATCGAGCGCTTTTGGAAACCGAGACCAGTGTTTACGCGGCTCGGATGACAGCAATGGACAATGCAACGGAGAACGCCGGAGACCTGATTGAAAGTCTAACCCTTTCTTTGAATCGAGCGCGACAGGCAATTATCACGACTGAAATTGTCGAGATCATGGGCGGCGCGGATGCTCTAAAGACGTAATCCAATGCCGCTCGGTCACACGCCGGAGCGCAAGAGGGAAGCGGCTTGAAGATCTGTTGCCGGTCGGGGTGCAATTACTCGGCGGTCTGGAATACCGACTGCTGCTGGCGTCACCTCGATGGTCCGTCGCAATGGCGCGAAGCGTTGTTGGCCGTCGACGTCCTGCCGGACGGGGCCAACTTTGCGCGGTGCGACCTGGCCGAGGCTGACTTGAGTCAGCGCGATCTGTCGGCTTGCCGATTTCATCTGGCGCATCTGGAAGGAACGAATCTGAACGACAGCCGGGCAGATCGGGCGAATTTCATCGGCGCTCATTTGGAAGGCGCGTCGCTTGTCGCAGCGCAATTGGAGGGCGCGGACTTTTCCGGTGCGTTTCTGACGGAGGCGGAGCTGGCCGAAGCCTCGGGCCGAAAGGCGCTCTTTCGGCAGATTGGCGGTTGGCGGAGTGCCTGGCGCGGCGCTTGGCTTGAGGGTGCTGATTTTCGCGGAGCGATGCTGCAAGAGGCGAATTTTGAAAGCGCGACGTTGAGACGCGTTCTCTTTGAGGGTGCGTTTTTAAGCGGCGCTCAGCTCGGCGGCGCCGACTTGCGCGAAGCGGTTCTCGGCGGCGCGTTTCTCACGGAAGTCAAGTTGGAGGGAGCGGATCTGCGAGGTGCAAATCTCGTCGGAATTCACGCGGAGCGCGTCATGGCGGAGCGCGCGAATTTTGGCGGCTTCGCGCGCTTGGCGAGCGCCGATTTCCGCGGAGCGAATCTTCGGGGAGCGTTGTTTGACCATTCCATCTTGCGAATGGCGAATTTCTCGGGCGCCGATCTTCGGGGGGCCGGATTCCGAGGCGCGAACGTTGAAGATTGCACTTTTGAAGATGCTCAGCTCGAAGGCGTATGCTGGCAGGGCGCTCGCCGGACGGGAACGCGCCCGCCGATGGAGGAGCAATGATCTTCGAAGCGTTCCAATTGCAGGTTCGCTCCGATATCGCCACGGGCAGCTACCTCGTGGCGGATGAAGGCACTGGCCGGGCGGCCTGGATCGATCCGGCGCAGTACGATGCCGCGATCGTTTCGAAGATCCGCCAGGCGGGTTGGAAGCCGAGTGCGTTGCTGCTGACTCACGGGCATTACGATCACAGGGGCGGCATCGCCAAGGCAATGCAGCAATTCGGCTGTCCGCTCTATTGTCATGCGAGCGACGCCCCGGCGGTGGACGGGGAGGTCCATGCGGTCAAGGCCGGCGACCGGATACCGCTCGGAACGCTGGCGATTGAGGTTTACGAGACCGGCGGCCATACCGCGGGCTCGCTGACGTATCGCGTCGGGCCTTACCTTTTCGTCGGGGACGCGCTATTCGCCGGTTCAGTCGGTGGAACCGCGGGCGATGCGGCGTTTGAAAACCAGCAACGCGCGCTCGCGGAGGAGATTTTTCCGTTGGGAGACGATCTCATTGTTTGTCCGGGGCATGGCCCCATGAGTGTGGTCGGTGTCGAGCGACGCTATAATCCGTTTTTCGAATGACAGTCGAACAGGAGAAGGAGTTATGACTGAGGAGAATCAGGCGCAGGCAGGGCGAATTGCCCAGGTGATCGGCCCGGTGGTGGACGTGGACTTTCCCTCGGGAGAGCTGCCCGACATCTATACCGCGCTGAAGGTGAAGGTTGGGGAAGACACGACCGTGACGCTGGAAGTTCAGCAACATCTCGGCGATAACGTCGTGCGGGCGGTGGCGATGTCGCCGACCGAAGGGCTGCGCCGGAAGATGTCGGTGGAGAATACCGCTCGTCCGCTCATGATGCCGGTGGGGCGCGGGACACTGGGGCGCATTATGAACGTTCTCGGGGAACCCATCGATCATTTGGGTCCGATCGATGCCAAAAAGTACTATCCCATTCACCGACTGGCGCCGACGCTGCGCGAGCAGGACGTAAATACCCAAATCTTGGAAACCGGCATTAAAGTGGTGGATCTGCTTTGCCCTTATCCCAAAGGAGGCAAAGTCGGATTGTTCGGCGGCGCGGGCGTCGGCAAGACCGTGCTGATTATGGAGCTGATTCGCAACATCGCTACGGAGCACGGCGGCTATTCGGTTTTCGGCGGTGTCGGCGAACGCACGCGCGAGGGCAACGACCTCTGGCTTGAGATGAAAGGCTCGGGCGTCATTGAAAAAACGGCCTTGGTGTACGGCCAGATGAACGAACCGCCCGGAGCGCGGCTTCGCGTCGGGCTGTCCGGCCTGGCCGTGGCGGAGTACTTCCGCGACGAGGAAAAGCAGGATGTCCTTCTCTTCATCGACAACATTTTTCGATTTACGCAGGCCGGTTCGGAAGTCTCCGCACTCCTCGGGCGGATGCCTTCGGCGGTCGGCTATCAGCCAACACTCGGAACGGAGATGGGCGAACTTCAGGAGCGAATCACGTCCACGCAGGAAGGCAGTATCACCTCTGTGCAGGCGATCTACGTTCCGGCGGACGATCTGACCGATCCGGCGCCGGCGACCACCTTTGCTCACCTCGATGCGACGACGGTGTTGTCACGGCAAATTGTTGAACTGGGCATTTATCCGGCGGTCGATCCGCTGGACTCTACGTCCCGCATTCTCGATCCGCAAATCGTCGGTGACGAGCACTATGAAGTCGCCCGGCACGTACAAGAAATTCTTCAGCATTATAAAGACCTGCAGGACATTATCGCCATTCTGGGCATGGACGAGCTTTCTGAAGAGGATAAAATCACGGTGGCCCGAGCCCGGAAAATTCAGCGGTTCCTGTCGCAACCGTTTTTTGTGGCCGAGGAGTTTACCGGAACCAAAGGCCGCTACGTGTCCAAGGAGAAGACGATCTCGGGATTTCGCGAGATTGTGGACGGCAATTGCGATGAGATTCCCGAACAAGCCTTTTACATGACGGGCGACCTGGACGAGGTCCATGAGCGCTCCTCGACGATCCTGGAGGGGGGACAATAGGCAATGGCGCTGGCGATCAAGGTCGTGATTCCGAAAGGAGTATTGTTGGAAACCGAGGTGGATACGGTGATCCTTCCCGGATCGGAAGGAGACCTTCAGATTCTCCCGGGGCATTTGGCGCTTTTTTCTCCCCTGCGCCAGGGCGAATTGTGGCTGGACGCCCAGGGTCGCTCCAAAGCGGTGGTTTTTGGCGGGGTGGTTGAAGTCTTGCAGGACAAGGTGACGGTCCTGGCGGACAACGCCGAGCTGGCTGACAAGATCGACGTGGAGCGCGCCCGGCAGGCGCGCGAGCGGGCCGA
>Ga0272444_10005094_pt1 | contig 11419 bp, 9 predicted proteins | sample SSMForm13_FD_201033 | JGI IMG/M metagenome (GOLD analysis project Ga0272444, IMG submission 201033) | Marine sediment archaeal communities from Little Sippewissett salt marsh, Falmouth, MA, United States - SSM-Form-13 | ecosystem: Environmental > Aquatic > Marine > Wetlands > Sediment ... | reverse complement strand
GTGGTCGCCGGCTGCCCGAGATGGATGTAGCCCAGGCCGACGTCGTGCATTGTCTGGAGCTTCCGTCGAATCATGGGAATGCTCGAGAAGAACTCGAGCGCCTCGTCGATCGTCATCTCGAGGATGTCGGCGATGTTCTTCCCCTTGTACTGAATATCGAGGGTCTCACGGTTGAACCGCTTGCCGGCACACTCGTCGCACGTGACAAAGACATCGGGAAGGAAGTGCATCTCGATCTTGACCTGGCCGCCGCCCTGACAGGCTTCGCAACGGCCGCCCTTGACGTTGAAGCTGAAGCGCCCGGGACGATAGCCGCGCGCCCGTGCGTCGGGGACCTTCGCGAAGAGCTGACGAATGTGCACGAACGTCCCGGTGTAGGTCGCGGGATTCGAGCGGGGCGTGCGCCCGATGGGCGCCTGGCTGATGTTGACGACTTTATCGATGTGCTCGAGGCCCTCGATCCGGTCGAACTTGCCGGGAATCTTCCTCGATCTGTGGAACCACTCGGCCAGCGCGCGGTGGAGGATGTCGGAGACCAGTGTGCTCTTCCCGGACCCCGAGACGCCGGTCACGCAGGTCAGAGTCCCGAGCGGGATCTCGACGTCGATGTTCGCCAGGTTGTTCTCCCGCGCGCCCACGACCCGAAGCCGCTTCTCCCCTATCGGTCGGCGCTCGCTTGGAAGCTCGATCCGCCTGCGACCGGAGAGGTACTGGCCCGTGATCGAACGCTTACTCCTCTCCAGTTCATCCGGAGGACAGCTCGCGACGACTTTGCCGCCCTTTCGCCCCGCACCCGGCCCGAGATCTACGACCCAATCCGCCGTTCGAATCGTCTCCTCGTCGTGCTCGACGACGATCACCGTATTGCCGATGTCCCGGAGAGCCGTCAGTGTATCAAGCAGCTTGGCGTTGTCGTGCTGGTGCAGGCCGATCGAGGGCTCGTCGAGAATATAGAGCACACCGACCAGCCGAGTGCCCACCTGTGTGGCGAGACGGATCCTCTGTGCCTCTCCCCCCGAGAGCGTCCCCGACGACCGATCAAGCGTCAGGTAGTCGAGTCCGACGTTTGCGAGGAACGACAGCCGCTCCCTGATCTCCTTGAGGATCTCCTCTGCGATCTTCTTCTCCTTGGCGCGCAGCTTCAGCGTGCGGAAGAAGACACCGGCCTGCTTGACGGACATCGCCGTGATCTCGCTGATCGGGAGACCACCGACGGTCACGGCGAGCGCCTCGGGGCGCAACCTGGCTCCGTGACAGGCGGGACACTCGTCGACCGCCATGAACCCTTCGATCCAGCGCCGGACGTTCTCGGACTTCGTCTCCCTATAGCGACGTTCCAGGTTCGGAATCGCGCCCTCGAACCCTCCCACGTACTCCCAGCGTCCCTTCTCGAACTCGATCTTGTACTCGATCTTCTCCTCCCCGGACCCGTGGAGGAGAATCTCCCTCACGTGAGGATCGAGTTCCTTATACGGCGTCTTCAGATCGAACCCGTAGTACGAAGAGAGAGCATCGAGCTTGTGCCTCGACCACCCCGTCGCGAGATCGGGGAAGCTCGCAATCGCCCCCTCGCGAAGGGACATATCGGGGTCGGGAACGATCCGCGACGGATCGACGCGCATTTTCGTTCCCAGACCACCGCACACGGTACAGGCGCCGTACGGGCTGTTGAACGAGAAGGTCCTCGGCGCGATCTCGCCCGGACCGACACCGCAGTGCGGACACGATGCCGTCGCGCTCAGAAGCAGTTCGTCCTTCCCTGCCAGAACCGACAGCAATCCATCGGAGAGCTCGAGGGCAGTCTCGATCGAATCGACGAGGCGCTGCCTCGCGCCTTCCCTCAGCACAAGCCGATCGACGATGACGTCGATCGTGTGACGCTTGTTCTTGGCCAGCTTCCCGACGGTCGAAACCTCCGCGGGCTTCCCGTCGATCCTGAGGCGCACGAAGCCGGCCCGCTCGATTCGCCTCAGGACGTCAACGTGCTGCCCCTTCTTGCCGCGGACGATCGGGGCGATGATCTGCACCCTGGTGCCCTCGGGGTACGCGAGCACCGAATCGGCCATGCGATCGACCGTCAGCGTCGAGATCTCCCGGCCGCAGAGATGGCAGTGCGGCGTCCCGACTCTCGCGTAGAGCAGTCTGAGGTAGTCGTATATCTCTGTCGCGGTGCCAACGGTCGACCGCGGATTGCGCCCGGCGGTTCTCTGCTCGATCGATATCGCCGGGGACAGCCCCTCGATCAGCTCGACCTTCGGTTTGGGCATCTGCGACAGGAACTGGCGGGCGTAGGCCGACAGCGACTCAACGTAGCGGCGCTGTCCCTCAGCATAGATCGTATCGAAGGCCAGAGAGGACTTGCCGGAGCCCGAGAGCCCGGTGATAACAACGAGAGCGTTGCGCGGAATCACAAGGTCTATCCCCTGGAGGTTGTGCTCCCGAGCGCCCCGAACGATCAGGCTTCTCGGCTCCTCCTGGGACAGGGCGGCAGCGCGCCGCCGCGACCTCGCACTTGACTGGCTGGTTTTGGGCATGTTACTGATTCTACTACTCATGCCGGGCCTGTCACAAGAATCGAAGCGCAAGGAGAACTCCACTATGAGCCTCAGTCGCCGTGTCCTGATTGGCGCGCTCGTCGTCGCTCTGGCCGTCCTCGGATGGTCAATCCAGAGACGACCCGCCGCTCCGCCACGCGGGGGTCCGACGACGGGCCTGAACGTGGTTCTCGTAGCGATCGACTCGCTCGATCCAGTCCTCCTGTCCCGCTATGCTGAATCGCGCGGATTGATCGAGCTCGAGAAGCTCCTTGATTCCGGGTACGCGGGCACGACGACGGCCGCGCCGCCCTACCTTCCCGACGCCTGCTGGATGCAGCTCGCGTCCGGGCGGCCCCTCTCCGATCCTGAGATCGCGCGCGTGACCGACGACCCGAGCGGAAGGATCTTCGGAGTCCTCCCTAGGATCGCGGAGACCGCATCCGAACAGGGCGCAACTTGCGTCTCCGTCGGCTGGCCCGGCAGCTGGCCGGTTGGCGCGACCGAAGCGATCGTAGTCGCCCCTTACGCCCCTCCGGCGGTCGGACATCCAAAGGCACTGCCGCCGGCGATCCTCGCGGAGGTTCCGGACGCCGTGTCGGATCCGGAGCTCGCGGACTTCGTCGATACGATCGCGCGAGCGAGCGAATCCCGCGTCCACGACCTGTTCGACGAGCTCATCCTCGACAACGATCCCGAGGGCAGCTGGCGCGAGCAAGCGACGGCCCTCAGATGGGCGCTCCTGGCCGACCTCGTCTCTCTCGAGATAGGCGCGAGGCTTCTCGCCGAGCATCAGCCCGACCTCACGCTCATCTATCTCGGAGGCCTCGATACCGCCTCCCATCGATTCCTGGGACCGAGCGAGCCTGAGACCTTCGCCGGCATTCCCGACGCGATCGTCGACAGATACGGCGACGTCATCGGAAACTACTACGCCTTCATCGACGACGCCCTTGAGCGTATCTACCGCCTGCGCGAGGACGACACGATTCTCATCGTCTGTTCCTGCTACGGAATCACCCCCACGGTCGGCGGACCCGGTGGAACGGGCGCCCACGACGCGGGTCCGCAGGGCTTCATCAACATTCGCGGGCCGGGCATCGCACGGCCGCCCTCCGCGGCGGAGGTGTCGGTCCACGACGTAACGCCAACGATCCTCGCGGCTCTCGGCCTGACCATTCCGAACGACGTGGCCGGCCGCGTGCTGGTCGAGGCTCTCCCGCAGGGCCTGGCAGCGGCGGTCCCACCTCGTTACGTCAACGCTCCGGAACGCGAAGAGCCGCCCCCACCACCGGAGGAGACGGCTCTCATTGAACGAATCGCGGCCGAGAGGCTCGCCGACCTCCGGGGCCGCTAGGACAGCTCCGCCTTCAGACGTTTCGTCAGAGCCGGAACGATCTCGAACAGGTCGCCGACGATCCCATAGGTAGCGTGCTTGAAGATGGGAGCGTCGGCGTCCTTGTTGATGGCGACGATCGTCTTCGATGACTGCATCCCGGCCAGGTGCTGCACGGCGCCCGAGATACCGCAGGCGATGTAGAGCCGCGGCTGCACCGTCTTCCCCGTCTGCCCCACCTGGTGAGAGTAGGGGATCCAGCCGGCGTCGACTGCCGCTCGCGACGCCCCGACCGCTCCACCGACCGCGCCGGCCAGATCCTCGATCATCGAGAATCGCTCCGGCCCCCCGAGGCCACGCCCACCCGAAACGATGACGTCCGCGTCGGCGATGTTGACGGTCTGAGTGAGATCCTTCACAAATTCGACGAACTCCGTGCGCGACTCCAGCCGCCCGGGCTCGATCGTCTCGAGGACGATCCTACCGACCCTCCCCGGCTCAGGTTCGAGGGACGTCATGACTTTGTGACGCACGGTCGCCATCTGCGGACGATGATTCGGACAGACGATCGTGGCCATGATGTTGCCGCCGAAGGCGGGGCGCGTCTGGAGCAGGCAACGTTCATCGTCGTCGATAGCAAGACCCGTGCAGTCGGCCGTCAGGCCGGTCCGGATCTGCACCGCCACCCGGGGGATGAGCGACCGACCGATCGATGTCGCTCCGGTCAGCACGATCTCCGGGTGCCCCTTCTCGACGAGATCCGCGATTGCGTTGGAGTAGGGCTCGTCGGCGTAGTGCTCGAGAGCTGGATCGTCGACGACATGAACGACGTCGGCGCCTCGCTCCACGAGATTCCTCGCCAGCGGCTCGACGCCGGACCCCAGCAGGACGGCCGAAAGAGGCACGCCGAGTTCGTCCGCCAGCTCCCTCCCTTTCCCGAGGAGTTCGTACGACACTCCATGCAGCTCTCCGCCGCGCTGCTCGGCGATGATCCAGACACCCCTGTGCTCGCCGTCGCCCGCGTCGACCTCGCGGTGCTCTGTTCTCAGGATGATCGCGTCGAACTTGCACGCATCGACGCACGCGCCGCACAGGGTGCAGTTGTCCTTGATGACGGCGATCCCATCGCGCATCTCGATCGCGTCATAGAGACACGCCTTGATGCACAACTCGCACCCGACACATCGTTCGTCGATGACCTCGATACTACTCACGATCCCTCCAGCGGGGACCCGGGGCGCGACGGCGCGCGGCGACGGCCGTCAGGCCTCTCCCTTGAGCACCGGCAGAATCCTCGAAACGAGCGCCGGGACGGTTTCGTCCGGCTCGCCCTCGAGCATCTCGCCTGCCGACCGCTGCTCCGGCGAGAAGATCCTGATAACCCGCGTCGGCGATCCGTCGAGCCCGATCTGCGCGGGATCGACGTCGAGATCGGCGGCGCCCCACATGGTGATCTCCGCCTTGCGCGCTTTCATCTTACCCTTGAGAGAGGGCAGGCGCGGCTCGTTGATCTCCTTGACCACTGTGAACAGGCACGGCAGCTTCGCGCGCACGATGTCGTATCCGTCATCCATCATCCGCTCGGCCAAGGCCTCGCCTCCGTCCACATCGATCTTTCTGACATAAGCGACCTGCGGAATGTCGAGCAGGCAGGCGACTCCCGGACCGACCTGCGCGGTGTCGCCATCGATCGCCTGCTTCCCGCAAAGGACAACGTCGACGTCGCCGAGCTTCCGAATCCCCGCCGCCAGCGTCATCGATGTCGCCCAGGTGTCGGCGCCTGCAAACGCCCGATCGGTCAGAAGAAAGGCGCTGTCGACTCCGAGCGCCAGCGCCTCCCTGAGGGCCGTCTCGACCTGGGGAGGCCCCATCGACATCACCACAACCTCACCCTCGCCGGCGCGCTCGCGGAGTCTCAGTGCCTCCTCGATAGCGTACGTGTCGAACGGGTTGATGATGCTCGGCACGCCCTCGCGGATAAGGGTGTTTGTCTCGGGATCGATCCGCACCTCGGTCGTATCCGGAACCTGCTTGATCAGTACGACGATCTTCATCGCCACTCCCGAGTCCCGCATCCGGTCTCCCGGCGGCGGATGCTAGCCGCGCCTCTCCTTCGCCGCCGATTCCTTGATGACCTGCGACGCGATGATCGTGCGCTGGATCTGATTCGTGCCCTCGTAGATCTGCGTGATCTTGGCGTCCCGCATCATCTTCTCGACCGGATACTCCTTCATGTACCCGTAGCCGCCGAGAACCTGAACGGCGTCGGTCGTCACCCGCATCGCCACGTCCGATGCGAACAGCTTGGCCATCGCCGAGATCTTCGATACGTTCTTCTCGCCCGAGTCGACTACCGCGGCCGCGTGATACACGAGGGCGCGAGCCGCCTCGATCTGTGTCGCCATGTCTGCGAGCATGAACTGCATCCCCTGGAACGACGCGATCGGCTGTCCGAACTGCTCTCGCTCCCGGGCGTACTTCACCGCCTCATCGAGGGCGCCCTGGGCGATACCGAGAGCCTGGGCCGCCACTCCGGGGCGCGACATGTCGAACGTCCTCATCGCGATCAAGAACCCCATCCCCTCACGCCCCAGGAGGTTCTCCTTCGGGACACGGCAGTCCTGGAAGACGAGTTCCCTCGTCGTCGAGGCGCGGATGCCCATCTTGTTCTCTTTCTTGCCGAAATCGAATCCCGGCGTGCCCTTCTCGACAATCAGGCAGGAGATGCCTCGGATACCGGTTCCCTTCTTCGTACGCACGACCACCGTGTAGACCTCGGCTTCACCGCCGTTCGTGATCCACTGCTTGGTTCCGTTGAGGACGTAGTGGTCGCCGTCCGGAAGAGCGGTCGTCTCGATCGCGCCGGCGTCGCTCCCGGCGTTCGCCTCGGTGAGCGCGAAGGCCGCCAGCTTCTCCCCCGCCGCGATCGGAGTCAGATACTTCTTCTTCTGCTCGTCGGACCCGAAGAGAAGGATCGGATGCGCTCCCAGCGCCGAGGCCGCGAAGGCCAGAGTGATGCCTCCGCACACCCTGGAAAGCTCCTCGGTCGCGATGCACATCTCGGTGACGCCGCCGCCGAATCCCCCGTACTCCTCGGGAATGTACACGCCGTAGATGTCCGACGCCGCGAGGACCTTGACGACCTCCCATGGGAATTCGCCGCTCTCATCGAGTGCCTCCCGAATCGGGAGGATCTTCTCGCGCGCAATCTGCGCGCAGAGTTCCTTCAGCATCTGCTGTTCTTCGGTCAGGAACACGCTCATCTCAACGCTCCTTGTCGGCCGCTGCCTTCGCGGGGCGCCGCCGGGGCTTCTTCCTCGATCTCCGTCCACGCCTTCGCTTCTTGTTCTCCTTGACGAGACCCAGCTTGGCCAGCGCGTTCCGGGCGGCCATCTGCTCGGCCTCCTTCTTGTTCCGGCCCTCTCCGCGCCCCAGGGAGCGCCCCTTGAGGCGGATCTCGACGAAGAACGTCCTCGCATGCTCGGGACCCTGGGCGGAAACGACCCGGTACCGGGGTCGCGCGCCGTACTTCCGCTGCGCGTGCTCCTGGATCATGCTCTTGAAATTGCGGTACTCGTCGGTGTTCAGGAGCTCGTCGATCCTGGTCAGAAGATGGCTCTCGACGAACCCGCGCGTGGCCTCGAGGCCGGAATCCAGGTAGATGGCCGCGATGACCGCCTCGAGCGCGTCCGACGTGATCGAGGCCCGCGTCGCTCCGCCGGATTGCCGCTCGTTGTCGGAGAGCAGAATGTAGTCGCCGAGGGAGACCTCGTCAGCGACCTTCGAGAGGATCGGCTCGCTGACAACAAGTGACTTGATCTTCGTCAGCCTGCCTTCCTGACGAGCCTCGAATCGCCCGTACAGGTGCTCGTTGACGAGGAGCCCCAACACGGAGTCCCCGAGGAACTCCATCCGTTCGTTCGACTCCGCTCGCCCCATGTCCCGTTCGTGAACGTACGACCGGTGCGTGAGAGCCTGGTTCAGGAGGCCGTAGTCGTGAGGGCGGATCCCGAGGATCCGGCAGAGCTTCTTCAGATCCGAAAAGCGCTCGGGTGGGAGATCCGCGCGATCGGGAGCGAGAGCGGACAGCCGTCCGAGCAGGCGGCGCATAGGTTTCATGGGTTCACGGCCTGGTCAATCCTCGAAGCGCCGGAGCGCGACGACCGCGTTGTGCCCTCCGAACCCGAAAGAGTTCGAAAGGGCGTGCTCGATCGTCGACTCCCGAGCCTCGTTCGGTACGTAGTCGAGGTCGCACTCCGGATCCGGGTTCTCGTAGTTGACGGTCGGTGGAATCCGCGATCTGGAGACGGCGAGCGCCGAGATGATGAACTCGACCCCCCCGGCTGCGCCGAGAAGGTGTCCGATCATCGACTTCGTTGAAGAGACCGCAAGCCGGCGGGCGTGCTCGCCGAACGCCCGCTTGATGCCCTCGGTCTCCACCTTGTCGTTCAGGGGCGTCGAGGTCCCGTGCGCGTTGATGTACTGAACGTCTCCGGGCCCGATCCCGGCGTCGGCAAGCGCGAGTGACATGGCTCTCGCCGCTCCCTCGCCGCCGGGCGCGGGGGCGGTGATGTGGTACGCATCGGCCGACTCACCGAAACCCGCCATCTCTGCGTAGATCCGCGCTCCGCGACGTCGCGCGTGCTCGAGTTCCTCGAGCACCACGATGCCCGCCCCCTCGCCGAGCACGAATCCGTCCCGCTCGGCGTCGAAGGGCCTCGAGGCTCTCTCCGGCTCGTCATTCCTCGCCGAAATCGCCTTCATGTTGGCGAACCCTGCGAGCGCCATCTGACAGACGGCCGCCTCGGTGCCCCCGGCAACCATGAGGTCGGCGTCGCCGCGCCGAACTGCCCGGAAGGCGGCGCCGATCGCGTGCGCGCCGGACGAGCACGCCGACACGGTCGCGTAGTTCGGCCCTTTGAGATTGAGGCGAATCGACACCGCGCCCGCGGGCATATCGGCGATGAGCATCGTGATGAAGAACGGGCTCACCCCCCGCGGCCCCTTGTCGATGAGCAGGGTGTGCTGAGTCTCGAGAGTCTGGATGCCGCCGACGCCGGAGCCGATGATGACGCCGGCCCGATCGGGATCGAAGTCGCCGTCCTGAAGCCCGGAGTCACTCCAGGCCATGTCGGAGGCGCCTATGGCGTAGCGGGTGCACGGGTCCATCTTCCGCGCCTCCCGCTTATCGACGAACGCGTCGAGATCGAACCCGGTGACCTCGCAGGCTATCCGGACGGGAAAGCCCGTGGGGTCGAACTGCGTGATCGTTCTGCACGCGTTCCGGCCTTCGAGCAGCGCGCTCCACAACGACTCGACATCGGGTCCCAGGGGGGCGACGGTTCCCATTCCCGAAACCACGACTCTCTTCGACATCAGTTCCTTCCCGCGGCGACGGGAGGTTCGGGCGCCGGTACCCGGCGCCCGCCTCCCTTCTCTCGACGCTTCTCCCACTAGGAGGCCGAGGCGACCTTCTTCTCGAGATACGCGACGATGTCGGCGACCGTTCTCAATCCCTCCGCCTCGTCCGTGTCGTCGGCCGTGATACCGAACTCATCCTCCAGGGAGAAGAGGATGTCCGCCTGCTCCAGTGAGTCAGCACCCAGATCCTCTACGATCGATGCCTCCATCGTGACCTGCCCGGCATCGATCTGCAGCTTCTCAGCTATGACCTGCTTGACCTTTCCTGCAACTTCCGCCATTCCTCTTCCTCCTCACCATCGGGACGTCGCCCGGATGAGCCGGGACGTCACCAGACCATGCCACCGTCAACATTGACCGTTTGACCCGTGATGTATGCCGCGTCGTCCGACGCGAGGAACGCCACGGTGTTCGCGATATCCTCCGGTGTTCCCAGGCGCTTGAGCAGGATCTGCGACGCCAGCTGCTCTCGAACCTTGTCGGAGAGCCTCTCGGTCATCGGGGTCTCGATGAACCCCGGTGCGATCGCGTTCGCCGTAATGCCGCGGCCCGCAAGCTCCTTGGCCACCGTCTTCGTCAGAGCGATCAGGCCGGCCTTCGAGGCTGCGTAGTTGGCCTGCCCGACGTTGCCCGCTTGGCCGATCACCGACGAGATCGTGATGATCCTCCCCCAACGGGCGGACATCATCGGCCTCGCGGCCGCGCGGATGCAGTTGAACGACCCGGTGAGGTTGACATCCAGGACCGACTGCCAATCCTCCTGGGACATCCTGATGATCAGGTTGTCCCGCGCGATGCCCGCGTTGTTCACGAGGATTCCGACGCCGTCCAGATCATCGACGATCTTCTTGAAGATCGAGGAGACGGCCTCGGCGTCGGAGACATCGACAACGTAGTGTCTCGCGGTTCCGCCGGCTTCATCGATCTCGCGGGCCACCGCCGCGGCGTTCTCCCCGCTGATGTCGAGCACGGCCACTGCCGCACCCCTGGATGCGAGCTTGAGCGCGATGCCGCGTCCGATGCCCTGACCTCCACCGGTGACAACGGCCGTTCTGCCTTCCAGCTTCATGGCTCACTCCCGTGCCGTCGCACGCCTTGAAGTCCCTCAGCCCACAGAGATCTCGGAGAGAACCAGGTCGATCTCCGCAGTCGTTCCGGCGCTCACCATTCGGGCCTCGGGATCGATCTTCCTCATAAGCCCTCGAAGCACCTTGCCGGGGCCCACCTCAAGGAAGAGTGAGCACCGCCGGTTCAGAAGCGCCTGCACGCAACCGACCCAGCGAACCGGCTTCACTACCTGCTCGACCAGGTGTCTGCGGATGTCCTCGGGCTCCGACACCGCCCCGCCTGTCACGTTCGCCACGAAGATGGCCTGCGGGCGTTCGAACGCCGTCGCTGCCAGAACCGTCTCCATCCCTCGACGGGCCGCCTCGAGCAACTCGGAATGGAACGCCCCGCTCACCTTGAGTTCGACGACGCGCCGCGCGCCGCGATCGACGGCGACATCCATCGCCCGCCTCACGGCCTCCGCCTCACCCGATATGACAATCTGCGTTGGAGCATTCACGTTCGCGATCTGGAGGACTTCGTCCCCGCGGGCCTCTCGTACGATGCCTTCGACGTCGTCCTCGTCGAACCCGATGATGGCCGCCATGGAGCCCGGGCTCTCAAGCCCCGCCTCATACATGAGGCGGCCGCGCTCGCGCACCGCCTTGACCGCGTCCTCGAGCGAGAGCGTCCGGGCGGCCACCAGCGCCGCATACTCACCGAGGCTGTGACCCGCCACGGCCCAGGGCGCGATGCCGCGGCTCGCCAGCACCGTTGCCGCCGCGACGTCGGCCACCAGAAGTGCCGGCTGCGTGTTGATCGTCTTCCTGAGCTCGTCCTCGGGCCCCTCAAAGGAGAGCGCCGCGACATCGACGCCGATGGCCTCGGAGGCCCGGTCGTAGATCTCGACAACCTCTCGCGAACTCTCGTACAGGTCGAGTCCCATCCCGACCTGCTGAGAGCCCTGCCCGGGAAATAGGAACGCAACGCGATCCATCAACCACTCCTGAGGAAGCGCCGCACGACGCCGAATCCTACCACTTCACGAGGGCCGCGCCGTAGGTGAAACCGGCGCCGAACG
>Ga0272444_10005091_pt1 | contig 11424 bp, 10 predicted proteins | sample SSMForm13_FD_201033 | JGI IMG/M metagenome (GOLD analysis project Ga0272444, IMG submission 201033) | Marine sediment archaeal communities from Little Sippewissett salt marsh, Falmouth, MA, United States - SSM-Form-13 | ecosystem: Environmental > Aquatic > Marine > Wetlands > Sediment ... | reverse complement strand
CCCTCCACGATCCGGGCGCCGTTCCGGCCGGCATGCTCGACGGCGGCCCGCAGCAGCCCGGTGGCCAGCCCCCGGCGGCGGTGTGACCGGGCGACGAAAAAACAGACCGCCGACCAGACCGGCCGGTTGTCGATCCTTTTGAGGATCCGCGAGCGTTCCAGGCGGGGATAGGACTCCCGGGGCCCGACCGAGCACCAGCCGACCGGGCGGCCCTGATCATAGGCCAGGATCCCGGGGACCCGGCCGGACTCGACGATCCGCTTCATCGCCCGCCGGTTCGGTTCCCCCTTGTTCCGGTCGAACTCCGCCTGAGTCTGGCGCCACCACATGCACCAGCAGCCGCCGCAGGCCCCCCGGGAACCGAACAGGTCCTCGAGATCGCCCCACCGCTCCGGGGTCAGGGGCTGGAAGGCCAGATCGGATGTCGATGTCTGGGAAGAGGACATGGGTCAACGGATCATGAAGTGTCCGGGGAACTGACGGCCCGCCGCAGGGCGGCCCGGGCCAGCAGCCGGGTGGAGTCCAGGACCGGCAGGGGAGAGCTTTCCGGGGTGACCAGCAGGGGGATCTCGGTGCAGCCGAGGACCGCCGCGTCGCAGCCGTGATCTTTCAGCTCCTGGATGACACCCTGAAAATAGGACCGGGAAGCGTCCGTGAAGCGGCCCTGGACCAGTTCCGAGAAGATGATCTCGTCGATCCGGCGCCGCTGGGCCGGGCCGGGAACGTCATGCTCCAGGTACAGCTCGGCCAGCCTGTGAGCGTATACCGGTCCCTCCATCAGAAACCGGGTGCCCAGCACGCCCAGGCGGCGGTATCCGCGGCGGCGGGCCTCGCCGGCCACCTCCTCGGCGATGTGCAGCCAGGGGCGCCGGGTTCCGGCCACCGCCGTATCGAAGGCCTGATGGATGGTGTTGTCCGGGCAGATGAAGAAATCCGCACCGGCCGCGGTCAGTTTTTCAGCCGAGGAGATCATCAGGCCGGCCACGCCCTCCCAATCTCCGGCCCGGATGAACCGCATGTACTGCCCCAGAGAGTGCGTGTGCAGGGACACCTCGGGATGCTTCTCCCGGCCCATGCGTTCCTGGCCCTCATGACAGATGGTCCGGTAGCACAGGGCCGCCCCCTCGGCGCTGCAGGCCACGATACCGATGTGCTCAGGCATGGGGCGGCACCTCAGGGCTGAACCGGCGGTTGGCCGGAGGATCGGCCGGATGGCCGGCTGGCGCGGATCTCTTCGGCCCGGGCGGTGAGCTCTTCGGCCCGTTCCTCCATGCCGGCGCTGCGGTAGAAATCGGCCATGTCCGCGAGGATGGATGCCAGGTCGGGATGGTCGGGGCCCATGATCTCCTCGTAGATGGTCAGGATGCGCTCGTACACGGCCGCGATCCTGTCCGGCAGCTGCTGGATCTCATACAGCTCGGCCAGATTGAACAGGGGATTGAGCACGTCGGGATGATGGGGCCCGAGCGCCTTTTCGCAGATCTCCACCGACCGTTGAAACAGCGGCTCGGCCCGCTCATAACGCCCCTGGGCTCGATAGGTGGCCCCCAGGTTATTGAGATCTCTGGCCACGATGATGTGCTCCTTGCCGAGGTGCTTCTCGTCCATGGCCAGCAGCTCCGCATAGAGGCTCTCGGCCGCGGCATACTGGTCCAGCGTGGTGAACAGGGCGGCCACGTTGTTGAGCGGTTCGATCAGTTCGGGGCTGTCTTCGGGATAGGACTCCCGGATGACCTCCAGGGCCTGGCGGGCTAGCTTATTGGCCTTCTCGAACTGCCCCGTCTGGGCCAGTTCGCCGGACGACCGGACCAGCTCCTCGTGGGAGCGTTGTTTATGGCAGGCCGTCACCGGCAGACAGCAGATGAGAATGATCAAGACGGAGGCTGACAGATTCTTCATTCCCGTTCCTTTCAGTCAAGACGAAGGGTGGCCCGAGTAACGGACCACCCTGTCGGTACGTTCACCGAAAACGCTGCACTCTGTCCCGTGCCTGGGCCATCGGTTCCCCTTACTTCTCGATCAGCTCGACGTTGGCCCGGGGAAGCAGCACCTCCTCGCCGCTCTCCAGCTTGACCTTGCAGATGCGGACCTTGGCCTCGGTGGGCAGCTCCTGCAGGGGCGCCGGCAGATCGGTCACCTCGCCCAGCATGCCGAAATAGGGATGGCGGATGACGCGGATCTGACTGCCGATGACCATGCCCTCGCTGGCGCCCTTTTCCGCGATGTCTTTCTTGGTATCATCCGCGGCCAGCGGGATGACCACCTCCGGACGGATGACGCCGGCCCGGATCTGGGTGGCCCCGTTGATGGAGGCCTTCTTGCCCTCCAGGCTCTTGAGCAGCTCGAAGGTCCGGGCGGCCATGCGGATCTTGCCGAAGCCCTCGGTGACCATCAGCGTGGTGCCCAGGTCCTCCGTTCCGGTGATGGCCACTCCCAGGTCATATCCCAGGACCTCCTTGACGTCCTGGTTGTCGAATCCCCCGATGACGATCCCCCTGACCTTCATCTCGATGGCCTTGCGCAGGGCGGCCAGCTCGATGAAAGATCCGCCCACCAGCACCTTTCCGCGGCAGCTCTCGTCGATGGCCGACGCGGCGAGCACCTCGTCGGGCCCGGAGCAGACGACGGCCAGCTCGCCGTAGGCCTCTCCTCCCAGGCCGAAGATGCCCTGGACGAAGGCGGCCGTGGTCTGCACGGCGATCCCCTCGCCGGGGAAGACCTCGGTGACGGTCCCGTCGATATAGGCTTTGACCTCCACCGGGATGGGCGCCTCGCGAATAAGCACCTGGCCGGTGACGCTCGAGACGCTCTCCACGGTGCCCGCCACCGGAGATTTGGATGTGGTCTTGAACATCCCGAAGAGTCCGCTGCTGCGGGCCAGGGGTTCATTCTTTTCGATGGCATCGCCCTCTTTCTTGAGCATGAACTCCTTGATGTCGGCCGGCTCCAGGCTGAGCAGGTTGGCGATGTTGATGGGCTGCACGTTTCCGGGCAGGTCGGTCTTGGCCACCACCTGGTCGGCGCTGACCGCATCGCCTTTCTTGACCAGCACCTCTCCGGGAAGGGGCAGCCGGCGCTCCTTGCTGATCTTGGTTCTCTCGGCGACCCTCAGTCCTGGTGTGTAGGCATGGGCCACGGGCGGCCTCCTTTCGGTAAAGACCTTGTATTCAATTGAAAATTGTACATGTACAATCGGGATCTATGCGGAACGAACACGACCGCAAACACCGACACGGTCGTTAAGAAGTTTCCGGATAGACGTCCATGGCCTTGTTCCACCCCTGCAGCTTCCCGACCCGCTCGGAGCGCTCCTCCGGCAGCACGAAAGGCTGGCGGCCGCGGGCGTCCACGATGATCCCCGAGGTGCCGCCGGGCACCCGGGTCTCCACCCGCTTGCCCTTGCCGGCACCGACGTCGAATCCCCGGCCCGGCTCGATGGTCACCGAGACCGGTTCCCCGTAGGGGGCCGGTACGACGAACAGCTCGCCGTAGAGGACCTCCCGCTCCACCGATTCTCCGCCAGGGACCTTGACCTCGATCTTCATGCACGGCTTGCCGGGTTTGCCGGCGCCCACGGGGGCGATGCAGGTTCCCAGGCGGATCAGGCAGTCCTTGGTGAACACCTCGGTGGCTGCCTGCTTGTGCACCGCGGCCAGGACACCCAGCTGGGGCATCATGAAGATGCTGTCCACGGCCAGCTGGGTGATACCTTCGGGCAGAAAGGCGTCGATCATCATGAAGGCGGCCTGCTGCCGGCGGGGGGCGTGGGACAGGACCCCGCCGCTGCCCACCAGCATGTCCAGGGTCATCATGTTCACCAGGGTCTGGCCGGAGGCCTTCTGGTCGAAGGTGTCCGAGACGGTGCGCTGCTGCTGAATGCCCTTCAGGCCCACGGCGAAGGATTTGTGCTGGATGAAGGCCAGCCGCAGCGCCTCCCGGGCGATGGCCTGTTCGATCATCAATTCTTCCAGGCTCTGGGGGATGGTGGTCGGGCGGATCATCTTGTTCCCGATACGGTTGCGCAGATCGGCCGGGTCCATCTCGAAGGGCACCCAGCGCATGATGTTGTCCATCCCGGCCTCGGCCAGAACATTGGAGACGCTGTAGCTCATGCCCAGGTTGGCGCTCACGGTGCGGTTGAAGATGTTCTGAAAGACGGAGAAGATGTCGGTGGTGGCGCCGCCGATATCGACCCCGACCACCTGGATACCCTCCACCTCGGCGATGGTCTGGATGATGTTGCCGACCGCGCCGGGGGTGGGCATGATCGGCACGTCGGTCCAGGACATCAGCTTGTCGTAGCCGGGCGCCTGGGCCATGACGTGCTCCATGAACAGGTCGTGGATCTTCTCCCGGGCCGGGCCGAGGTTCTCGCGCTCCAGCACCGGCCGCAGGTTCTCCACGATGTCCAGAGAGGTTCTGTCTTTGAGGATGTTCTCGATATTCGGGATGGCTTCCTTGTTTCCGGCATAGATGACCGGCAGCTGGTAGCCGATGCCCAGACGCGGTTGGGGATTGGCGGCCTCGACCAGCTCGGCCAGCTCGACCACGTGCGAGATGGTTCCGCCGTCAATTCCTCCGGAGAGCAGGATCATGTCCGGCCGCAGATGGCGGATGCGCTCGATGCGCTGGTGGGGCTTGCGGCCGTCGTTGGAGGCGATGACGTCCATGACGATGGCCCCGGCGCCCAGGGCGGCCCGTTCGGCGCTCTCGGCCGTCATGCTCTTGACCACCCCGGTGACCATCATCTGCAGACCGCCGCCGGCGCTGCTGGTGGACAGATACAGGTCCGAGCCGCGGTCTCCCTCCTGGGGGGTGATGATCGTGTTGCCATCCAGGAGGGTCCGCCCGGAGAGCTCCTCGACCTCCCGGATGGCGTTCAGGGCGCCCTTGGTGACGTCTTCCACGGGAGCTTCCACGGTGGTCGGCGCCTCGCCGCGGACGATGAGACGGTATTCCCCGTCCCGTTTCTCGATCAGGATGGCCTTGGTGGTGGTGCTGCCGCAGTCGGTGGCCAGCACCGATGTGATGTCCTTCATTTCATCTGTCATCTCCGCCCCCTTTGACGCGCCTCTTCTCTTTTTTTCTCTGTTTGTCCCTGTCGATCTGTTCATCCTCCAGCGTCTCGATCCGGCGGATGAAGTGCTCCACGTTCTCGCGCTGCTCGATGGTTTCCCGGAGGGTCTCGTAATCCTTGAATTCGAAGAATGTCTGTACGATGGGCTCGAAGAAGACCATCACCTGGCTGGACACGAAGCTGAGCGGCTTCATCGATTCGAGGATAAAGATGGCCATGGCCGACATCCTCAGATCGACGACCTTATGAGCCAGCTTCTCCAGCAGCTGTTCCTGCCGCTCGGTCAGTTGAGCGCTCACGATCGATCTTCCTCTCGATATAGTCCATCACCCGCCGGCGCCGTTCCCCGGAGGGGTCCGGGCCGAAGGGCAGATACAGGCCGCGGATGTTCTCCAGCCGGGAAGGTCTCCTGGTGGGGCTCAGATGGACGCCCCTGGCGCCCGGGTAATACTTCTTCAGCGCCGCCCAGGCCCTTTTGCGCCGCGTGATCAGTCCCCTGATCGAGACCTGCTCGGCATCCAGCCGGTAAAAGGTGGGCAGGAAGAAACCGGGCAGGAACAGGATCAGGATAAAGACCGACGGCAGGATCCACCGGGGGCCGAACCAGAGGGCCAGCATCCAGACGATGGCCGCCAGAAACAGGATCACGGCCAGCGAGCGGATCAGGTTTTCCTTCAACGGCCAGACCGACCATTCCACCGGATCGCCGCCGGTTTCCCCGGAAACGGCGGGCTGCTCCCGGGTCCGGTCGGCGGTGGTTTCATCGGCGCGGATCCGCTCGGCGCGGGCCGTCGGCTGTCTAGGGTCATGCACCGTTCGATACGCTCCCGGGCCGTCTCATTCCAGTCGGAGGAGCCGGCCGTCCTGGATGGTCAGGATCATGGCCTCGTCGTTGGCGCCCATTCCGCGGCTCAACGTGATGGTGCCGGCCAGCCCTTGGAAATCTTCGGTCCCTGAGAGAAAATGTTGCAGGGCCTCCGGGGTGTGGGCCCCCGAGGCGATGCCCTCCAGCAACAGCAGGGCGCACTCGTAGCTGAACACCGCCGCCTTGCCCGGATGACGGCCGTAGCGGTCGTCGAAATCGGCGGCGAACCGCTGATATCCGGGGTCGGATAGCTCCTCGGCGAAATCGGTGGCGAAGTGGATGCCGTTCAGGTACTGGCCCCCGATGCGCCGGGCCTCCGGGCCGCCCCAACCGCTGGTGCCGCAGACCAGCGTCTCCAGCCGGTGGAAGGCGATCTGCGGAGCGATCATGCCCGCCTCCTGAGGAGAGGCCGGCACGAACAGTCCGTCGAGATAGACCCGCTGCTCGGAGGGCGGCAGGTCATCCTGTTCTGCCTGCTGATCGATCGCCGGCAGCGCCCCGAGGGCCTCCGGGCTGTCGTCGTAGGCCTGTTTCTCCCGGCGGATCTGCTGCAGCTGGGCCGTGAAATCGGTGTCGCCGGTCTGATACCAGGTGACAGAGAGGATCCGGGCGCCGGCGTCTTCGGCGACCTGCCGGAAGCCCTCCACGGCGGCCTGTCCATGGCCGTCGCGGGGCGCCAGGAGGGCGAAGGTCTGCAGATCCAGCTCGCCGACGCCATAGGAGGCCATCCGCTCGCCCAGCGTGCGCGATCCTACGCTTCGCTGAAAGACGAACCGGCCTATCTGGGCGATGTTCTCCTCGGCGGCCGTGGGCGTGATCATGGGCACCTGGCGGCAGTCGCAGACGGCGCCCACCCCGGCGGCGTTGGCGCTGAGCAGCGGCCCCACCAGGGCCGTGACGCCCAGATCATCGATCAGCTCTTTAGCCGCCCGGACGGCCCGGACCGCCGATCCCCTGGAATCCCTGGCCTGTACGTCGATATCGATACCGGCCGATGAGCGGCGCTGCTCCACGGCCAGCTCGACGCCGTGCATCAGGTCTTTCCCGTATTCGGCGTAAGCCCCCGTGAGGGGACAGATCACGCCGATGGTCACGTGGTCCGGCCGCTCTTCGGCCGCCATGCTCTCCAGGGTCCGGGCCTGCCGGGCCGCTCCTGTGTCGGGGAACCGCCGGAGCGTCTCCTCGATCCAGGCCAGCGCCTCCTCCCGGTTCCCCTGGGATATCTCCCGGCGGGCCATCTCCACCAGGATCCACGGGCTCGCCGGATCGTCGGGAAGGTCCTGGTAAAGATTGCGCAGCTGGCGGAGCGAGAGGTGATCCGAGATCAGCACCCGGAGCCCGCCGCGGGCCAGCTCGACCAGCCGGGGATCGTCGCTCCCGGCGATGACCCGGCTGAGCTGCTCTGCCGAGCGCCAGTAGCGCCCCTGGCGGTAATGGCAGTTCCCCAGCAGATAGACGGCGTTCAGCCGGTAGGAGGTGCGGGGATATGCGGACAGCAGGGTCTCGAGACTTTCGACGGCCTGCTCGTAATTCTGAAGCCAGTAGTAGCATTTGGCCTGCATGAGCAGGGCCGCGGTGGTGCGGCGGTGCTCGGGATGGTCCCGGAGCAGCCCCCGGAAGCCCATCAGGGCGTGGTAGTAGTCGGCCTGGCGATACCGCTGCGCCGCCTCCTGAAAGACGGCCTCGGCATCGTCCGCGCCGGCCAGCTCCTGGGCCGCTGCCGTCACGACACAGAGCGCCAGCAGCATCAGCGCGCAGCAGATGGTTACGGAGACGGAGCCTTGAAAGGGGATCGTTCTCATAGCCTCGTAAGAAAAAACCGAGGTGGTCATGTCCCGTCCTCGCCGTGCTTCAGTGACCGGACAGCACCCCGATGGTTGGCGTTTTCCTGCGGCCGCTCTCGCGGCCGGCCGAGGATCCGGTGCCGATGAGTCCATCACAGCGAGAATTTACCGAAATCCTCCGGGTTGATCCTCTTGAGACGCTCGCGGAGATTATCGGCCCGTTCCTGGTCGTCCAGACCGGAGGATTCCCGATCGGTGTCGAGAACATGGTTGGCCACGTAGATGGGAGCCTGGCAGCGGAGAGCCAGGGCGATGGAATCGCTGGGGCGGGCATCGATGGTCACCAAAGATTTCTCCCGTTCGACGTAGATCTGGGCATAGAAAGTCTGATCCTTCAGGTCGTTGATGACCACCTTGACCACCTTGCCGTCGAAGCCGTCGATGATCAGCTTCATCAGGTCGTGGGTCATGGGCCTCCTCAGCTCCACATCGGCCAGCTTCATGGCGATGGCCGCCGCCTCCGCATGTCCGATCCAGATGGGCAGGACGCTGGAGGTATCCTCCTTCGAATCGGCCAGGATGACGACCGGGGATTTGGTGCTCAGATCGATGGCCAGGCCGCTGACGTGCATCTCTCGCATGGTGACTTGATGCTCCCGCTAAGATTATGACGGAAAGTATGTTAGAATGTGCCTGCCCACAGCCCCAGGGACACGGCCAGTGCTGAGCCGAGGATCAGCTCCCAGAGAGCCGACGATTCTCTCCCCCCGGATATCCACAGGGCGGTTCTGGGCAGCAGGACCAGGGGGATGAGGAGCGCGAGGCGGCCGCCCTGGGCGATCACGGCGACCAGACAGCCGCGCTCGATATATCCCAGCCATCGCCACGGGCCGGACGGGAACATCCGGGGGGCGCCCTCCGTCAGGGGGGCGGCGGACTCCGGTTCCCTCGACCGCCATCGTTTCCACCGCAGGCAGGCCGACCGGACGTAGAGGGAAAACAGGGGGCTGGCCCAGATGGCGGTGATGTAAGCCGTGCCCAGCTTGAATAACGGAACGAGGGCGGCTGAACGCCGGGCCGCGAGGGCTATTCCGGGATGCCGGTCGAGCGGCAGGCAGATCAGCCCGATAGCGCCCAGGTGGAGCAGCTGGTCGAGCAGGAAATACCCCAGGTGATCTCTCTGCGCCGAGACGCTGAGGACCAGCTTGGCCTTATCCACGGCCACATGAAAGAGCCACAGGAAAACAAGACCGCCCCACAGCGGGAGGATGTTCAGGTAAGGGATGGTCACCAGGATGCTGGTCAAAGCGAAGATGGCGCCATGCAGCAAGACGCCCCGGGAAAAACGCTTTTTCACCCGGAAAACGGCGTCGGTCTGGAGGGCGAAATCGGCCGCAACGTGCGCCAGGACCAGCCTCCAGAACAACACCATGGCGATCTCCCGAACGGGGTCGAATCGAGCGTCGGCTCGCCCGTTGAAGCCTTTTGCGCTCGGTAAAAATATACACCGGCTGGAAAAACAGGTCAAGGACTTTTTCACCGCCCCGAGGGCAAAATCCCCTTGACAAAAGGGCAATTATGGGCTACCCTGAGGTGGAAAGACACCCCTCCGGAGGGCATCTTCGAGGGGAGATATCCCGGTCCCGGCCGGGTGAATCTTTTCGCCGGCCGAATACGTATAGAGTGAAGCGATCCGCCGGCCCGGCCCTCGTCCGGATCGGCCGGCGAGAGGGATAGATCATCGATAGCTTTCAGGAGGCGAGGACCGATGAACAGAACGGCGATATCTCTTCTGGCGCTTCTCTGCCTGATCCCGGCCGTTTTCGCCCGGGCCGGAGCCCAGAGCGGTCTTCTGTACGGGAAGGTGTGGACCGAGCAGGATGAGGTCTATCAGGGAACCATCCGCTGGGATGACCATGAGGCTTTCTGGGATGACGTCCTTGACGCCACCAAGGAGACCGACGGCTATTCGGCCGGAGAAGAGCGCCGGGAGACCAAAAAGATCGAGATCTTCGGATTGACCATCTCCTGGACCGAGACCGACGATGGGGACGATGGCGGCCGGCGCTTCGGGGTCCGGCTGGGCCGGCTGGGATCGATCCAGCGGCGCTCCCGGCGTTCGGCGGTGCTGACCTTCAAGGACGGCGCCCGGGTCCGGGTGCGCAGCACGGGGACGGATATCGGTTCGGCCAACCGGGGGATCGTCATCGACGATGCCGATGTCGGCCTGGTGACGGTGGACTGGTCCGATTTCGAGAAAGTCGAATTTGCCCCCGGGATCCCGGAACCGCAAGCCGGCCGGGAGCAGTGGCGGCTCTTCGGCACGGTGACCGTCTGGGATGGGGCTCGATACCGCGGGTTTATCCGCTGGGATGACGACGAGTGCCTGTCCACCGATGTTCTCGACGGGGAGAGCCGGGATGAGGACCTGGAGATCCCCTTCGAGAAGATCGCGGCCATCGAGCGGGCCAGCAGCAGCTCCGCCCGGGTCGAGCTGGCCAGCGGGCAGACCATCCGGCTCCGGGGGACCAACGACGTGAACGACGGCAATCGCGGCATCCTGGTCGCGGTGCCCCATCTCGGGCAGGTGACGGTGGAATGGGAGGACTTCGAGCGGGCCGAGTTCGAACGGCCGTCACCGGCCATGATCAGGCGCTATTCCGATTTCGATGCCGGCGGGCCGCTCTATGGAACGGTCTGGGACGAGGACGGGAACAGCTGGCAGGGCCGTGTCCGCTGGGACGATGATGAGACCATGACCTACGAGTTCCTCGACGGCGAGATGAACGGTCTGGACGTGCGGATCGAGTTCGCCGACATCCAGTCCATCACCCGGCGGTCCAGCCGGTCCGCAGCGGTGGAGTTGAACAACGGGGAGACCCTGATCCTCAAGGGAAGCTGCGACGTCAACGACGAGAACCGGGGCGTGTACGTCGAGGACGAGGAAGGACGGCTCATCCGGCTGGACTGGTACGAGTTCGACCGGGTGGTCTTCGGCCGCCCCTGAGATCCGGCCGGATATCGAAGAAGGAACCATGTCGATCAAGACGGAAAATTACCAGCGGCTGAAGGAGTTCGCCCTCGGGCAGGGCATCGCCCTGTTCGGGGCGGCCGATGTCACCGCCATCCGGGACACCTTCCATGTCCATCCGCCGGAGAGCGTTGCCCATCTGGACCGGGGCGTCTCCATGGCCGTGCGCCTGTCCGGCGCGGTGCTGGAGACCCTGGCAGGAAAGCCCAATCTGCTTTATAAACATCATTATCGAGAGGCCAACGAGCTGCTGGACAGCGTCGCCTTCCGGCTGGCCGCCCGGATCGAGGATTGGGGCTACCGGGCCCTGGCCGTGGCCGCCTCCCAGGTCATCGACTGGCGCAAGCAGATCGCCCACCTGTCGCACAAGAAGGTGGCCGCGCAGGCCGGCCTGGGCTGGCTGGGGCGGAACAATCTCCTGGTCACCCCGCAGTACGGGGCCCGGGTCCGCCTGGTGACCGTCCTGACCAGCATGCCCCTGGAGGCCGACCGGCCGCTGAGGGACGGCTGCGGGACCTGCCGGGCCTGCCTGGAGATCTGCCCGGCCGGAGCCATCAAGACGCGCCAGAAGGACTTCGATCATCAGGCCTGTTATGAGCAGCTGGGTCATTTCGCCAGGAAGGAGAACATCGGCTATTACATCTGCGGGTTGTGTCAGAAGGCCTGT
>Ga0272444_10005089_pt1 | contig 11427 bp, 8 predicted proteins | sample SSMForm13_FD_201033 | JGI IMG/M metagenome (GOLD analysis project Ga0272444, IMG submission 201033) | Marine sediment archaeal communities from Little Sippewissett salt marsh, Falmouth, MA, United States - SSM-Form-13 | ecosystem: Environmental > Aquatic > Marine > Wetlands > Sediment ... | reverse complement strand
ACCATTGATGGTGAAGGCGTATAGGCCGTGATCGTCGAGGAACTTTCGCAGTTCGTCGAGCGTGCCGGGACCAGTCAGTTGATCTGCCGCCCGGGCTCCGAGCCGCAGGCCGAGACCGAACGGTTCCCGTTGGGCGACGGCATCCCGAACGCGCATGGCGTGGTCGCGTATGGCGGCGAAGTTCGCCTCCCAGGTCTCGCCAGGGTGAATGTTCAGGCAGTAGGTAAGGTGTTTTTCGTTTTGGCCGGGCAGTTTCATTATTGGCCTGTGGCATCCTTGCTTGCGAGTTTGCCGAGGTGCTCGACGGCTTTCTGAACCAGCAGTGGGTTCATTTCGTGGACTTCAACCTTTCCGCCAATACCGTCAGGAAGCGTGACGTTCAATGCGCCGCCAAGGTGCTCGCGGAACTCACGGAGACCCGCGAGTATTTCCAGCGTTCCGTCGGTTGTGCGCTTGGTGAGAAGGTCCGACCATATTGGAAGCCCGCATGATGTGAGCGCAGCCAGTATTCGCTCGAATTCCTGCTCGCTCAGCAGGCCCTGACGCATGGCATAAAAACTGTCCATCGCTATGCCGACGGAAACTCCCTGGCCGTGGCCCAGCGTGTATTCGCTGAGCGTTTCGAGCCTATGGCCGACCCAGTGCCCGAAATCCAGCGGCCTGGCAGAACCGTATTCGAACGGGTCCCCGTTGAGACGAATGTGCTCGAGGTGCAGTATCGCAGTTCTACGAACGCAGGTCTCCATTGCTTCCTGGTCTCGGGCACGAAGCGCTGGGGCCATTTCTGTCAACTCGCCGAAGAAGGCAGCGTCCTTGATTGTCGCCACCTTGAATGCCTCAGCCACACCGCCAATCCAATCGCGATCCGATAGTGTCCGCAGCAGTTCAAAGTCGTTGAGTACCGCAAACGGTGGGGCGAACGTGCCGACGAAGTTCTTCTGTCCGTGCTCGTCCATGCCGTTCTTTACGCCGACACCTGCATCGTCCTGGGAAAGAGTCGTCGATGGCACACGCACAAGACGAAGTCCCCGGTGAACCAGCGAAGCCGCGAAGCCGACCATGTCCAGCACGGCGCCGCCACCAAAAGCCACCACGAAACTCTGTCGGTCGAGATGCACGTTGCCCAGCGTCCACATTATGTCGCGTACGGTGAGCCAGCCGGTCTTTGCCTGCTCGCCACCAGGCAGAATGACCGGTGGGGCGGTAAGTTCCATTCGACGCGGGTGGCTGTGAAAGTACTCCTTGATCTGGTCGATGAAATGCGGCTGGGCCGACGCCAGACCACCGTCAACGTACACAATCGCCCGATGGCGGCGATGCTCGCCCAGGCGGTCCAGCGTCTCTGCCAGCAATTCGTTGCCATGAGCAAGAAGGTTGTGTGTGAAATGCACCGGGTACTCGAAGGGTACGGAGATGCTCTGGTGATATACGTCTTGTGATGCCATCGTCGCCGTGTCGGGTGAATCGTTTTGTACGGTCATACTAAATCACTGGTCCATAATGTGCTTGGCTTGGCCTGCCAGATCCAGCAGGCACTCGGGTTTATTCGGTAACTCAAACGTAGATGCGTATGCGATCTCACGTCCCGGGCCGATCCGGCCGTGACTGCCGCGGATTCGCGATGTATCCTGGCTGGTGCTCATTGGAGGCCAACCGAAGAAAAGCTCGCAAGGGTCGAAGCCTGGTTTGTTATGTATGTCTACATGGGTGGCGTAATCCGGGGCACTCTTACGGTCGGACCACCACGGATAAGCCAGCCAGGTTCCCTCGGCGGCGATTGCGACGAGTTGCCCCGATCGCGGGCAGTAGAGCCCGACGTTCGACATGACGCCGGCGTCAAGCACTTCGGCGATGCCTGGCGTCGATTCGAGAACTCTTCGAGCCTCGTCGGTTGCGGCCTCGTCGGTGGTGTGGACGTGTGCGATTTCGTGATCGACGATCGCAAACGCCCGGCTGGTGTGGAAGTCCGGGTACAACATGCCGCGCACGTCTCGCGTGGCGAAGAGCCCCGCTTCGGCCAGGGCCAGGTTCGGCAGCGCGGCGGCCCCTGAGGTCTCGGCGATAGCGTAGTCCCCGAATGCAATTGTGTCGTAGCCGGCCTTGTCGGCTGCGGCGAGAATAACGCCCAATTGGACCGCCAGAACATCCAGCGCCTTCGCGGCCTGCGAACTGTTCGGCCCGTGTCGCTGGAGGTCATAGTCCAGTGTCGGCAGGTACACCATGCACACATCGGGGGATAGTCTGGAATCGGTAAGAACCCGTGCGGTCGCCCCGGCGATCCAGTCGCCGACTTTTGCCGACGCCAGAGGTCCCCAGTAATAGCGTAGTTTGAAGGGCGAACCGACATGTTCGCACGCGTCCTTGTACAGCCAGTTTGGCTTGCAGTAGCAGTCTTGGATCATTCCACCGTGGTGTTTGTGGATGGGGGCTGGGGTCATGAGAATGTCCACTTGCTCGCCCATTGACTGCTGCCAGAAGAGCATGGCGACCTTCCCGCCGCGGTCGCGCAGGTTGGACCATATCCTCTCGCCGCCGACCAGCGCCGAAGACTGCTCCCAGAACATTGGCTTGCGAAGTTGGGGGAAGTACAGGCCGTTGGCGACCATGCCGTGGCAGGCCGGCGCGGCGGCGGTGCGGAAGCTCGCCTGTGCGGTGCAAGTTACCGCCGGCAGGACGGTCTGGGTGGGGGCGAAGGAAAGGCCTGCCAACTCAGCCTTGTCGTGGCTTTGTAGCAGGTTCCATCCCATGGCGGCAACGTCGATGATTAACAGCTTGCGATTCATTAAAACACCACGATATTCAACACGCCAGCGGTTCGGGACGGGTCGGAGATTCTCCAGATACACTCGCGGTCAGTCATAGGCCATGTGTTCCCGGTAGACCTCCAGCGCGAAGCGGAAGGAGTCGTATGTCACAAGCGTCGAGATCGAGTGGTCCGAGCCGAAGACGTAGCTGGCACCGAGGCGTTTCATGCCCTCGATAAGGTCCGTCACGCCGCAGCGGATGATATCGCGATCGCCGGATTCGAGAATCCTGGCATCGAGCCCGCCCACGAAGGCCAGGCGGTCGCCATAGGCTTTGGCGATTCGCAGGGCGTCGTTGCCCGCCTTGGCTTCCATGGGGTTCAGCGCGTCGAATCCAGCCTGGACGATGAGGTCCAAGGCAGGCTCGGTGAACCCGCATGTATGAAATACCACCGGCAGATCGTAGGAATGGAAGAAATCCACCAACTCGCGGTAGTATGGGAAGATCAACTCTTCGAGCACCTTGGGGTTGCAGAACAGCGACCCCTTATAGCCCAGGTCCTCGTATATCCATATTCCGTCGGGCAGGCCCACCTCCTCCAGGAGAATGCTGAACGCGTTCTTGTAAAGGTCCAGATATACACGGTTGAAGTCGTGTATCCACTCCGGATCTTCAATAAGCGACATGTACATCGCATAGTCGCCCATGGACGACCTCATGGTCTCCCACACAAACATATGCCCGAAAAAGGTCCACAGGCCCTGTTTCTTCCGTCGCGCCAGATTCTTGCGAGCATTGTCGAGGTTTCGCAGTCGGGCGCGGTCAAACGGACCGGCGAGGAAGGGGCGGTAATCCCGGTCCCATATTTCCCGGCTGGTCATGGCGAAGTCAATGTGCTCCGGCGTGCCGGACTTGTTCTTCCAATTCTTCAGCACAGCCCCCGCGCCGTTGCGGGTGACCTTCCACTCGGCCGTCTCCTCGATCAGCTCCGAAACGCCGATTTTGGGCATGATATCAAACCATCCGCCGACGCCTGCCATGTCGAAGCCGAAATGGTCGACGGTGTTCACCGCCTTGCCTTCATCGTCGACAGGCATGCCCTGGGTTACCCACTGGCGAACCGTGTCGCCCCATGGGCTGTCATGCAGGCCGACTCGCGGAGCGGGACGGCGACGGATAAGGGCGTCGATAACTTCCCGTGAATCACTCATAGTATGCTCTCCGGCGTAAGGGCGGAAAAAGAAAGATTTTACGCCCAGGATCCGGCGCATGCCAGCGCAAACGCAGCAACCTCCGCTCGCAATCGCGAATGCGGAGGCCAATGCCTGCCGGGATTCTTTCTGTAAATACCAACTTCGGCATCGTTCGCCGCGGGTGCCGAGGCGCCTGCTCTCAGAATCGCCACTTGGCCCCGAACTTGAAGTTCGTGCCGGGCTCGTTTACACCTGAGCCATGAATACGGTAGTCTTGATTCGTGATGTTCTCGACGGCTGACCATACATCCAAGGAGTCGTTGACTTTCCAACCGGCGCGGATGCCGAGCACGGTGTAACCTGGTGTGCCGCCCGGTGGGATTCGCTGCGTGTCGGAAATATCCCGGGTACTGAGGTCGTCGGCCCGGTCGGTCAGTGTGCAGGTAGTCTCCACCCAGAGTTTCTTGTCGGGGTGGTCCCACCGCAGGCCAATCTGCGTGGTGGTGGGCATCAGTCGGCTTATCGGCTCGCGCTCGGTGACCGGGTCGCTTGTCGGGTAGGTATCCACCTCGCCATCCACCCACGCGACGGTTCCGAAGACCGTCCATTGCGGACGGAACCGCCATGATGCTCCGACCTCCACGCCCTGAACGTAGCCGTCGCCGGCGTTTCGTTTAGTGACTTCGTCGAGGCTGTCAACGATCGCGCCGGTCGGGGCGCGGACGATCATGTCGCGAATGTTGGTGTAGAAATATCCGGCCTGCGCGGCGAAATTGTCGTACTTGGCCTTCACACCGACCTCGTACGAAATGTACTCTTCCGGATCCAATCCTGGCGATGGGGTCTCGATCTCCGTACTCCTGGCCGAGTCGAGACGGGTCAGGTCCGAAAGGTTCGGCGCTCGGAAGCCCTGAGACACGCCGGCGTATACGTTCCAGTGCTCCTGCGGATCCACGAACCATCCCAGGCGAGCGCTGCCGACGAGACTGTTCCATTCATCCGACAGCGAGATGCGATTGCCGGTGTCCGGATCTTCGACTTGTCCGGCCTCGGCGCGGGCAAACGTGTAACGCCCGCCAAGAGTAAGGTCCACTCGATTACCCAGCGGGATTACATCCTGTACATAAACGCCAAGCAGATCGTACGAGGCATCATCGCCGACGGGCCCCTGTATGCCGATGGACCGAAGCGAGCCGTCCGCGTTGAGCGACTTGGCCCAGGAGCCGACCTCGTCGTGATACCACTCGACGCCATACGTCCACTTGCCGATCTCGCTGGGCGAGATGAACTGCATGGCCAGGCCGTAGGTGTCGACGTCCGTGCCCGTGCGATCGACGCGCCCGTTTGTGCGATATCGCCACTGCTCCTCACGGAGCGTCTGGAACGATGCGGTCAATTCGATCGAGTCGAAGCATTCACTGACGTTGTCCTTGCGGTATCGAATGTACGAAAGCGAACGGCTCTCGTCGATGATTCTGGCCGCGTCGCTGCCGACAGTCGTGCCGTGCCAGCCCAGACCGTAGATCGTTTTGTGCGTTCGCCATGCGTCGTCTTCGTAAAGCTGATAGTGGGCGAAGGTCAACGTGGTGTCCGCATCCGGGTGGTACTCTATTCGAACGTCGCCGCTGCAGACGCCGTAGCCGGTCTTGTCCTGCACGCCGACGTCCTGCCCGCCGTCAATGTCGCCGAAGTCCTTCCACGTTCCGCCTGCCAGAATACCAAGCCACGAACCGTACGTTGTGTTGACCTCGCCACGCCCGACGTAGTTTCGCTGGGCGGAGGCGACCTGGGCGTAAACCTGGCGGTATCCCTGAAGTCCCTCGCCATATCCGTCCGGACGGCGGAGTATTGCGTTTACCGTTCCGCCGATGGCGTCACTTCCGTACAAGACCGACGAAGGGCCCTTGACCACCTCAAGCCGATCGATGGTGTACGGGTCGATCAGGTTCCAGTACTGGTTGGGCCCGTCGCGGAAGGTCGAGTTGTTCATGCGTATGCCGTCAACCATCATCAGTGTGCGATAGCCCGTAAACCCGCGAATGTACGGCGAGCCCTGGGCGTTGGATGTCTTCTGGACCATGACGCCGGGAACGTCGCGAAGAGCATCTGCCGTCGTGCGGTACATGCGGTTCTTGGAGAAATCCTGCATCTTGACCGTGTTAAGGGCATACGGAGCGGCAAACGCGGTGGCCTCGCTGCGTGTCGCGGTGACAAATACATCCTCAAGCCATGTCTTGGGAACATCGCCGGATGCTTCAGCCTGCTGGTTGGCATCCGCAGTTGGTTGGGTCGCCGGCTGGGTCGCCGCCGGTTGGGCCTGGGCTGTGCCGACAGCCAGGCAAACAATCACGATGCAGCATAACCGGAGCATCGCGGAGTATCTCCAATGATCCTTTCCGATCCCAATCACCCTTGCCGTGCCCGTACCCGCCTGCGGTAAGCCCATTTGCCCAGTCCCTGTAATCTGTTTGGTGCCAGGCATTCAACTCGGCGCGATCCATACCAAGCCAAGCGATGCCGCGATCATAACCTGTCCTATGCAAAGGTTGTGCCAGTTGCGCATTCTCGCTAAAAGCCTTGGCTTATCTGCGAATTTGCAGGATAGTCGGATGTTCCTGCCTCGGAAACCATTTTGCTACGCACATGAGTTGTGCACGCGATGACATATTCTGTGCACGAATATCAACATTACAGTGCAGGTTTGGCACTATGCACGCAACGAGAGCAACGGAAGGGCGGTCTGTCCAAGCGTGAATCTTGTTAAAGTGGGGGGGCTGCGGTAACTTTGACAAACAAATGCTCAAGTCACCCCCCATTGCCTAGCCGATAATGGATAACGGTGCGTTGCTGTTCAGCACGCATTAGTTACGGGAAATATCAGACGTAAGGTGAGTCCAAACTATGCTAATCAACGAATATGACAGCGTCGCAGGTTTGGTTTCCAAGCCCAGCGAAGAGTCCATCGAGCGCGACCGGCAGCGTCAGCTTGCCTACGTGCAGAACATGATCCAGCAGTTAACCGACACCCAGCAGATGCTGCACGTCAGCGCGGCTGGACGCGTCGCGGCGGCCTGACCTTTTTGCTTCAGGTACTTGAAGTGCTACGGACGATCCGGGTCCACAAGCCCGGGGCGTCCGTTTATGATTGGGGGAGGCAGAATCAACGCATCAAAAAGGGCAGGCACTTTTGCTGGGCGCACCTGCCCGTTGGGATCGAGTAAGACCTGCCGTGACGTTAGACTGCCTGGACCTTTCGGCCGAGACGCCGCCTGGCGTTGATGAGCTTTCGCCCGTTGGCCGTGCGCATCCGAGCGCGGAAGCCGATCTTGCGGGCTCTCTTGATCTTCGAAATCCTGTGCGGATATTTCATGTCGCTGCCTCGTGATAACTAGTCCTGCAATCTCAATTCCAACGTAGTCCGGGCATAATAACGGCTTGTGTGCGAATTGACAAGCGTTTTTTTGCCGTATGTTTTGCTGCCAGGTGCTGCGTGTTGTCTGCCATAGCTTTTTCGATGTCCGGCGCATGCGGTATTTTCGCGCTATCGCGGCAGAATTCGCTTGTAGGACGATACGCCAGAGGTAGGCTTTGTCGTTTGGTAAATCCCAGGCCCTGCAAAGTTGAAGCCGGGCTGAGAGGTAGTCTTCATGCGGTTGCGTAATGCGTCCTACGAGGTCCTTCCGGCCCTGAGTGTCCGACGGTCTGAGCTGCGCCGATCGATGCGTCTTATCACATCGGCGTGGGTGATGGGCATAATCTGGATGGCCTGCATCGGCGGAAGCTGGATGAATACCTTCCAGTTGATGCTGGGCTTCGATGACATACACTTTGGCCTGATGACTGCGGTTGTTCCTGCTGCCGCACTGGCGAACCTCGCCGCAGTGGTCATCATCGAGCGGACCGGTCTGCGGAAATACCTGTTCATCGTAAGTATGTCCATATCCCGCCTGCTCTGGCTGGTGGTCGCGGTTATCCTGGTCACCCTTGGGGGTACGCGGGTGGGGATATGGCTGGTGCTGGTGACCGTTCTCGTCTCGTGGGTGCTTGCTTCGCTCGGTTCGCCGGCATGGTTGACGTGGATGGGCGATCTGCTTCCCAAGCGTATTCGCGGGCGGTATTGGGCTCGGCGAAGTCAGATAGCCCGGCTCATACTGATCCCTGTCGCCATCGGTCTGTCGATATTCATGGACTATATGATGGACCCCAGCAAGCCGACTACCCCGGAGGCTCAACCGCAGGTAGTCTGGGCGCTGGCGGGTATGTTGGTCTTGGCGGCGATGCTGGGTCTTGGCGACATTCTGGTGTTTCTGCGCATTCGGGAGGTCATGCCGACCACGCCGGATAAACCGCCTCCGCCGGTAGTGAATATTGATGTATCCAGGCCAGGGACAGGTGGAATCGTTGGGGCTGTCGGATACGTGGGACGTTACGTGGGGGCTGTGGTGTGGCAACTGCTGATCGGCCCGCTCAGGGAACACGCCTTTCGCCGTTATGTGCTTTACGGTGCAACTGTCAATTTCGCCCTGACCGTCGGAGGGTCGTTTTACATTCGCAACATGAAGGAAAACCTTGGCCTCAGCCACCTGTCGATCAATATTATCTACATGATTCTCGGCCCGTTGATGGCGATTCTTGCGGCCAGGCCTTGGGGTAGATTGATCGACCGGTGGGGACGCAGGCCGGCGATGATGGTCGCCACGGTCGTGGCTGCGTTTGGGGCGGTACCGTATTTTTTCGCGTCACGTTTCACGCCCAATCCGCCTTTCGTCGCCGAGGCCGTCAACGCCTCGGCCGGGTGGCTTGGCGAGGTGGGCGTTTCGATGGCGGGGTGGTTTGGATGGACGGTTGACTGGGCGAGTTGGCAGCCTCTGGGTCCTGCCTCGCCGGTGGGGGCGTGGCTGATCTGTTCGACAACGATGTTCTTCGGTTTTGTCGGATGGTCCGGCGTTATGCTTGGCCAGAGCGGGATCATACTGGGTTTTTCCGAAAGCACCGGACGGAGCAAATACGTAGCCGCCCATGCGGTAATCTGCGGCGTGGGCGGTGTTGTGGGTGCGATTTTTGGCGGGTTGCTCGCTGGTTCCCTGGCAAACGCCTCCTGGTACCACCCGATACAAATGGGCGTCTTTGAGTGGAACAACTGGCACGCGAATTTCGCTGTCTCCACCATCGCCAGGTTCGCGGCTTTCCTGCTGTTGATTGGCATGCCGGACCCCGGCGCGCGTCGTGCCAGGGATATGGCTCGGACAGTAAGCTCCGAGATGCTCAACCTGTTCACTGGCAGGCTCCTGACAAACCTGCGAAACTTCGGACGCGGACGATCGCGACGCAGCGGCAGACGATAACGGTCCGAGAGACGTTGACGCGGGGACACGCCTGCTGGTAGGCGGGGCTCTGCCGAACAATGTGTGCTCGCAAGGCACACCGGTGGGGCGTATAATCCAGACATGAGCGAAGCAGACAATTCCTCCAATAACGAGATTGAAGTCAAGCTGGCCGTGACGGGCCATCAGCCCGTCGCCGATGCCATCAGACGCCAGGGCGGCCGGTATATCGGCTCGTTCCTGCAGACGGACCGATTCTACGATACGCCCGAGGGGCGACTCCGCGATGGCGGGTGCGGTCTGCGAATTCGGCAGGTTCGCCGCCTGGCGGGGCAATCCGATGAGCTGGATACCCGGCCGGAGGTGACCTTCAAAGGCCCGCGCCGCACCGATACCCGTGCCAAGGTTCGCCCGGAATACCAGACCCACCTGGACGACCACGAGGCGATGGAAAGGATATTCGATGCCTGCGGGCTCAAGCCGACCGCCGTCGTCCGCAAAAAACGCACCAGCTACCGCCTGGACAACTGCCAGGTCGAACTCGACGAACTGCCGGAGATCGGCTGTTTTGTGGAAGTCGAAGGGCCCGACGAGAAGACTATATTCGCCCTGTGCGAACGACTGGGCCTGACAGGCGAGCCGGTCAGCGAATCATACCTTGCGATGGTGCTGCGACGAGGTTAGGCCTCCGGCTGGCAAGCACTGTCGGCATCTCGTCCATGAGCCTTGCCGGCAGGTAAAATACCTGCCACGAATGCCACTTGCACATGGCGTGAGGAAGAAAAGAGGACCCGATGACACATGTTTTATGTTTGTGCGTGATAGTTGGTTTCATCGCCGCCGGCGTTTGGGCTGCCGATGCCACTAACCCCCCAGCGGATGCCGGCAGCGGTTTTGTGTGGAAGTCCGTCATTCCCGAGGACTGCCCGTTCGAGCGATCGAAAACGGTGACGGGAATTTTCTTCACGGGTCGGCATAGCGATTATCATGTCGGCGATACGATTTACCCGTCCTGGGCGAGTGACGGCAATATGTATTCGCCCTGGACCGACGGGGTGACTGATGGCGTGCGATGCTCTGCCGGGGGCCATCCCGTCAGGGGCAGGCGCACGGGCCACGTGGTGATGATCGGCGATGACCCCGTCAATATGAAGATCAAGAATACCTCGCCGCCCAAACATGCCGCTTCCGACCCGTACCGTGGCCGATACCCGTGCGGCTCGCTGGTCCATGACGGGATATGGTATTATGGCACGTACTGTCTGGGGCCGTCGGCTGAGGTGATGCACAATGGGTTTACGTGGAACTGGCCGAACCTTGGTCCGATGCCCGGCTTCCAGATCTCGCGGGACCTGGGCAAGACGTGGACGCCTTCGCCGCTCTCACCCACGGAGCCACTGTTTCCCGAGCCGGCGAGATATCTCGGGCCGGTGAAGATGGGTGCGCCGCACTTCGTGGACTTTGGCCAGAACATGGAACACTCGCCCGACGGCAAGGCGTACATGCTCGGCATGGGTGCGGTCGAGGACGATCCCAAACCGCGTCCCTGCATCAAGCCCGGCCCCAATGGAACGTTCATCGCCAACAAGGGCAAGTGCCAGTTCCCTATCAACGTGAAGATGCGCCACGGCGAGGCCGCGGACAAGGACCGCAGGCCTTTGTTCGAGAAGTCTCTCAAGGAAGCCAACGGGAAACCTTTTGACCACGCCAATCTCAGTTGGATCACCGCCGACCAGGTCTATCTCGCCCGCGTCACGCCTTCGCCGGAAACGATCAACAAACTGGAGGCCTATGAGTTCTTCGCCGGACATGACCAGAAGGGCGAGCCTGTCTGGACGGCGGATTTCGCCAAAATCAAGCCGCTCATCGAGTGGAACAATCACATGGGTTGCGTGACGGCCACGTACGTTCCCGGCCTGAGAAAGTACCTCATGTGCATCACCGACGGCTGGCCCACCGTGGCGAAGATGACGTCCTACATCCTGGAAGCCGACGAGATCACGGGTCCTTGGCGGATGGCGGTGTACATGAAGGATTTCGGGGAGCAGGCGTATTTCCTGAACTTCCCAAGCAAGTTCATCAGCAAGGACGGCAGGGGGCTCTGGTTGTGTTACTCGGCCAACTTCAGTTCCGGTTGGAATGGCCTGGACCTGAAAATCAACCCC
>Ga0272444_10005088_pt1 | contig 11427 bp, 10 predicted proteins | sample SSMForm13_FD_201033 | JGI IMG/M metagenome (GOLD analysis project Ga0272444, IMG submission 201033) | Marine sediment archaeal communities from Little Sippewissett salt marsh, Falmouth, MA, United States - SSM-Form-13 | ecosystem: Environmental > Aquatic > Marine > Wetlands > Sediment ... | reverse complement strand
GAATAGATTTATGGTGAATATTACAATATGAAAATTCGCAATCTTGTGAATGATGTCACAAGGCAGGTCCGCGGCATGATGACCGAAGCCGGGCAGGATTAGGGTATTGATGCTCCAGCAACTGCTACAGGAGAGACATGAGGAAATACTTGAGCGGTGGCTCGAGTTGATCCTGCAGACCTACCCCGAGGCCAGCACCAAGTTTCTTGAGCGAACCAACGATCAGTTCGGAAATCCCGTCGGACACACTCTGAAGAACGTGACCGAGCAGGTGTTCCGGGGGTTGCTTCGTCAAGCAGGCACCGAGGAACTCGGGCCTGTACTGGAGCAGGCCGTGCGAGTGCGAGCGGTTCAGGACTTCTCGCCGTCGCAGGCCGTGCTTTTTGTCTTTCTGCTCAAGAAGAGCCTGCGCGAGATTCTGGCCGATCACATGTCGGCGGAAGGTGTCGCGACCGAACTGCTGACGTTCGAAGTTGAGATTGATCGTCTCGTTATGGTTGCGTTCGATTTGTACATGGAAAGCCGCCAGCGATTGTTTGACATCCGGGTAAACGAGATTCGAAACCGTACTCGCATGCTCGAAGAGCGGTTGAATCGAACGGAAGCGGCGGCATCGGCCGAGAGAGGAAACAGCAATGATGATCAATAGACAAGCAGAAGGGAGGAGAAGGTAGATGAACGCCCTCATATCCCTGATAGCCGTTCTGGTGCTGATGGTGCTGGTTCTGGTGGGTGTCGGAGGGATTGGATGGCGATATCTGTTCAGCGTGATCATTCCGTACGCGGCTATAGCCACATTCATAGTCGGCTTTGCTTACCGCATCATCAAATGGGCTCGATCACCCGTACCGTTCCGCATTCCGACCACCTGCGGACAGCAGAAATCGCTCAAATGGATCAGGCCGAACAACTTCGAGTGCCCTCACAACGGTTGGGGGGTACTTGGTCGCATGCTGCTGGAGATACTGTTTTTCAGATCGCTCTTTCGCAATACGAAAGCGGAACTGAGAAAAGGCCCCCAGATCGTGTATGGACCGACCAAGTGGCTCTGGCTGGCCGGCCTCGCTTTCCATTGGTCCTTCCTCGTCATTTTCGTGCGCCATTTCAAGTTTTTCGCCGAGCCGGTACCCTCGTGGGTGCTCATGCTCCAGGATATCGACGGCATCTTCCAGATCGGCCTGCCGCTGATCTACGTCACTGACGTCGTCATAGTCGGCGCCCTGACCTATCTGCTCTTCCGCCGGTTGTTCATACCGTACATGCGTTACCTGTCGCTGCCGGCGGACTACTTCGCCCTCTTCCTGTTGCTGGCGCTGACGGGTACGGGCGTTTGTCTGCGGTACTTCGCCAAGACGGACATCGTTGCGGTCAAGGAACTCGGCACCGGGCTGCTCAGTCTCAATCCGGTGGTGCCCGATGGTATTGGCGTGGTCTTCTATATTCACCTGTTCATGGTCAGCGTGCTGCTTGCCTATTTCCCGTTCAGCAAGCTGATGCATCTGGGCGGCGTGTTCATGAGCCCGACGCGAAACCTGGCCAGTAACAACCGTGCTCGACGCCACGTTAACCCGTGGGACTATCCCGTCAAGCCACACACGTACGAGGAATACGAAGACGAGTTCCGCGACGTGATGAAGGCCGCCGGGATGCCGCTGGATAAGGAGTAGCTATGGCCGAGAAAATGAAAAAACCTGAAGAGCTGGCACAGATCAGTTATAGACCGCCGGCCCGGGACTGGACAGATCCGGCGGTGGAATTCGTCCACGGGAAATACAATTACGGTGCTACTCCCGATAAGGCCAAGTATCTTGAATGGCCTCATGTACGGAAGTTCCAGCCCACCCATGACGACTGGGAACTCCCGGACAACTGGCAGCAGATCATTTTTGAGGGCATGCGCGAGAGGCTGCACAAATATCGCTCCTTCCGGATCTTCATGGACGTCTGCGTGCGCTGTGGCGCCTGTGCCGACAAATGCCACTACTACATCGGTTCCGGTGATCCCAAGAATATGCCGGTTCTGCGCGCTGAGCTGTTGCGATCGGTATACCGCAAGGACTTCACTACAGCAGGCAAGATACTCGGCAAGTTCGCCGGCGGCCGCAAGCTGACCATCGATGTGCTCAAAGAGTGGTTCTTCTACTTCTATCAGTGTACCGAGTGTCGGCGCTGTTCGGTGTTCTGCCCATACGGTATCGACACGGCCGAGATTACGATGATGGCCCGCGAGTTGATGCATTTGGTCGGCTTGAATATCGACTGGATCACGACGCCGGCCGCGAACTGCTTCCGTACGGGCAACCACCTCGGCATTCAGCCGCACGGATTCAAGGACAGTATCGACTTCGCCGTCGATGAGCTCGAAGAACTGACCGGTGTCCGGGTGGACGCGCCGATCAACAAGAAGGGTGCGGAAGTACTGTTCATCGCACCCTCGGCCGACTACTTCGCCTCGCCGCACTACTACACGCTGTTGGGTTACCTGGCTCTGTTCCACGAGGTCGGACTGGACTATACCTGGAGTTCCTTCGCATCCGAGGGAGGCAACTTCGGTCTATTCCACTCCTACGAGACGATGAAGCGGCTCAACGCGAAGATGTACATGGAGGCCGAGCGTCTCGGCGTCAAGTGGATACTGGGCGGTGAATGCGGCCACATGTGGCGCGTTGTCAACCAGTATATGGATACGCTCAACGGCCCGGCCGATTTCCTGGAAATCCCCCGCTCGCCTATAACCGGGACGACGTTCGAGAACGCCAAGTCGACCAAGATGGTCCACATCACCGAGTTCACCTCTGATCTGATCCGACACAACAAACTCAAACTCGATCCGAGCCGTAACGATCACTGGCGGCCTACATTCCACGACTCGTGCAACCCGGCGCGGGCCATGGGCCTGATCGAGGAGCCCCGTTACGTCATTAACAATGTCTGCAACCAGTTCCATGAAATGCCGGAGAACACTATCAAGGAGCAGACCTTCTGCTGCGGCAGCGGCGCCGGACTGGGCACCGACGAGAACCTGGAAATGAGGTTACGGGGCGGTTTCCCGAGAGCGAATGCCGTCAAATACGTCCGCGACGTCCACGACGTCAATATTCTGCTGTGCATCTGCGCCATCGACAAGGCTACGCTGCCGCCGTTGATGGATTACTGGGTGCCCGGTATGGAGGTGGGCGGCATTCATGAAATGGTCGGGAACGCCCTGATTATGAAGGGCGAGAATGACCGAGACACTGACCTGCGGGGTACTCCGCTGAAAGGGAAGGAGGGTGGCGAAGATGCATGACGGCGGCAAAGTCATCATCGGCCTGATCATATTCCTGGCCCTGATCACCTTCCCGCTCTGGTACAACGTCGCCACCGGAAAGGCCGGCTACGTTCCGGAGCTCGAGAAGGCGACCGATGGCCCGTGCGTCAGGGATACGATCTATATGAAGGCTAATCACATGGATCTTCTCAATGACTGGCGCGACGAGGTGGTCCGGTCGGGAGATCGTTTCTATCAGCACGCGGACCTGGGTCGCGTGGAAAAGAGTCTGTCAAACACATGTCTGAGTTGTCACGAGAACAAAGACAAGTTCTGCGATCGCTGCCACGACTACATGGGCGTCGAACCGTACTGCTGGGATTGCCACATCATTCCCAAGGAGTTGACGTATGGGAATTGATAGACGAAAATTCGTGAAGCTGGCCGGTCTTACGGTACTGGGGTTCGCGGGCGCCAAGCCGGGCGGTGTGTTCTCGCAGGAGACACCTGCAGCCGATACGGCGTCAACCGCTCCGCCTTCGGGTGAGCCGACCGCGCCGCTCGAGGGAAAGCGCTGGGCGATGATTGTCGATGTTCGGAAGTGTATGCAGAACCCGGACTGTCATGCGTGCTCGGATGCCTGTCATCTGACTCACAATGTGCCCGATTTTGGTAACCCCAAGGACGAGATCAAATGGATCTGGAAGGAATCCTTCCACCACGCGTTCCACGAGCAGGGTCACGAGCACCTCGAGGAGCGGATGCTCCATACCAAGTTGCCCGTGTTGTGCAATCACTGCGACAACCCGCCCTGCGTCAAGGTGTGCCCGACCCAGGCCACCTGGCGTCGCGAGAAAGACGGTATCGTCATGATGGACTGGCACCGCTGTATCGGTTGCCGGTACTGCGTCGTGGCGTGTCCGTACGGCTCGCGCAGCTTCAACTGGCGCGATCCACGGCCGTTCATAAAGGAAATCCAACCGGATTTCCCGACTCGTACGCGAGGCGTCGTTGAGAAATGCACGTTCTGCGAGGAGCGCCTGTCTCGCGGCCAGTTGCCTGCCTGCGTCGAGGCATGCGAGCACGGGGCGCTGAAATTCGGCGACCTGGAAGATCCCGACTCGGAGGTGAGAGCAATCCTTCGGGAAAACTACACCATCCGGCGCAAGCCGGCCCTGGGGACACAGCCCGAGATCTACTATATCGTGTGAGGTCGATATGATTGAGAAAGCACTAACCGGAAATAGAGGTTACTGGAGCTGGGTCGCCGTGCTGCTGGTCTTCATCGGAATCGGCTTCCTGTGTTACCTCCGGCAGTACAATACGGGCCTGACCGTCACCGGGCTGAGCCGCGATGTTACTTGGGGATTCTACATCGCCCAGTTTACGTTCCTGGTCGGCGTGGCGGCCTCGGCCGTCATGGTTGTGTTGCCGTACTATCTGCACAACTACAAGGATTTCGGCAAGATCACGATCCTCGGCGAGTTCGTGGCGATCGGCGCGGTGATAATGTGCGTGACTTTCATCTTCGTCGATCTGGGACAGGCCTTCCGAGGATTCAACCTGTTCCTGCATCCGACGCCGCACTCGCTGATGTTCTGGGATACGGTCGCGCTGGGCGGTTACCTGATGTTGAATGTCATCATCAGTCAGGTGACGCTGGGCGCCGAAAGAAAGGGCATCGCCCCGCCGAGATGGATCAGGCCGATCATCATCCTGTCCATCCCGTGGGCGGTCAGTATCCATACGGTCACCGCATTCCTGTATGCCGGTCTGGCCGCGCGCCCGTTCTGGCTGACCGCCATACTGGCGCCGCGCTTTTTGGCCTCGGCCTTCGCCGTGGGACCGGCGCTGCTGATTCTCTTCTGCCTGATCCTCCGGCGGTTCACCAGGTTCGATGCCGGTGACAAACCGATACAGAAATTGGGGGTGATCGTCACCTATGCCATGGTCGTCAACGTCTTCTTCATTCTGATGGAGATATTTACGGCCTTCTACAGTGACATCCCCGAGCACGTGCTGCACTTCCAGTACATGTTCGTCGGCATCGAAGGCGCTACTACCCTGGCCCCGTGGATGTGGGTCTCGGTTTTGGCTGCTCTCGTTTCGCTGATCATGCTCCTGGTGCCGTCCATTCGCGCTAATACGAAGTGGTTGGCGGTGGCCTGTGTGGTGGTTTTCGTGTCCCTGTGGATCGACAAGGGCCTGGGCCTGGTCATAGCCGGCTTCGTACCGTCGCCACTGGGCACCATCACCGAGTACTGGCCGACCTGGACGGAGTTCGGCATTTCGGTCGGCATCTACGCCATGGGTGCCTTGATTATCTCGGTGCTCTACAAGGTTGTCCTGTCTGTCAGGGGACAGGTCGAGGTGAAGAAATACAAGGGTGTCGAAATGGCTCGCGAGACGGCGGGCAACGCCTACGGATCATAACGGCTGGGCGGGCGCCGATGTGCGGCGCCGCCGGCCCTGGATTCAAGCTAAGGGAAGTGTAAGGTCTGGGACCGTCGGTTCGGCGGTCCCATATGTATTGGTGGACATCGCATGGAGAAGTCTGATTTCGTCATCGTCGGCGGTGTAGCGGCCGGTCCGAAGGCCGCTGCGACGCTGGCCAGGCGTTTGCCCGGCGCCTCGATCACCCTCTTCCAGAAAGAGGATGAGCTTTCGTATGCTACCTGCGGAATGCCGTTTTTCGCTTCCGGTGAACTGAGCGATTTCCAGGAACTGACCCAGACACCCTTCGGAGTAGTGCGAAATGCGCATTTCTTCCGGCAGTCCAAGCGTTTCGAAGCTGTCACCGGAGCCGAGGTCGTATCGATCGACAGAACCGCCCACAACGTCACGGTAAAGAATCTGGCCACCGGGGACGAGGTTCAGCACGGGTACGGCAAGCTGGTGCTGGCCACCGGGGCACGGCCTGCACCGCCGAAATTCCCCGTGACCGACTCGCCGGTGGTACAGCCGTTCACCCGGCCGGACGACGCCAGGGGCTTTAGGCAACTCGCCCAGCGCGGTCAGATCGGGAGCGTGGCTGTTATCGGCGCCGGGTTCATCGGCTGCGAACTGGCCGAGGCCGTCCGCGACATGTGGGGCATCGAAGCCACCGTAATCGAGCGAGAGAGCCAGATCCTCCCGTACGTGCTTGACCCGGAGATGGCTGCCATGGTACAACGGGAGCTCGGGCGCCAGGAAATCACCGTGCTGACCGGCAGCACCGTCGAGGGCGTGAGCTTGAACAAAGACGATGGTCGGCCGGTAGTTAAGGTGAGCGGCCAGGACCCATTGACCGTCGATTACGTTTTCCTTTGTATGGGAGTTCGTCCGTCGGTAGAACTGGCTCGGGAAGCGGGCCTGGAAATAGGAAAGACCGGGGGTATCGTCGTCGACAGAACGATGCGCACCTCCGATCCGGATATCTATGCCGGCGGCGATTGCGTCGAGACGACCAGCCTGCTGACGGGCCAACCGATGTACATCCCTATGGGCTCCCTGGCTAATCGCCACGGGCGGGTAATAGCGGAAAACCTTGCCGGCAATACAATGGAGTACGAAGGTGCTTTGGGGGCTTTTGTCCTGCGCGAATTTGAATTGAATGTCGGGACGGTGGGGCTGACGGCCGAGTCGGCAAGTCGCGCCGGAATCACGGCCGAGGCGGTCTGGGGATCATTCTCGGACAAGCCCGACTATTTCCCGGAAAGTAAACGAATCGCTGTCAAAATGGTGTACGAGTCCGGTACCGACCGGCTGTTGGGATTGCAGGCCATTGGCGCGGGCGATGTGTGCCGTCGGATCGATGTTTTCTCGACGATGCTCTCACGCCGGGCGTCGATTGACGATTTGTTCGGCTTCGAACACTGCTACGCACCACCGTTTTCCGAGGCGCTCGATCCACTGCACCATCTGGCCGGGATGGCCAGAGCGAAACAGCGCGGAATGGATTTCGTCCCGCTGCCGAGCCGACTGGATCCGAAAGAGGCTGATATCTGGATCGACGTCCGCGAAGCCAACGAGGTCCAGGCCCACCCGCTCGCATTCGATCGGGGGGAGGCCGAGGTGCGGTCAATCCCTCTCAACGACCTGGTCGAGGCGGTCAGTGACCTGGATTCGGACAAACGGATTATCATCGTTTGCCAGCGAGGATCAAGATCCTATCAGGCGGTGATCCTGCTGAACGGTTTGGGATTCACGAATGTCAGGACCCTGTCCGGGGGCTTGCACGGACAGATGTGATGTAGTATATTCGGGCCCGCTATGTCGACTAAGGATGGAAAGTAACTTATGAGTGTCGGTGACTGGAATCTTGTTGTCGTGGGTATAAGCCATCGCTCTTCGACCCTGCAGCAGCGCGAGCCGCTGCAAATAGGTCGCGAAGAGACGGCCCATGCCAACTCCATCCTCAATGCGCTGCCGGCGGTCAAGGAATCGCTGGTATTGGCCACTTGCAACCGGGTGGAACTGTATTTCGTGACCGATCGCGGGAGCGAGCCATTTGATATAGCCCGACTGTTCTTCCGGCAACTCAAAGACAAGGACATCTCCGACCTGCGCGGTCATTTCTATATTAAGAAGAACCGTCATGCCGCTGATCATCTTTTTCGCGTCACGGCCGGCATCGACTCCATGGTGATCGGCGAAAACCAGATCGTCCAGCAGGTCAAGGAGGCCTACACTTCGGCTTGTGCGCTGAAGGCCGCCGACAAGGTTATCCACCGAACTCTCCATCAGGCATTTCGCGTTGGCAAAGAAGTCCGCACCGACACCGAGATGGGAAAGGGAGCCTGCTCGGTCAGTAGCGCCGCTATGGAATTGCTGAACACGAGAGTGTCGGCGGAGAACTCACCTATGGTGCTGTTTGTCGGATTGAATCAAATGATTGCCCTGGCGGCCTCGAACCTCGCCAAACACGGACACACCCGCTTCGCTTTCGCCAATCGCACAGCTCAGAAAGCTGCTGAGTTCGGCTCCAAATACGGAGCGGCGGGTTACGGTCTGGATTGCCTGGACGAAATGCTGGGCGAGACCGACGTCGTCATCACCTGCACCAGTTCACCCACGGCGATTATCTCCCGGGATATGGTCGCCAGGGCCGTACATGCTCGGCCAGACCGAAGGATGGTGATTATCGACCTGGCCATTCCGCGCGATGTTGATTGCGTCGATGGCGATCTGTCCGGGGTTGAGGTGCATGACCTGGAGGCTATCAAACAGTTCGTCCGCGACCAGCAGAAGAAGCGCGAGGCCGCCATCCCGATGGCCGAGGAGATCATTGATCGCAGGCTGAGCGAGTTCGTCTATTGGTTCGAGCATATTCGCTACGAGCCGATTTACAACGGTCTGGGCAATTCTTTCGAGGCTATTCGTCAACAGGAGCTGGCCACGTTGATGGAGAAACTCCCTCCCGAGCTTCAGGGCGAGGTCGAGCAGACTACCCGGCGTCTGGTCGATCACCTGCTGCATCTCAAGCAGCGAACCACCAAACCTTCTCACTAGAGGCACCGGCTGCTATGGCGCATACTTATCTGCCGATCAATATTTCCACGAGAGACCGCAAATGCCTGGTGGTTGGGGGCGGCTCGGTCGCGCTCCGTAAGATCGAAACGTTGCTTGATTACCGCATGGCGATTACTGTCATTGCCCCGGAAGTACATGACAAGATCGGCTATCATGCCGAGAGAAAACTGCTCCAGCTTGAGAAGCGCGAATACAAGAGCCCGGAAGCAGCCCTCTTCAATATTGTGATCTCCGCCAGTGATGATGAGGCCGTCAATAAGCAGGTGTACGACGACGCCCGTGGAGCCGGGGTGCTGGTTAACGTGGTGGACAACCCGCCTCTGTGCGATTTCACCTTTCCGGCCGTGGTGCGCCGCGACGCACTGGCCCTGGCAATTTCGACGGACGGCAAAGCGCCGTTCCTGTCGGGTCACCTTCGGTCTATCCTCGAGACCATCTTCCCTGAGCACTGGACCAAGATGATGCAATTGGCCGGACGGTTCCGCAAGATGGTGCAGGAGCGCTGGCCTGAATCCATCGAAAAGAGAATGGCGTGTTTCGGCCGCTTCGTGGAAGCCGACTGGAAGATGCTGGTGAAAGAGAAGGACGACCAGGCTCTCGAACAGGTGTTGATCGGTATGGTCGAGGGGACGTACGTTCCTGAAAACCCCGAAGACTAGAGTGCCTGAGACGGTATGAGCGATGAGGCAATACGGCGACAGCACTGTGTACCTGATAGGCGCGGGGCCGGGCGATCCGGACCTGATCACCGTGCGCGGGCGTGAAGCACTGGCGGCATGCGATGCCGTGGTCTATGACAACCTGGTGCCCGGCGAACTCGTGGTGTCTCTGCCTGAAAGCGTCGAACGCTACTACGCCGGCAAGCAGGCTGGTCGCCATGTCATGCCCCAGGAGGAAATCAACCGCCTGCTGGTCAAACTCGCACGCGAAGGGCGAAACGTCGCTCGCCTCAAGGGCGGTGACCCGCTGCTTTTCGGACGCGGCGGTGAGGAAGCTCGCTTTCTGCGCGATAACGGCGTTCGATACGAGATAATTCCCGGAATCACGGCCGGCATCGGCGGCTTGGCCTATGCCGGCATTCCGTGTACCGATCGCACCCGGGCATCCCACGTTACCTTCGTGACCGGGCACAAAGCCGGCGACAGAGACGATCCCGAGATGCCCTGGGATTGCTTTGCAGCCGCGCAGTCAGGAACCCTCGTCGTGTACATGGGCGTGTCCGAAGCTACCGATATAGTGGAGAGCCTTCTCAGCGGCGGGATGCCGCCGCATACTCCGGCCGCCGTCGTGGAACGGGCCACTGTGCCGACCCAGCGAGTGTTTACCACCCGGCTGGGACGGCTACCCGAAGTCATGCTTCGCAACAACGTGCGTCCCCCGGCTCTTCTGTGTATCGGCGACGTGGTGGAGTTACAGCCTCTGATAGAGTGGTATGGCGGCCGGCCTCTGTTCGGAAAGCGGATTATGGTAACTCGACCTGCCGACCAGGCTCAGGACGTGTATCGTACGCTTCGTCGCCTGGGTGCCGAAGTGCTGCCGTATCCCACGATTGCCACCCGGGAGATAACAGAGCGCGACGTGTGGGCGAATATCGACGTCATCTCCGCTGAGAAGCAATGGCTGGTTTTTACCAGCGAGAACGGCGTGCGGTACTTCATCAACCAGTTTACCAACGAGATGGGTGATCTCCGCCGGCTCGGTCGCTTCAAGATCGCAGCGGTCGGTGCGGGCACGGCGCGGGCTCTCAAACGCTCGTCACTAGTACCGGACTTCGTGCCTGACAAAGCCACCGTAGCGGATCTCGCCAAACAGATGAAAGCAAAGCTGGATATTCAGGACGCGGTCGTGGTCCGTGTGCAGGGTAATCTGTCGGACGAAACCGTCCCCGATGTGCTCAGCAGTGCCGGTGCGAAGGTCATCCGTTTGACCGTATACGAGACCTACAACCCCGAATGGCCGCCAGGTTTCAAGGAACGCCTTCTGGCGAACCCTCCCGATGTGATTATGTTCAGCAGCGGATCGACCGTGTACGGCTTTGGTCGTCGTCTTTCTGAAGATGAGATACAGATGGTTACACGGCATGCCCGGATCGTCTCAATAGGACCCATGACCAGCAAGCACATCAGGGAACATGGCATGAAGGTCGCTCTGGAGGCTCAGCAGCATTCCATCCCGGCCATGGTCGATGAAATCGTGAGCTATCTCGGACAGGAAACATACGAGGGACTATAGGTGGAGTATCCTGAGCATCGTTCCCGGCGTTTGCGCCAAAGCGTCGCCATGCGCCGCCTGGTTCGACAGACGCGCCTTGATCCGTCGTCCTTTGTATACCCCCTCTTTGCCAGTGCGCTCATTGATGATCCCCAACCCATACCCAGCATGCCCGGCATCAGTCACTACCCGGTCGCGGCCATCGCCGATGAGGCGGAACGAGCGTTCCGTCTGGGTATCCCCGCCGTCCTGTTGTTCGGGCTCCCCGAGGCCAAAGATGCCACGGGGTCGTCCTCGCTGACGGCCGACGGCATCGTGCAACAGGCCGTGCAGGCCATCAAGGCGCGGTGCCCGGAACTGTTGGTAATCACTGATGTCTGCTTGTGCGAGTACACTGATCACGGTCACTGCGGGATTGTTCGTGACGGTCGGGTGGATAACGATGCTACCATCGA
>Ga0272444_10005087_pt1 | contig 11428 bp, 6 predicted proteins | sample SSMForm13_FD_201033 | JGI IMG/M metagenome (GOLD analysis project Ga0272444, IMG submission 201033) | Marine sediment archaeal communities from Little Sippewissett salt marsh, Falmouth, MA, United States - SSM-Form-13 | ecosystem: Environmental > Aquatic > Marine > Wetlands > Sediment ... | reverse complement strand
GCCCCCGTAGCTCAGGGGATAGAGCTAAGGATTCCTAATCCTTGCGCCGCAGGTTCGATTCCTGCCGGGGGCACCATCGGGGTTCTCCAAAAAAAACCAGTCTCACGTATTACCAGCCTACCGGTGTCTTCCTCTTTTTGACAGTGGAGAGCATGTGTGCTCACTTTTTTGATACAAAAATGGGCGAGAAGGCCGACAAGGGGAGAAGTATGGAGCACAAGGATGTCCTGAAAGAGATGATTAAGGCAAGGTCGTTCAAGAAGTCAGACACCCCGTCCTTTCCCTTGACGTCCGGAAAGATGAGCAGTTTTTACTTCAATCTGAAGAGCGTGACCATGGCCTCCGAGGGGATGTTTCACATTGGCCATGTTGTTTTAGACAAGATTGAGGCCTTGGGCCTGCAACCTAAGGCTATCGGGGGCCTTACCATGGGGGCGGACCCCATTGCCAATGCCACGGCCCTGGTCTCCCACTTGAGAGATAGGGACATACAGGCCTTTTCCATAAGAAAGGAACCGAAGAAACATGGGTTGAAGCTTCAAATAGAAGGAGATCTCAATGCCCACGATGATGTGATCATTATTGATGACGTGGTCACCACGGGGGGGTCAACCATCAAGGCCATAGACGTTGCCAGGAAGCACGATTTGAACGTCATGGCCGTGATCATACTGGTTGACCGGTGTGAAGAGAATGGAAGAGGGAACATCGAGGAGAAAGGGGTGAAGGTCCACGCGATCTTCACCGTTCACGATTTCATCTAGGAGGCTGTCGGAAAACGCCCATCTTTCCCGATTCTATCGGGAATATCCTCATCCTCCGTCACTGCGACGTACAGATGCGGCGCAGGGCTAACGGAGATGGGAGAGCCGCCTTCTCGACACAGCCCTCACATACCTGCCACGGCCTGATTCAGGGCCTGGGCCCTCTTGTGGTACCGTCTACCGTAGGGCTCGAAAAAGATGGCCACGTCTTAGAAAAGCTAATATGTCATCCTACATAAAGGATGTATCGTAGCGGGTTGAAACAGACTTCCAGTGCTTTTCGCAGTAGAAATAATTACCCGGCTTGACGGCCGCGCCGCAGACCTTGCCTTCAGAGAGCTTGTACTGACAACGCCTCCCGTTGACCTTGGGTCTATATTTTGGTTCACAGACCTTGTGTCTCGCATTTTCGTAGCTTAGAGCTTCGCGCATTTTGATGCCTCCCCCAGTCATTCGTCAGGAATCCACAGAGAATGATGATCAAGCACGCCGCCTATTTTGCCAATGACCATAGCACAGTAAGTGAAAGGTGTCAACTATATGTTGTAGTTTATTATCAACAGAATACAATATATAGAATATTAACGGTCTTGTCCAAAGTCCGAGAGGTTATTTGACGTCATTCAGGGGGCTGGAGCGGGGGCAAGCTCAGGCACTAAAGGGGTGTAATGTCAAACACTTAAAACCTCCATGACCCCCCGGTTTTCACCGGGGTGAGGACTTTTTGAGAAACCATGGATGTGGCAGGAGTATAAAGAGGTCCTCTCAAGCTGGAGAGTTCATCAAAGAGTTGTGGCCTTTTGGCTAGATGCCGTTGGCCGAGTCAACGCAAAGCCATCTCCCTGAAGGGCAGACCAAGCTTTTCAGCCAAGCTTTTCAGGTCTTCTTGAAGTGTGATGTCCGCCTCACCATCCCTTTTTACGCTAGTCGTCTTGTCACCAACGACAAAGACCTGAAGCTCCCTGTTATCGAGGAGCCTGTCGGCCAGATTCCGGAGTTCCTCTCTGGTTGCGCCCATGAAGGCGTCTTGGATTTTCTCAAGCGTGTCTAAAGGTTCGCCGCGCATGCGATACCGAGCATAAGCCTCTGACAGTGCTGCCGGCGTGTCCACATTGAAGACAAAGCTGTTCAAAGCATCCAGTCGTTTCTGCTCGAGTTTCTGTTCAGGGACCTCTTTGCGTAGTGTTGTCATGATTTGTATTGTCTCTTCAACGGCCCGAGCCGTGTTGTCTCCCTTGCAGCCGATGTATCCGACCAGCATGCCCGCCTTCCACTTAAATGTCTGGTAGAACCCGGCAGCATAGACGAGCCCCAAGTCGTCCCGCAAACGGGTGGCCATGAGGGAATCGCCGCCGCCGAAGATGTCCATGAGGAGGTTCATCTTCCAAAAGTCTGGGTGGGTGCGTCTTACGCTGGAAAGATGCAAGACGACCTGGGATTGAACCTGGCCAGGCTTGTGAATGAGGGCCAAGACCGGAGGCGTCTCAGGCGGTTCGTCCAGCATTCGTTCGGGCTCACGGCCTTGAGGTAACTCTTGGAATAGATCGCTAAGTCCCTTGAGGGCCGTGTCCATTTCAATGTCGCCTGAAAGCGCTACCACCATGTTAGATGGCACAAAATACTTGCTAACGAATTTTCCAAGGTCGTCCCTGGTAATGGTCGGGATCGTTTCAAGGCCCTTTAGAGGGTCACGGCCGTAGGGGTGTCCCTTGAAATGCCAAATGGTGGCTTCCCTCCTGCTCACCGCTTTGGCGTTTCCGCCCTGGCGCGTAAGGCCGGTCACCAGTTCTGTCTTAGCGACCTGGAGCGCGTCGGGATCAAACCTGGGCCGCACCAGGACCTCTTCCAGCAGGGAAAGCCCCTTGTCCCAGTCCTCCTTCATCACCGAAAGGTGGATCATCGTCTTTTCCTGGTCAATGGAAAGGGCCAACCGGATCGCATTTTCGTCCAGGACCAGAGCCAATTCACTAGGCGAAAACTTCTCGGTGCCTCCACGAATGAGGCAGTTGTCAAGTAGTCGGGTTAAGCCTGTCTGGTGGGCCGACACATCAACAGCGCCAGCCTTAACAAAAAGCGCCAGATCGATGAGAGGAAGTTCAAGGTCGGGCAGGTAAAATACCGTTGCCCCTTCTGTGGTCGCCATCTTTGCCTCAGGGTATTCTATCTTTTTCGGCTTCCTTTCAAAGGAAAGGGGGTGTTTCCATCGGCCAGGCGTGGGATAGACCGAATGGTTCACCAGGGTTTCTGGTTTTGCCATTCTTGATGCCGCAGACCCTGTCACGGATCGGATCTCGGCATAGTGCTCTGGCGGGTGTTCAGGCTCTCCCCCAGGGATGACATAAATGCTGGTCTTGTTCTCATTCCGCATGTACTTCTGGGCTACCCGTGTTACTTCTTTTGGAGTAACGCGGGCGATTTCTTCCAGATAGGTCTTCAAATAGCGCCAGCCGATCTGGACTTCCAGGGTCGCCAGAGTGCCGGCCAATGCTTCATTGCTGCGCATTCTATCCAGGAAGTCTCGCTGGTTAAGTTTCTTGATCCTTTGGAGTTCACGCGTGGAAACGGACTCGGTTTTCAGTCTGTTTACCTCTTCAAGAAGTGTGCTCTCCAAGCCCTCGCAGGACTTGAGGTAGGCCTGGCGGCGATCTTCTTCAGCAAGGGCTTTGTCTGTCAGGTCATCGGGTTCATTGGGAGAGCCTCCCAATATGACCATGCCGCTGTAGCGATTGTCAGGATTGTGGGCCCATGCCTGGACCGCCAGGCCCTTGTTGACGATGTCCTGGGTCATGCGGGCGCCACGGCCATGGCTCAAGACCATGGTCATGGCGTCAAGGGCGTAGAAATCCTTGGTACCCATGGGCGCAGCGTGGAAACCGATTCTCACAATGGGCGTGCGGGCGCCTTTCAGAAACCTGATGCTTCTCCGCGGACCTTCTTGCGGGGGTTCGCTGGTGGTTATCTCGGGTGCCCTATTGCCCGCAGGATACCTTGCGAAATAAGTCTCTGCCAACCGCTTGGCATCATCCATGGTCACGTCGCCCACAAGCACACAGACTGCGTTCGTGGGGTTGTAGTATGTTGCATGAAAGGCCATGGCATCTTGGGTGTTGAACTTTTCCATGTCCGTCTTCCAACCGATAATGGGATTGCGATAGGGATGGGCGGTATAAGCTGTCGCATCTAGATCAAGTTGCGCGGCGCCTCCTGGGTTGTTCACATATCGGTATGCCCACTCCCGCTGGACGACCTCCTTTTCCACGTAAAACTCCCGCCAACTGGGCTCAAATAACTGCTCGCTTACGATGGAGAACCACTGCTCCAACATGTCAGATGGCACCGACACCGTGTACTGGGTCTGGTCCTTGCTGGTGAAGGCGTTGACACCTACAGCACCGTTTTTCCCAAGCTGCGATGAAAAGGCATTCGGGACGTAGATCTCCTGTACCTCCAGTCGCAGCCTTTCCATCTCGGCAAGCTTGGCCTTGATCAATGCCCGGTCAGGGTTGCGTTTGCGCTCCTCTTCCAGGACCATTTGGTAGGCGGCCTCAATGCGCTCCTGGAGTGCTTGGTCCTTCTCGGGGTCCAGGGTGCCGAAGTTTTTTGTGCCCTTAAACATCATGTGTTCGAGCAAGTGGGCGATACCGGTCTTTCCAACCTCTTCAAGGGCCGACCCCGTGCGGATGGCTACTCTGCAAGCCACTTGCGGCGTGGTGGGACGTTCCACGATCAAAAAGAGCATGCCGTTTTCCAGCTCAAACTCCTTGACATCCAGCCCTATTTTCGGAGCCGAATCCTTTGCCAGGCAGAGACTCCAGGCCATGGAGAGCAATAAGAGGCTGAGCGCAAAGCTTCTAAACAGACGCATGGGGTATTCCTCCTAGTATGATTCGCAATTCGAGTTGGGAGTCTACGAAGGATCAGACGGAGAGACAACACCTTTTTCAGATTGTCTTCATGCCGAACCCATGTTCGTGTCGGCTGAAACCATTGCGCTTCTTGGCCCATGAGGGGATTTTGAAATATTTCTGCGTAAATTCAAATGGATCGGCTTTCTTGAGAGAGAATCTTTTGATGACAAGAATCTGTTACGATGAGCCATAGCCTACCATGGTGTACGTGTCTTCCATAAAGCATACGAACCAGAGAGAGGATAGGATTTGGGGGCTTTTTGCCTCGGCTTTCTGGGATGGCTCGCTATCTCCCACTAATAATCGGTCCAAGAAATACCACAAAGCCACCAGTTATCAGCCCCAAGCTGGTCCAAAAGATCGTCATGGAGAATGGTTGAACAGGAAACAGGAAAAACATCGAAAGACATCAGAAGCCTGGGCATCGCTGCGTCTACCCTAACGTTGCAAAAGTCGAGGATGCCGTAGGTCCAAGGCGTCGAGGGTGAGGCTGTAGTATGCTACGCCGAACCCTTGACAACGCAGGAGATGCGGTATCATCGGCTTTCCCGAAGGGTAAACAACATGGCAGGTTTTTCGCTTTTCCTGGATGTCACAGGTAGTCCATTCAACTAAATTGCCCAAAAACGGCGCAACGTAAGGCTATCAATGCTTTTTAGAACCCTTTGCCATGTTGTTTATGCAACAGTAGGGTCTATTCAGCAGGAGGACAGAGTGCAACCAGTTGATAACATGATGTCAACCGTCATTGTCGCCCGTGGAGTTGGCACAAGCTTTCGGGTACGGCAGATAGGAGATGAAAGGGTTGATATCGGCAGGTGATAAGGTCAATCAATGATCCTAATGTATGACCGTTCTCGGAGCTCTTCTAGCCACGCCTTGTATTTCTTCTCCACCAACTCGTTGTAGAGCTTATCTTGGATTTGTAGCTTTGTTTCCTCTAAAGACTTTTCCCCCTCACGTTTGATCTGTTCAAGCATAACAATTTGATATCCCTGCGGTGTTTGCATGATTGGGCTGATCTCTCCCTCCTTCATCCCGCGCACTGTGTCCCGGAATTCAGCAGAAAGTTCGTCCATGTGAAAAAAACCTAGATCCCCTCCGTCTTTGGCGGTCATGTCGTCCGAGTAACGCTCAGCCAGTTCCTCAAATCCCACACCAGCCTCAAAGGCTTCGACTGCGGCCTCGATCCTTTTTAGGGCTTCACCCCGCTCCTCGGCCGTGGCAGAAGACGATACCCTGACAAGGATCGTTCGGAGGTGATAGCGCCCTTGTTCCTGATAGCCTTCTTTGTGCTGGTCATAGTAATCCTCTATTTCCTCTTCGGTAATAGCAATCTTGGACTTGACCTCTAAATTGATAAGCTGCATTCGAAGCATTTGCTCCTTTATGCGGTGGCGATATTCTTCCTGGGTGTACCCTTGGTCTTGAAGGGCCTTCTCCAAATCCTCTTCTGAGATGGATTGTGCGCCCATGATCTGATCTATTCTTTCATCCACTTCGCTTTCATCAACCACCACACCTAACCGTTGGCTTTCTTGATCTGTCAGTTTCTGGTCTATCATCCTGTTTAAGACATCCTGGCGCAACCTGGAGAAAACCTCATCCCTCTGCTGTGGCCCATAAAGAGATTGGCGTATTTGTCCAGCGTAAGGCTCCACGGCCTCGACCCACTCAGACAGGGTGATGACATCATCGTTGACGATGGCTGCAATACGATCCACCAGTTCTCCATGCCCTGCCGACGCCCCTGATAGCAGCCACAACGGGATCAGTGCATAGAGTAAAAACTTCATTAGACTTGGTTGTATTCCCATCAAATCATTTCCTTGTTCAGTGTGATCCGATAGCGTGAGCGCAGTTTAGCCAGCCACGGGCCATAGGCCGCCTCGAGCTTTACCTCTCTAATATGCTTTTTCGCCTTTTCGATCCACTCATCCATGACAGGTTCGGCGGCAGCCCGTTTTTCAACTACCTTAAAGATATGGTGCCCGTAAGGGGTTTGGATCACCTGGCTTAGCCTGTCCTTTTCCAAAGCAAAGAGGGGGTCCTCAAGGCATTTTGGCAATTCACCGCGTGCCACGAACCCCATATCCCCGCCCCGTTCGGCTTCTGGTGCTTCAGAAGACAGACGGGCCAGGGTCGCGAAGTCTTCCCCCTTTTTGAGCCGTTCCAAGACGAGGTCGGCTTCTTCCTTAGTAGAGAGCAAGATATGATATGGTCGTATCTGTTCCCCAGTACCTGCGGCCCCTTTCTCACGATGTCTGTTGTGGAACGCCCCTATTTCCTCAGGCGTAATGGTGATGTTCTTTGTCAGTTCTTTGTGGACTACCTTTTTGACAATAAGCTGCGCCTTGAGCCGTTTCTTCCATGTTTCCAAAGAGATGGCCTGTTTCATAAACATGTCCTTGAAGCCAGCTCCCCCATAGGCGCCTTCAATGCCCCTTACGGCTTCTTCAAGTTCCTGGGCAGAGACTTGCACATCCAACTCCTCTGCCCGCCTAAGGATGATCATCTCTTCAAGGAGTTGAAGAAGGAACCTGAGACGAGCCTCCCGCAGAGCTTGGCCATCCCCTTGGCCCTGGCCTTGATTCATTCTAAAGGGCTCGAAGAATTCGTTGAATTCACCCAGGGTCAGGACCAAATCCTCTACCTGGATGACGGGTTGACCCTCTAAGCCGGGTTCATCGGTGTTCGAACAGGCCGAAGCAAGCAGAAAAACAAGAAAGACAAGGGCCACATTTCCCCGGCTTCTCATGCCAGTACGTTGACTATTATTGCCAATCATGGCGTAGGCTATCACCTATCGGCACACTCCACATGGGCACTACGGGACCAGCAATGGATGGGGCCATTGCATCGTTCCAAAGAGTCTGGTTATGATAGTGTGTCTCGAGCCCGCATGCAAGGGGGGCCCTGCCTGAGGCGGTCAAAAGGACGGTTTCCGGACTGAAACTCGCTACCACGTCAGGCGAGTTCTTGCAATAGGTTTTTGGTGAGTTCCAGGGGGTCAGTGGACCGGCCAGGTGAAACCCGCACCTCAAGGACATGATCCGGCCTGAGCCGAAAACGCCGCGGATCTTGTTGCACCAAGCCGGCTATTTGCTCCGGTTTCACACGTGTCTTCTCAGAAAAAGTCAGGACGATTCCCTTGGGACCAATGTCCAGACGCTCAATACCCAAATTTTTGCACAGCACCTTCAGCAGGACCTTCTCCAGGAGGGAGTCAGCCTCCTCCGGCAGGGGACCGAAACGATCCCGGAGCTCTTCACCGAACCTTTTCAGTTCCGACCGGTCATTGATCCTCGCCAAGCGCCTGTAAGCGGTCATCCTCTGATCAATGTCAGACACATACTCTTCCGGGATATAGGCTGAGCGTTGCCATTGGATCTCCGGGTCCAGTTCTGGCTCCACGGGTTCACCCTTGACCTCACTCATGGCCCGTTCCATCAGTTGCAGATACATCTCATGGCCCACAGATGCAATTTGCCCGGACTGGGTGGGGCCAAGGATGGTGCCGCCGCCTCTAATCTGCAGGTCACTCATGGCGATCTGAAAGCCGGATCCAAGATCGCTATGCTCCATGAGGACCTTCAGGCGCTTCTGGGCGTCCCTGGTGAGGCTGCTTTCGTGGGGTATGAAGAGGTATGCATAGGCCTGTTCATCGCCCCGTCCCACACGACCTCTGAGTTGGTAGATTTGGGCCAGCCCGAACTTGTCGGCCCGGTTGATCAAAATCGTGTTTGCCGAAGGGAAATCGAGGCCTGATTCTATGATGGTGGTGCACAGCAGAAGATCGATCTCCTGATGCAGGAATTGGAGCATCACCTGTTCGAGTTCATCATCATCCAGGCGGCCGTGGGCCACCCCGATCCGCAGGTTTGGCAGCAGTCCTTGAACATGGTGGGCCATGGCCCATATGGTGCGGATATTGTTATGGACAAAAAATACTTGGCCTCCTCGCTGCAATTCTCTGTAAATGGCTTCTGCGACAACAGTGTCGTCAAAAGGGCAGATATAGGTCTTAATGGGATATCGGTATTCCGGCGGGGTTGCAATAACGCTCAAGTCTCTAATGCCCATCAAGGACATATGGAGGGTCCGTGGGATGGGAGTAGCAGTGATGGCCAAGACATCCACAGAACGACGCAGTCGCTTCAACTTTTCTTTGTGGGCCACCCCGAAACGCTGTTCTTCGTCAACAATGAGCAGGCCAAGATCCTTAAAGGCAATATCTTTTTGCAGGAGACGATGGGTCCCTATGACAATATCTACTTGACCTTCCTTAATTTTTTGAACGATGGTCCGTTGCTCAGCGGGAGAGCGAAATCGGCTGAGGGTGTCGATCTCAATGGGATAGGGGGCAAAACGGGCTTTAAAGGTCTGGGAATGTTGTTCAGCAAGGACTGTTGTGGGGACCAGAAATGCAACCTGCTTATTGTCCCAGACGGCCTTAAAGGCTGCCCGCAGGGCGATTTCCGTCTTCCCATAGCCCACATCACCACAAATCAGGCGGTCCATGGGCACAGGGGATTCCATGTCAGCCACCACATCTTCCACGGCCCGACGCTGATCTGGGGTTTCTGTGTATTCAAAGGCATCTGAAAAATCTTGCAGGTAGTTGTTGTGGGGAGAAAAGGAATGGCCCTTCTGCACCTTTCTCCAGGCATAGAGTTTCAGGAGCTGACCAGCCATTTTCTGAATGGATTTTTTAACCCGCTCTTTGACCCGCGCCCAGGACTTGCCTCCCATTTTGTCCAACCGAGGGGTCACTCCGTCAACGCCCGCGTATTTCTGTACGCAGTTCATTCTGTCCACGGGCAGGTAGAGTTTGTCTCCATCAGCGTATCCTATGAGCAGGAAGTCGTTGGTAATCCCTGTGACTTCCAGCGTGGTCAGGCCACCATACCGGCCAATGCCGTGTTCTACATGGACGACAAGGTCGCCTGTCTTTAGGTCCTCAAAGGCCACCAAAGGGATGCCAGGCTCTTTCCTGAGGGGCCTTCGGAGCCGAGGCCTGGGGCCAAAAATCTCCTGTTCGGTGATGATAGCCAGGGATTCCTGGGGCCAGACGAATCCTGAGGAAAGCTCGCCAAGGCAGATCGCTGGGGCCTTTTCGGAACTTAAGTCCTCCGGAAAGTGATCCACGAAGGAAAGATTGATACCATAGGGGACGAGGAGTCCTTCCAGGCGCTTGGCCTGTTTCACGCCCGGACAAAGGAGATAGGGGGCCAGCCCCTTCTCGCGGGCGCGGTTTATCCAGTCTACCAGGGGTTGCAGCAATGCCTCCGGCCTTGCTCTGGCCTTGAGCTGCTGTGTCATGAGGTCATTTTTTTCAACGGCGAAGTGGCAGGCGGCAGCCCCTCTTTCTTCTAGGGGGACTGTTTTTAGGGCAAGATTTGACCCTTGCCTGATGCTGTCTTCTACTTGTGACCAGCCCAAATACATGGCCTCTGGTTCGACACAAAGCTGAAGGTCCGATCGGGCAGAAAGGTAGTTCTTTGCGATAGTCTCTTCAGTCTCAATGGCCACCTTTTCAATCCCGGCGGAATCCACCACCACAGGGAGGGCCTGTTGCGGAAGATAATCAAAGAGGGTGTCAAGGGAAGGGTAGATCAGGGATATGAGCCCGCCGATGCCCGGGAACTGTTCTTGGTTTTCCAGCCCTTCAACGATGTCCTCGATACGCATACCGGGCATTTCGAGTATTCTTCCTTGCTTACGGACCCTGGTGACGACGTTGTGGATCTCAGCGGGGTCAAGAACGGTTTCTGTGGCCGGAAGGAGTGTGAGGTCGGACAGGGTCTTCAGGGAGCGCTGGTCTTGGGCTGCGAATGTCCTTATGGACTCTACGACATCTCCAAAAAATTCGATGCGTACAGGATCAGAATAGAGGGGCGGAAAGAGATCGATCAGTGCGCCTCGAACGGCATAGTCCCCTGCCTCTTCTACCAGGACCGTGCGCTGATACCCACCTTGGATCAACTTATCGATAAGGGCATCCCTGTCTGTTTCCTCTCCAGGGAGGAGATAGTCGGCGAACCCGGACAGGGCCGTCTTAGGTATCACTTTTTGCAGTACAGCAGAAACCGTGGTGATGATCACGGGGGGCTGTGTGGCCGTGACCATCTTGTAGAGGGCTTCGATACGCCGGCACGCGGTTTCAGGATGATAGGAAAGGGGCTTAAAGGGAAGAATGTCGTAGGGGGGAAAGGTGATAACGGGGATATCTGGCTGGGCAGAAAAGAACCGAAGGTCTCTGGCCAAGCCTTCAGCCCCTTTGGCCTTTGGACAGAGCACAAAGAGGGGGCGCTGAAGCTTCCCATGGAGTCGGGACAGCAGATAGCCCTGCTCGGCCCCGGAGAGCCCAGTGCAACTGATTCGCCCCTGTGTGTCAGGGAGCAAGTTTAAAAGGTCAGCAATAGATTGGCCCAAGAGTTTCATGTGATTACCATCGGCGGATGGGAGTCCGTCCGCCCTGGGGTTGTATATGATAGAACGCCCTTTGGTTCAAGGTCGGCTTTTACCCCGGCTTCACTCTGCGTCCATTTGTTCCGGCCAACCCTGGGACAGAGCTGAAGACACGCGCCGGAATCCCGTGATTTCAGACAGTCAGAATCATGTGATCATGCTATGCTACAAGGCCAAGATCATAACACGCCGGAGGATGGTCCACAGAATTTGCCGGAATCACAATATGTTGTATTGGCTTTATCCTTGACATACAAGTTTAATCTTTATATAATCAGATAATAA
>Ga0272444_10005085_pt1 | contig 11429 bp, 12 predicted proteins | sample SSMForm13_FD_201033 | JGI IMG/M metagenome (GOLD analysis project Ga0272444, IMG submission 201033) | Marine sediment archaeal communities from Little Sippewissett salt marsh, Falmouth, MA, United States - SSM-Form-13 | ecosystem: Environmental > Aquatic > Marine > Wetlands > Sediment ... | reverse complement strand
TCATCGTCGTGTCCGACGCCGGCGCCGGTGACGTGTCGATCGCCGATCCGGCCGTCTTCGACGAGGGGCGAAAGAAGATGGCCGCGGCGCTGACCGAACACGCGATCACCAAGCCGGAAGGTGCACTCAACAGCTACGGAACCGCCGTCCTCGTCAACATCATCAACGAGGCCGGTGCGCTGCCGACGCGCAACTTCCGCGAAGGCCGGTTCGATGGTGCAGCGAAGATCGCCGGCGAGGCGATTTTCGAGGGAAACAAGGAGCGGACCGGCGGCACGTTGTACAACCATGCCTGTTCGCCGGGCTGCATCATCCGCTGCTCGAACACCTGGCACCGGGACGACGGGACCGAGCACACCTCCTGCATCGAGTACGAGTCGGCGTGGGCACTTGGCGCCAACTGCGGGATCGATGACCTCGATCAGGTTGCCGAGCTGAACCAGCTCTGCAACGAATACGGCCTCGACACGATCGAGATCGGCGGGACGATCGCGGTCGCGATGGAGGGCGGTGTCGCAGCGTTCGGCGACGGTGCGGCGGCGATCGAACTCGTCCACGAGATCGGCCGTGCGACCGCGCTTGGTAAGGTTCTCGGCGCCGGGGCGCTCGTCACCGGGAAGACGTTCGGCGTCGCCCGCGTCCCGCACGTCAAGGGTCAGAACATGCCGGCGTACGAGCCCCGCGCGATCAAGGGAATCGGGATGACCTACGCCATTTCGACGATGGGTGCGGACCACACCTCCGGCTACACGATCGCGCCGGAGATTCTTGGCGTCTCGGGCAAGCTCGACCCGATGAATCCGGACAAGGCGGAGCTGGCGCGCACCTTCCAGTACGCCACGGCGTTCATCGACTCCACCGGTCACTGCCTGTTCATCGCGTTCGCAATCCTCGACATCGCGTCCGGCTTCGAGGGAATGGTCGAGGAGTGCAACGGCGTCCTCGGGACGAACTGGACCGCCGACGACGTCAGTCGGATCGGCAAGGAGATCCTCGAGCTCGAGCTCGACTTCAACCGGAAGGCCGGATTCACCCCGCTCGACGACCGGTTGCCCGAGTTCATGACCTACGAGAAGCTCCCGCCTCACGATGTGACGTGGGACATCGCGGACGAGGTGTTGGACAGCGTGTTCGGCGCCCAGGCGTGAGCTGACGCTCACGCTGGCCGTGCAGGAAGGGGCGGGGTGATGAGCGCCCGCCTTCCTGCGTGGGTGACGAACTCCGGCTGCCAGTGGATACTCAGAGCATGATCCAGAGACACCGCTGCGGGAAGTTGCGCGGTCCGCTTTCCGGTTCAACCGCGGATCGTCCTGGGATACCTCTTGCCCGTCGGCTCGGGATATCGACATGATCGCTGTGCATCTCTATGGCAAGTTGCGCCGATTCGCGGCGGACCGTGATGCTCGGTCCGATTCGATCCTCCCAGTTCCCTGCGAAGCGAGCGATACGGTCGGGTCCGTCGTCGACCAGATCGGGATCCCGCGCGCAGAGATCGGCAGCAACATCTTCCGGAATGGCCGCTACGCCGACCTCGACACGCCGGTTTCCGATGGCGATCGGCTCGGGCTCTTCCCCGACGACATGCAGCTCCTGTACAAGTGGCTCTTCGACCCAAGACGGTCCGGCCCCCCAGGGATCTCGGATTCGGGGAGCGAGGCCGAGAAGTGAGGGTCGCGGTGCGCCTGTTCGCGACGCTCGTCCGGTATCGGGACGGCGCAGCGTCGGGAGAACCGTTCGATACCGATCTCGAAGACGATGCAACGATCGGCGATCTGCTGGATACGCTGGGCATCCCAGCGGAGGAAGTCCATCTGACGATCGTCGATGGGCGCGTCGTCCATTCGGCCCATCATTCGCTTCGGGGCGCGACGCGGGTCGGTCTCTTCCCGCCGGTCGGCGGCGGCTGACATCGCCGCACGCCCTTTCCGAAGGCGCTTCCCACCGCCTCGCTTGACATCCAAACCCGGCGTTTCTATGATGAGCCGTCATGCCACACGACGACGGAAGGGTCTTCGAGCCGGATCGCGACGTCCGCTTCGGACTCCTCTGCTGGTGGCATGACGCTGGTTCTCTCTAGGGCGACGGCACCGTAGTCGCACCCTGAGGGACCGGCTCGATGACTGCAGGCGACGCCTGCGGTCGTTTTTTATTGGCTCGGACGCGGAATGCATCGAGCGGAGGTCGAGAAGCCGTGATGGGACACGCAGCAGGGCGAGAAGCGAATGGCAGGACGTGCGCGCACCACGCGTTTGTCTCGTGGCGTTGCGCCCTCTGGTGGCGCCGGTCCCGAGGCCGTTGTCCGCAAGAATCGTCCTGCTGACTTGGAAGGAGCTCGACCATGGTGCATCCGACGCTGGAAGAAACACGAGAGATGGCGAAGTGTGGCAATCTGATCCCGATCTGGACGGAGGTCCCGGCCGACCTGGAGACGCCGGCATCCGTCTACCTGAAACTGAGGAACGAGCGACCCTCGTTCCTCCTCGAATCCGTCGAGCGGGGAGAACAGGTCGGGCGGTACTCGTTCCTCGGCATCGACCCGATCGCCGTTCTGACCGCGCGCGATGGGGGTGTGACCCTGCGTGAGGTCGGCGGCGCCCGCGAGTCCACGGTTCCCGACGGCGACCCCCTCACCGCAATGAAGGAAGTCCTCGAACGGTATCGTCCGGTCGCCGCCCCCGGTGTCCCGGAGTTCCACGGAGGTCTGGTCGGCTACCTGGGCTACGACGCGGTCCGGTTCTTCGAGCGGGCACCTCTCCCGGAACGTCGGGGCCTCGATCTCCCCGACGCCGTGTTCCTTCTCGCGGATACCGTCGCGGCGTTCGATCACGTCAAGCGACAGCTACGGATCATCGTCAACCTCCTCGTTGGAGGGGAAACCGCCATCGACGAGGCATATCAGCGTGGGGTTCAGCGGATCGCCTCGATCGTCGAGGCGCTGAACCGTCCGCTGCCGACGGCCGGACCGAAGCCGAGCGCCGGCGACGGAACCCGATGGGAATCCAACGTCGAGCGGACCGCGTTCGAAGCGGCGGTCCGGTCATCGAAGGATCTCATCCGCGCTGGCGACATCTTCCAGGTTGTCCTCTCCCAGCGACTGTCTCGCCGAACGGACCTCGACCCGTTCGCCATCTACCGGGCGCTCCGAATGCTCAATCCCTCTCCGTACATGTACTTCCTCGACCTGCCCGACGACCTCCAGATCATCGGATCGTCGCCCGAGACGATGGTTCGCCTTCAGGGACGAATCGCCGAGGTTCGACCGATCGCCGGGACACGTCGGCGCGGCGCCGATCCGCAGGAGGATCGGGAGCTGGCCGATGAACTGCTCGCCGACCCGAAGGAGCGCGCCGAACACGTGATGCTCGTCGATTTGGGACGAAACGATCTCGGACGGGTTTGCCGGTTCGGTACCGTCGAGGTGCCCGAGCTCATGCAGATCGAGCGGTACTCGCACGTAATGCATATCGTCTCCTCCGTCCGCGGCGAACTCGAACCGGGTCAAGACGCGTTCGATCTCCTCCGCGCAACTTTCCCGGCGGGGACGGTGTCCGGTGCGCCGAAGGTGCGGGCGATGGAGATCATCGCGGACCTGGAAGGGGAGCGGCGCGGGCCCTATGCCGGTGCCGTCGGGTACTTCGGCTATTCCGGCGAGATGGACACCTGCATCACGATCCGCACCCTCGTCATGCATGCGGGGCGAGTCCATGTGCAAGCGGGCGCCGGCATCGTCGCGGACTCGGATCCCGCCCGAGAGTTCGAGGAGACACTCAGCAAGGCGCGCGCCTTGTCGGTGGCCGTGGAGAGAACCGAAGACGCCGCTCTCGAAGAAAGCATGGCCATCCCAGCGCGTGCCGTTGCGCCAGCAAGAGGAGTCCGCCGATGATCGTCGTCATCGACAACTTCGACTCGTTCACCTACAACCTGGTCCAGTACCTCGGGGAGCTCGGCGCCGAGCAGCGGGTCTTCCGCAACGATGCCATCTCCGTGTCGGAGATCGAGAGCCTCGATCCAGATGCGATTGTCCTCTCTCCCGGCCCGGGACGACCGGAGCACAGCGGCATCTGCCTCGAGACCGTCGAGTGCTTCCACGAGAGAACGCCGATCCTCGGCGTCTGCCTCGGACACCAGACGATCGCGCACGTCTTCGGCGGGACGATCGGCGCTGCGCCACGCTTGATGCACGGCAAGACGTCGACGATCCATCACACCGGTCAGGGGATCTTCGCCTCCTTCCCGAGTCCGTTTGTCGCAACGCGCTATCACTCGCTGATCGTCGAGGAACCGCTGCCGGAGGGATTCGACGTCACCGCGTTCACGGCCGACGGCGAGATCATGGGGATCCAGCATCGGCAGCATCCTCTGTACGGCGTCCAATTCCACCCCGAGTCGATTCTCACGCCGCACGGTCGGCGCCTCCTCGAGAGTTTCCTGCAAGTCGCAACCGCCTTTCGACAGCGGGTGGCCTCGTGACAGTGCAAGCGGCCATCGCGCGCGCAGTCATCGGGGACGACCTCTCGGTGGCGGAGGCCGAGGCGGCGATGGGCACGATCATGGCCGGCAATGCGACCGATGCACAGATCGGCGGGCTCCTCGTCGCACTGCGGATGAAGGGAGAGGCCGTCGATGAGATCGCCGGCTTCGCCCGCGCCATGCGGCGGGGCGCGATCCGCGTACCCACCGACGCCCGGCCCCTGGTCGACCTCTGTGGCACCGGCGGCGACGGCCGGAACACGTTCAACATCTCGACGACGGCGGCGTTCGTCGTCGCGGGTGCGGGGCTCCCCGTCGCGAAGCATGGGAACCGGTCGGTGTCGAGCCAATGCGGGTCGGCCGATGTGCTCGAGGCGCTCGGTGTCCGCCTCGATCTTTCGCCCGGCGACGTCGGGCGCTGCATCGACGAGGTGGGCATCGGCTTCCTCTACGCGCCCGCGCTTCACCCGGCGATGAGGCACGCCATCGGCCCTCGGCGCGAGATGGGCGTCCGAACGGTCTTCAACCTCCTCGGCCCATTGACGAACCCGGCGGCAGCAGGCGTGCAGCTCCTCGGCGTTTTCGACCCTGCGCTGACCGAGCCGCTGGCCGAGGTGCTGCGATCGCTCGGCTCTCGTTCCGCCCTCGTCGTTCACGGTGGCGGTGGCCTCGACGAGCTGTCGACGCTCGGGCCGAACCGCATCTCCCGTCTCTCCGACGGAGCGGTCCACACGACCACGCTCGATCCGACGTCGCTCGGACTCCCCCCCTCGCGACTGGCCGGTCTTGCGGGTGGGAGCACGACCGAGAATGCCCGGATCCTCCGCGACGTGCTCGAAGGCCAACCCGGCCCGAAGCGCGACATCGTTCTGTTGAACGCCGCCGCCGCGCTCGTCGCCGCCGAACGCACCGCCGACCTGGCCGAGGGGCTGTCGATCGCCGCGGAGGCCATCGACTCCGGGCGCGCGCGAGAGCGACTCGACGCGTTGGTCGCACGAACACAACGTAGCGGAGGCTCGGATGATTCTTGATGACATCGTCACCCACAAGCGTGAAGAGATCGCCCAGCTGAAGGCCCGAGTCCCCGTTACGGAACTCGAACGCCGCGCCGATCGACAGTCGGCACCGATCGACTTCGCCGCGACGCTGCGCGGGCCGGGCGTGTCCGTGATCGCCGAAGTCAAGCGCGCCTCGCCGTCGAAGGGCACGTTCGCCCCGGGACTGCACGCAGAGGAGATCGCTGCGCAATACGCCGAGGGAGGCGCAGCCGCCATTTCGGTCCTCACCGACCGCCGATTCTTCCTCGGTGACCTCGAGGACCTCGCCTCCGTGCGCCGGGCCGTCGGAGATGCCCTGCCGATCCTGCGCAAGGACTTCCTCCTCGATCGGCGCCAGGTCGTCGAGGCGCGCGCGTTCGGCGCCGACGCCGTTCTCCTGATCGTCCGAATCCTGACCGACGACGAACTCGTAGAGCTGCTCGAGGAGACCCGCCGCTGGGGCATGTCTTCACTCGTCGAGGTCCACGACGAGGACGACGTCGCGCGCATCGTCCAGCGTGCACCGCCCGTCGTCGGGATCAACCACCGGAACCTCTCCGACTTCACCGTCGATGTCACGGCGTTCGCTCGCCTTCGACGCCTGCTTCCGGAGGATGCCGTGGTCGTCGCGGCGAGTGGGATCCGCCGTGCACAGGACGTGGCGGACGCCGGTGCGGCCGGGGCCGATGCCGTCCTCGTCGGGGAGGCGCTCGTCACCGCCTCCGATCCCTTGGCGAAGGTTCGGGAGCTTGTCGTTGGAGGCGCCGCATGAACACGATCAAGATCTGCGGGCTGACCCGCGCGAAGGATGCACGAACGGCGGCGGACCTCGGCGCCGACTTCCTCGGGCTCGTATTCCACCGACCGAGCCTCCGATTCGTCTCGCCCGACGATGCCGCTCGACTGACGAGCGCCGTACCGGCCCGATGGATCGGCGTCTTCGTCGACGCACCGTCGGACGAGATCCTCCGCATCGCCGGCGCGACCGGTCTCCACGGCGCCCAGCTCCACGGCGACGAGCCTCCAGCGATGGTCGATCGTCTTCGGCGAGCCGGGCTGCTCGTCATCCGGGCCCACCGGATCGCGGGAGCCGACGACCTGAAGGCGATGAACGGGTTCGACGCGGACGCCGACCTCCTCGACACGTTCGATCCCGGCCGGCGCGGCGGGACAGGAAGAACGTTCGATTGGCGATTCGCCGCAGATGCCGCGCGCACCCGGCGGGTCCTCCTCGCCGGCGGGCTCGATGCGGAGAACGTAGGGGATGCAATCCGGACGGTCCGCCCATGGGGAGTCGATGTCTCCAGCGGCGTCGAGTCCGGCCCGGGGCACAAGGACCCGGAGAAGATGTCGCGGTTCATCGACGCCGCGCGAGCGGCGTTTGCCGTCGCGCAAGGAGGGTCTCATGGGAAGCGCTGAGCAGGCGCGCGCGACGTACGGCTCCGCCCCGGATGCCGCCGGCTACTTCGGCCCGTTCGGCGGGCAGTACGTCCCGGAGATCCTGATGCCGGCGCTCAACGAGCTCGAACGCACGTACCGCGACGCGACCGGCGATGAGCGGTTCCGCGAAGACCTCGCGAACCTGCTCCGCGACTATGTCGGTCGACCGACGCCGCTGATGCATGCGGTGAACTTGAGCCACTGCGCCGGCGGGGCGCAGATCTTCCTCAAGCGCGAGGATCTGGCGCATACCGGCGCGCACAAGATCAACAACGCGCTCGGCCAAGGGCTGCTCGCGCGCCGGATGGGCAAGCGCCGCGTCGTCGCAGAGACGGGGGCCGGACAGCACGGCGTCGCCACTGCGACCGCCGCCGCACTCCTCGGCCTGGAGTGCATCGTTTACATGGGTGTAGAGGACATGCGCCGTCAGGCACCGAACGTCCATCGGATGCACCTTCTCGGCGCCGAGGTTCGCCCGGTGGACACGGGCGGCCGCACGCTGAAGGACGCAATCAACGAGGCCATCCGAGACTGGGTTCGCCATGTCGACACGACCTACTATCTGCTCGGGTCGGCGCTCGGCCCGCACCCGTATCCGAGAATCGTCCGCGACTTCCAGACGGTCATCGGTCTCGAAGCGCGGTCTCAGATCCTCGAGGCCATCGATCGTTTGCCCGACCTGCTCGTCGCCTGCGTCGGGGGCGGATCGAACGCGATCGGCCTGTTCCACCCGTTTCTCGACGATCCGGTTGCGATGGTCGGCGTCGAGGCGGGCGGATGCGGTCTCGCGAGCGGTCGCCACGCCGCTCGATTCTCGGACCCGGCCCGGGGACGAATCGGCGTGCTGCATGGAACGAGGACGTACCTCCTTCAAGACGAGGACGGACAGGTTCTGCCGACCCACTCGGTCTCCGCCGGCCTCGACTATCCGGCGGTCGGACCGGAACACAGCCGGCTTCGCGACCTCGGGCGGGTCGCGTACACCGCCGTCACCGACGCGGAGGCGCTCGACGCGTTTCACCTGCTGTCCCGCTGCGAGGGGATCATCCCGGCGCTCGAGTCGGCCCACGCCGTCGCGGAGGCGGTCCGCAGAGCGGCGGAGATGGATCACGAGCGAGTGCTGATCGTCAACCTCTCCGGCCGGGGCGACAAGGACCTCGCTGCGCTCTCCGCACAAGAGAGGATCGAGCGATGAGCGCATGCCGCGGATCGATGGCGCTGGAGTCCGTGTTCCGCGCCGCTCGGTCGGAGGGCCGGGCCGTCCTCATCCCGTATCTGACGCTCGGTCACCCGACACTCGAGCGTTCGCTCACGCTCGCGAGCTCGGTAATCGAAGCGGGGGCCGACGTTCTCGAGTTGGGAATCCCCTTCTCCGACCCGCTCGCCGACGGGCCAGCAATTCAGCACGCGACGCAAACGGCGCTCGAGCAGGGGGCGAGCGTCGCCGCATGCCTCAACCTCGCCGCACGGCTACGCGCCCGTCACGAGAAGACGCCGCTGCTGTTCATGGGGTACCTCAATCCGATCCTCGCCTACGGGTTGGAGCGGTTCTGCGATGCCTGCGTCAGCGCCGGCGTCGACGGCCTGATCGTTCCCGACATGCCGCCGGAGGAGGGGGGGGCGATCGAGGTCCGCTGCCGCGCGGCAGGCCTCGCCCTGGTGTACCTCCTCGCTCCGAACACGCCCGAGGAGCGGGCACGAATGATCTGTTCCCGCTCCCGCGGGTATGTCTATCTGGTGTCGGTCGCCGGAACGACGGGGGCGCGAGACCGGCTGCCGCCCGGATTGTCCGGTTTCGTCGAGCGCGTCCGCGGGCTGACCGATCGACCGCTCGCCGTCGGCTTCGGCATCTCGACACCGGAACATGCCGCTGCGGTCGCCCGAATCGCCGATGGCGTCATCGTCGGAAGCGCGGTTGTGCGGCGGTGCGAGAGCGAGACGGCGGAAAGCGACGTAGCGTCTTTTGTCTCCACGCTGCGTGCAGCGGTCGGACGACCCGCCGGCGGCGGGCCCGCATGAGCGTGCATCGGAAACATGGTACGATGGACCATCGTCCACAGCACACAGGAGGTTCTAGATGAAGTCTTCCGTCGTCTCCCTGATCCTGGTTCTCCTCGCCGCCAGCTCGGCGTTCGCTCTCGCCCCGACCGGCTACACGATCGTCCCTGCCGGCGCGGCCGGGCCCGGCATCTACCTCGACAAGGTCGGTCCGGACTTCGAGGGAAGCGAGAGGCTTCCCGTCGTCGATCGCCTTCCGCGCATTGCGCGGCAGCCGCTGTGGGCAAGCTACGAGATCGGCGAGTCGATCACCGGCGGCGTCCGGATGTACGATGAAGACGGCAGGCTCGTCCGCAGCTCGTCGATCATCGTCGAGCTGTACCGCCTCACGTTCACCAATCCCAAGACCTACTACGAGCGGATCTATCGGGATCCGAGAGTGCGGTGCGACGCCTCCGGGACGTACCGATTCTCGATTCCGACCGACGGACTGGAAGCGGCTTTCTATCAGGTCCGGCTCGGCCTACCGAACGGCGGTGCTTTGGATCCCGAGTTCCGCATTCGGGTCGGCGACGCCGAATTCAAGCTCGAAGATCCGCCGGAGGGCGCCAAGGGCTGCGGCTGCGGCTAGCCCGTCCGGCCAAGCAGACGCACCGGCATCCACACGAGTCACCGGAAGCGCCGGACTCCGCCCTTCTCGGCGCGGCTTCCCATCCGATGAGCCGTCCGCGGCGAAGGGCGTCGCTGCCGCGATCCGCTACACTTCCCGTATGCAAGACACCGGATCCCGCAGGCTCCGCGTTCACATCGTCCAACCGCCGCCGGACGATGCACTCTCGGCGCTCGAAAACCTTCTCGATCCTGCGGTCGACCTCGCGGTCGGCCCAGAGCCTGCCCCGACGACCGAGATTCTCGTCACCGGGAGACCGACCCGGGAGCACCTCGGCGTCTGTCCCGACCTGCAGACCCTGATCGTCCCCTACGCCGGCATCCCGGAGGAGACGCGCAAGCTGCTGCTCGACGAGCGACCGGACATCGCCGTACACAACCTTCATCACAACGCCGCCGCCGCGGCCGAGCTGGCCGTGGCCCTACTCCTCGCTGCGGCGAAGTCGATCATTCCCGCCGATCGCGCGCTTCGGCGCGGCGATTGGCGGACTCGCTACGACGGAGCGCCGACGCTGATCCTTGCCGGCAAGACGGCCCTCCTCCTCGGGCTGGGAGCAATCGGGAGCCGTGTGGCTACGGCCTGCTCCGCACTCGGGATGGAGGTACACGCCGTCCGCCGCCGAACCGATCGCCCGCACGCGTCCTACGTCGTCGTCCACCCGCCGGATGCGCTTGGCCAACTCATCCCGTGTGCGGATGTGCTACTCGTCTGTCTCCCGCTAACGCCGGAGACGCGCGGGCTGATCGGCGTCCAGGAACTGGACCTTCTGCGTCCTTCGGCGATCCTTGTCAATGTCGCCCGGGGAGCGATCGTCGACGAGGCCGCCCTGTACCACGCGTTGGCCGACGGTCGTCTCGCCGCGGCGGGCATCGATGTCTGGTATCGATACCCGCGGACGTCGGAGGAGCGGGCGAACACGCCACCATCCGACTACCCGTTCCACGAACTCGACAACGTCGTGATGAGCCCGCACCGCGGTGGTGCCTTCCGAACCGAAGAGCTGGAGGAGCAACGGATGTGCGACCTCGCCACATCGCTGAACGCCGCCGTCCGAGGAGAATCGATCCCTCACCTGGTCGACCTCGCGGCCGGCTACTAGTGAACCTTCCCGGCCGAGATGCTCCACTCATGGTCAAACCCAGCGAGAAGGGCACCCCGTGCCCGATGGGAGAGTGTACTGCGTGCCGGATGGGAGATTGCACGGCGTGAGGACCGACGAGCAACTGCTCGGTCGGATCGCAAGCGACGACCGAGAGGCGTTCGCGGCCCTCTACGAGCGGCACGCCGGACGGATCCTGCGATTCGCGATGCGGATCGTCCGCACTCCCCACCTCGCCGAGGAGGTGCTTCAGGAGACGATGATGGTCGTATGGAACGAGGCCGACCGGTTCGAGGGGCGGTCGAAGGCGACGACGTGGATCCTCGGCATCGCGCGGAACCTGTCGCACAACCTGCTTCGGCGGGAGGCACGAGGGACCCGGGAACTCGATCCCCCCGCGGTCGGAGAGGATCCGGGACCGCCCGCCGAGCGAGCGGTCCTCATCGACGCCGCCGTTGCGCGACTGTCGCCGCGCCTGCGTGAGGTGCTGCATCTCGTGTTCTATGAGGAGCTGACACTCCGCGAGGTGGCGGAGATCCTCGGAATTCCCGAAGGAACCGTGAAATCGCGCATGCATCATGCGCGCAAGACGTTGGCGAAGGAGCTGCAATGAATCCCTGCGAGCAGGTTCGCGAGCTGATTCCATGGTACATCACCGGTCGGATCGAAGCCGCGGACGCCGAGACGGTGGACGGACACCTTGAGATCTGCGCGG
>Ga0272444_10005083_pt1 | contig 11431 bp, 5 predicted proteins | sample SSMForm13_FD_201033 | JGI IMG/M metagenome (GOLD analysis project Ga0272444, IMG submission 201033) | Marine sediment archaeal communities from Little Sippewissett salt marsh, Falmouth, MA, United States - SSM-Form-13 | ecosystem: Environmental > Aquatic > Marine > Wetlands > Sediment ... | reverse complement strand
CTCGCTTGGAGCGGGCCCATCCCCGGTAAACCTGCCAGAAGCCCGTAAGCGCCAAGGCTATGGTAATTCCCAGCCCGAAGCTGAAGTAGAAGTCCATGAAGTTGTTGAACTGGGTCATGATCGTGTCATTGGTCACCTCCCAGCTCGTCAGGTAACCGAAATGGTACATCAGCGGGTTGCCTATAAACCTCAGGACATATCCCAGGAATGTGCCCAGAACCGCGAAGAACGGCATGACCATTCCGAAGACCAACTGACCCACATTTAGAGAAAGGCCGGTTGCCACCGCGGGAAGGAAGCCCGCGGTCTTCGGTGTCCAGTCAACGAAGGGAATTGGTATTATCGTTATGGGTGTATCAAGCACGGCTGTGGATATCGCCGGTAGCGCGGTGTAGATGCATCCGAAGCTCAGGCCCAGTACCCCGCCGATACTGAATATCCGCCATCGCCAGTTCTGGGATTGCTCCTCGGCGCCTTGGGCGGATTCCTCGTGCTGCTGCTCCGCCAAGGCCATGATTCCCTGTGCGCCGATAGGGGCGAGAGGGAACGGAAGCTTCTCAATGTCACTGGCCAGCCTGAACAAACCATAGCTCAAGATGGCGGTGTTGATCCTTCCGGCAAACAGCCGAAACGCGATCAGTGCCACGGCAGGATACCATGCGGGGTTCAGGAAGCTTCTCTCGGCCAATACGTCCGGGTCGTTCGGGGCAAACCAGTGGGGCAGCTTCTCGACGATTCCCATTCCGGTCGCTGCCCGGCTTTGGGCGAAGAACTGGTTGTAGAGCAGGCCGCTGAAAGGCTGGGCCATTACTGCGCCGGCCATGTAGAACAACACGAATATCTCCGGACGCTTCAGTGTCCTGTGCGCCCTTCGAGCGACCTCGATGAATAGAATCACGGTCACCCACTGGGCGGCAGGACCTATCCCGTATCCGGCAAGCAGACTCATGTACATGGCGCCCGGAACCATAAGCAGCGCCACGAATACCGCGCCGATCAGGGAGGACCATGTGAACCCGTCCTCGTACGTCCCGGGCGGCTCCATCAGTCGCCGGTATTGGTCCAGTTCTCTGTCCAGTTTGATGTCGCTCACGCCGAGCCTCCAATGCTCTCGCCGTCGATCTGCTCGACCGGCAGATTGTCCCAGGTATCGAGTGTGTTCTGGCGGTATTTGTCCATGATATCCTGAGGCAGCGATCGCCAGATAAGCAACTGCTTGCGAAGCTCGTTGATGAAGACGCGATTGGACCGCTGCCAGTCGCCGTGGGCGCCACTGCGGCGATATATCAGGATTCTAACCTCATCAATTCCCTCGATCTCGCTGGCCTGGCTGAGCAGGGCGAAGTCCTGCGTCACGCCTAGGTCGAACGGCGCCAGCGCCACCGAGGCCCGGAAACCGAGCATGTCGTTGGTCTTCTGGCGGAATATGGCGCAGTCCATGCTCGTGAACACTCCCAGGGAGGTGTCGCTGTAGTTGTCGAAGTGTTCCTTCAGGAAGCTGACTACTCCGATGATGTCATACGCCGAAACCGTGAACGGGAATATCAGGTCGTAAAGATTGCCCTCGGGCGACGGGATCTTCCACGACCGTTGAATGCCCGGGTTGGCCGACCTCGATGCCTTCATCGCGGGATAGATTGTCGAGATCAGCACTGTCCCCATGACTATCAGAACCGTGACGATGGCGTTGGTGGAGCTGTAGTTCATCGAGGGCACGGACATCCAGCCCAGCGCGGCGAGGTAACCCAGGACTCGCGCGACTATCTGCCCGAGCAGGTATCCGCCCATCCCGCCGACGACCGCGTAGATGGACGCTTCCGCGAAGAAAAGGCTCGCGACGTGAGCGGGCGCAAGACCCAGCGAACTGAAAGTGTATATCTCACGCTCACGATCGGACACGCTTCCGAGCATCGTGGCGAAGATTATCATTCCACCGAGCAGAACCGGAACGAGCAGGTCTCTGGCGCCGCTTGCCTCGGTCAGCGACGTGAAGATCATCCGCGTCACGCCCGCCCTGCTTCCCATGTAGATCGGAAGCTCGGCGATCTTTGCGGCCTGGCGGGAGATCTTGTCGATCTCCTCTTCATCGTGGGGGTAGATAGTCACTGCCCGCACCTGGCCTCTCAGGAGCTTGGCTGTCTTCGGAGAGACGATCACCACCTGGTCCACGTTGAAATAGACGAACTGGGCGCTCTCGACGTCGGGCATCTCGCTGAGCGATTCGGTTGTGGATTCTTCGGCGAAGGTATCCACCGACGAGCCCGCCGAGGCCTGGTAATCGACCGGCAGGACCATCGATCCGTCCAGGAGCGTGAAGCTGCCCAGGCGGTCGCTGACCACTCCGGCAAAGACAAGCTCGTGACCGGCAAGGACCACCTTTGCCTTACCGACGTCATCGTCGCTCAGGTGCAGTTCGTCACGCACGGCCTGGGTAAGGATTATTCCGTCTTCCAGCAGATCGAACTGCGCCAGGTCGCGAGGTTTTCCGGCGACGGGGTCCGGTTCGAGGAACAGATCCGCGAAGTGCGGCTGCTGCTGGACATCCCTTATATCCAGGCCTATTGCAGCCGCAATAGGGCTTATGTGCTCAAGATTGCTGGAGGCAACCAGCATGTCCATGGCGTCTCGCTTGTTTTCCTGGATGTCCTTGGCTTGCTGGGCGGTCGGTGCGACCCAATAGCGAGGGACAACGTCCGCAGCGCCTTGGAAGAAGCCTCTGAGCGTACTATGTACGCCTTCCCCGACGGGGCTCCAGAGCTGGTGGCGGATCAGGCTGCGATAAGGAGCGCCGGTCATCGGGCCTTCGTAGCTCTCTCGCAGGCCCCATGTGCTTCCGAAAGACGCGAACGTGAGAATGGTGAATGTCAGGAGGACCACAGTGATGGCCGTCAGAAGCGTCCGCACCGGGCGGCGGCGCATTGTCGATATTCCCATGTTCACCGCGGCCGACATGGTCGAAAGCCTCGAAACGTCCGCGCTGTGCACGGTTGTGCCCAGTCCCTGCATCTTCCTGATTTCCACCTGGAGCTTGCGGACGAGGATGAAGATAACCAGGCTCGATAGGAGTATTATCGTAAAGGCGAGGAAGATGATGATCGGCGTCGCGGCTATCTGGAAGGCGGGGTTCACCATAAACAGGACCGCGAACGTTATTAGGAAGAACGCGGCGAACCACCCGATCTGGCGGTATATGTGCGGCGTGCCTATCAGCAGTCTCTCGAGCGCGTAGGCGAACGGCATGGCCAGTAGCAGAAGCAGCACCACCGCCGTCACGAGATCGTTCATCACCGCCTTCAGCGGGTTGTACGTCCTACGCGAATGGGCAGCGGAAGACTCGTACCCGGCAATGAGGGGATCGAGCGGCGATTTCAACTCAGCTTGTCCGGGAGTGACCTCTGTTATCTGGGCGTCGGCGTCCGCCTTGATATCGCTGGCCTCGCCCTGCATTTTCTCCAGCGACTCCTGCATGATGCGGCTGTTTCTGAGCAGCTTGAGCCTGTATCCGTTGAGCGCCAGGAAATCGTGGGCGGAATCCCGTGCGCTGACCGGGTGGTCGAACGGGTCGTCAAGGGAGATGCCTTTGCCTTGGTATTCGCCCTTGGAGGGCTTGTTGTTGAGCATCGCCAGGCCGGTCTTGCAGAACGCCTTCATCCCCTTGGAGTCGTAAGGGGCGTAGAGGGTCAGAATGTTATCCATCTCGCATTGCAGGTGACGGTCCGCCCGGAACTTCGCAGTTGACTGCGCCCGCATGGTGGTGGTGACGATGCTGCCTCTGTTGTATCCGTATCCGACGATCGTCTTGGACTTCGCCCGGAACAGGTGGATGGCTTTGTTATTCAATTTCCCGTAGTCGGTGGTTAGCTTTTGTGAGGTGACCACGGACTTGATGAGTCCCCGCGTGGTGTAGCTGTCCGGTATCTCGTCGTCCCCGACGGGCGTCTTGTCGAACGTGGCGACGAATGTCCTTGCCGCCCCATAGCTTTGCCGGTGCTTGGAGTAAGGACCCGCCTCGAATATGCCGTTCATGTCCGTTTTGTAGAGCATCGGGAAGATGAACCCCGCAGGGACCTCGGTCAGTCTTCCTGCCGCCCATGGCCCGCTGGCGTGGGATCTCACCATCGCAACGATGGCGCCTCTGACTGGTCTGTCTGGCATGGCGCTACCGGCGCCTGCCTGTTTGACGGACGGACCGGTGCCCTTATTGCTCGACCATCCGCCCTCGGTGATTCTCGCCTCCGGGCGAATGGTTGGGGTAACGTTCATTCCGTCATGGTCGGCCAGAGCCATCAGGAACGGGGAAAGCTCAGATAGCTGGCTTTGGATTCTTCCGGCGTCAAGAGCTTCAGGCGTGTCCGACGGCAGGCCGTTGCGTGGAAGGCGGTCCAGAGACGTCATTGCCGAGAGGTTGTATATCGAGAATATGCTCGCTGCGCAAGAGCTGTCGGCATAGAGAGCGGGGCAGAACAGGCGGTTCTCGTAGTTCTCCGAGATGGCTCGGGAATCGAATTTCGGCGCCATTTCGGGGGAGGTCTTGTGGATGTTCCTCATCACTCGGAAGATTGCGCTGTAATTGCCCGTCTTGTCCTCGTTCTGAGGTTCGCTGTTGTCACCGTGTATGAACGTCCATGCGTCTCTGCCGTCTCCTAGGTTTATCGCCACGTGCAGCACGATTGCGTTTTGTTTCGGCCCAAACGAGTTGCGCAGCACAAGGTCCTTGTTGGCGCGTTCGGTAAGTTGATCCAGTTCCGCGAGCCTCTGTTTCAGTACCTTCTGGGATTCTTCGAGCAGGCGAGCAAACCTGCCCCGAGAGGCCTTGGTGACCTTCTTGTCATAGAGGTCTCGAAGGACCGTGTTCCAGCCCATATCGCGCTCTTCCAGCACGCCGACCTGCTCATGCTGTCTGGCGATCTGTCCGGCCAATTCCTTGATTCGGGACTGGTTGGTCGATACAAGCTCCTCGGATTCGGAAATTTGTTGAGCGATCCGGGCATGCTCGTCGGAGGCCTGCTGGACCTTGGCCAGGTTCTGGTTAAGTTTGTCGATCTTACCGGACAGGGCCTTGTTCTGGGCGGTCAAGTCTTTTTTGCTGTCGGTGAGTTCCCGGTTCCGGACTCGCAACGGTCGCAGCTTATCGAGCACTTCGCTATCGAAGTTCTTGGCTTCGTCACGCAGGAAGCGAACGGCGTGGACGTGCTTCGGCATCGACTGAACTTGGGCGCTGAACAGGTCGATCTCTGTCATTTCCGGCGAGGTGATCTGCTGATCGACTTCGGACATCCGCTTGTTCAGGGAAGACATGGTTGCGTCGATTTCCGGTGTTCGTGCATCGAGCCGTGCGGTGGTTGCCTCAAGTTGCCTCTTGCATGCTTGCAGTTTCCTGTCGATCTCGGGATCGGACCCTTCGGTTTCGCTTGTGTTGCTTTGTTGCTTCCGCAACAGCTCCATCTCTGCTTTCAAGTCCGACTGCTGCAGGGCCAGTTCGTCCTTCTCTTCCAGCAAAACCTTCCCTCGGGCATGGAGGTTCCCGAACTCGCGCCATAGTGGAACAAGCGGTTTGACCGTGTCGATGATCTCACCTATCTGTTTCCGGTACTGTCGCTCTTGGTCGAGCCTTACCAGCCTGGCTTCAAGGTCCTTTTCCGCGATCTTGGAGTTTCCCACTCGTCGGTTCATTGAGCCGTAGAACGCCCGAGCGCCCATGTGGTTGTTCGCCTGTGCGTCGAAGAAGCAGATGATTACGTCTCGCTTGGGAGGGTTGGACTTGACCCGCTCGGCGATCTTAAGCAAGGCGGCGCAGTTTGCTGCGTCGCGGGCGCCACGGGAGAGAAGAGGTATCTCGCTGTAGCTGTCCAGCGGCGCGGCAAGGACAATTGCCTGGTCCGGCCGGTCTGGGGCGAACCTGGGGTCCGTCCCTCGTACAACGGTAATTACGTTTCTCCCGGTGAGTTGGCGCCACTGGCATGCGGCGAGGATCTTGACGGTCTGCGGATCGCCGGTCAGCTTAAGCTTGGCTGCGAGGTCCTTGGGGACATAGAAGCGGGGCAGGTTGGCAGGGAGGTTAAGGTGGTGATAGGCGTTGGCGGCGGGGGTGTCTGAACCGACGAAGAGGACCGCCCTGGCCCCGAAGGCGAAGGCGTTAAGCCAGTTCAGGTCGCAGTCGAAGTCCATGACCACGATTTTGTCCTTGGCGTAGTTTCGGCCGTAATCGACCGTCTCTCCACGGCGAACGTAGAGGGTCTCTCCGACGATTCCTTCGACGGGAGTGACGGGCGCCTGGAGTATGTTGGGCCTGGCCGCATATATCGGGTGGGTCTGACCGTCAACCACCATTTCGCACTGCGTGGTCACCGCCTGTATTACGGGGAAATCTTGTTTGACCACGTGCCTGAAGCCCATCGACATCAGCCTGTCGGCGACGTATTTGGCCGCGTAGAGGCTTCCGGGCGCATCGGTTTGGCCGTCACCGTATCCCGCGAGGCGGTGGGGGTGCTTGGTGAGCACGGCGAGGTCAAGATAGAAGTCCATGTCCTCTGAAGAGCGGGCGTAGTCACGCGCGACGCACTGCTTGACATCGTCCCAAGCCTGCTTGACCGCTTCCTTGGCTTCGGCTGCCTGGCTTGGCGTGACGGTTGCCATGGCGGCTTCCCTGGCCTTGGCGGCGGCTTGTTTCTCCGCTTCTGTCTTCTTGCATCCGGAAATGGCCAGTGCGATGACCGCCAAGGCCAGCAGGACAGTGTATTTGACTGGTGGCCTATTCATTTTCCTCGCCTCCAATCGAGCCGGTTTCCACCGTCACATCGGATCGGTCCGCAAATCTCTCGACCATTCCGTCCCGAATCCACATTATCCGGTCGGCCATGTTTATAAGTCGGTGGTCGTGTGTGGCACATATGATCGTCACGTTGCGCTCCACGTTCAGGCGTTTTAGTATGTTATGTATTTCAGCGCCGGTCTTGAGGTCCAGGTTCCCGGTGGGCTCATCGCAAAGAAGCACTGCAGGGTTGTTGGCCATTGAGCGGGCGATGGCCGTACGCTGCTGCTGCCCCCCGGACATCTCTATGGGTTTGTGGAACCAGCGGTCATCCAGTCCCACCATCTCCAGAAGCCCCATTCCCCTGTCCCTTGCCTCGTCGGTCGGTACTCCGGCGAAGGCCATCGGAACAGTCACGTTCTCCAGGGCGGTCATGTACTGAACAAGGTTGTATGTCTGGAAGATGTATCCGATTTTCCTGCAGCGGAGGAAGGCCAGTTCCACGGCGCTTAGTTGCGCGACGTCCACTTCGTCGATGAAAACGCGTCCGGAAGTGGGGGAGTCGAGCCCTCCGACCATGTTGAAAAAGGTGCTTTTGCCGGACCCGCTCGGACCCATTACACAGATGAACTCGCCGCGGTACAATTCAACGGCGATTCCGCGAAGGGCCTCGGTGACGACCTCTCCCATCTGGTAGGATTTCTTCAGGTCCCGCGTCCTTATTATGACGGCCCGGGGCTGTTCGGTTGATTCCGCCTGAGTTTCAACTGACTGTGTCTGTTCGCTCATTGCTTCTTCCGGGTTGTCCGTTAACGATTACTCGATTCGCATCGCTTCCATAGGCGCCAGCCTTGCCGCGATCCATGCCGGGTAAACGGCAGCCAGGGCGGAAAGCACCACGCCCACCACCATAGAGACAAGCGCCGTTCCCGCAGTCAGCTCCCATGGTAGGTGTTGCATGGCCATCCACCCATAGCTGGAAAGCGACCTGAGCGTACCCAAAACGAAGCCCAGCAAAGCGCCCAAGATCCCTCCGGCTGTGCCCTGAAGGCACGACTCCAGTATGAAGTTGATCATGATGTAAGCATCTGTCGCCCCAAGGCACTTCATGGTTGCTATTTCGCGGAAACGGTCCGTAACACTCATGAGCATCGCATTGGCGATTCCGACCACGCAGACCAGGAAACTCACCGCTATCAGCCACAGCGTTCGCGAGGAGTAGCCAAGAAAGGCGCCCTCCGCCCCGGCGGTCTGCGAAACGGTGGCCTCTATCTCGGAAAGCCTTTTCTGCTCCATACGGTTCGAGGCGACCAGCTTTATCCTATCGGGGGTCAGGTCGAAGGAGTCTATGTTCGCCCGGAGAGGCATCAGGCTTCTGGACGCCTCTGTATCGCGTTTGAGTTTCTGCTTGAGATTGGCCAGTCCGGCCACCTCCGGCTGGTCGTCGGTGGCTCGCTGTCCTTCCTTGAGAAGTTCGTATTCGTCCTCGGCTGATTCGAGTTCCTCGACGGCCTCGTCGTAAGCCTTCTGGGCCAGGCCCGGATTGCCGTCTGCCTTGGCCTGTTCAAGTGCCTTGGAAAGCCTTGTCTTGTTGGCTTGCAGTTTGAGGATCCGGTCGTCCATTGCTGCCGCCCGTGCCTGGAGCTTCGCGACTTCGGCGCGCTGTGCGGGAAGGTCCACCTCAAGCTGCTTGATGGTCTTGCTCAGCTCGGTGACCAGGTCTCTTAGCCATTTGGCGCCCTTTGAAGAGCTTATTTCGGCAAAAAACATAGGCGCGTCGATGTCGGCCAGTTCCGCGCCCCGGCGGTCGGCGAGGCGGTTCTTGACGCGCCCGATCTTGAGAAGTCCAAGCATCGTTTCGGCATCCAGGCTGAGCGAGGCCTGGTAGCGGATTTGCTGGAGGTCCTCCGCGGCAAGGCGGAAGTTGTTCGCTTCGAGCAGCTTGCGCAGTTGCTCGTCCGCGCCGGCGAGGATCACCTTCGCTTCCTTTCCGCCCATGGAATCCTTGATCTGGGTCAGCGCCTCTCTGTTGCCGTTAAGTATCGCCTCTCGCTGTGAGGCGGTTGCTTTCCAGTCGGAAAGGAGGATCTTGAACTGCTCAAGGCTGGTATCCATCTTGAGGGCGAGGATTCGGAACTCTTCCTCAAAGCGGGCGTAAGCTTGCTCACCCTGAAGTGCCCGGAAGATCTCCCCGCCTCTTGCCCTGCCAAACAGCGGTCTGAGCTTACCTTCCCCCAGGCCCGCGAAGTAATTCTGATACATCGCCTGTCTGCGGGCCACGTCGGAAAGCGTTTCGAGTTGTGAATCGTCAAGATTGCCCCATGCGGCGAACTCTTGCCATCTCGGACCTGACTTGGACGCCCCGGCCAGCTCGATGGTCAGGTCCTGCTCGGTGAGCGGGGCGGAGATCCTGCTGACCCAGAAGTCGAAGGTCTTCCGGGGAGCGGTTCTCTGGTCGATTTCGTTTGCCACGCGTCCCGCGACGAAGCTCTCTGTCAGCATGGTCATCAGGAACGCGACCGCCAGGGAGATGATCGTCACTGTTATGGCTGCCCGGAAGAGGCGGTACTTAATCCCGCTAAGAACCAGCTCAACGCATTTGGAGAAGGGCAGGCTGGTCTGATCCTTGACGTCGATAGCTTTCATCTGATTCCGGCCTTCTTTTCTGTGCCTACTATGACAATCAGTCCGCGCTGAGTCATTTGCCTCAGGAACTGGGTTACCGGAAGCTGGGCTTCTCGGAATGAAAGCTTATTTGACTCAGCGAATTCTTCAATGATTGTTTCCACATTCCTTTTTCCGTCGCACAGTTTGAGCACGCCATATCCGACCGCATCCAGTTTTACCCGCCTGTGAGGCGAGAACGGAATCACCCAACTCAGCGGAGGCACCAGCCAGTTGGGGCGCTTCATCGGAATCGAGACAAGCGCCCCGCCGTCTCTGGCGGGAGTGACGGTCATCGCCTCGTTGGCATATGGCGCCGCGCCGAGGAAGTCCTCGACGGTCGGTTTGGCCTGACGCTTGGCTTTTCCGTCCTTGGCGCTCATCCTGCGTTGCGGGACGCCCTGACAACCGGGGCGGCCTTACAGCAATTCACCTGCCATGATTCGGGCAGGGCGATCTCTTCGTCTTGTCGGGTCTGGCTGAACTGGACGTGGTAGATCCTTCCTTCCACCGGGCACAGCCACGCCATATCCAGCATCATCTGCTGGTTTCCGGTGAGCCTGGCCGCCAGTCCGCGCTTGGCGGCGCTGACGAGTTCGTCCGCGCTGTGGCGGCCTTGAGGGACGGTCCTCTGGCGGAGGGCATGGAAGCCCGCGGGAAGTTCGTCCACAAGCCAGTCCCGCACGGACCTGCCGGTAAGCAGGGCATCGGGCATGGCGATGCGCTCGACGCGGACCATTCCAGCCCGTCTGTCGATCTTGTCATTGGCGACCATCTTGTGAAAGTCCCACTGTATGCGCCCAACGTTGCGGCTGCTTTGCCGCAGGTCCCATCCGACGGGGCAATGCACACTAAGACCCATCGCCTGCCAGAGCAACTGCTCACCATCTTCGACCCGAGGACGCACCGAGTCGAGAAGCGACTTCTCCAGGCCGACGTCCCGCCTTCCCGGCCACACTATCGCAACATCCGTCAGCAACCGGCAATCGCGGTAGAATCTGACCGCGTGGACTACCGTTCCGTCTGCTGCCTTTCTCACCACGCCCTTCCATGGCGACGGCGCGGCGGACAAGTCGGAGTACCTGATCTTGTCTTCTTTGCTGCGCCTCTTGTAGCGAGTCAGGACCAGGTCGAGGTCGGGAACGTACTTGATGGACCTCCACTTTATGTCCAAGCGGTGGTGTCTTCTGTCACTGAAGGTCAGCCTTCCGGGCGTTTCGGCCTGGTTGGCTACGGCAAGTTCCCATTGCGCTGGGTGGTCCACCTGCATCTCACGCCAACATGTCCGTTCGAGCCCAGCCGCCATAAAGCTTTTCCAGACGGTTAAAAAGAGGCCTGGCAAGCGCCGCACGCCCCGGTGGGCGGACGGCCTCGCAGTACCCCTGCCGGTACGCCGTCAGACCTGGTATGACGTTTATAGTGGACTGACAAGCCCCTAGCAAGTGTTTTGCGCGCATGGGGACGCCAACGCGACTGCGCGTAGCGATGCAGACTCAGCAAAGCCGAAATGACGAGAGGCATTGCGATTGATGGGTGGCCCGTCGAGGCCTTCGGTAAAACCGGTTCTTCCAGATTTCACTTGACCGGGGGCTTGAAGCGCGAGAAACTGCAGGCGGTCGGATTCATCAGGGGTTGGTATCTACCAGTGCCGCCGCTCTGCGCAGTCTTTCTCTTCGCATAGGCGCAGTACGTCGGGGCCAGTCATTCCCTGCGGCGCAGACGCAATGGCATGCACTTCGTGGTTCGCTTTGTGAGGCAGTCTTGCCCGCGGATCAGTCGATTCTTTGGGATCTCTGCCACTTCGTTAATTGCTGAAAGGAGAATGTCGATGATGAACAAAGCCGCAGCAACCCTGCTAGTAATGGCCGCTTGTTGCCTTGTGGCCACACAGCAGGGCATGGCCTACACGCTGACCGTCAACAGCGGCAGCGGAGACGGCAGCTACAGCGCCAGCCAGGTGGTTGACATCACCGCCGATAGCGCCGCTTCGGGCAAGCTGTTCGACGCATGGACGGG
>Ga0272444_10005082_pt1 | contig 11432 bp, 6 predicted proteins | sample SSMForm13_FD_201033 | JGI IMG/M metagenome (GOLD analysis project Ga0272444, IMG submission 201033) | Marine sediment archaeal communities from Little Sippewissett salt marsh, Falmouth, MA, United States - SSM-Form-13 | ecosystem: Environmental > Aquatic > Marine > Wetlands > Sediment ... | reverse complement strand
GACTCGAACTGGCCCGCCATCACGAGGTACACGAGAAGAATGGCGATGATCAGGCCGAGCAGCAGCTCGCGATACGCCTCCTGCTGCTCCTCGTAGTCGCCGCCGAATAAGATGGCGAAGCCCTTGGGCACGGGTATGGACCTTAAGCCCGACCTGATGTCGTCTATCACGGAGCCCATGTCCCGCCCGGTGAAATTGGCGCTCACGGCGATGATGCGCTCCTGGTCCTTGCGCTCGATACGCACCGGGCCCTCTTCGGGCACAGTGTCTATGACATTACGCAGTATCACAGGTTCACCTCGGTTATTGACGACGGTGAGGTCCAGAAGGTCATCGAGCTCGCGGCGGTCGTCTTCGCTGAGGCGGACGAGGATGCGGTATTGCTTGCCGCCCTCACGGTAGTAAGAGGCCTGGCTGCCGCCTACTGCGGTCTCGAGAGCATCGCCTATGCGGGACACGGTGAGCCCCAGGTCGGCTGCCTTCTGGCGGTCAATCTTAATGACGCGCTCGGGGTTTCCCTCTTCCCGGCTGATCCGGGTGTCTGTAATTCCCGGCACGCCCTTGACGAGCTGGTCGACCCGCGCCGCCAGGCTCTGCGCCGTCTTAAGATCGTATCCGCGCACCTCCACGCTTACATTGTCCCCATCCGACGTTCCCATCCTGAGGAGGAAAAGTCCCTGGCCGGCCCGCGTGCGGAGAGTCACTCCCGGAATGCCATCGAGCGAGCGCCTGAGGTCGTTGGCGACGTCCTCGCTGCTTCGCCTGCGCTCGGATCTTGGAACGAGCGTTATCCGGACCTGGGCCGTGTGGCCGCCGCTCGAGCGCCATCCACCGCCCCCGACGCGGGATAACATCGATACCATCTCGGGCACATTGCGCCGCACCACTTCCTCGACGGCCAGCGTGGCCCGGTCCACGACCTCCATGCGCGTCCCCACGGCCATCTCGAGGCTGATGCGGACTTCGCCCTCGTCGGCGGCGGGCATGAGCTCGACCCCGATAAACCGGATGAGCACCACGGATATGACAAAGAGCAGGGCGGTAGCCCCGATGACCGTCTTTCTGTGACCCAGCGCCCAGTCCAGGGCACGCTTATAGCGCTCCTCCACACGGCGGACGGTGTTCTCGCTGGCCGCGTAAACGCGCGTGAGCCAGCTCTCCTTGCCCCTCGCCTCGCCCGCGGGCCTGAAGTGGAGGAACCGCGAAGCGAGCACGGGGATAAGCGTAAGCGCCACGATCAGAGAGCAGAGGAGCGAGAAGCTCACCACGTATGCCATCTGCCGGAACATGATGCCCGACATGCCGCGTATGAAGACGACGGGCAGGAACACGACGATGGTCGTAAGCACGCTTGCCAGGATCGCGGCCGACACCTCGCCCGTCCCCCTGACAGCGCTTTCACTGGCGGATTCGCCCTGTTCCCTGTGGCGGTAGATATTCTCGATCACGACGATGGCGCTGTCGACGAGCATGCCGATCCCCAGCGCCAGGCCGCCGAAAGTTATGATATTGAGCGTGAAGCCGCTGAAGTACATGAGGCCGAAAGTCGCAAGCACCGAGATGGGAATGGCCGTCGCGACTATGGCGGTGCTCGATATATTCCGGAGGAAGAGAAAGAGAATGATAATCGCAAGTATGCCGCCGAGGAGCGCCGCTCTGCCGACGTTGTTTACCGACTGCTTGATATAGGTGGACGTATCTATTAGCGGTATGAGCCTGACCTGCGGCAGATCGCGGTTGATGCGCTCGATCTCGGCGTTGGCGGCCTCGGCGACCTTGACCGTGTTGGCGCCCGACTGCTTGCTCACCGAAATCCTGAGCCCGGCCTTGCCGTCTATTCGGATGAGCTGCCGCACCTCTTCCCATGAGTCCTCGACGTCGGCGATGTCCTTAATCTGTATGGGCGTGCCGCCGCGCGTCGTGACGACGGTGTTCTCGATCTCCTCTAAGGAGCTGAACTCGCCCTGCGTGCGGACGAGCACCTCAGAGGTGCCCTTCTCGTAGAGGCCCGCCGGGATGTTGCGGTTCTCGTTCCGCAGCGCCGCTATGACCTGGTCTGTCGAGATGCCGAGGGCCTTAAGCTGGGTGGCCTTGATGTTGACATGCACCTCGCGCGTAAGGCCGCCCCATATGTCCACCGCCGCCACGCCCGGCACGCGCTCGAGGCGGTATTTGACCTGGTCTTCGGTCAGCTGGCGGAGGTCGCGGGGGTTCATGTTGCTCGCGACGCCCGTAATGAGAATGGGGAAGGCCGAGAGATCGAACTTGCGGATCATGGGCCTCTCGATGTCCTCGGGCAGCCGGCCCAGCACGCGGTCGATGCGGTCGCGGATGTCGTTGGCGGACTCGTCCAGGTCCGCGCCCCATTCGAAAGAAAGGCGCACCATGCTGCGGCCCTCGGTCGAAGTGGAGGTGATCTCCTCGACGCCCTGTATGGCCGCGAGCGCCTCCTCGATGGGCCGCGTTACGAGTTCTTCCATCTCCTGCGGGCCCACATTGCCGTAACCCGTTATCACCGAGATGGTGGGATAAGTGATCTCGGGCATGAGATCTATAGAGAGCCTCGAGAGCGAAACGATGCCCAGTATGATAACGATAAGGAAGATGACCAGCGTCAGAACGGGGCGCTTAACCGGACCTTCTGCAGTGTTCATATGTACGCGTTCCTTGCGTCTCCACGTCCTTACTTCTTTACTTCACTATGTTTATGTCTATGTCTCCGGCTCTTCCCCGGATACTTCGGGCAGGATAACGGCGCTCCCCTCCTGGAGGAGATGCTGGCCGAGCGTTACCACGAGCCCGTCGAGCGCCGGCGAAACGATCTCGGTGAGGTCTGCGGTGCTGATGCCCACCTCTACCGGAACGTAATGCGCGGTCGTCTCGCCGTCCGGCACCACGAACACGCCGCTCTCGCCGTTCCGCGTGACCACGGCCTGCGTGGGCACGGCCTGGGCCGAGACCTTTTCGGCCAGGGCGACCGTGACCTTGCAGAACATACCGGGCTTGAGATAGAGCGAGTCATTGGCCACTTCGACTTCCATCTGGGCGACGCGCGAAGACTCCTGGAGCTTGGGCGCTATGCGCGACACCCGGCCCGAGAAGACCATGCCCGGGAAAGCGTCCACCTCTAGGTCCACGGACTGGCCGATTCTCACCTGGCCATAGGCGCGCTCGATCACGGTCGTGCGCACGATAACCGTGTCTATGCCGATCACCGACACCACCGGCGAGTTGGGCGAGAGCAGGCTGCCTTCGTCCACGAAGCGCTCGCCCACGAAGCCCGGCTCCGCGGCCACCAGATGCGTGTAATTGAGGCGTATATTGGCCACATTGAGGGCGGCCTGGCGCTGCTCGACCTGCGCCTGGGCGAGCTCAATCCTCGATTCGAGCGCGTTGAACTTACTCTGCGCCGCGTCCAGGTCCGAGCGCGGAGCGATCTGCATTTCCTGTAGCGACCGGACGCGCTCGAGTTCCTGGCCGGCGAGTTCGATCTGGCTCCTGGTCTCGGCAAGGTTGGCGTATGCAATCCGCAAATTGGCCTCGGCCTCGAGCCCCAGCTGCCGGTACTCGCCGTCGTCGATCCGGGCCACCGGCTCGCCGGCCTCGACCCAGTCTCCGATGCGCTTATTGATCTTCGTGATCCTGCCTGCGACCTTGGGCGCAACAATGTACTGGTAGAGGGGGTATATGGTGCCTGTCATCTCCATGGTTTCCTGTATGGGCTCGTAAGCCACGCGGGCTACTTCCACGGCTACGGGCGGGCTCGAGAACCTGCCTGCCGCGCCTCCCTGGCTTGCCAGGATGAGCACCGCGATGCGCCAGATGAGGAGCGCCGCGAATGCAGCTACCACGACCCAGACTATCCTCTTTCTCTTCATAGATGCCCTTCCGCCTTCTTATGCTTATACCTGCAGAGTGTTAACTGAGGCAAGTTAGTCTATATAATTAGATGCAGGACTTCCAGACTAAGTTTTGTCGATTATGACTTCAAGTAAGTCATCCGGATCAGCCTCTCGACAACCCGCCGGGTCTGTGCTAGAGTAAAGGCGTGACCACAGCTGCGACTCTGGGGAAGGAGGTATGGCCATGAGACTGAAACCCGCTCTTCTGATTGTTTGCATTCTGGCTCTTGCTTTTGCCATGTCCTGCGGCAGTGACAGCCCGACCGGCACCGGGGGCGAGAAGTACTCGCGGGAGACCCCCGAGGAAGCGCTGCTGGCCCTGGCCTTCGCCATGGCGAACAAGGATATCGATGTCTATGACGAGTGCCTGAGCGACGACTTCATGTTCGGCTTCGTGCCGCATGACTGTGAGGACGCCGGCGTTCCCGAGGCCGACCCGTGGTGGGGGCGGGCAGACGATATGGCCTCCACGGACAGCATGTTCTCCCATCCGATGGTTACCAAGATAGAAGCTGACTTTCCTGTGAATTCCTCGAGCTCTTCCGGAAACGAAAGAGCGTTCCGATGCGAACCCTCGATCAAGGTCACCGTCGAGCCCGATGGAGGTGGTGAACCGACCGTATATTTCGTCTGGTCGTCATGGCTCCACGTCAAACTCGTCAAAGACGAGGCCGACACCAATCTGTGGCAGATATCCGAGATGCGTGAAGAGCTCAAGGAGACGCATATCATGGGAGGAGTGCTCGCCACCGAACCATCTACCTTCGGGAGCATCAAGGCCATGTTCAGGCGCCTGGGCGAATGCGAGATAGCCCCCAGGTCCACGCCCGAGTGCCTGCTTGAGAGTTTCGAGTGGGCCATGATTACGAAGGACATAACCGGCTACGCCGAATGCCTCAGCGATGAGTACCTTTACACCTTCACGCCGGAGGACGCCGAACTCATCGGGCTACCGGTGAATGAGCCCTGGTGGGGGAAAACCCCGGACGTGGACTGCATATACAATCTCTTCACAGCCACCAACGTCACCAGCATCAACTGTGTTCTGAACGTTGTGACCGGTCCGGACGCCACCGAGGGCGGCTTTGCATTCATGCTGGAGCCGGATATTAGAGTCACGGTGAACGACGGGTGGGGTGGTGAGCCCACGACTTACTGGGTTCATGGCTCCTGGCTCGACGTGGAAGTCGTACCGGATCCCTATAGCTCCGAGCAATGGGTGTTTGAGAAGATGGAAGAGAAGCTCAAGTCTCCATTGGTGTCTGAGGCGGGCGCGGCTGTGGAGCAGCCCACTTTCGGGGGGATAAAAGCAATGTTCAGGTAGGCCGGTTTCCCGGCCCACCTGAACACGTTATATCTATTGCGCGGCTAACCCTTCACGTACTCGTCGTACTCGGGTTCCCACATGCGCCCGCGAATCTCCTTGGCCGAGATGGGCTTCTTGACCTTGGCCTTGGCCTTGGGATCCTTTATGGCGGCCTTGACGACCTCGGCAGCTATGAAGGCCGAGATGTCCCGCACCTTGTCCGCCGCCTTGATGTTCCGCTTGGCGTCGTCCCGGATGCCCGGGAGCACGTGGCCCTGCGATAAGAGCTCGCCCTCGTATTCCTTGGTGTACTTATACAGCGCCTCGGCTGATGCCGTGACCATCTTGTCAGTCACGAGCCTGGCGCCGCTCTCGACGACGCCGCGTCCCAGGCCCGGGAATGTGAGGAAGTTATTCGCCTGGGCGATGGGATGGAGCCTGCCGTACTTGACCGGATCGAACGGGCTTCCGGTCGCCACGATGGCCTTGCCCTTGGACCACTCGAAGATCTGGCTGGGCGTGGCCTCGCTATTCGCGGTCGGGTTCGAAAGCGGGAATATAATGGGTCGCTTGTGAACGCACATGGCCTTGACTATGGACTGGGTGAACTCGCCGGCCTTGCCGGAGGCGCCGATAAGAATGTTCGGCTTTACCTTGGCCACGAGGTCTTCGAAGGAGACGCGCCCCGGGTAGTCCTCGCTCCTTGCAAACTCGGCCTTGTGCTCGGGAAGCTCATCGCCTCTGGATTCAAAAATGAGGCCCTTGGAATCGGTGACGTAGACCCTCGAGAGGGCATCTTTCTTGGACACGCCCCTCAGGACGAGGCCCGTGCGGATCTGCCTTGCGATCCCGATGCCGCCGGCGCCCGCGCCGTGAATGACTATAACTGAGTCTTCAATCTTGCCGTGGCTCACATCGAGCGCTCCCAGGATGGCTGAGTAGACCACCGCGCCCGTGCCCTGGATATCGTCGTTGAGGCACCTGGTGTTGTCCCTGTACCGCTCCAGAATATTGAACGCCTTCTGCCCGCTGAAGTCCTCGAACTGGAGCACGGCGTCGGGCATTACTTTCTTAAAGGAGTCTACGAACTTATCCATGAAGTTGAAGTAGATGCCCTTGGTGAGTCTCGCATGCTTGACTCCGAGGTATTCCTTGTCCTGAAGCAGGGCTTCCGAGTTGGTGCCGACGTCGAGGTCGATGGGAAGGCATGTGGTCGGAGCGAAGCCGCCAGCCAGTGTGTAGAGCGCAAGCTTGCCGACGCATATCTGCGAGCCGCCGATACCCTGATCTCCTATCCCCAGAATGCCCTCGCTATCGGTGACGACCGCAATCTGAATGTCCCTGCTCGCCAGGCGGGCCAGGATGTCGTCGACGCGGTCGATGTTCTCGGTCGTGATGAAGATGCCGGCCGGGCGGGCCATCCTGTGGCTCCATGTCTGGCACGCGACGCCCACCTCGGGAGTGTAAATGATGGGTAGGAACTCTTTGAGGTGATCGCTCACCACCTTGAAAAACAGGGTCTCGTTCCTGTTCTTAAGATGCCTTAGAGCCGAGTAGAGAAGGTCGGGATCCGAAGCGCCCGTCCGCCCGATATTCTGATAAGCGACGTGGGCCTGCTGCTCGACGGTTCTCACCGCGGGCGGAAGCAAACCCTCGAGGCCGAAATCCCGCCGCTCGCGCTCCGAAAACGCCATACCCTTATTGAGGAAGGGATTGTTGATGAGATCTCTTCCCCTCTTGCTCACCTTGCGTCTCGTTGTTCCATTGAGATTGGGCACCACTTTCACGGCCAGCTTCGGGGCCGGCTTCGCGGCCTTCCTGGCGGGCCTGGATGCGGACTTCCTGGTCGACTTCTTCACAGACTTCTTTACTGCCTTCTTGGTTGACACTTTGGCCTCCCATTACGAGTCCGGTGGACTCTTACACTTATCTTTCGTCCAGTAACCACTATCTGGACGCTCCCTTGCTAAACAGATTTACCATAATGGACTACGGTTTATTCCGCAAGGGCCGGAGGGATAAATATCGGGTGAGGATGGCCCGGCCGAATAGATCCGGATCATGAAACCTGCTGGAAATCCACGGGTGCCTCGGCAAGCCGCCTGTAGAGCTTGAGTTCCTTGCTGTGCGGAGGCCAGTTAATCAGGAAATTGACCAGCGCCTCCCAGAGCGATACCCATGCGGCAACGGTGAGCCCTTCAGCCATTACCTTGCCCGCCAGGCTTTCGGGAGGGAGGAACGTCTGGTGCGCCCACACCGATAACACCAGTATGGCAAGGCCGATGACCAGAAGCGTCGCCGACGTGCGGAGCACCTTGCGCATGTCGCGCTCCTCCGAACTTCTTAAATACTCGAAGTAGGACGGGATGCTTTTCCGCACCCTGGAGGCAGCCTCATCAGAAGGCGGAGACGGGACGTTTATTCGGATGGTGAAGGGCCGTTTCCCGACCTCCCCGGCGCATCCGATGAGGTAGTCCACAAACTCCGGGTCGAGGTCTTTCTTCATGTAGGGCGCGTTCTTATCGAAGTCGTTGTAAAGGTCCTCCAGTCGCTCGGTATAGACGTCTATTACAACCCTGTTATCCACGGTACGCGCGTAACGGCTCAGTATGTCTTTCATGGCCAGAAAACCTGCCTTCCTAATTTGCCAGCTTCAATGTAGCACAGGCCGAATTAAACCGCCATAGAACATTCCCATAGTACTCGAGGAGTTCGGTGGCACGACAACGCGGCGCTACGAAATCCTGTTCCCGTATACCTGGAAAGAGTCGGCGAGCTACAGAGTTTCGTCGACTTCTGGACTGAGGCGCGGACCCGGGCCAACCAGGAGATAGTCTTGAGGAAGGTTGGCACCTAGCCGTCTACGCCGGGCGTGTTGACTGCCGGAATGCTGCCCTGCCCGCTACAGCCTCGACATACCGCGGTGCCTGTGGTAGCATGTTGGTGTGACTTCGGCTGCGACTACCGGGAGGAGACCTATGTTTAAGCGAGCGCTTGTTCTTTCAGCTATGCTGCTTGCTGGTACTTGCATGTCTGCGTCTTCCCGCACATGGCACATCACGCCAGACGGCGCCGGCGACGCCCCTACTATCCAGGCTGGAATCGACTCGGCGACAACAGGCGATGAGGTGGTGCTCGCCAACGGCGTATTCACGGGTGATGGTAACCGCGATATGGACACAGGCGGTAAGGCCGTCGTCGTAAGATCGGAAAGCGGCGATCCGGATTCCTGCATCATCGACTGCCAGGGCAGGAGCCGAGGGCGGGGCCATCCGCGCCGCCGGTGCGAGCTTCGAGGTCACAGGTTGCCTGTTCACCGACAACCGCGGGTATGAAGGCGGCGCCATCCACCTGGACCTGTGTGAGTCCGATCTTCTGATCGGCGGCTCTACGTTCGCCGGGAACTCGGCACACTTCGGGGCGGCCATCTACTGCAACACCTCAGACCCCGGACTGGCCCTCACCTGCTGCGACATATATGGTAACGCCGGCGGTGACTGGGTGGGTTGCTACGCCGGGCAGTGCGGAGTCGACGGGAACTTCTCCGAATGCCCATCTTTCTGCGGTGCTGACATGGAGGATTATCAACTGTGTGACGGTTCGCCCTGCGGGCCCACTGAGACGGAGCCCATTACCTGGGGCAGGGTGAAGGCAATGTACAGGTAGGTGGAGTGAATCGAAGAAGCCGTTGCTTCCACGTCTAAGTCGGTTCTAATCCAGCCGGTCAATCCCCGGACATGAAGGTCCTGATAGCCCGGGAAGGGGGTGCCTCGGCTATTCCCGGTCCCATACCCCTACAACGGGATTCTGGAAATCCGACGCGATATTTGGTATAATGATATAGTAGTGAATACTGCTCGGAGAGGAGTATTTCCGGAGCCTCTCAAGCGTCTGAAGTGATCTGGCTAAAGGAGTGAAAACTATGACGTTACGCGCATACCGATTTTCGACGACCTTACTCGCGGGCGCAGCGCTCGCCTGCCTGCTCTCTGTCTCCGTCGCTCCCGAGAGCGTGGTGGAGCCTGCCAGCTCGGCTCAAATGCTCGAGCGGCTCTGGAAGTCCGAAGACCCCTTCGACAGGATCGCCTGCGAGACCACCCTGCGGGGGTTGGCCGTCAGGGCCGCCCGGATCGGGTCTATCGACCTCGGGCCGGTGGACGTATGTCTGCATCCTGACACCAGCCCGGAAGACGCCGAGCGCATCCTCAGAGAACTTCCGACGTATATCCCGCTGTTAGAGAACGGCATGCTCGGATTCAACAGGCGCGCACGCTGGACATCGACATGCACCGACGGGGCCACGGGCACGATCGGCGACCCCATTACGATCACCTGGGGTTTCGTCCCGGACGGGACCTGGGCCGATGGGGGAACGAGCAACCTCTTTGCCGCGTTCGACGCGGAGTGGGGGAGTTCGGGGTGGATGACCAAGGTGAGGAACGCCTTCGACCGCTGGGAGGCCGTGATCGGCATCACCTACATTGAAGTCTCGGATGACGGCGCCAATATGCCCAACAATCCCGGGTCGCTCGGCGTCCGCGGCGATGTCCGCATCGGCGGCAGGTCGATTGACGGGCCGAGCAACGTGCTGGCCTACAACTACTATCCCAACGGCGGCGACATGGTTCTCGATACCGACGACGCCAGCTTCTACCACATCCCGATCGGTAACTACGGCAACATCAAGAACGTCGTGTGCCACGAGCACGGGCACGGTATGGGGCTCGGCCATGTGATCCCCGAGAACTGCACCAAACTCATGGAAGCTTATCAATGCGGCGGCGGCGCCTTTGTCGGTCCCCAGGACGACGACGTCCGCGGCGGCATGCGGAACTACGGCGACCGCTACGAGAATAACGACACCTGCGCCGACGCGACCGATCTCGGTACGGTGGTGGACACGCTCGTCGTTGAAACCGTCTCTATCGATAACGGCATCTCGGATGTCGACTGGTATCGCATTACGCTCACGGAAACGGATGTTACTATCGAAGTCGAACCGGTCGGCTCCGGTTACCTCTGTGGCTCGGAGGGCGGCACGGCCACGTGGGTGCGGACCGACTCCATATCCGACCCCGACATAGAGCTCTACGATGTGACCGGCACGACTCTCCTTGAGAGCGCGACGTCGTGCACCATCTGCGAGACCGAGGTCATGAGCTGCACGGTGCCCTGCCCGGGAAGTTATCAGCTCCGCGTCTTCCGCAAAGCTGACTCGGGAAACGGCGTCCAGTGCTACAACATGACGATCTACTACGATAATCTCTCGGGCATCGAAGTTGCGGACGAAGACGCCATACCGGGCTTGGACCTCGCTTCTTCGGTATACCCCAATCCTTTCAATCACCGGACCACCGTCAGGTTCATGGCCCCGGCCGCGGGAGCCTACTCGGTTGACGTTTACGACGTGACCGGGCGGAAGTCTAAGGCGATGGAAGGCTACGCGTCGGGTCCGGGCTGGGTGGAATCCTCATGGGACGGCACGGACCAGGACGGCCGGGAGGTATCGAGCGGTATCTACTTCATCCGCGTCAGCTGGGGAGGCCGGGCCGACACCCGCCAGGTTCTCGTCCTCCGGTAGACCCGGGTGAAGATCAGCATAAGGCGGCATGATAACCGGCGCAGCACTCTGGTTGTCATGCCGCTTTCTCTTTCTATGCCGCCTGTCACCTGTAGAGAGACCTGATCGAACCCCAGGTTGCCGGTTCAGTCGCCTCACCACTCAACTACCGCGGCGCGGCGTCATGGCCGCAATGCACGCACTACAACGAATGAACCGAGGCCGTGACCCTCTCTCGGCGTCTCCACCTCCTCGGCACCACCGGGGCCCTCGAATACGGTCTGCCTGAAGACCGGATCGCTGAAGCCCGCATCCTCAAGATACCGGCTCACTTCATCTGTGGAAAAGAACTCTGCATCCGCGTAGAACGGGTTTTCATGCTTGTGCTCGAGATAGGTTCTGCCGATGTCGCTCTCGCGGTCTACGAAACCTATCACCATGCATCCTCCGGGTCTTGTGACCCTGAAGGCCTCGGCGAGCGCTGCCCCGACGTCGTCGAGAAAACAAATGGTGGTCACCATGAGCACGAAATCGAAATAGGAGTCGGGATAGGGGAGATGCTCGCCTACGCCGTGCACCGCGTCTATGCCCCGGGCGCGCGCCGTCTCGCGCATCGCGGCCGAGGGCTCAACGCCGCATGTTATGCCGAGGGGCCCGGCGAAGC
>Ga0272444_10005080_pt1 | contig 11435 bp, 7 predicted proteins | sample SSMForm13_FD_201033 | JGI IMG/M metagenome (GOLD analysis project Ga0272444, IMG submission 201033) | Marine sediment archaeal communities from Little Sippewissett salt marsh, Falmouth, MA, United States - SSM-Form-13 | ecosystem: Environmental > Aquatic > Marine > Wetlands > Sediment ... | reverse complement strand
GCCAGCTCTCTGAGGAGCTCCTCGTGGCGCTCTGAAAGGGAGGTGGGCACCTCCACGTGGATGTCCAGCAGCAGGTCGCCGCGCACCGAGGCGTTGGGCACCGGCAGCCCTCGGCCGTGCAGGCGCAGCAGGTCGCCGCTCTGGGTGCCCCGGGGCACCCCTATCCGCTCCGTCTCCCCGCCCAGCACAGGCACCTCCACCTCCCCGCCGAGGGCCGCGGTGGGGTAGGTAATGGGCAGCTCGCAGACCAGGTCCGCACCGCTGCGGCGGAATATGGGGTGCTCGCGCACCCTGACGTCGCAGTAAAGGTCTCCGCGCTCCCCCGATGGGCCGAGCTCTCCCTGGCCCCGCACCCGCATGCGGGAGCCGGAGGAGATGCCCGCCGGAATGGACATTTCCACCTCGACTGTCGTCTCCGCCAGCCCCTGCCCGCGGCAGTCGGTGCATGGATCGCTGATGTGCGTCCCGGCTCCGCGACACTGGGGGCAGGCGGTGCGCAGGGTGAAGAAGCCCTGGCGGCTTTCCACCTGGCCGTGGCCGCGGCAGTAGGGGCATTGCTGGGCCTTCGTGCCCGGCTTGCAGCCGGTGCCATCGCAGGTGGGGCACTTCTCGTGCCGGCGCAGGGCGACCAGCTTCTTCGCCCCGCGGGCAACCTCCTCCAGCGAGACCTCGATGGTCACCCTGAGGCTGCGCCCACGGCCCGAGCGCCGCCCGGCGGCGGAGGTGAAGAAGTCCTCGAAAATGCCGCCGCTGAATATGTCGCTAAAGGCGCTGAATATGTCCTCAAAGGAGCCGAAGTCGCGCGCCACCCCGCGCCCCCTGATGCCGCTCTCGCCGTAGAGGTCGTAGAGGCGGCGCTTCTCGGGGTCGCCGAGCGCATCGTAGGCCTGGGCGGCCTCCTTGAACTTCTCAGCGGCGCCGGGGTTGTCGGGGTTGCGGTCGGGGTGGTACTTGACGGCCAGCTTGCGGTAGGCGCGCTTGACGTCTTCCAGGGAGGCGTCCCGGCTCACGCCGAGAACCTCGTAGTAGTCGCGAGGGCTCATGACGCTAAGTTCTCCCTCCCGCGCGCTGTCGCCGAGGGCACCGCGCCCTCAAGTGGGCGCGCCGGCTGAGCCGCCGCTGCCACAGAGGCAAGCGGGCCGCCCCCGCGGGGGCAGCCCCTCGCTGTCCATCCTTCGTTACCATGGCACCCGGGCACTCAGGGTTCGGCCCTCACCGCACGCTGCCGTCGGCAGCCTTCTCGTCCTCCTCGTCCACGTCGGTCACCATCACCTCGGTGGTGAGCAGCAGGCCGGCGATGCTGGAGGCGTTCTGGAGCGCGATACGGGTGACCTTGGTGGGGTCAAGGATGCCGGCCTTGAACATATCCACGTATTCCCCGCTAACGGCGTTGAACCCGAAGCCTTCGGACTTCTCCAGCACCTCGCTGACCACCACGGCGCCGCTGTGGCCGGTGTTCTCGGCGATTGCCGCGAGTGGGGCCTCCAGGGCCTTCATGATGATGTCGGCGCCCAGCTTCTCGTCGCCGCGCAGTTTCTCCCGCCTCTTGCCGACGGCGTCCTTGCACCGGAGCAGGGCGCTGCCGCCTCCGGCAACGATGCCTTCTTCCACGGCGGCTCGGGTGGCATGCAGGGCGTCTTCCACCCTGCCCTTCTTCTCACCCATCTCCGCCTCGGTGGCGGCGCCCACGCGGACGATGGCCACCCCGCCGCTGAGCTTCGCCAGGCGTTCCTGGAGCTTCTCGCGGTCGTAGTCGCTGGTGGTCTCATCTATCTGCCGGCGCACCTGCTCCATGCGCGCCTTCACGTCGCCCACAGCGCCCGCGCCCTCGATGACGGTGGTGTCGTCCTTGGTGACGATGATGAGCCTGGCCTGGCCGAGGTCGCTGAGCTGGACGCTCTCGAGCTTGACGCCGATGTCCTCACTGATGAACCTGCCGCCGGTGACCACTGCGAGGTCGCCGAGCATGGCCTTGCGCCTGTCGCCGAAGCCGGGGGCCTTCACTGCGCAGCAGGGCAGCACTCCCCGCAGCTTGTTGACAACCAGCGCGGCGAGGGCCTCTCCCTCCACGTCCTCGGAGACTATGAGCAGCGGCTTGCGCGTGGCGGCCACCTTCTCAAGCAGGGGCACCATGTCCCGCAGGTTCGATATCTTCTTCTCATGCACCAGGATGTAGGCGTCTTCGAGGCGCGCCTCCATGTCCTCGGCGCTGGTGATGAAGTAGGGGCTGAGGTAGCCCTTGTCGAACTGCATCCCCTCGACGAGCTCGAGCTCCGTTTCGGTCGAGCGGCCCTCCTCCACGGTGATGACGCCGTCCTTGCCGACCTTCTCGACGGCGTCGGCCAGCAGGTTGCCGATGGTGCGGTCGTTGTTTGCGCTGATGGCGCCGACGTCGGCGATGTCCTCCCTGTTCTTCACCGGGCGGCTCATGGCCTTGAGCGCCTCGACGGCGGCCTCCACGGCGCCGTCAATGCCGCGCTTGATCGCCATGGGATTCCCGCCCGCGGCGAGGGCCTTAAGGCCGTCCTTGAAGATGAACTGCGCCAGCACGGTGGCCGTGGTTGTGCCGTCCCCGGCTATGTCGCTTGTCTTGGAGGCCACCTCGTTGACCATCTTGGCGCCCATGTTCTCAAACTTGCCCTTGAGCTCGACCTCCTTGGCCACCGTGACGCCGTCCTTGGTGACCTTGGGCGCGCCGTAGCTCTTCTGAAGCAGGACGTTGCGGCCGGTTGGCCCCAGCGTTACTCGCACCGCATCGGCGAGCTTGGTGATGCCCGAGAGCATCTCCTTGCGGGCGTTGTCGCTGAACATCAGTTGCTTTGCCGCCATTTTTTACCTCCGCGTGACGGTGAGACTTCGAGATTATCGGGGGGGGGCGACCCTACTTCTCAATCCGCGCCAGCAGGTCGCTTTCGCGCATGATGATGAGCTCCCTGCCGTCGACTTTCACCTCGGTGCCGCCATACTTGGCGAAGAGCACCGTGTCGCCGACCTTCACGTTCATTTTGCCGCGCGTGCCGCTGTCGAGCAGCTTGCCTGCGCCCACTGCCACCACTTTGCCCTTCTGAGGCTTCTCGGTGGCGCTGTCCGGCAGGAAGATGCCTCCGGCAGTCTTCTTCTCGCCTTCCAGGGGCTCCACCACAACGCGGTCATCCAGCGGCCTGATGCTCACGCCCTTGTCCTTCTTCTTTGCCATGTGAATCGGTCCTCCGACTGTCTGCGTTTAGCTCTGGTTCAAGAATCCTGTGGGACCAGGCCCGGGGGGGCGTCACATCATCCCGCCCATGCCGGGGCCGCCCATTCCGCCCATGCCGCCCATGCCGGGGCCGCCCATGCCGCCCATGCCGCCCATGCCGCCGCCCATGCCGCCACCCATTCCGCCGGGCGGCATCGCCGCTTTTTCCTTCTTCTGGGGCGCCTCGGTGACAAGGCACTCGGTGGTCAGCAGTATGCCGGCCACGCTGCTGGCATTCTCCAGGGCGATGCGCATTACTTTGGTGGCGTCGATGATTCCGGCCTCGACCATGTCCACGTAGTCCATCTTCTCGGCATCGAAGCCGTAGGCATAGTCCTTGCTCTTGGAGACCTTGCGCACTACCACCTCTCCGTCAATTCCAGCGTTGGCCGCTATGGTGGCCATGGGCATGCGCAGTGCCCGCTTGAATGCCTTTATGGCGCCCGCCTCGTCGCCTTCGAGCCGGAGCCTCTCAAGCACGCTGCTCGCCCGCACCAGCGCCACGCCGCCTCCGGGCAGTATGCCTTCCTCCACGGCGGCCTTTGTGGCGTTGAGCGCGTCCTCGAAGCGGGTCTTCTTCTCCTTCATCTCGCTCTCGGTGGCGGCGCCCACGCTTATCTGCGCCACTCCGCCGCTGAGCTTGGCCAACCGCTCCTCGAGCTTCTCGCGATCGTAGTCGCTCGTGGTGGCCTGGATCTCCCGCTTGATCTGCTCGCACCTCGCCCCGATGGACGCGGCGCTTCCGGCGCCCTGCACGATGGTGGTGGTGTCGTCAGTGATGGTGACCTTGCTTGCGCGTCCCAGGTCCTTGAGCTCGATGTTGTCCGGCTCGATGCCGAGCGCCTCGTAGATGGCGTGGGCGCCGGTGAGGATGGCAATGTCCTCCATCATGGCCTTGCGGCGCTCGCCGTAGCCGGGCGCCTTGACGGCGGCGCACTGGATCACCCCGCGCAGCTTGTTGACCACCAGCGTGGCCAGGGCTTCGCTCTCCACGTCCTCGCTTATGATCAGCAGGGGGCTCTTCTGCTGGCTGACCTTCTCCAGCAGCGGCACCAGGTTGGCGGCGTTGGAGAGCTTCTTCTCGTAGACGAGCACCAGGCAGTCCTCCAGGGCGCACTGCATGGAGTCCTCGTCGTTGATGAACTGGGGGGAGAGGTAGCCGCGGTCGAACTGCATGCCCTCCACCACCTCGACGGTGGCGGCGAGGCCCTTGCCCTCCTCCACGGTGATGACGCCGGTGCGGCCCACCTTGTCCATGGCGTCGGCTATCATCTTGCCGATCTCGGCGTCGCCGTTGGCTGCAATCGTGGCAATGGCGCGGATCTCCCGGGAGTCGGAGACGGGATGGCTGCGTTTCTTCAGCTCGCCGATCACCTTGTTGCATGCCTTGTCAAGCCCGCGGCGCAGCGAGTTGGCGTCCAGACCGGCAACCACGAGCTTGAACCCCTCGGATGCCAGGGCCTCGGCCAGCACGGTGGCGGTGGTTGTGCCGTCGCCTGCGTCGTCGCTGGTCTTGGATGCGGCCTGTCGGACGAGCTTCGCCCCAAGATCCTCGAACTTGTCCTGCAACTCGATGTCCTCGGCCACACTGGCCCCGTCCTTGACTACCTTCGGGCTCCCGTAGCCCTTGTCCAGCACGGCGGTTCTGCCGCGAGGTCCCAGAGTGCTCTTGACCGCCCGGGCCAGCTTGCTGGCTCCGGCGAGCACCTTCTCACGAGCCTCCTGGGCGTAGACCAACTGCTTGGCGGGCATTCCTATGTTCCTCCAACACGCGCCATGATTGGGGTCATGTGAGTTATCGTGGGGTTGACGAGCCCCCGGCCAGGACCAGATTCGAAGCAAAACATGTGCCACACTGCCTGCTTGCGCGCCCGGCCCGCGCCGCCCCTGCCCGGCGCACGGCCGCAAGCCGACGGCCTGCGGCCGTCGTCACTGCACCGTAACCCGTTTGGCCGCCCGCACGAACGCCTTCGGGCGCCGCACGGTGAAGCCCGGCCCGCCGGTGGGCCCCCGGCGGTGCCAGAATCGCCGCCGGCAGGGGGCCGGATGGGCAGTTGGGGCTGTCAATTTGGCAGAACGCCCCGCCCCTGCCTGCCGCGCGGCCCGCGTCAACTCCCGCCACTCGGCCAGGGGGGCATTCCTGCAGGGGTCGGTTAGGGGGAGCCCTTCTCCCGTGCCGCCGGCCGGGGCGCACGGCGCGCCTGGGCGCCGTCTTTAGTGGAGCAGCTTCGCCTTCAAGGCGGTGAGCCGGTCAACTGCCTTCTTGATGTCACGCATCTGCTGCTCGCCGCTGACCTCGCGCTCTATGGTCAGGGGGCCCTCGTAGCCAACCTCAAGGAGCGTTCTGACGAAGTCCTCCATGCCCACGTCTCCTTCGCCGAGCGGGGTCTCGACCCCCCATGCCTCGCCGGGCCGGTCGCTCCAGGTGGCGTCCTTGCAGTGCACGCTCCTTACGTATCGGCCCACCTTGCGAAGGGCCTCGATGGGCTCACCGCTGCCGTAGAGGATCATGTTGGCGGGGTCGAAGTTGACGGCCAGGCTCGCCCTGTCGACCGCGCGGATGAACTCCAGGAGGGTCTCGGCGGTCTCCTGCCCCGTCTCCAGGTGCAGGCGCATGCCCAGGTCCGCGCAGTAGTCGCATATCTGCCGCGCGGCAGCCGCCACGTCGGCGAATTCCTTGCTGTTCGGATCCTCGCTCAGGAAGCCGATGTGCATGCCTATGCCGGGCACCCCGAGGGCGGCGGCGTAGTCGGCGGTCTGCATCACGTCGGGCATGCGCTCCGCCCGGGTGGCCGGGGGGCAGAGGCCGACGGTGTCGCGCACGATCTGGATGGTGTCGTACCTGTCGCCTGCAAAGCCGCAGAAGACCAGGCTGAGTTCCACCCCGGCCTGCGAGAGGGTGTTCTTCGCTTTCTCCACCTCCTCTGCGGTGCGCATCTGTGGCGGCGGCACGTGCGCCTGCACGGTGTGGACCCCAATGTCGCGGACGGCCTGGAGCCTCTCGGCAAAATCCGTCCAGATGGACGTGAACACCCCCAAGGGCATCTTTTCCGACATGGCATTTTCCCTTGAAAATCGACTCGGTTCGGGGCAAATTTAACGTGCTATGGATGGGCTGTCAAGGGGCGGTGCTGGACTGCGGCCTCCCCGCGGCGGTATACTTGGGCGGGTTTCTCGGTTGCGTCTGGGTGCTGGAAGGGGCGCGGGATCTTGAAGGTCTTCATCAAGGTCGACATGGAGGGCCTCACCGCAGTCACCGATCCGGCCCAGATATGCCCGGGGACGGAGGAATACGGCTTCGGGCGACGCATGCTCATGCATGACCTCGGTGCGGTGGTCGAGGGCCTGATGACCGTGGAGGGCACCCAGGTTGTGGTCTACGACAGTCACGCCGAGGGGCGCAACGTCGACATAGAATGCCTGCCCCCCGGCACCAAGGTAATCAGCGGTCGGCCCACCTTCGAGGACAATTTCTGCTACGGGCTGGATGAGTCCTTCGACGCGATGTTCCTGGTTGGGGCCGCCGCCAGCCTGGGCGCTCCCGACGCCGTGCTGGGGCGCAGCTACGACGACGGCATAGCCGCCGTGAGGATCAACGGCATGCAGGTGGGCGGGATAGTCTGCGACGCCGCCCTGGCCGGGGAGTTCGGGGTGCCCCTGGCCTTCGTGTCTTCCGACGCAGCGGGGGCGCGGGAGACGCACGAGCTGATAAGCGACGAGGTGGAGACCGTGGCCGTCAAGCAGGCCGTGCGGGAGACGGCGGCAATCTGCCTGCCCCCGGCCCAGACCCGTGAGATGCTCTCCACGGCGGCCGCGCGTGCCCTGGGCAAGGCCAAGGAACTGCCCCCCCTGCTGTTCGAAACGCCGACCAGGATAGAGGTCACCTTCCAGAGCCCCCAAGGCGCCGCATCCATGGAGCCCTCCCACACGGCGACACGCACGGGAGCGAACTCAATGGAGTTCGTGGGCGAGCGCTTTCTGTCCGCCTACAGGAACTTCGTGCTGGCCCACGAGCATCGCGGGCGGGCGGCGCCCCCGAAGGCGGCCCGCGCGTAAGAGCCCGTAGCAGGGCCGCCCGTGGGCGCGACGCAGCGAGGGGCATGCCGCACGAGGATAGGGTTAGAGGGCGAAGCGCGCCGCAGAGGCGCCCCCGCCATCCCAGTTCGCGAAAGGGGCTGCACGATCATGCACGCATGGGAATACATCCTGCGTATCCACCGGAATGTCGACCTGGACGCGCTGATAGTCTTCTACGGGCTGGCCGCGTCGATCCTGTGCTTCCTGATCCTCCAGTTGATCAGGACAAGAAAGCTCGGCATCGCCATGAGGGCACGCCAGGGCGTGAGCCGGCTGGCCGAGGAGATGGAAGGCCTCAAGCACCAGGCCGGCGAGACGCAGGGCCGCCTGGAGCGGAAGGTCGAGGAGAAGCTGGAGGAGGCCCACGATGAGGTCTCAGGAAGGCTGGCACAGGAGCTCGGGCAGGCGCAGGGCCGATTCGAGCAGCGCCTCCAGGAGACCGACGCTCGCCGCCGGGAGCTACTGGCGGCGGTGGACGGCCTGCGCGAGCGCATCGACGAGGTCCAGGGCGCCATGCCGACACTCTACGAGCAGCTCGACCAGTTCCGCACGACTCTCTCGCGCGTCTTCCGCACCGAGGTGGGAAGCGTGCTCAGCGCCTTCGACAACTCCGTCGGCGCCGTCCTGGAGCACATGAAGGCCGACCTGCACATGGGCCTGACCCGCCTTGAAGGGATCGAGAGCATGGTGCAGAGCCGACACAAGGCCGAGCAGGCCCTCATCGGGCCGGCCGGAGAGGACGCGGAGGCGCCTGCGCCCGCGCTCCAGGCGCGCACGGCGCAGCAGAAGGCTGCAAGCGCCCCCAGGAGGGCCTGGAACGAAATCGACTTCGCGGCGGAGCTGGAGACGCAAGGCAAAGAGGAGACGACCTTCACCCCGGCCCCCGGCAACAATGGCAAGGGGGAAGCGGAAGACGCTGACTGACCCCCCCCGCGCAGGTCCCGCCGGGGGCGCGCAGGGTGCTGCCCGCAAAGTCAAGCGGCCCCGGACCCAAGCGCGCTGCCTTAGGCCCCCAGGGCCGCTCTTTATCTGGCCTGCCGGTAATGCGACCGGCGTCACTTCTTCCCACTGCGGCGCCGAGGCTTCTTGGCGCCGGCCTCACTGTCCTCCAGGGCCGCCTGGGCGGCGGCCATCCGCGCCACCGGCACGCGGTACGGGGAGCAGGACACGTAGTCCATGCCCACCCTGTAGCAGAACTTGACTGACTGCGGATCGCCGCCGTGCTCGCCGCAGATGCCCACCTTGAGGTCCTTGCAGGTGGAGCGCCCGCGCTCGACGCCCATCGCCACCAGCTGCCCCACCCCGCTCTGGTCAAGGGACTGGAATGGGTCGCTGGGCAGGATTTCCCTCTCTACGTATTCGGGAACGAACGTGCCCACGTCGTCGCGGCTGAACCCGAACGTCATCTGGGTGAGGTCGTTGGTGCCGAAGCTGAAGAACTCGGCGTACTTGGCCACCTCGTCCGCGGTGAGCGCCGCGCGCGGCACCTCGATCATCGTGCCGACGGCGTAGGGGATCTTCACCCCGGCCTTCTCCAGGACCTCCGTGCAGACGGCCTGGGCCCACTCGCGGGTGATCCGCAGCTCCTCGGCCGTGCCCACCAGCGGGATCATGATCTCGGGGCGGACCGGTATGCCCTTCTTCTTGCAGCTTACGGCGGCCTCCATGATGGCCCGCACCTGCATGTTATAGATGTCGGGATAAGTGATGCCCAGGCGGCAGCCGCGGTGGCCGAGCATGGGGTTGGACTCCTTCAGCGCGGCCACGCGGGATGCGACCTCCTCGCCCGACATGCCCATCTGCTTGCCCAGCTCGGCCTGTATCTTTGGCTCGTGGGGCAGGAACTCGTGCAGGGGCGGGTCGAGCAGCCGGATGGTCACCGGGCGGCCGTCCATGACCTTGAAGATGCCCTCGAAGTCCTTGCGCTGCTGCGGCCGGAGCTTTCGCAGAGCGGTGCCTAGCAGCTTCTCGGGGCCCTTCAGCTCGCTCTTGACCTGGCGGATGCGTGCGTTGATCCTTTTCTTCTCCGCTGCGCCGGCCTGAAGGAGAGCTGTCTCCTCGACGGCCAGGCTGGCCCTGAGGCGCCTGACATGCGGGGCGCTCAGCATCATCTGCCGCACGTAGGAGATGCGCTCCGGCTCGAAGAACATGTGCTCCGTGCGGCAGAGCCCGATGCCCTCCGCGCCGAACTTCACTGCCTGCGCCGCGTCCCTGGGGGTGTCGGCGTTCGTGCGCACGCCCATCTTGCGGTACTTCTCGGCCCAGCCCATCAGCGTGCCGAAGGAGCCGGTCATCTCCGGATCGACCATGGCGATAGCCCCATCGAGCACCTGCCCTGCGGCGCCGTCGAGGCTGATGACCTCGCCCTCCTTGAACTTCTTGCCGCCGATGGTGACGCTCCTCGCCTTCTCGTCCGGCGAGACGGCGCCGCATCCGGCCACGCAGCACTTGCCCATGCCTCGGGCGACCACCGCCGCGTGGCTGGTCATACCGCCGCGGGCGGTCAGAATGCCGACGGCAGCGTCCATGCCGCCGATGTCCTCCGGGCTGGTCTCCTCGCGCACCAGTATCACGCCCACGCCGTCCTCGCCCTTGTCGTGCTCGGCGGCGGCCATCTGCTCGGCGTCGTCGGCGGTGAGGGCGATCTTGCCCACGGCCGCGCCGGGGCTGGCGGGCAGGCCCTTGCCGAGCTCGCGCCCTTCGGCGACGGCCTTCGCCTTGGCCTTCACGTCGAACTGCTTGTGCAGGAGCTGCTCTATCTGCGCGGGATCCACGCGCATAATGGCCTGCTCGCGGGTGATGAGCTTCTTCTGGGCCATCTCGACAGCTATGCGCACCGACGCCTCGGCCGTCCTCTTGCCCGTGCGCGTCTGGAGCATGTAGAGGGTGCCCTGCTGCGCAGTAAACTCGAAGTCCTGCATGTCCCGGTAGTGCGTCTCAAGGACGTGCTTGATCTCCTTGAGCTGCTTGTGCATCGAGGAGTAGAGCGCCTTCGCCTCGCCCGCGGGCAGGTCCGCGTCGGGGAAGTCGGAGAGGTCCTCACGGGGCAGCTCGTTGACGTCCTTCGGGGTGCGGATGCCGGCCACCACGTCCTCGCCCTGCGCGTTGATCAGGTACTCTCCGTAGAGCTTGTCCTCGCCGGTGGCGGGGTTGCGCGTGAAGCCCACGCCGGTGAAGCTCGTGTGCCCCATGTTGCCGTAGACCATCGTCTGCACATTCACCGCGGTGCCCAGGAGGCCCTTGATCTGGTTTATCTCGCGATAGCGGACCGCCTGGGGATTGTTCCATGAGCCGAAGACGGCGTCGATGGAGCGCCTGAGCTGCTCCATGGGGTCTTGCGGGAACTCCTCGCCCGTGTCCTTCTTGTAGACCTTCTTGAAGCTCCCGGCGATCTCCTTCAGCGCGGGGGCGCTGAGCTGGGAGTCGAACTTGACGCCGGCCGCATCGCGCGCCTCGTGCAGGAACCTGTCGAAGTCCGCGTGCGGGATGAACATGGCCACGTTGCCGAACATGGTGATGAACCGGCGATAGCAGTCCCAGGCGAAGCGCTCGTCCGCGCTCTGCCCGGCCAGCCCCCCGACGGCCTGGTCGTTGAGGCCCAGGTTCAGCACGGTGTCCATCATGCCGGGCATGCTGACGGCGGCGCCGCTGCGCACGCTCACCAGGAGGGGATTCTTCTCATCACCCAGCTTGCGGCCGGTGACCTTCTCCAGCTTCGCCAGCGCCTCGCGGACCTGCGCTTCGAGCCCGGCGGGCCACTTCTTGCTCTTCTGGAACTCGGCGCAGGCCTCCGTGGTGATTGTGAACCCCGGGGGCACGGGCAAGCCCACGTTGGACATCTCAGCCAGGTTGGCGCCCTTGCCTCCCAGCAGGGCCTTCATGTCCGAGCGGCCGTCCGCCTTGCCGGGCTGAAAGAAATAGACCATCTTCGTCTGCTTGCTCATCCGCGCTGCTCCTTCCTGCTGCGCTCGCGATGGTTGACCAGTCGCACCGCCGCGTCCCAGTGGTGCCGGTGGACCATCGACGCGCACGGCCGGTGGATAGACTTCGGTAGGCTGCGTTGCCTGCGAAAACACCCCGCGCCCTGCGAGCTGGCTCGGGGGATATCAAGCCTACCAAAGAG
>Ga0272444_10005079_pt1 | contig 11436 bp, 9 predicted proteins | sample SSMForm13_FD_201033 | JGI IMG/M metagenome (GOLD analysis project Ga0272444, IMG submission 201033) | Marine sediment archaeal communities from Little Sippewissett salt marsh, Falmouth, MA, United States - SSM-Form-13 | ecosystem: Environmental > Aquatic > Marine > Wetlands > Sediment ... | reverse complement strand
AGATGGAAGCGTGGACACTTTGGATGTGCGTCTCCGGTTGGAGGGCAATGAACACTGGGCCGTCTCTGAGGACGTGTCGTTCTCAAGTCTGGTCCCGCATGGCATCCTGGTTTCCGACGGGATTGTAAGCAACTTTCAATTCACGCTCCAGTGCTACGGCACCAGCACCGTGGACATCGAAGGCGGGTCGGTGAACCAGCTCTACGCCCGCGACGGCAGCGTCGTGGACATCTCCGGCGGGTCAGTGAGCGGCCTCTATGCCCGCGACGGCAGCGTCGTGGACATCTCCGGCGGGTCAGTGAGCACCCTCTCCGCCGGCGAGAGCAGCACCGTGGGCCTTTCCGGCGGGAGCGTGGACCTCCTCTATGCCAGCGAGAGCAGCACCGTGGCCTTTTATGCGCAAGACTTCAGTTTGGGCAGCGGGCTTTCGCTTGACGGCGACCGGATACTGGGCACGGGCATTCTGAGCGGCGAGTGGTTCGACGGAACGGAGTGGGCGGTCAACATCGCACTGAACTCGTCCGGGGTGACCATCCTGGCGGTTCCCGAGCCGGGGACGCTGGCCCTGCTGGCTTTGGGCGGCTTGGGGCTGCTGGCCCGGCGCAGACGCGACGCTTTGTCGGCGGAAACGCGGAGGGGGGCCTACAAACTCAACGTGCACCCTATCGGGGCCATGCACGTCACGTGATGAGGGTTTTCGCACGCGCGCGTCAGGTGATGTCTTTGTGGTGCTCCTGGAGGCTTTTGACGGGAACGTCGCCTTGCTTGAGCGCGGCCAGGGCCTTTGCGGCGGCGTGGGCCGCGGCCAGGGTGGTGATGTAGGGCACGCGGTGCCTGATGGCGGCCTTGCGGATGTAGGAGTCGTCGTGGACGCCGAGGCGTCCGATGGGGGTGTTGATGACCAGCCGGATTTCCTTGTTGGCGATGCCGTCGACGATGTTAGGCCGGCCTTCGTGCATCTTGAGAATCAGCTCGGCCTCAATGCCGTGCTCGGCCAGGAAGGCCTGCGTGCCTCGCGTCGCCTTGAGGGTGAAGCCGAGGTCGGTGAATTCGCGGGCCACGGCCGTGAGGTCGGGGCGGTCCTTCTCGGCGACGGAGATCAGGACGGCCCCCTCGGTGGGCAGTATCTGCTTGGCGGCCACCTGGGCCTTGTAGAAGGCCAGGCCGAACGAATTGGCGATGCCGAGGACCTCGCCGGTCGAGCGCATCTCGGGGCCCAGGACGGGGTCCACCTCGGGGAACATCGTGAACGGGAAGACGGCCTCCTTGACGCCGAAGTGCGGAATCGCTCGGTGCTTGAGGTCTAGGTCGGCGAGCTTCTTGCCGAGCATCAGTTCCGTGGCGACGCGGGCCATCTGGACGTTGCAGACCTTCGACACCAGGGGCACGGTCCGCGAGGCCCGCGGGTTGGCTTCCAGCACGTAGACCATGTCGCCGGCAATGGCGTACTGCATGTTCATCAGGCCCACCACGTTGAGCTTCCGGGCGATGGTCCTGGTATAGTCGCAGATGGTGTCGATGTGCTTCTGCGGAATCGACACGGGCGGGATGACGCAGGCCGAGTCGCCTGAGTGGACGCCGGCCTGCTCGATGTGCTCCATGACCGCCGGGACGAAGGTGTCGGTGCCGTCGCTGACGGCGTCGGCCTCGGCCTCGACGGCGTTCTCCAGGAACTTGTCGATGAGGATGGGCCGCTCGGGCGTGACGCCGACCGCCGCCTTGACGTATTCGATGAGCATCGCCTCGTCGTGAACCACCTCCATGCCCCGGCCGCCCAGGACGTACGACGGGCGGACCATCAGCGGGTAGCCGATTCCCGCGGCAACCTCGATGGCCTGGTCCACGTTGGTGGCCATGCCGCTTTGGGGCATGGGGATGCCGAGGGTGTCCATCATGTGGCGGAAGCGGTCGCGGTCCTCGGCGAGGTCGATGGCGTCGACCGGGGTGCCGAGGATGCGGACGCCGGCCTCTTCGAGTTCCCGGGCGATGTTCAGCGGCGTCTGTCCGCCGTACTGCACGATGACGCCCTCGGGCCGCTCCTTCTCGTAGATGCTGAGGACGTCCTCGACGGTGAGCGGCTCGAAGTAGAGTTTGTCGGAGGTGTCATAGTCGGTCGAGACGGTCTCGGGGTTGCAGTTGACCATGATGGTCTCGAAGCCCATGTCCCGCAGGGCGAAGGCGGCGTGGACGCAGCAGTAGTCGAACTCGATGCCCTGTCCGATGCGGTTCGGCCCGCCGCCCAGGACCATGACCTTCCGCCGGTCGCTGGCGGCGACGACGTCCGGGGCGTTGTAGGTGGAGTAGTAGTAGGCCGCATCTTCCACGCCGCTGACGGGCACGGGATGCCAGGCCTCGACCACGCCGAGCTTCGTCCGCTGGGCGCGGATGTCGGATTCCCCGGCACCCAGGAGCTGCGCCAGGTAGCGGTCGGCGAACCCGTCCTTCTTGGCCTGCGCGAGGAGCTTGTCGGGCACGCGCTTGCCCTTGTGCTTCAGGATCTTTTCCTCCAGCTCCACCAGTTCCTTCATCTGCTGGATGAACCAGGCCTTGATGTGCGTGCGTTCGTGGAGGTCATCGACCGAGGCCCCTTTGCGCAGGGCCTCGTACATGATGAACTGTCGTTCGCTGGTGGCCTCGTTGAGCAGGGTCATGAGCTGTGCGAGCGGGCGGTCGTGGAAGTCCTTCGCGAAGCCGAGTCCGTAGCGGCTGTTCTCCAGAGAGCGGATGGCCTTCTGGAAGGCTTCCTTGTAGGTCTTGCCGATGCTCATGACCTCGCCGACGGCCCGCATCTGCGTGCCGAGCTTGTCCTGGGCGCCCTTGAATTTCTCGAAGGCCCAGCGGGCGAACTTGACGACCACGTAGTCGCCCGAGGGGGTGTACTTCTCGAGGGTGCCGTCGCGCCAGTAGGGAATCTCGTCCAGCGTGAGGCCGCCGGCCAGCTTCGACGAGACCAGGGCAATGGGGAACCCCGTGGCCTTGGAGGCCAGGGCGCTGGAGCGCGACGTCCGGGGGTTGATCTCGATGACCACGACGCGGCCGGTCTTGGGGTCGTGCGCGAACTGGATGTTGGTGCCGCCGATGACCTGGATGGCCTCGACGATGTCGTAGGAGTACTTCTGGAGCCTCTGCTGGAGCTTCTCGTCGATGGTCAGCATGGGGGCCGTGCAGTAGGAATCGCCGGTGTGGACGCCCATGGCGTCGACGTTCTCGATGAAACAGACGGTGATCATCGCGTTTCTAGCGTCGCGGACCACCTCGAGTTCCAGCTCCTCCCATCCGAGGACGGACTCCTCGACAAGGATCTGGCCGACCATGCTGGCGGCCAGCCCGCGTGCGGCGACGGCGCGCAGTTCCTCGACGTTGTAGACCAGGCCGCCGCCCGTCCCGCCCATGGTGTAGGCCGGGCGGATGACGACGGGGAGGCCCAGGCGGACGGCGATGGCTTCGGTTTCCTCGACGGAATAGGCCAGTTCGCTGCGCGGCATCTCGATGCCCAGGCGGGTCATCGTCTGCTTGAAGGCCTTGCGGTCCTCGCCGCGCTCGATGGCGTCGATGGCCACGCCGATGATGCGGACGCCGTAGGTGTCGAGGACGCCCGCCTTGTGCAGTTCGCTGGAGAGGTTCAGGCCCGACTGCCCGCCGAGATTCGGCAGCAGGGCGTCGGGGCGTTCCTTCTCGATGATCCTGCTCAGGGTCTCGACGTTGAGCGGCTCGATGTAGGTCACGTCCGCCATGCCGGGATCGGTCATGATGGTGGCGGGGTTCGAGTTCACCAGGACGATCTCGTAGCCGAGACCACGCAGGGCCTTGCAGGCCTGGGTGCCGGAGTAGTCGAACTCGCAGGCCTGTCCGATGATGATGGGCCCGGAGCCGATGATCATGACCTTCCGGATGTCGTCGCGTCTTGGCATGGGGCGTCTCCGTCCGGGCCGGCCCTGGGGCCCGGGGCACGAGTGGCGTCAGGTCAGATATACTCGACGGTCGCCGGGGGCTTCGGCGTCAGGTCGTACAGGCACCGGTTGACGCCCGGAATCGCGGTGATGCGGTCGCACAGCCGGTTGAGGGTGTCCCACGGGACTTCCGTGGCCGTGGCCGTCCGGGCGTCGACGCTCTCGATGCAGCGGACGACGATGATCTGGCCGAACTCCCGCTTGCCGTCGCGGATGCCGGTGGCCCGGTCCGACAGGAGGGCCGCCAGGTACTGGAACGCCCCGGTGGCGGCCAGTTCTTCCTCGACGATCACGGTGGCCGCCCGAACGGTGGCCAGCCGCTCCTCGGTCACCTCGCCGATCACGCGGGTCGCCAGGGCAGGGCCGGGGAACGGGATGCGGTGGGCCATGGCTTCCGGCAGGCCGAGAAGCTTGGCCACCTCGCGGACGCCGTCCTTGCGGAGCGTGCTCAGGGGTTCGAGGACCTTGTAGCCGTAGGCCTTCTCGGGGTCGATGCCGAGCTGTGCCAGGATGTTGTGCTGGCGTTTGATGCCGGCGACGGTCTCCTCGATGTCGGTCAGGATGGTGCCGTGCATGAGGAACGTGGCCCCGGAGTCCTTGACGAGCTGGGCGAACACCTTCTTGTAGAAGGTTTCGGTGACGGCGTTGCGTTTCTCCTCGGGGTCGGTGAGGCCCTTGAGGGCGTCGAGGAAGTCCTTGCGGGCGTCCACCAGGCCCACCGGGATACTGAGGGCGGCAAAGTCGTTGACGACGGCCTGTGGCTCGCCTTCGCGCATCAAGGCGCTGTCGATGAAGTAGGTCTTGAGCTGGTCGCCGAGCGCCTGGTGGGCCAGGGCGGTGACGACGGAGCTGTCGACGCCGCCACTCAGGGCGTTAATGGCCACGCCGGAGCCGACGGCGCTCTTGATCTCTGCAATCTGGTCGTCTACGAACTGCCGGTAATCCATCGCGACCTCCGTTTAAGAAAGGGTTGTGCCACGAGAGAGCCGATGGTACGCGCCTTGGCCCGCCCTGATGCGTGCATAGGGATCAGCGGCGATCCGGGCGCCGCTCTCGCCCCGGATGCGCTGCTGAACCGGTTGCTGGGTCGTCCAGCTTCAGCGGGCATTACGGCACGTTGACGTGTTCGGTCATCCGGGCAACGGCAAGTCCAGGAAAATGTAGCGGCGGCCGCGCGACACCGCAAGAGGAATCCGACGCAAAGGCGAAAAGATTTCCCACGTCGCCGCGCACCGACCCCACGCTGGACGGTCTGGGGGCGTGCGCCGAGGTACGCCGGGGGCGGGCGATTCACTCTGGGTCATCATGCCAGGGGATCGTGTGGCGGGCGATACGTAACCCGTGGCGTCGCGAGGCGTGTGCCGTCGCGGGAGCCCGGCCGCGCCTCAGACCGGGGGGCGATACGGGGGGCGGCACTCCTCCGCGGCTGCTATTTGTCCGGGGTGCTGATGAGCAGGGTCCAGTTGAACTGTCCTGGCTCGCCCTTGGGGGTGGGCTGCATCCTGATCTCGCGAACGGTCAGGTAGCCATGCTTGGTCCGCAGGAGGTGAAACAGCGCCCCGGCGGTCTTGAGGCCGATGCCGGTGAACATGACGCGCTCGCCGCGCACTTCCATCTGCTTGGCGTCGATGCCCGCGGCGTCTCGGAGTTCGCCCATGACGGCGGTCAGGTCCAGCTTGCCCCGGGGCGGCGCCACGACGTCGAGTTGCTTGAGTTCCTGCTTGAGCTTGGTGTACTGCTGTCTCTGCTGGGCGGTCTTTTCCCAGTCGGTGCGGTGTTCTGCGGCCCTGGCCGTGATGTCGGCATGGCCCACCCAGGAGTAGACAAGGAACCCCATGGCGGCCACGACGAAGACGGCGGCAATCAGCAGCGGCTTGTTCACCTTGGCAGTCTCCTAGTCCTTGGCGGTGTCCTTGTAAGTGATCTTCATGCTGAACTTCGCGTGCTCGTCGTCCTGGGTGGTGATGTTGCTGATGGTCGCCGACAGGTCCTTCGAGGTGTTGATGTGCGAGTTCAGCTCGGTTGCGGCGTCATAGGTGTTGGTCGACCCGGCGAGCAGGATGGTGTCGGGCCTGATGTCCAGCCGGGTCAGCTCCAGCGTGACGCTCGGGGGGAGCTTGCCCATGCGGTCGGCCAGGCTGGCGAACCGCTTGATGGCATTGGGCTGACTCCTGGCGTCCTTGATCTGCTTGCGCATGGTGTCGATCTGCCGCTTGAGCGTCGAGCCCAACGTGGCGACGCCGGGCTGGTTGGTCTTCAGGCCGGTGCTTTTCCAGAACGTATTGTACTCGGCTTGTGTCTCGGCAATGGCGTCCCGGGCGCTGCGTGCGCCGAGTTGGAGCATGAACCCTCCCAGCAGCAGCACGAAGCCCAGCAGCGCCGTGGCGACCACGCCCAGCAGGGACACCACCTGGACCGTTTCCTTGGGCTCGAACTCCTCCATGCGGAACGACAGCGGGCGCTGGCTGTGGCGGGCCATGAACATGGCCACGCCGGCCACCAAGGGCCAGCAGAGGGCCCCCGACTCGCCTGGGGCCTCCGGTGGCGCGACGGCCCGGTGGGGCACGCCCAGGTCGTTGGCCACGACGCCGGCCAGCGTGTCGGCCGCCTCGGCCCCGAAGCTGACCACCGCCGCGGGTTCCGGGAACCCCGGCGTGCCGAGGAAGGTCCGCCGGATTTCCTGCAGCGGCCTGCCGGCCGCATCGGTCGCCCAGGCGAACTCCAGCAGCCGCCGGTGGGCCCAGATGCGCCCGCCTGCGAGGAGCGTCACGTGCACGGTGCGGTCCTCTCCCGAGATGGCCACCACGGCCTGGTCGGCCAGGTCGCCGGCCAGGGCGTCCACCAGGCCGACGTGGCCCAGGACGTCGGGTGGCACGTATTCCGGCGAGATGCCCATGGCCTCCCAGGGTCGCAGAATCCCGCTCAGGGTGGTCTTGGGCAGCGTCCAGGCCACCAGGTGTGTGGCGTCCGGGCGCTGTTCGAGAGTCTGGAACGGCATGAGCACGTCGTCGGCCGCCACGTCGAGGTCATCCTCGAGCTCGTACTTGATGGTGCTGCGGATCTGCGACTCGGCCGTGAAGGGCAGCCAGGCGTCGCGGAGGGAGTAGTGCTCCCAATTCATGGCCAGGGCCAGGCCGATGTTCTCGATGCCGTACTCGCGGACCATCTCCGCCGCAACCGCTTGAACGGCCTCGCCGTCCTGGACCTCGCGGGACACCAGGCTGGTCAGTTGGGCGCCGTCGCCGCCGCCCTCGGCCTGGGCCAGCAGGACACGTCCGTCCATCATCTGCACCGCTACGCATTCGGGCACGGTCTTCTCCTACACGTTGATGCTCCGCCAGAGCGTGGTGAACTCGGCCTGGTTGCGCTTCAGGATCAGGACCATCGTGGGCTTGCGCATGGGCAGCGCCGTCCTCTGGTCCAGCAGGGTGGCCGTGGCCGTCACGCGGAACTCCGCGCTTCTCAGTTGGACGTACCGGATGATCTGCCTGGCCTCGTCACTGCTGAGTTCCTCGAGGCTGCGGATTTCCGCCGTGGTGCTGAACGGTTCCTCCTCGCGCTTCTCGAGGATCTCATCAACCACCCGCTCGGGGTTCTCCAGGTTCAGCAGCTCGTGGAGGAGGACCTCGCGGCTGGCGGTGTTCACGTTGGGGTGCCCCGTTCGCCAGATGGTGATCTGGCGGAGGAACGGGACGTCGTAGGTGGCGAAGGTCTCGGGGTCTTCGCGGGTGACCCTGGCCAGGCGGACGTCCTGCCGGTCCTGGTCGGTGAGCTGCGGCAGCGACAGGAAGTCCTCGAGCCAGATGGGGACCGACGTCGTGGTCGTGCTCGAAGGTTCCTCGGGGTCGTCCGTGACCGTCTGGGTCGTGGTGTCTTCCAGCCGTCGGGCCTCCGCCTCCAGGGCGATGGTGTCGGCCAGTCGCGTGGCCACCTCGTAGCTCACGCCGCACTCCACTGCGAAGTCGACGAACTGCCTCTTGTTCGTCTCAAGCTCTTCGAGGTCCTCCGCAAGGAGCCCGTTCAGATCGTAGTGCCGCTGGCAGTCCTCGATGGTGATCTCCACGCGGACCCCGCCGATATCGAAGAACTTCGGCTTGGCCCAATCGTCGTCCAACGTGTCCACGCGGAGGTTCTCGGTCCGTTCGGTCAGCATGCGTGCCGCGATGCCCGGCACGGAGTCGAGGGCCCGGCGGCACCGGCGCTCGGCCAAGCGGGCCCGCAGTCGCAGCGCCGCCACCGAGGTCGACGTGGTCATCTGGCTGACCACGATCGACAGCACGGTCAGCGTCAGCAGGGTCAGCAACAAGGCGATCCCCCGCCGACGGGACCGGGCGGCCGAAGCTGTTCGCGCGTCCCTACTCGTCTTCATTGCCCTCGGTCTCAATGCCCAGGCTTGCCTCGAGCGGTTTCTGAAGGGCTTCCTGGGCCAGGTCCTGCGTCGGTATCCTGATCGTACGCTGGATGGTCATCGCCGGGCCGGTCTTGCCGTCGCTGCCCACGACCATGAGGATCCGGATGGCCAGGGGGAACGTGTCGGTGCCGAAGCCGCTTTCCCAGGCGTCGGTGAACTCCGGCTCGACGCCCTGCTCGGCCGCCTCCTCGGCGGTCTCCGGATCGAGAAACTCCGCCCGGAACTCCTGGAGGCCGGAGGCCAGCAGCACCAGGCCGTCGTCCGCCATGCGGATTGACGCGGCGTCGGCGTCGGTCTCGATCTCCAGTTCGCGCCGGAACAGCCGCAAGGCCCCCGCCGTCTCGGGATCGGGCCCCACGAGGTAGGCCGCCTCCATCAGGCCGGGTTTCTCCCGCAGATGCTCACTGACCCGCAGGACGTTCGACGTGGGGAACGCCATGCTGGTGCCCGTCCGGCCGTCGAAATCGTTGGTCTCGACCATCAGGTAGGCCCGGCTGTCGAATGCATGGACGGCCTCCAGGTCGCGGACCAGGATCTCCATGGCCCCGAACGCCCGGTCGATGACGTCCAGGTTGGCTCCCACGGCGCTGCGGGCCTGCACCGACGAGTAGAACACGCCGGCCAGCATGGTCACCAGCGACCCGAAGATGACCACGGTCACCATCAGCTCCAGGAGGGTCATCCCGGGCCGGGTGTGCCGCGACGTTGTGCCTGAGAGCGGGGTCATCGGTCGCTTCGGCCTCCTCCGCCACCGGCGGTGCCCGATCGGGACGACGTGCCGGAGCCGCCGGAGTTGCCGGAGCGTCCGCCTGTGTCCCCTGACCCACCGGAGCGCCCCCCGCCGGAGGACGATCTGCCGGAGCCGCTCGAGGTGCTCGATTCGCCGCTCGAGCTGTCCGAATTGTCGGTGTCTTCCTCCTCGTCTTCCAGGGGCGGCTTGGGCAACCAGGTCTCCAGGGCCACCAGCAGGTTGCCGTTCTGCCCGGGCTCCCGGACCTCGATGCGGACCGAGACGAAGGTCCCGGGGTCCCAGGGCTCCTCGAGGTCGCCTTCCTCGAGCATCTCGTCCTCGTCGGGCTCGTCGTCCGGGTTCACGTAGAAGGTGTCCTGGTCCTCGGCCGGTATCCACTCGCTGAGGATGCGATGGATCTCGAACTCGTCCTCGGGATAGCCGGCCACGGTGATGGTCCGGTCCTCGTCGAAGACGTCGCCCGCGGGGACGAACTCGGGCATAGTGAAGAACTGGTCCACGGCGCTCTCGGCAGCGGCGTGGGCACGGGCCAGCCGCTTCAGCTTCGTGGTGTCGCTGATGGCCTGCCCCTGGAGCTGGAGCAGGGCGAAGATGGCCACCCCCAGGATCAGCAGGGCCGCCAGCACCTCCAGCAGCGTGAATCCTTTGCCTGACTGGCGCATCAGGTGTTCCTATCGTTCTCTGGCGGGCGCCGTGACCCGGAGTTCATACGACTCCGGCTCCACGTGTCCCGGGTACACCTTGGTCAGTCCGGTCAGCGGGTTGAGCCGGACGGTTCGCTTCTGGTTGGCCGACTTCTTGTGATACAGGTACAGCCGCACCGGTGTACAGAGACCGGTGGGCCAGAACTTCAGGACCACCGCCTGGCCGATCAGGGCCTCGTCGCGCCCGACCATGGCCCGGTCGAGGATGACGTGCTTGCTCCAGCGTTGGACGCGGAACGGCTCGTCGGCCGAGAACTCCAACGGGTCCTCCGACGGGGCCGGTTCCTCGAAGAAGTACTGCATCTGGAACGCGTCGGGGTAGAGTTCCAGGCGAATGGCCCGGCCGGCAATCATGGCCCGGTTGCGGGCGTCGCGCAGGGCCAGGGCCATGTCGTTGGCCTGGGCGTCGATCTCGAAGCGCGGAACCGTCGAGTCGACGCTGGTCATGGCCACGCCCATGACCATGGCCAGGATCATCAGCACGGCCATCAGCTCGATCAGGGTGTAGCCCCTGCCGCGGTGCGAAGCAGGGCTTCGCTGCGAAGCGCGAGGCGGAACCTGGCTGCCTGCGGCACCCATCACATGCCCTCGTCGGCCTCCTCCATGACCTCGCCGTTGACGATGTCCGCCTTGAGGCCCGAGCCGCCCGGCAGGCCGTCCTTGCCCAGGCAGATGACCTTGGCGAAGTCGCGCCCGTTGTCGTCGGTGAAGAACATGTACTTGTACTCGTTGCCCCAGCCATCGAGCGGGATCTTCGTCCAGTTCTCGATATACGGACCGCCCCAGCGGTCGGCGTCGGCCGGCTGCTCCAGCAGGGCCATCAGGCCCTGTTCCTCCGACGGGTAGTGGCCCACGTCCATGTTGAAACTGCAGGCCGCCTGGTACATGAGCTGGGTCTGGGCCATGGCGTTGGTCTGGCGGCCCTGTTCGATGCGCTTCATGAACGTCGGAATGCCGATGCCCAGAATCAGTCCGATGATGACCAGAACGGCGATCATCTCGATCAGCGTGAACGCAGCGCTGCGGCGCCGTCGAGTCCGTGTGCGCGTGGTCATGACAAGAGTCTCCTAGAACCGTTGTAGGTTGCTCATCTCAATGATCGGCAGCATGGTGGCGGCCACGATGAACCCCACAATGCACGCCAGGAACAGGATGATGAGCGGCTGCACCAGGGCGTTCAGCCGGGCCAGCGTGATCTCCACCTCGGTGTTCATGTTGTCCGTCAGGCTGCCCAGGACGCGTTCGAGTTCGCCGCTCTGCTCGCCGACCGCCACCATGTGGGCCACCCCGCGCGGGAAGATCCGGCTGCGGCGCAACACCGTGCTCACGTCGGACCCGCGCATGATGCTTTCCCGCAGGTCGTTGACCGTGTCCTTCATGAAGGTGTTGCCCGTGATCTCGTGCAGCACGCCCATGCTGTCGGCCATCTTCACCCCGCTGGCCAGCAGCGTCTCCAGTGTGCTGGTGAACTGGGCCGTCTGGGCCTTGCGGATCAGGTCGCTCAGGACGGGGATGCGCAGGGCGACGGTGTCGCGCAGCCGCCGGCCGGTGTCCGTCCGCAGGAACCACGTCACGGCGACGATGACGCCGACCACCGCCGCACCGATGATGAGGCCGTGG
>Ga0272444_10005078_pt1 | contig 11437 bp, 7 predicted proteins | sample SSMForm13_FD_201033 | JGI IMG/M metagenome (GOLD analysis project Ga0272444, IMG submission 201033) | Marine sediment archaeal communities from Little Sippewissett salt marsh, Falmouth, MA, United States - SSM-Form-13 | ecosystem: Environmental > Aquatic > Marine > Wetlands > Sediment ... | reverse complement strand
CCCATGAAACGGCTTCGGTGTTCACAGGGTGAACGGCGTAAAGGAGGCTGGCCCAGAAAGCGGTCTGACGATCATGGGCCAGCAACAGGATAAAGCTATATAACAAAAAGGACGTTAGAACATGGAGAACGAGGTTTGTAGCCCTGAACCCTTGGGGCTTCATGCCCCAAAGCTTATAGTCCAACCTGTAGGTTAAATTGGCTAGCGGTCTGTAATAACCGGTATGTTCGTCCGGCCTGTTCTCGTTCTGAACAATACCGTCCTCCTGACCAAAGTAGGAGATCAAGGAATGCGGCTCTTTGATGTATGGATTGTTCTTTATCAAGGCATGGTCGTCTAGCATGAACCCCCCTGAAAAGGTTGGAATATAGACCAACGTGACCAACAAGCCCATAATCACAAAGGGCCACCAGGGGGGGAGCTTTATGCTGTCTTGGAAAGAGTTCATTACGTCATTTGTTCGTCTGCTATCAAAGACATGTGTATGCCCTAGGGGTTAGCCCAGTCTGTTTCTGACAAGAGCCGAGATTTGAAACAGCGCAACGAAAAAAATCGTAACGGCAGTCATGATCATACCAACCTTGAACGAGGTGGGTTCGAATCTTATGACTATGTCATGGTGCCCATTGGGTAAGGGAAGGGCTCGAAAAAGATAGTTTCCCGTGAGCACTTGCTTTTCCTGGCCGTTTACATAGGCCACCCAGCCCGGATAATTGATCTCGCTTAATACCAAATACCCCTCATCGTTCATCGTGACGCTCAGGTGAATCTCTTCGTTCCCATATGCTCTAATCTCACAGTGTTCTGTCGCATCCGACATGCTACACTCGGGCTTGCTGTTTCCTCCCATGCCGGGTGCTGTCCTCGGCGACAGCGAGAACGCTTCTTTCTGTTGGAGGTCTTCAAAGACCACCATCTGCCGGGGGTCGAAATCATCACTCATCATAAAATCAAGGAGTTTTGTCGACGACAGTGTAATGCCTTTGTGGACGATGTATGCCCTTGGCAGCGGGTCGCCAAGGGCATACACATTGTGATTTGAAATGGCATATTTGACATTCAACATGCGAATCAAATGGTTGTCCAGATCTCTGACATGCTCGACATTGACAGCCTCAGAACAGTGGGGCGTATTCTGGCTCCTATTGATATAGGATAGGTAGCGCTTCAGTATTAAGGGATCGTATCCTTGAATGTCCTGGTAGCGATACAAAAGGCCGTCATTGGGCACACGATTATCACTCATTGCCACAACGCGGTGAATCTGCGGATCATCATTCAGGACACTTATCAAGTCCATTTTGTTCTGGTCCGCACTCCACTCAGTGGTCTTAATCAAAGAGTTTGAGAAGGCCCAAAGGTCAAACGTCATGACCGCCAACAATATGGCGATTGCCCACGGATGGCGGTTCCGATGCTTATAGACCAGATGGATGAGGCCTGCGGCAAGAACAAAGAAACCCGCTCCAGTGAAAAGAGAGACTTTCACAACCGCATGCAACCGGGTCATTAAATCCGGGCCGAACTCCGGCCGCCCTATGATCTTGAACACGTAAGAGAAAAACAAAGAGGGTCCAAACAAAACCATAGCTATCAGCGTGGCGAAACAGAGAACCCCAAAGCCCAGTATCATCTTGTACGAGCTCGAATACGATTCTAATTCGCTGATATTGTCCAGTCCCATTCCAGCCAGGATTGATAGAGAGAAGATATAGAGATAGAGTATTTGTGCGGGTATCCGAAAATGATGAAAGCCGGGCAAATGATATATTATTAAGCGATACACAGGATTATATTGCCCCAGAGACAGGAATAGAGACAACAACAAGGCCAAGACAAAAAACCTTCGGACATGGCGCGTTTTGGCACCTTTTCCTACACAGCCGAGCAGCAGCAGGGGCCCTATACCTGCATATGCACCTAGTTCGCAAAATTGCCAGACTTCGGTACTTTTCCAATAGGTACTGTCGACAGGATTTCCAAAAAAATTTGGAATCAGAAATGTGACGAAATTGAGGGGATCGAACGAATCGATTGTGGCGAATTCATAGGAGACGCCACCGGAACGAGACGACAGTTGCATAAATTCATAGGTGGGCAAAATCTGTATGGCGGCCAGAGACAAACCTGAGAGCACAATAAGGACCATGCCACAAGCAAGCCTGCAAACACTATCCATCTTGCCATGTTTCAACCGTGCGGCAATCTGCAAGGTCATAAAAAGAATTATGGCCAGTACGGCGTAAAATGCTATCTGCGGGAAACCAGCCAATATCTGAATCCCTAGAAACATGCCCGCCAAGATGGCATGCTTCACATGGAGAGTGTTGATGAACTTGTGAAGGCACAAAAAAATCATGGGAATCCAGATATAGCTCTGAACAAACGTGAGATGTCCTGCATAGACATGACCCATGAAAAATCCATTATAGCTGAAAATGACCGAGGCCAGGAAAGCGCCTGCCCTGTTTACAGAAACAGAGCGTGCAAAGGCATACATGAAGATTGCCCCAAGTGCGCAGTGTAGTATGATAGTACATTCGTAAGCTGGCTCTGTGGGTATCAGATAAAAGAGAAAGCCCAAGGGATAAAACATAGCCGCCTGAATATTCCCCGCAAGTGGTGTGCCGGAGAATTGATGGACGTTCCACAGCGGGACACTCCAGTGGGTCAGGACGTAATCGTAAATGAACCTTTTTAGAGGATAAAAATACAATACAAAGTCAGAGCCGAACAGAGGTTTCCCAGAATATATGACTCGGGTGAAAAAAATGAGAACAGATGTAATCAGGAAAAAAATGAGTATGAGATCTTTTGATCTTTCGGCGTTTTCTGTCATGTTATGTGATGATGCCTCAAGAGATGTGTTTCGGCGTGCAATAACAGTAATGCCCCGTTTTTGCCAACTCGTAGCACGTTAAAACCGTTCCTATCAAATAATCATAAGGTGTTTCCAGCTTCCTTTTTTGGTATTGATCTTTTCGCAAAACAATGACGTCAAAATATTGGGCTATAATGTGCTTCATCAAAGGCTTGCCACTCAGGACATTAGTGTTCCATAAAATGGAATACAGAAAAAGATCGTTCATGATGGGATCTTCTTGCATTTCGAAAGCAAACCCAGCCCAGGCGAGATTGAGAGTTTTGAGATGGTCACCACGTTGTAGTGTCCGGACGTCGTTTTTTGCCTGCTCAATCCGTGCAACTATGCGCACAGATTTCTCTCGTGTTGTAAAGGAATAATCCGATCTCTTAGCAACAACAAACTCAAATGCTACCGAGATGCCAAGCAATCCTATGACGATCAGAACGACGGAGGATCTTGCGTGTGTATAACGCCTCTTTGTCAAGAAAACCAGCCATAGCAGACTTGCTAGCATAGGTTCAAAAAAATAATTTACGTTGCCCCCCTCCTTGCCAAGAGTTATCACGAGTATTAGGCTGGAGAGTAGAAAATAAGCGAGATATGGTGAATCGGTAGCAGTCTTCGATTTTTTCAAGAAGGGACAATGGATAACACTGGCGGTTGTTAGAAGCAGGAGAAAGACGAAAAAAGGCTGGTGCAACATCCTGAGCCAGTTTGCAGCGAAGTTCTCCCAGATAAAGGGGCTCCTGGGCGCTACAAACACACTGAACCAGAATCCATTACCCCAGTGAAGGTGAGCAAAGATGGAAAACGTGGCGAATAGAAGCAGGCAAGAAAGCCCGAAGATCAAAGCGTCTTTTCTGTGGTTGATAAGAAAATAGAGAAAGCATGACGCCGCTGCAGCCAGGAAGGACTGTTTTGAAGTGAAGGCAAGACAAGCGAGAATCGAGACAAGGACGATTTGCCCCGGTTTCTTTCTCGCTCTTTCAGCGCAGATCACGGCGGCTGCTGAAAAAAAGAGAGCCATTGAATCATTTCTTAAAAAGGCCGTGTGGGAGATGATCTCGTGAATGAGAAAAAAGCAGCCGATAGCCAGGATGGAAAATACTATCTTTTCCTGAGGCTTGTACGGAAAGAAGAGGCAAAGTGAAGCCAAGATCATAAAAACCATGGCGACTATTCTGCCAGTAAAGAACCTGTTAGTAAGGTGCTGAGGCAGCGATGCTACCAGGTAGTGATAAGCCGGGGTATAAATGGTCAATATGAACGGAAGATCCTTGTACATGGCAGGATCATATATGTTTTTTCCTTTTTGGATTGATTGAATCGTACACAGATTGGGGCTTTCAAAGGTCAGGTCGAAAGGGGCGGCAAGGTGATCTTTTGCCACACAAAACACCCTGCAGAAGGATGCAATGGTAATGACTACGGCGACAACCAATACAATCTTTCTGGCGACCATTTTATTGACCGTTGCGTTTTTGAAGCACCAATAGAAGAGACACACCAAAGAGGAAATTCAGGAATCGAAGACAGCAGATCTCAAATACGAACAGGGAGCTCAAGAGGGTGTTCAGCCAATTCGGGATGGGCAGAAAGAAGTCCGATCGTGCGTGCTTTTTACTTCCAGAAAATCCTCTCAGTTTTCTCGCTACAAGGACAGGAAGAAAGAGAATCGTATTATAGTAACTTGCCTTCATTACTCTGTAACCTAGTCCGCTAGTCCTCTCTAGCATGGCCTTGCGGGTGTAACGTCGCTTATGGCGCAGGGCAATATCGTGAGAGCTCCAAAGAATCTCAAAGGCAGGAACCGTGAGAATGACGTGACCTCCTGGTTTGCATACTCGTCCCATCTCTTTTAGAAGCTTGAGGTCATTGTCAAGATGTTCCAGCACGTCAAGGCAGGTTATTGCGGAAAAGGTATTGTCCTTAAAAGGGACTGATTGGTCGACATCCGATCGTACGATAAGATTCAGGCCCCGGTGCCTTAGAAATTGAATGGCATCTGGCGAGCATTCTGCGCCGTAGGATGCGCCAAAATTTTCCAGCAGTTTCAGCATAATCCCGGTCCCGCATCCGATGTCGAGTATCCTGTCCTGCCTTCTCTTGTTTAGGGGAAGCCGCTGCAGGATTCTCCTTACTAAAAACTGTTTCCCAACAAACCACCAGTAGGTCTGTTCAATGTCGTGCATGATTCTGTATTCGTCTTTTTCCATGGCGCTGCAAACCGTAACTCATTGTCAGACGAAGATGATATATCTGTATACTCTGGCGCACTGTGACGGCAGATGTCGATTCTACCTGAATACTTATTCAGATGGTCCAAATAAATAACGGTGAGCAAGAAAGATGCCAAGGTTTGTAACAATCCACAGCTCGATATCCGCTAATTCGAATGGGGATGCTATGGCTTTGGAGCTCATTTATCGTGTCTCCTCTGTAAAAACTAAGAGCCGCCGTTCCGTGAAAGCAGAGGAGGTGGAGCTGCGGTTCAATAAGATGCCTTGGCGGGTCTACCTGCCTTCTGCTTCTGTAAGGCAAGAGTCAGATTGTGACGTGCCTCCACAAAGTCCGGCCTTATGCGGAGTGCGTCGTGGAAATGGACCACGGCATCTGCTGTCCTCTCCCGTGAAGCTAAAGCGATTCCCAGATTGTTGTGTGCCTCGGCATCGTCAGGTTTGATGCGCACCGCCTCTGAATAATGGGCAATGGCATCAGCCAGCCTCCCGCGGCGAGACAGGGCATTGCCCAGGTTGTAGTGAGCATCGGCGAAATCGGGTTTGATTCGCAGCGCTTCTAAGTAATGGGCGATAGCCTCTTCGAGCTTTCCTTGCCCTGCTAGGGCACCCCCGAGATTGATACGCGCTTCTAAGTAGTTGGGCTCAATGCGCAGCGCCTCGGCGTAATGCCAAATCGCCTTTTCGACCTCTCCCTGTCCCGCAAAGGCCACCCCCAGGTTGGTATGTGCCGGGGGGTTGTCCGGGGCTACGCAGAGGGCATGTTGAAATAGGGTGATGCTGTCTTGCCAGTATCGTACCTGGAGACGTGAACATATCATGAGGGCTGCAAGGAGTCCTGCCGTCAATGTGGTGAGGGCGACGTTTCGATAGGGCGCTTTTGCCAAAATATCCGGTAAACCCCATGCCATGACAATAAAAAGGCCAATCAGCGGGACGTAGGTGTAGCGGTCCGCCATGCCATGGTCTCCCACCTGGACCAACCCGATGACCGGCACAAAGGTGCCGAGGAACCATAGCCAGCCCACGGGGAGATAGGGGCGCCCCTTTGCCAGGCGAATTGTCAAGACAGATAGGACCAAGAGCAACAGGCCGGCCAGGGCAGCCTGCCACATTGTTACTGTAATGCCAGGATGTGGATAAAAGACCGCGAGGTTCTCTGGCCAGAGCATCTTTTTCAGGTAACCCACGTAGGATAGCAGTGCATTGGCTATTCTGACCGCGACGGGAAATGATGCAAAGGATTTTGTGGCCCCGCCATGTTCCTGGGCAAGAAAAGCCACGATGCTGAAAGCCACGGCAAAGACAAGGAGAGGACCTTTTTCCACAAGGAGATGGGCGACTCGTTTACCTTGATCGTTGACATGGTTCACATCCTCGACCGGTGGGGGATGAGCATGAGCCAATGGCTTAAAGGGCCAGCGGCCCAGCGGCCAGTAATCGAGTAACAGCAGAACGAAGGGTAAGGTCACGAGCATGGGCTTGGCCATCAGGCCGAGGACAAAACAGACCAGGACCAACAGGTATCGCTTCGCACCTGGAGCCTCAACATAAGACGCGTAGGCCCCCATCGTCAGTATCCAGAGAAGGGTGCTCAGGACGTCCTTGCGCTCTGAGGCCCATGCCACGGACTCCACATGGAGGGGATGAAGGGCAAAAAGGGCGGCGACGAAGGCGCTTTTCCAGACGGCATGGGTCATGCGATGGAAAACCAGAAAGAGCAACAGGGCATTTGCCATATGAAGGAGCAGGTTGGTCAGGTGATGCCCAGCGGGGTTCAACCCATAGAGCTCACAGTCCAGCATGTGTGATAGCCAGGTCAGTGGATGCCAGAAGTTGGCGTGTGTTGTGGTGAAGGCCCATGCAACGCCATGCCAGGTGAGTCCATTCCGTACTTGACTGTTGTTGCAGATATATGTGCCGTCATCGAAGTTGACAAACCCATGATCCTGCACCCGCCAAAAGACCGCAAGGATGGCTATGGTGAGAAACAAGCAGATCAAAAGGATGCGCTGTCTGTGAAGCTCTTTGTCCATCACGGTCACATAGCCTTGAAGGGTTTTGAGATAATTTTTTTCGATTTCAAAAACTTTTTGAGTTTGGGTTGTTCTGGAGCGATTTCCAGGGATTTTTGAAACGCAACGACTGCCTCACCCTTTTTGCCGGCGTGATAAAGGGCCAAGCCCAGATTATTATAATAACCTGGGTTGTTAGGACGGAGATCAATGGCCTTGTGGTGCCATGCTGCGGCCTGATCATAGTCACCAAGCTTGTGATGGTAATACCCCCAGTTGTTGTAGACGCCGCTCAGATCTTCGCAGTAAGTTAGGGCTTTTTCCAGCTCCAACCGCGCTTGTTCAAAAAAACCGTGATCTGTGAGAAAGACTGCCAAGTCAGAATGGATCGTCGTGTGATCATAACCGACCCCTGATGCCTGATCCATGGCTTCTAAACCGTCGTCAAGTCGCCCGGCCATAAGAAGATACTTGCCGAGAGCAAAATGAAAATAAGCAGCCACCTCCCGGTTCATAAAATCCTTCCTGAAGTTATCAAGGAGGCTCTCTGTTACGTACAGTGGCCAAACACGCTGTCCCGCCTCCTGGGGTGATGGGGTTTCACGTTCTGTGATTCTATATAAGATGCCCCAAGGGTGAATGGCGCGCTCATCTTGGACAGAAACGGCTGATGGATTGAATACGGCATAGTAGAGACCCTCTTGCGCCTCTTTCATGATTCGTTGTTCAACGATGGGTCTAAGCTCATCCCAGGTCGCAAAAGGGCCGTCTCTGTATTCGTCTACATATGGCATTTTAAAGAAGAGATTAGGTCGGTCATACAATGTGACATCTTCTCGCATTCTTTCTACGATTCGGCCATATATGACCGGCAAGATGTTATTGTCTCCGTCTAGTAAAAGCGTTGCTCCAGTGTCAACCGTTCTAAAGATGTTGAGAACATGCTCGTAGGCAGTGTAATTACGACTCTGACTGCAGAGGCCATAGTTGAAAGCAAGAGGAATGGCGGGTATGAGGAAGGCGGCAATGTGAATTGCTTTGCGTGTGGCACCGCCAACAAAGGCACATTCTTTCACCGTTTTCAGTATCCCGGCAATTCCTAAACCCACAAGAAGAGCCAGCGTGAGGCAAGAGGAAAGCCCGAAAGGGGTAATCTCCAGAGAGATGATGTTGAGGAACACGCCGTAGATCAAATCGAAGAGAACCACTGCAAAGAAGAATATTTTCCATCGAGTTTCGGGCAATCTCAGCCAACCCCACAGCGCCAAAGGCAAAACCCACCCAAATTGGCTCCCCACAAACCAAAGGATCTCTTTCGTGCGAATCAGGTAGTTTAATAAATCCTTGGTCAGGACATAACCTTGCCGATGGGAACTGGCTGTCACATGGGCAAGGAACCGACCGACGGTGTTGGGGTCCCCCCAGTGGATGGCTGCTCCGGCTTCGGTACGGATAGGTAGATACGCATAAAGACTTAGGGCAATGAAGAAACAGAGAGAAAGAAAACCAAAGTGTTTCAAGTTCAAGAGAGCCTTATGGTCACCAGAAAAGATCAGAAAAAAGGCGGCAGGTGCCAACATGACCGTTTGCATATGGTTCCCAAAACTGATCCCTGTTACAAAGACAAAGCAAGCTAGCCGCCGAAATGTCCTCTTCTCATCCCACCACCACAAAAGCCTGATAAGGAGTGCGGCAAAAAATACGTGCAGGCTGTATACCTCAGCACAAACGGCTTGGGACCAAAAAACCGGGGTAAAGGCCAGAAGGAGCGATCCGACAAGCGCTGAAACCTGGGAGGACGTGATTTTAAGAAGCAAGGAATAGACAAGCCACAGGGTCAAGACAGCAAGAACCGTTGACATCAGGTTCACCCTGAAAGCGATGTTACCCAAGGGAATGAAGCAGAAGAGTTTTCCTAAGAGGGCATAGAGGGGATAACCACTGTTGTGGGGAATGCCGAGGCAAAACGCCGCTGCGGTGAGTTCTCCGCTGTCTCCTAGGTAGACAGTGGGACAGATTGTGCTCAGATAGACTCCGAACAAGGATATGACCAGGATTCCAGGGATATAATTTTGGCATGAGCCACGCTCCATGTTCAATAACCAGTTCTAGGGTAGAGGATAGGTGTGTGGTGCCGCGCCTAATGGTGCGGGCTCACAGGGCCGTTGTGTTTTCTTAGAAAAAGTGTCACGGAACTGCCTGATTTTAAGAGTGAAGACGAATTGGCAACGCAGAAAGCCGTGGTTACCAGCACGAGTAAGAGTGACAACCCGAAAACATGCCCTATAACATTATGGTTACTGCAATCTCTGTGCCTATGCATCCCTCTAAGGAGTTCAAAGGGATAAAGATGGTTAAATCCGAGGACGGCATAAAGGTAGCAGAGCGTATCAATCACATTGTATTCCTGGGAGAAGTGCTGATGCCGAATGAGCTGGTATCCCTTAGCCTGAAGAAACCGTGCCAAGCCATTCATATCAAAGTGCACCAAATGACGCGGTAGATCCAGATGGAGCCAGGACCGGCGTGAAAGGCGACCCTGAAGACTTGCCATGTGAGGCGCTGAAATCACCAAAACACCACCTGGCGCAAGCAGACGGTCTGCCGTCCTTAGAGTCTTCCCAGGTTCTGGCAGATGCTCCAGAGAATGCCAGAAGCAGATGGCCTGATACTGTTGAGGTAAGGATTGAACCGGTTCCTCTAGGGTGTGGAATATTTTTTGCCTCAAATTATGGCGCGCCCTCGCAGCTGCCACGGTATCCAACTCCACGCCGTCGACCCTGTAACCCCAGCTTTTTAGGTATTTGAGCATGACTCCCCTGCCGCAGCCTACGTCCAGGACTCTGCCTCTAGGCATTAGGCGCCGTATGGCCCTCGCCCGGAAGTATCGGAAGATTCGGACGATCACTTCCACTGGGCCAAGAAACTTTCCGGGTCCGCGGCCGTAGTAATCTTGGTCATAGTATGTTGCCAGGGTTTCAGCATCAGGCATGGGATCTATGAAGGAAGTTCCACAATCTGAACATTGACTAAGCGACCAATCTCCTGGCGTCATATGTTGGTAGCCCGTGCGGGGTTGAGTGCTATTCGACTCACATAACGGGCAAGTGGGATTTGGGGCTTGGGCAACTATTGTCACTAATCAACTGTCCATGCCGTCGAGTGGGATGAAAAGACGATCCTTGCGGAAACCCCAGCGGTGCAACCGGAACGCTGCCGAGGTCTTGATAACGCCGATGCCGTACAAGACAGCCCTTGGGAAACTGATTGACGAGGAATCTTCCATGTAGCGAGTGGGGCAAGTGATCTCGCCAATGGTGAATCCAGCGTATATGATCTGTGAAAGCATCTGGTTGTCAAAGACAAAGCCGTCTTTATTGGTTTCTAACGGGAGGGTTTCCAGAAGCTTTCTGGAAAATGCTCGATAGCCCGTATGATATTCAGACAGTTTGTAATCCAACAACAGGTTTTGAGCAAATGTAAGCAGGCGGTTGGCCACAAATTTATAACGTGGCATGCCCCCTCGCAAGGCACCCACGCCCAGTATCCGAGAGCCAAGGACGCAATCAAAAAGTCCCTCCGCTATGAGGGAGGCCATCGCTGTAATAAGCTTTGGCGTATATTGGTAATCGGGATGGACCATAATCACAACGTCCGCTCCCAATTTGATGGCTTCTTTGTAGCATGTCTTTTGATTGCCACCATAGCCCAGATTCTTCGAATGGACGATGGTGTTGATGCCAAGGGTCCGTGCGATTTCAGCTGTTTGGTCCTGGCTCTTGTCATCTACCAAGATGACATCGTCCACAACATCTGTCGGGATTTCCGCATAGGTTCTTCGCAGGGTCCTTTCTGCGTTATAGGCAGGCATGACCACCACAATGTGTTTTCCTTTGAGCACTGAGAGCAGTCCCTCCTAACGGATTCGTCCTGATGCGAAGAATCTTATATCATGGTTTAACGGCTGTTTGGGACAAGACGTTGTGTGCAACGGCAGCGTGGTCGTATTCTGGATCCTTGGTCAGTGCCATGCTGAAATACAACTTAGCTTTTTCAAGACTTTGCAGATGATTGAGGTAGATGACGCCGAGATTGTGCATGGCTTCAACATCTTCTGGATTCGTCTCAATAAGGCTCTTGTAGGTCTTGGCTGCCATTTCATGCCGGCCGGTAAGATCATAGACCTTGGCCACGTTGAACAAGGCCTCCTGGTTCCCGGCGTCAATCCTTATAGCCTCTTCAAGGGCCGGGATGGCAAGATTATAGCGGTGTTGCCTGGCCCAGGCAAGACCTAAACTGCTGTATGCGGCAGCAAATCT
>Ga0272444_10005077_pt1 | contig 11438 bp, 9 predicted proteins | sample SSMForm13_FD_201033 | JGI IMG/M metagenome (GOLD analysis project Ga0272444, IMG submission 201033) | Marine sediment archaeal communities from Little Sippewissett salt marsh, Falmouth, MA, United States - SSM-Form-13 | ecosystem: Environmental > Aquatic > Marine > Wetlands > Sediment ... | reverse complement strand
CTTATGCCAGAGAGATTCAGCAGACCGATGAGTTCGGCAAGGGTCTCCAGGATGTCCTGGCTGAGCGCAAAGATTGCCTGACGGGTATTCTCAACGGTGTCGATTACGAGGTTTGGTCACCGCAGAAAGATAAGCTGATCCCCCACAGGTATATTCCGGCCAACCTGTCCGGGAAAAAGAAAAACAAGCTGGCCCTTCTCCACCATTGTCAGCTTCCTCTCCGGGTCGAGCAGCCGCTTATCGGTATGATCTCGAGATTGGACCGACAGAAAGGCTTCGACCTCCTCGAGGAGGTGGCCGAGCAGGTCATGGTTCTCGATTTGCAAATGGTGGTGCTCGGCACCGGTGATGAAAGATACCACCGCTTTCTGGAAAATCTCGTCCAGCAATACCCCGATCGGATAAGCGTCTTTCTGGCCTACGACAACTACCTGGCTCATCTTATCGAGGCCGGGGCGGATATCTTTCTCATGCCGTCGCATTACGAGCCGTGCGGTCTCAACCAGATGTACAGCCTGAAATACGCCACCATTCCCATTGTCAGGAAAACCGGCGGGCTGGCCGACACGGTTGTTGATTTCGATGAAGCGACCGGTATCGGCACCGGCTTTGTTTTCGAGAAATATGACTCGGGAGAAATGCTGGCCGCTATCAAGCGAGCTGTCCGCCTGTATGGCCGGCGAAGATCCTGGTATAAATTAATGAAGCAGGCGATGAGCCAGGATTTCTCCTGGACTCAATCCGCCCGCGAGTACGAACGCCTCTTTCGGCAGGTGATAAGTCGCCGAAAGGCCGGCTGACACAGTCTCCTTTTTTGTCGCCTACTGTCCTATCAGGCTGTCGAGTTCAATTAGCGAACTCCGATAAGGATCTCCGTCCTGAGGGTGCACGAACCTTTCGGTTTTTATAAAGCCGACATCCGGCGCCAAATAATCATAGGATTCATATCCCGCCACTGATAAAAGATCAAGATGATAGAGATAACAATCGAAGGTTCCCGCGGGAACCGTTACCGATGTGTCTTTCGAGAGAACCGACACTGTACCATAGGTCGCCAGCGGGTAGGATGTTCCCTCGGAAACCTGCCTTTTATAGACCAGAAAGGACTCATAATGACCGGGATATGTCTGAACCCGCTGGTAAACGCCGTTTGTCTTGTTTGCCAAATAGATGGTTTCATCCAGAACCCCGTCAATCCTGACCTCGATAACATACCATGGAACGCTTTGAATGACCGTGTCGCCGACGATCACCTGGGTTAAGTCGCTCTCATCGAATATATTGCCGGTTGATGTAAACAGGGTCATTTTCGATGCCCAGCCGTGGTTCAGCTCTATCGGGCAGATATTGCAGGCTTGCCCCGACGGGCCGGCCGGATTGTCATCACCCCCGCATGAAATCATCAGCACCGCGATCAGAGATAATGTCAGCAATAAATACTTGTTCACCACTAACCTCCTCAAAATATATTGTTTGCAAATCGATATTCGTCTAATATACTTCCCCTACGGAAAAATATTCAGGCGGTTTCGGGATTTTTTAAACCGCCCGCCAGCGAAGCATCGACCGATGAAGAAAGACGGCAAGCATATAACCGGTTCATTTTTGGGAATACCGTCGAAATTGGCGGCCGGGTTGGTTCTCCTTACGGCCGGAATCGTTGCTCATATAATTCTGGCGTCATATTTCAATTTCACTCAGGATGACGCCTATATCACATTCCGTTATGCGGCTAATTTCGTCAATGGCGAGGGCCTGGTATACAATGCCGGGGAACGTGTCGAGGGATTTACCAATTTTCTCTGGACTGTCGTAATGATCCTGGCTCGGCGGGTCGGATTCGAGCTGGCTTTATTTTCCAAAATACTGGGAGTCATTTGCGGCTGCCTGACCATAGTCATGACCTTTCTATTGGCCTCGAAATATTTCGGCAAAGACTATCACTGGAGCGGACTGTCTGCCTTCATGCTGGGGACGATGCTGTCTTTCGGATACTGGTCGGTGGCGGGTCTGGAAACTGCCGCTTTCGCCCTGATGGTTACCGCCTCGTTGTATTTTTACCGAAACGGTTCATATCTGACTGTCGCCGCCCTGATCCTGGCCACACTGCTTCGCCCCGAAGGCTTTATGGTTTTCGGCCTTTTGATTTTGTTTGATATTGCCACGGCCCGCCGTATGACCCGGTTCGTGCCGACTGCGCTCGTTATTTACGCGGGGGCGCTTTTGCCGTTTCTGGCTTTCAAGTGGTTTTATTATGGTACTCTTTTGCCCAATCCGTTCTATGCCAAGACCAATTTCGGATCAGCCGCGCTGGCCGATGGCATCGGCTATGCCGCCCTGTTTTTCCTTCATTATGCTGCGGCCGGATTGTTTCTTCTGCCGGCGGTATATGTATCAATAAAGAAGCGGTCGGCGCCGACACTTCTCTGGACGGTTCTTATCATCTATTGTCTCTATATAGTAGTTGTCGGCGGCGATGTACTCAAGGTTCACCGTTTCTTCGTACCGCTGATGCCGCTGGTGGCGATCATGATCATTTATGGGCTGGTCAAATCGACCTTTAAGGCTGGAGTGATAATTCCCGTTGTGGTCATTGTCCTGGCCTGGCAGATATACGTTCCGCGTCGACATGTGGCGGATTACCATGAGGCGGAAAAGGGTCTGACGCTGAAGATGGAGTTACTTTGCCAGAATCTTCGTGCGGCCGATAAATCGAATTTTTCGCTGGCGGTTTCAACCATCGGCATGGTCGGTTATCAGCTTCCGGGGCATACTGTTATCGACATTCTCGGCCTCACCGACACGACCATCGCTCGTCATCCCGAACCCCCTGTTCCGGGGCTTAAATCTTCCTGGAAGGAGCGGCATTACAATACGCCGTATCTTCTTTCACGAAAGCCCGATTACATCCTTTTTTCGACCGCTTCAAAGCCGTCGGCGCCGGGGGAGAGGGCTCTTTTTCTTTACCGCGAGTTTCTGGAGAACTATCGCACCATCAGTTTCTTTCTCGGCGGCAAATACCGTGATATCTATAAGCGGATGTATGACAAGGACATTAGGTGTATTCCAGAGATCGACCCGCGTTTCGTGCAGCTTTACAGCCGGGCCTTCGAATATATGAACGCCCGACAATATGTCAAAGCGGAGAACGCTTTCCGCCAGGCCATGTACTGCCTGCCCGATTCGATCTATCATTATTCGCTTTTTTATATGTCTTATTGCCGCCGGGAAATGGGCGATCACGCAGCCAGCTACGCTCTTTTGAACAGGGCGCTTGAAATCGACACCATGTGTCACCAGATTTACAGTAATTTATTTATCTATGAGCATGAATTCCGGCATGATTATGAGAAGGCCGAACGATACCGCAACCGGATAAAAGAGCTGATGCCGTGGTTTTTGCCGATTCTCGACGGCGATGTCGACAGGAAATGACAGGCCGTTTTTATTGTCATAAAAAATCGGTAAGTAGCGCTTTAAAGTTGACAAACCGAAATTCCGATTTATATTTAATGGAACGAAAGCGGGAATAGCTCAGATTGGTAGAGCACCACCTTGCCAAGGTGGCTGTCGCGGGTTCGAGCCCCGTTTCCCGCTTTTTTTAATGGCGGCTTAGCCAAGTGGTAAGGCGGAGGTCTGCAAAACCTCTATTCTCCGGTTCGAATCCGGAAGCCGCCTTTTTTTATTTGCCACTTGCTTTTCCAGTTTCTGTCATTATATTGATGTTGCTTTCGGGTGCAATCAGGTTTTATTGAGACTTCCCAATAAAGGTATAAACTTATGGTTTGTATAGTCTTAGTTATATACGGCCTGATCCTGTGCGCCGGCGGGGTGAGTTCGGAACAGGCCCCGCCCCGGCCGCTTGAGCCGGTCGTTTATGCTACCGGATCCGGCCAATTGGAGCTTTACTGGTTTTATCCCGGAGTTCACCGCGACTGGCCGGGAAACGCCCATATTCATCCCCGTCGCACCGCTTTCCTGGGGGAAACGAGTCAAAATATGGCCGTCGCCACGGCTTTCAGAATCGCTCCTCCTTTTCATATTGTCCGTCTGGGTACTTTTATCGCTCCACCCAACTCGCCACCGAGCGGCTGTGGCGCCTTCTCGGATTCGATTGCGGTTGTTCTGAAAGGACGGGTTCGCGGCGGAGGATTCATCGATTTATGGCGGGACACTATCGGCCTCGATGAAAGCGCGCTGGCCGGCGGCGAACTGGTTTATGCCGATGTAAATATTACCGTCAACGATCGTTTCGAGGTTTACGCCATGCTGGAATGGCTTGATTTCTCACCCTGCTCGCCCTGGATAGGTCTCAATACCGGCATCCGGCTTCTGGAGCAATTTCTGTATGTGTCCGACAGTCAGGGCGGTTATTTGACTTATCTCTCCGAGGAATTCATAACTGGATTGGAAATCTATGACTGGACCGGTTCGGACGGCGCCGGCGGTGGCGATTCGGAAAGCGTCACCTTTGAGATTTATTATTCGCCTGGCAGTTCCATCGGTTCGTCTTCGATTCTCCTCGCCGACAGCATTGGTGTCGATTCCTGCCGGTGCCGGATTGCTCCGGATTCGGGCGGATTCGTGCATATCGCTGCTGTTTCCGGGCAAACACGGTCGTTTTCGGATCCGGTTTATATCGATCCTGACCAGCGCGCTCCGCTTTCGGTTATTCCGGCCGAAAATCGGCCCGATCCGCCCGATGATGCTCGAATCTGCCTGGTAAACCTTCGCAATTTCGGATCATTGCCGTTGCCGATGACTCTCGGTTATGATTCAACTCTTGTTTATCTGCCGATTGACAGTCTGACGCTCTGGCCGGGTGAGCAGAGGGAAATAGCGATCGAGTTGACAAACTTAGACGTATATGAGACTCATCCCCGAATGAGGCTGCTGGTCGAATCCGGGGATCGATTTTATCCGGTTATTTATCCGATTACGGGCGCCAATGATATTTACCTTGAGGTTGACTCATCCGACTACAGGCTGTGGGCAGGAGAGCTTAAAATCGGGCAGCCTTATCCCAATCCTTTCAATCGGCAGGTCACTTTCGGAGTTATTTCGGAGAACCGGCGGATTCTCAGTCTGGACGTATTCAATCTTCTCGGGCAGAGGATATCCCATGATCGTTTCCCGGTCGAGGGGAATGATCGGGTCAGCTGGAGTCCCGATCGGGATGGGCCGATCGATCTGGCATCGGGATTGTATTTATTCTGTTTTCATGATAATCACCGAGTTTTCATAAAAAAGGCGGTGCTGTTGAAGTAACTTCTCCGGGAGCGACCTAAGCACATGAGGGAGAATAGCTAGCAGTGGCCACACGGTTGTCGGATGAATTGTCGGGCACTCTTATTTTTCTCTTTACTTTGTGAAAAAAATCTCTATATTTCCAGCTAAATTTAACTCGCCTGCGTATTATTTTTGGAGGTAACAAATATGGCGATGACAATTACCGATGAATGCACGGCCTGCGGGCTTTGCACCCCGGAATGTCCGACCGGCTCCATTGAAGAAGGGGATATTTTTACCATCAATCCTGAGACCTGCAATGAATGTGAAGATCAGGATGAGGGTCCTCATTGTGTCGAGGTTTGTCCGGTCGATTGCATAATAAAGCTCGAGTAGAGTCGAACTTTTACGATGAAAACGCCGCTTGTTATCGAGCGGCGTTTTTTTTATTATGTATTTATGTCGTACAGGTTGAGCGATTCCGGTTCCAGCGGCGATATCGAGCTGGCGGCCGAAAATGAGAGCCTCGAAGGGCTTTTCGCGGATGCGGCCAGGGGATTGACCGAAATCATTGTCGATATTTCCGACCTCCGGAGCGACCGCCGTATTTCGCTCGAAGTTGACGGCGAAAATCTGGAAGAGCTTTTTTTCAACTGGCTTTCCGAGATAATATACCTTAAGGATGTCGATAATTTTCTCCTCAAGGATTGTCGGGTGAGTTTTTCCGATGGACAGAAAAGGTCTCTCAAAGGTGATCTCGAGGGCGATGATATCGATCCCGATCGGCAGAATCTCAAGATCGATGTCAAGGCGGTTACATTATACAATCTCAAGGTCGAGAAAAAGGATAATCACTGGCATGGAGAGGTGGTGTTCGATTTATGAACAGCGGCGATTTCAAAAGAATAACCGAAAACATGTGGGAGATTCCGGTCAGTTTCAAGGATGGCATGCGCGTCCCGGCCCGAATCCTGTCGTCGGGTAAACTGATCGACAGTGTCGACGACAAAGTAATCGATCAGATAACCAACGTGGCCTGTCTTCCGGGCATAACAAACTACGCTTTGTGTATGCCCGACGGGCATATGGGCTATGGTTTTCCCATCGGGGGGGTGGCCGCTTTCGCTCTCGATGAGGGTATCATTTCTCCGGGCGGGATCGGTTTCGATATCAATTGCGGTATGCGCCTTCTGCGGACCAATCTTACTCTCGATGATATCAGGCCGCGGCAGGAAAAGCTTTTGAGCCGATTGTTCGCCACTATTCCCTCCGGGGTCGGTTCCAAAGGTTTCCTGAAATTGAGCCGACCGGATTTCAACCAGGTGATGGAAAAGGGGTCGCACTGGTGTCGCGAAAGCGGTTATGCCACCGAGAGTGATATCGAGCATACCGAGGATGGGGGCCGGATCGACGGTGCCGACCATAAGGCCGTCTCGGAGAAAGCCGTTTCACGCGGTATCATTCAGATGGGGACGCTGGGCTCCGGCAATCACTATCTCGAGGTTGAAATCGCCTCACCGGAAAACATATATGATCCGGAGATCGCCGGCCACTATGGTCTGGATCGTGACAATCAGGTTCTCATAGCCATTCATTGCGGTTCCCGCGGTTTCGGGCACCAGATCGCCACCGATTATCTGCAGGCCTTTTCCCGGAGCGTCCGCAGGTACAAACTGGAGGTTCGCGATCGGGAATTGATGGCGGCTCCGATCAATTCCGAGGAGGGTCGTCGCTATTTTGCGGCCATGGCCTCGGCGGCCAATTCCGCTTTCGTCAATCGCCAGCTGATCACCTTCGGCGTTCGCCGCGCCTTCCGTGAGGTTTTCGGCCTGGACGATGAGGCTCTCGGTATCGAGACGATTTACGATGTGGCTCACAATATCGCCAAAATGGAGAAATATACGATCGACGGCCGTGAAATGACGTTGCTGATACACCGTAAAGGAGCTACCCGGTCATTCGGCCCTGGGCGCCCTGAAATTCCGCAGGTATATCGCGATATCGGTCAGCCGGTCATCGTCGGGGGCTCCATGGAAACCGGTTCGGCCCTTCTCTGTGGCACGAACACGGCCGACCGGGAGACTTTCGGTTCCACTCTGCACGGCGCCGGGCGGGTGATGTCGCGGATGAAGGCCAAAAAGTCCACCCGGGGAGAAAACGTCAGGGAGCGTATGAAAAAAAGCGGCATCTTGGTCAAGACGAAACACATGGCCGGTCTCGCCGAGGAAGCCGGATTCGCCTACAAGGATCTCGATGCCGTCGTCGAGGCGGTCCATGATATCGGCATCTCCAGGAAAGTGGCTCGTTTTTATCCTGTTCTTAATATCAAGGGGTAATCCCGGCCGAATCGCCGATTTTGGATCAAACATATCTTGTTTGTTATATTGCCGTTCGGATAAGAAGATAATGCCTGTATTGCGGAAAAACTCCAAAAAAAGAGGGCGCCGCTCTGGTTGGGTAGAGGGGGCTAGGAAACTACCCAGGGACAGCAGAGAGTCACCCTCATAATTTAAAATGTAGACCAGAATTACAAAATGTCAAGTCCTTTTTTACCCGCGGCTATGCGGCCAAGCTTATCTTTTAGCCGAAGTTCCAATTTAAGATCAAAGAGATCAACCCGCTTATCGGGCGTCTGAACCATTCACCAGCAATCACCACGGCATTTTGTAATTACAAAATAAATATCGCCATGTTTTCTGCTATTTGTCAAGATTTTTTTCGTGTTTTCAGAAAAAAATATCGAGAATCATCATGGCGTTTTGAGAGAACCAAAAATACGTTCTCATAGCCTTTGGCAATGATTGAATACGAAACGGAAGGAAAGCTAAGAAAATCAGAAGTTCACTATCTTGATCGGCACGGTCAGCCGCCTTTTGCCATTCGATTCGTAGGTGACGGTGAAATTGCTGTAATGTGTTCCCCGTGCTTTCTGGACCGGCGTCACCATGAGTATCGCCTCTTTCCCAGGTTCAATTTCGCCGGCCGTCCTGTCGAGCGTGAATGACGAATCGGGTTCCATTTCTATCGAATACTCGATATTCTCGGCCGACTTATTCATCAGTTTTATCTCTCGCGCCGCCTGACCTTTCAGGAAAAAGAGCGATTTGGGTTCCACCAGGAGTTCTTTTGGGAAAAAACCGATGACCGAGGCGTAGCTGAGTTCGATTGTCGAGTCGAGGGGATCGTTGGAGTCAATTATAACTTCGCGACTGGTTTGTCCGTAATACTCTTTGGTATCGAAGATGATTTTGAGATTGACGGCCGAATCCGGGGGGACCAGCGTATCCGCCAGATGAATCGTCGTACAATCGCAATTGGAGATAGCCCGGTTGATAATCAGGTCGGCGGTCCCGGTATTCTCAATAACGAAATAATGGATCAGCTTATAATCAATCGGCACCGAGCCGAAATCCCATCTGCTTTCGGTTACGGAAATCCGCGGAGTTTTGTCGGTTCCGGCCGTAACCGATACCGACAGCAGCAGCCCCGCCACCAGAAGCGGCAGGAGACTTATGAAGATAGATCTCATGAATTATACTCCCATCTTTTTTTCATCGCTTCCGGTCTTTAAAAAGCCCTGCTTGGCCATCCAGGCATCGTTAAAGCACTTGCTGAGATATCTGATTCCGGAGTCCGGAGCAATGGTGACTATCAGGGCGTCGTTATCCAGTTTTTTCGCCAGTCGTCGGGCCGCCCAGACCGCCGCGCCCGTTGATCCGCCGGCCGATATGCCTTCCAGGCGCGCCAGGTCCCGGGTTGTCGTGAAAGCATCATCGTCGGAAACAGTAACAACCTCATCGACCACCTCGGGACGCAGGGCCTCGGTAATACAATCCGAACCGATACCCTCGACCTTGTAGGCGGCCGGAGGGGAGGCCTTCCTGGTCCTGATATAATCGGCGAATATCGAACCGACCGGATCGACCGCGATCGTTCTGATAGCGGGGCGGCGTTCCTTGAGATACAAGGAGGTGCCCGAAAAGGTGCCGCCGGTCCCGATCCCGGCCACGAAATGGGTGATTCTACCATCGGTGTCATTCCAGATTTCCGGGCCGGTGGTATGATAATGCGACATCGTATTATCGGGATTATGATACTGATTCAAATGGAAATAACCGTGTTCACGGGCCAGATTCTGAGCAAGCATATACGAGCCCTCCGGATCATCGTGGTCGGCCGTGTCGGGGGTGACGATAACCTCCGCCCCGTACGATTTAATCAAATCGACTTTTTCCTTACTGGTTTTTTCCGGGGTGGTGATTTTTGCTTTCAGGCCCAGGATGGATGCCACCATAGCCATGGCCACTCCGGTATTGCCCGAGGTATTATCGATGACCGTATCGCCCTTTTTCAGGATTCCCTCGTCCATGGCTTTTTTCAGGATATGAAAGGCCATTCTATCTTTGACCGAGCCGCCCGGATTCAGAGATTCCAGTTTCAGAAGGATCAGCGGGCCGCCCGGCCCGGAACCATTTGAAATTCTGACCATCGGGGTGCGGCCGATCAGGTCCAGGACATCATTAGCAAAGTTCATTATACCATCCTTACGTTTATAAAATCTTAAGCAATATTTGTTTCAAATTCAACCGATTTATTCAACACCGGCGGCAAATCCCCGAATATTTTGTTTTATATTGACAAATGTTCTTCGTAGCTTCTTAATTGAAGCTTTAGACCAAGGAGGTAGTATGCGTCAATTGCTGTTTATCATAATATCGGCCGTTTTGCTTTTACTGGTGACTGGTTGTAGTAAGGACGAAGAGGTTTCAGATCTCGAAAAGGAAATCAAGGAAGCCGAAGGCAGAGATTATCTGGCCGATAAGGTTCCCCCGGAAGCCGATACGGCTCTTGCCGACAACGCGGTTGTCGATACCGGTGCCGGCGGAGCCGAAGCTCTCACGCCGGAAGAGACGCCGCCCGAGGAGAGGACCGAGGCTTACCGGGCCGAAAGGGGCGGATATTCGATTCAGGTGGCTGCCGGAACGATGCGCGAGAATGCCGATTATCTCAGGGACAAGTATATCATGCGCGGTTATGAGGCCTATATCACCCCGGTGGAAATCGAGGGGCAGAGTTTCTACCGTGTCAGAATCGGTAACTTCGAAAATTACGCGGAGGCCAAACTGGTGGCCGCCGAGCTTCAGGATCATTTTTCGGCCGAGACCTGGATCGATTTAAATCAATAATCAGCTGCTTGATCTTCCTGTCAGCTTTATTGGGGCCAATTCGCATCGGACAGAAGGGCCGGGCCCGCTGTCCGGCCGAAAGCGGGATGTCGGGTCACCCGTCAGTTTTTCAGGTGGCTGTCGAAGAACTGCACCATTTTGCGATACAGGGCGAGTCGATTGGGCAGCTTGCTGACGCCATGTCCTTCATCGGGAAAAATAAGCGAGTCGACCACGCCGCCCTGCGCCTTGATGGCTTCGATTATTTGCCGCGATTCGCCCACCGGCACCCGGGGATCGTTTTCGCCGTGGATTACCAGAAGCGGGGTTTTTATTCTGTCTACTTTATGGATGGGTGAGATCGATTCCAGAAACTCCCGATCGGTCAATGGTCCGTATTCGGCCTCCCGGATATGTCGCCTGTAGGCGCGCGTGTTTTCCAGAAAGGTGACGAAATTGGCGATACCGACCCTCTCCAGAGCGGCCGAGAAAAGGTCGGGATACTCGGTAATGCTGGCCAGAACCACGTAGCCGCCGTAACTGGTGCCCTTGATGCCGATCATGCCCGGTTCGGTATATCCCTGCTCGATCAGGTATTCGACGCCGGCTCGAATATCCCTGATTGAATTGAGCCGCTGTTTGTAATTATCCAGGTTAAGGTATTCTTTGCCATAGCCGGACGAGCCACGGATATTGGGCGCAAACACACCATAGCCGTTGAGCAGTAAATACTGAAAGTGGCGTTGAAAATAGGGTTGAAACTGGCTTTCGGGGCCGCCGTGAGCATGGACTATAAAGGGAACCGGGGCGCCGTCATATTCCGGCGGCAGGTAGAGAAAGCCGGGCACCTCAAGGCCATCGAAGGATTCGTATTTGACAAGTTCCGGTTCCACGAACAGGCTCGGATCGATACCGGCGTATGAGGAATGAGTCAGTTTTACAAGCTCGGGACGGTTGGCATCCCACAGCCATATATCAGGTGCTTTGGTGGGGCTGTTGAACTGAAACAGCAAGCGGCCGTCATCGGTTATCACAGGCGCGGCG
>Ga0272444_10005076_pt1 | contig 11438 bp, 8 predicted proteins | sample SSMForm13_FD_201033 | JGI IMG/M metagenome (GOLD analysis project Ga0272444, IMG submission 201033) | Marine sediment archaeal communities from Little Sippewissett salt marsh, Falmouth, MA, United States - SSM-Form-13 | ecosystem: Environmental > Aquatic > Marine > Wetlands > Sediment ... | reverse complement strand
GTTTCGATATGGGGGCGCGCGACTTGGAACTGGCGGCCCGCCGGGGAGGGGAAGCGGGGGAGCTTGACCTGGAAAAGATTAAGGTGAGCCGGGGGGGCGGTCGGTGAAGTCCCGCCTGCTTCCGGTGCTTTTCGCCCTGGTCGTCATCCTGTTCACTGCGGTGGGGGCGGAAGTCATCCTCCGCCTGTTCTCCCAAGTGGATCCGGACGGGCAGGTTCGAATTGCCGGGCGACCGCTGCTCCCCTTTCAACTCCCGGTCGCCTCGACGCGGGAGGCCATCGACAGGTATCGCCAATGCGAGTCGGAGGCGTACATCGTGCGCGATCCTGAATTGGGTTGGAGCCTGGCCGCCAATGCCTCCGGTCACGAAGGGCTTTATCGCACCAATTCCGCGGGAATCCGCTCTCTGCCCCGGGAATATTCCCGCCGTCCTCGACCCGGAGTCTTCCGGGTGGCTCTCTTCGGCGATTCCTTCACCCACGGGGACGAGGAACCCTGGGAAAAATCCTGGGCCAAGTTTCTGGGGGATGAACTTTCCTCGGTCGGAGTGCGGGCCGAGGTCCTGAACTTCGGGGTTCCCGGATACGGGGTCGGTCAGGCTTTCCTCCGCTGGCGCCGGGAGGGTCCGGCCTGGAACCCGTCCGTGGCCGTTTTCGGGTTTCAACCCGAGAACGTGAACCGGGTGGTCAATGTCTTCCGGCAGTTGTACAGTTCGTCCAGCGGGATGATATTCAGTAAGCCCCGCTTTTACCTGACCCCCGAGGGCCGGCTGGAAGCCGCCAATTCTCCCGTCGCCGATCTGGCTCTGGTTCCCTCCCTTCTGGCCGGGCTGGCCGAACCGGGCTCGCCCCTGGGAGAGTTCGAATACTGGTTTCATCCACATTATTACCGGGATTTTCCCCTTTCGGGCTTGCGCCTGGTCGCCTTGTTCCGAACTCTTTGCGTGCAGCCTCCCGGCTCCCCCGGCGGGAAACTGGATCATCGTTCCGGGCCCGCCCCCCTTGAACCGGGGAGCGAGGCCTGGGCGGTGACCAAGGCTCTACTCCGGGAATTTTCCCGGGAGGCTGAGGCCGCCGGAATAACTCCCGTGATCCTGCACATCCCCGACAAGTCCTCGCTCCGGGCCATCGCCGCCGGCGATTCCCCCGCCTACTTGGAACTCCTGCGGGAACTGCAGGAGGAGGGGCTGAGGGTGGTGGACCCTTCCCCCGCGATGGCCGGACGGCATAAGCTTTACAAGTACGCTCATCTTTCCAGCCGGGGAGGGCGTCTCCTGGCCGCCGAACTTGCCCGCGCCCTGCTCGAGTTGTCCGGCGGGAAAGGGGAGGAAGGAAAGTGAGGGCTTGGGGGTCCGGAGCGGTCCTGTTCCTGCTGTGCGTGGTCATCTATTCGGCCAACGGACGGGTGGTCGGGGGCGGCGATTGCTGGGCGATCCGTTACATCCCCGTCAGCATCATCCGGGAAGGGAACCTCGACTTGAATGAATATCCGGAAATCACCTTCCAGGTCTGGGACTGGACCAGGGACCGCCGCTTCCGGGTTCCGCTGCAACCGGTCTTGACCGGGATTTTTGCGGTGCCGCTTTACCTGGCCGCCTCCGGCCTCGGGGTGTCCTTCACTCCCTGGAACCTTGCCTTCCTGGGCAAGCTTGCCTCCACCCTGTACACAGCCTTCTCCGCCGTGGTTTTGCTCGCCCTGCTACGCCGCCGGCTTTCGCGGGCCCGCGCCTATCTCTTGATCCTGGCCTATGCCTTCGGAACCTGTGTCTGGACCGTGAGCTCACAGGATCTTTGGCAGCACGGTTTCAGCCACCTTCTCATCTCCCTGGGCTTGTACTGTTTGTTCTCGGCCGAAAGTCGCCCCGGCCTGGCCGGTCTTTCCGGCTTCTTTTTGAGCCTGGCCGCTCTCAGTCGGGGGATGAACGTTCCCCTGGCCGCGGCAGGGTTTGCCTGCGTCCTGATCCGGTTTCGTTCCCAAACCGTCCGCTTTCTGCTCTGGTGCCTCCCCGGAGTCGCTTATTATCTGAGCTACAATCTCTACTACCTGGGCAGCCCCGGGAATCCGATCGTAGCCTACGCCCTGGGGTTTTTCCATCCCGCCGGGATGCCCGGTGCCCTGGCCGGTCTGCTCTTCAGCCCGGGACGGGGAATGTTGTTTTTTTCTCCCTTCCTGCTCCTGGCCCTGCCCGGAGCATATTGGGGTTGCCGCGAACCGTCCCCCCGGCGGGTTCTTTACCGTTGCCTGTCGGCGGGAACGGTCTTCTACCTGGTGTTTCTCTCGTCCTGGTATATGTGGTGGGGGGGGCACTGCTACGGCTATCGGATGCTTGTCGACCTTGTTCCCGTCTTGTTGGTTTTGATGGTGCCGGCCGTGAAGTTGTTGGATCGCCGGTTTCTCCGCCGGATTTTTCTGTTCCTGGTCCTCTGGTCCGTCCTGTTGCAGGCCGCCGGAGCCTTGTATTACTGTGACCGCTGGAACGGCCGGCGCCGGGTGGACAAGCACCCGGAAAGGCTCTGGTGGATTGCGGACGGGCAGTTGGAGTATATGTTGCGCCGCGCCGCCGAGGCCGGGTGGCGCGTGGAGAAAAAGGTACAGTTACCACGAGGCCACCGCGACCGAGCGCACCTGGTCCCTCCCGGGGCCCGCTGCCCGGGCGAGCCGCCGGTTCCTGGCGATTCCCTGGGTTCCCCGGGGGGGGTGTGATAAAAAGGTTCGTGCGCGTGGACGCAGGGGATGCCGATGCTGAGCAAGGTGACAAGCTATGCCAGAAGCCGGGGAGGGGAGATTCTTATGCTCCTGGGCATCCCCCTTCTCGGGATCGTCCTGGCCGCCCCCGAATATACCTTTGTGCTCTTGGCCAGAACGGCGGTGTTCTGCCTGGCCACCGTGCTGTGTATGTTCCACGCTTACGCCTTCAACGATTGGTCCAACTTCAGCTTCGACCTCAACGATCCTCATAAGCAGGATGCTCCCCTCCTAAGGCGGTTGTTTTCCCTCAACGAGGCGTTGAGCTTTTCGGCCCTGACTTTCCTGGTCGGGGTGGTGCTCTATCTGGTTTTCCTCCCCCTCATTACCTTTTTCATCTGCCTGGCTATGATGGGGTTGTGCATCCTCTACAGCAATCGCTTCACCCTGCTCAAGAACGTCCCCATCATCTCCACCTTTATCCACCTGATCTCCGGCCCGCTGCTCTTTAACCTGGGTTGGTCCCTGGTTGCTCCCTGCTCGCCGCGGAGTTTCGCCGCCGGCTTGTTTTTCGGCATTCTCTACTCCGCCGGTCACTTAAGCCACGAGTCGATCGATTATGAGGGCGATCTGGCCGCCGGGTTGCGCACCACCCCCGTGGTTTTCGGCCGGCGCCCGGTATTTATGGCCAGCGCGCTGGGAGTAACCCTGGCTACCGCCTGGCTGATCGGCGCCTGGCTCCAGGGCCTGGTTTTTCCGGCATCGCTGGCGGCTATTTTTTTCCTGTCCTGGCTTTGCTACCTGGCGGCCTTTCATCGGGCCTGGCGTACCGACCTGAGCCACCGCCACCTGGCCGAGTTTCGCACTGCCTATCGGCGAATCTATTCGCTGGCCGGCTTGACCGCTCTGGCGACAGCCTTGCTTTTTCCGGTCTCCCGTTCCCTGATTTCCCCGCGGGTAACCCTGTTGGGCATCGACGCCCTGGATTGGGAGATGGTTTGTCGTTTGGGAGAGGAGGGTAAGCTCCCGACCTTGACCCGTCTTCGCCGGCAGGGAGTCTCCGGCCCCCTCCTCTCCATAAAGCCGATGATCAGTCCGGCGCTTTGGACGACTATGGTAACCGGGAAAACCCGCCAGGAGCACGGCATCACGGATTTTACCGCCCGCGACGAAGCCGGCCGCCGGGTCCCCGCCACCGTTAACCAGCGGCGGGTCAAGGCCATCTGGAACATTCTTTCCGAACGCGGCCTCCGGGTGGGCTTCGTCAATTGGTGGCCCTCCTATCCGGCCGAGGAAGTCAACGGCTTTATGGTTTCCAATTACCTGCGTTACCTCTATCCCACCCTGGCCGAGGACGGAAAGATGGAGCCCGGTGAACTGGAGGGCTTATCCGGATTGAGCTGGCCTCCCGAGCTGGGGGCTTCCCTTCTGGAAGGGTTCAACGCGGCCGGGGGGTTTTTGCAGGAGATCGACCTGGAGGCGATCCGGGAGGTGGGCTTTGCCGGAGGCTACGATCCGGTTTTCCGCCAGAACTTCCAGGATGGTTACGAGGTATTCCGCTATGCGGTCCTGGGCGACGAAGGCGCCCTGGAAGTTTCCCGCGACCTCCTGGGCAGCTATCGCCTCGATCTTTTCGGAGTTTACCTGGAGGGGATCGACATCCTCTCCCACCTGTTCTGGGGATACCGGGAGCCCGAGCGCTATGGCACGGATCCGCAGGCCGCCCGGATATTGGGGGATTTGCTCGAACGTTACTACGTCTATCTCGATCGCCGCCTCGGCGATCTCGTCTCCGAGCTTTCCCGGGAGGATTACCTGATCATAGTTTCCGACCACGGTTACGGCGGGGTGGGGGAGAAGAAGCATTTTCACGTTCCCCGGGGCACCATAATAATGACCGGACCCGGCCTTGTCCCCGGTCTGGAGCTGTCGGGGGCGACGGTATTGGACATCACCCCCACCATCCTGGAATTGCTCGGCCTCCCGGTGGCCGAGGATATGAGCGGGCGCCCGCTGCGCGAGGCCTTCCTTCCCGGCAGCCTTGTCCCGCCCCGGCGAATTCCCACTTATGAAACCGGGGTTCCGGTTGGCTCGGGATCCCGGCCTGACGAGGGGATCGGGTCTCCGGTGGACGACAAAGTCCTGAAGCGCCTGCGGACGTTGGGCTACATCAATTGAACCAAGGGGGGAAGGGGTTTTGCATCGCGTATTGGTAACCGGGGGAGCCGGGTTCATCGGATCCCGCCTGTCTGAACAGCTCCTGGCGCGCGGTCGGGAAGTAGTGGTCCTGGATGATTTTTCCCTGGGCCGCCGCGAGTTTCTTTCCGGCTGCCTTTCCTCTCCCCGCTTTCGCCTGGTGGAGGGAGACCTGCGCTCTCCCGAGATTCTCGCCGTCGCCCTGGAAGGGGTGGGGGAGGTCTATCACCTGGCGGCCAATTCCGACATCCGGGCGGCTCTCATCGACCCCGGGATTGATTACCGCCTGGAGATCGAGGGAACCTACCGCCTCCTGCAGGGCCTGAGGAGCTTCCGGGTGGAGCGCTTGATTTTCGCCTCCAGCTCGGTTGTCTACGGCGACCAGCCCGTCTTCCCCACCCCCGAGGACGATCTTGCCCTCCCCATCTCTATGTATGGGGCGGGCAAGCTGGCGGGGGAAGCCATGATCTCGGCCTGGGCGCACCTCTTCGGGCTGAAAGCCCTCATCCTTCGTTTTGCCAACGTGGTGGGGCCCAGGTCCACCCACGGCATCCTCCACGACTTTATGAACAAGTTGGATGCCGATCCCGCCCGCCTGGAAGTGTTGGGCGACGGGGAGCAGGAAAAGTCGTTTCTCCACGTCGAGGATTGCGTGGAGGGGATGATGTTCCTGGCGGGCCGGGAAATCGAGTCCTTGGTCGCCTACAACCTGGCGCCGGTCGATGCTGTCTCGGTCCGAGAGATAGCCGATATGTTTTTGGCGGAGACCGGGTCCTCCCCCCGGGTGTTTTTTGCCGGCGGCCGCCGCGGATGGCCGGGCGATGTTCCCCGGATGAGCTTGGACCCGACCCGCGCCGCCGCCGCCGGGTGGCAAGCCCGCCATACCTCGGCCGAGGCGGTTCGTCGGGCAATCCGGGAGTTGATGGAGGAAAGGGGGGCTCGATGCAGGCGGTGATACTTTGCGGGGGGTTGGGGACCCGGCTCCGTCCGGTGACCGAAAAGATTCCCAAGGCCCTGGTCGAGGTGGCCGGTCGGCCGTTTCTTGAGGTCCAGCTGGAGGAGTTGGCCCGGGCCGGGGTGGGTGAGGCGGTCCTGTTGACCGGTTACCTGGGCGAGATGGTCAAGAAACGCTTCGGTTCCGGCGGCGGAGGCCTGCCCCGCTTGCGCTATTCCCGGGAAAGCCGGCCCCTGGGTACCGGTGGGGCGCTCAAGCTGGCCGCCCCTCTCCTGGCCGACCGGTTTCTCCTGGTCAACGGGGACACCTTCCTCCCGGCCGACTATCGGGGCCTCCTGCGGGCCCTGGAGAGGTTTCCCGGCGGAGGGGTGCTTACCGCCTTTCCCGCTTCCGGAAGCGGGCGGGTTCCCAACCTTCGCCTGTCTCAGGAAGGAGTCGTCACCGGGTATGACCGTCGGGGCGACCCAGACGCCGGTTTTGCCTATGTCGACGCCGGGGTGGGGGCGTTTCACCGCGGCCTGCTCCGGGTTTTCCCCCCGGAGGAAAGTTTCCCCCTGGAGGAAAAGGCATATCCCGCCTTGGTCGCCCGCGCGCGCCTGGGTGCCCTGATCTCCCCGGAAGATTTTTACGACATCGGGACTCCCGCCCGCCTGGTCCGCTTCGAGAAATTCCTCTCCTCCCGTCGATCCCGGCAGCCTTGACGGGAAGCCGGCTTTCCGGGACGCTCGGGCGGGACTCAGTGCCGGAAGTGTCTGCGCCCGGTGAGGACCAGGGTGATTCCGTGTTCCTGTGCCGCGGCTATGCTTTCCTCGTCGCGTATCGAGCCGCCCGGCTGGACGATGGCGGCGATCCCGGCCCGGGCGGCCAGGTCGACCACGTCGCGGAAAGGGAAAAAGGCGTCGGAGGCCAGCACCGACCCCCTGGGTTCGGCTCCCGTCTCGGCGGCTTTCTTCAGGGCCAGTTCCGCGGCGTCGATTCGGCTCATCTGGCCGGCGCCGACCCCGATGATTGCCCGTTCCCGGGTCAGGACTATGGCGTTCGACTTGACGTGGGCGCAGACCCGCCAGGCAAATTCCAGCTCGCCCAGCAAGCCTGGAGCCGGCTCCGGTCCGGCCGCGACCTTCAGGTCCTCCGGTGCCCAGGCGACGGCGTCGGATTCCTGGGCCAGAAATCCCCCATAGACCGTGCGAACCTGTATGTGGGGCGGACGTTCCCGGAAAGGTCCGGCGGCCAGGAGGCGCAGGTTCTTTTTCCGGCGCAGGCGTCTCAGGGCTTCGTCGGTAAAACCGGGAGCCAGCAAGGCTTCGACGAAGATTCCCGCAATCAGCTCGGCCGTTTCCCGGTCCACCTCGCGATTCAGGGCAACGATCCCCCCGAAGGCGGACTTGGGGTCTCCGGCCAGGGCGCGCCGGAAGGCCTCGGCCGGGGATTTTCCCAGGGCACACCCGCAGGGATTGGTATGCTTGATCACGGCGGCCGCCGGCTCCTTGAATTCCAGGATCAGCTCCAGGGCGCTCTCCAGGTCTACGATGTTGTTGTAGGAAAGAACCTTGCCTCCCAGTTGTTCGACCCCGGCCAGCGAAGTCCCTTCCGTCTCGTTTCCCAGGTAGAAGGCGGCGTCCTGCCCGGGATTTTCTCCGTAGCGCATCCGCTCCCGGAGATCTCCCCTCAGCCTCAGTTGAGGGCCGAAGTGTTCCCGCTCCCCCAGCCAGGCCGCAATGGCGGCATCGTAGTCGGCGGTGAGCCGGAAGGCTTCCCCCGCCAGCCTTTCCCGGGTAGCCCGGTCGATTTCTCCGTGGGCTTTTAACTGGCGGATGGCCTCGGGGTAGGCGGCGGGGGAGGACAGGGCCGCGACTCGTTCCCAATTCTTGGCGCCCGCGCGCAGCAGGGCCGCGCCGCCTATGTCGATCAATTCGATCAGGTCCTGCTTGGTTGCGTCATTTTCGCGTCCGGCCCGAAACGGGTATAGGTTTACGGCCACTATGTCGATCAGGGCGATCCCCTCCCGCTCCATTTCGTCCCGGTCCCGGGAGTTGTCCCGGGCCAGGATCCCGGCGTGGATCTTGGGGTGAAGGGTTTTTACCCGTCCCTGCAGGAGTTCGGACGAACCGGTGTATTCGGCAACCCGCTGGACTTCCAGGCCGGCTTGTTCCAGTTCAAATGCCGTTCCCCCGCTGGAGAGAAGGGCATATCCGGCCCCGGCCAGGGTCCGGGCCAGCTCGACGATCCCGGTTTTGTCGGAGACGCTCAGGAGGGCATAACGCATCTGGGCACCTTTCTTTTGGCGGCTTCAAACGATTTGTGGCAGGTGGAGCATAGCGCAAAGATGATGGAGATTAAAGCAAGCTTCAGTCCTCAAGCTGTTTTTCCCGGGCCGCCCGGGCCTTGCCCAGGTTCCGCGCCGCTTCGGCCAGTTCGGGGTCGATTTGCAGGGCCCGCTTGAATTTCCGGCAGGCTCCGGCCAGGTCGCCGGTCTCGCCCAGTACCCGGCCCCAGGCGTTAAACGCGGGGGCGCAGTCCGGATCGGCCTGCACGGCTTGGCGACACTCCAGTTCGGCTTCCCGGAGGAAACCCAGATCGGCGTGGAGAATGGCCAGGTTGACCCAGGCGGCCGCCAGGTCCGCCCGGACGCCCAGGGCCAGCCGGTACTGTTGAGCCGCCTCCGCCGTTCGTCCGGCCCGTTTTTCCAGGAGCCCCAGGGCCAGGTGAGATTCGGCGTGTCGCCCGGCGCCCCGGTAGCAGGCGGTTGCTTGAGCCAAATCGCCGCGTTTTTCCCAGGCCGTACCCAGTTCAAACAGGCGTTGGCTTTCAGCGCTTCCGGGATGATTGTTCTCTTCGTCTTTCAGTCGGGCCAGGTTCCCCCGGGCGGCTGCATTCTTCGGGTCGACCCTCAGGGCTTTTTCCCACAGGTTCCGGGCTCCGGCCGGATCTCCGGAGCGTCTCCGGAGCAGGCCCAGGTTGTTCAGGGCTTCGCCGGAGCCCGGCTCCAGGACCAGGGCTTTTTCCAGGAGGGGTTCGGCCGATTCGTCCAGGCCGACATCCAGGTAGAGGCGTCCCAGGTTGGAGCAGGTCGCGGCGGCGTTCGGCCGCAGGGCCAAGGCCGCCAGGAAGGCCTGTTCCCCTTCGCGATATCGGCCCAGGCGGCGCAGAACTCGGCCGGTGGCGTCCAGGGTGGGGTAGTGGTGGGGATTGACGTTCCGGGCTCGTTCCAGGGCGGCCAGGGCTTCCCCTGCCTGCCCTCGAAGAGCCAGCTCGTTTCCCAGGTTGGCGAATGCTCCTTCCAGGCGCCGCCCCCGGGCGTGAGCCGGGGAGGTCGGAGGATCGGCCTCGATGGTGCGGCGGTAGAGGATGACGGGATCCGCCCAGAGGCGGGCGTAGAGGCCGGCCTGCAGGGCGAACAGAACGACGACGGCGGCGAACAGGATCTCCGCCAGCGGGCGAAACCGCCCGCGGCGCCGGGATTCCAGCCCCCCGCCGGCGGCCAGGGCGAGCCCGACCGCGGGCAGGTAAAGCCAGTTTTCCGCCAGGGGCGCGGCCAGGGGGAGGAAACCCAGTACCGGGATCAACGCGATCAAAAACCAGGCTGCGCCCCGCCTCAGCCAGGGATTGACCCAGGCCAGCAGGGCCAGGCCCGTCGTCGCGGCGGCGGCCAGGAAAAATCGCGTTCCTCCCGGTTCCGGGGGGGGAAACCAGCGAAGCATATGAAGCCGGTGGGGGAACAAGGCCAGGCGCAGGTACCTGAGCAGGAGTTCGGGCAGGCTCCACAGCGTCGTTGCCGCCTCTAAATGAAGATGCGCCGGCGGCAGCAGAACCAGGCGCAGCGCGGCGTATCCGGCCAAAACCAGGGCACAGCCGATCAGGGGTCCGGCGGCCGGCTTTCGTCCTTCGGTTCGGTGGCTCCAGATCAGGAGCAGGGGAAAGATCAGGGACCCTTCCCGGGCTCCCAGGGCCAGGGCGAAACAGATCGGGGTCAAGACCCGGGGTTTTCCGCCCCCCGTCCGGCTCGCCAGCAGGCCGGCCAGGATGGCCCCCGTCGCCAGCAGGTCGGCTCGGCCCGAGACGTAGGCCGTGACCGAGACGGCGGCCGGATGAACGGCAAAGAGCAGGGACCCGGTCAAGGCCCCCGCCGGGGACAGCAGGCCGCGGAAAAAAAAGTAAAGCAGGAGGCAGTTGAGGCAATGGAATCCGACGTTGAACAGGTGATAGCCGAAGGGATCTGTCCCTCCCAGCCGCCAGTTGAGGGCAAAACTGAGACCGGTCAGCGGCCGCCAATATCCCCTCCCGCCTTCGCCGTGGAGGTCTCCGGCCAGGAACTCCCCCCACCGGGAAAAGTGCCGGATCCCGGGATTATCCGTGATCAGCGCGCAATCGTCCCAGACCAGGGGATGGCTCAGGGTCCCGGCATAGACCGAGGCCACGGCCAGGATGATCAGAACTGCCGCCCCTGCTGTTTTCATTCCCCGATAATAAGCCGCCCCCGGCCCGAGTCAAGGTTGCCGAGGGTTTGTCTGGCCGCCCCGCGCTCGGCGTGGTACAAAATTCCGTCAGTCGGGAACAATCAGGGAGGAGAGTGCAGCTTATGTACAAGGTAGGAATCATCGGAACCTTCGGGGTGGGCAAGACCACTTTCGTCCATCGCTTGTTCAGCGAGTTGAAATACCGCTCCTTCCAGGTCGAGTTGGTCCCCGAACTCTCACGCCTTTGTCCTTACGACATAAACGAGAGCGGGGAGGTTTCCCGGGGGCAGTACTGGATTCTCAAGGAGCAGATTCGCCTGGAGCTGGAGCACGGCGAACTTCGCCCCGATTTTTTGCTGTGCGACCGCTGCGTGTTCGACAACACCGTCTTTGCCCAGCGCGGGGCGGAGTTGGGTTACGTCGATCCGGGAACATACGGAATCATCCGCGAGACGGCCGACCACTGGATCTCGACATACTCGCTCCTGGTCTATGCCCGTCTCGAGGAGCATCTGCGCTTGAGCGCAAACCGTGGGATGGAGGACGGGGTTCGTTCCACCAACGAGGAATTCCAGGTCGACATCGAGCGGCGCCTTCGCCTCCTCTGGTCCGAGTTTCCCGGCCCTCGCCTGGAGGTGTCGGGAAACCTCCAGGACCGTCTCGACCAGGTGATTTCCTGCCTGGCCGACCGCTTGGACGATGATCGGCTCCGCAGCCTGGAGTTCAAGCTTTAGGAGGGTGGAGATAAGGACGACCTCCCCGACTTTCATCCTTCCCATTTTTTATCCTGGATTTGCCAGCTTTTTCTTGGCTATTGGCGACTCCAGGCGGTACTATGTTTAAAAAGGGCGCTAGTGCCCTTATCTCAATTTTAGTTCTCAGCCAACCTCAATAGGGGGGGAGTATGAAAGGCTTGTTCAACGTAGCATTCGTAATGGTGCTGGCCGTTGCCGCGGTCTCCACCGCCTTTGCCCAGATCGACCCGATCAGCGACATCCAGAACGGCACGATCCCGGTGGGGAACACGGCGACCATATCCGGGATCGTGAGCTATGTCGACTCCGGGGTGGCCGCCAACCAGTCATCCAACTACGATTTCTATGTAGCCGATGCCTCGGGGGCCTATAACGGGATCTGCGTCTATC
>Ga0272444_10005075_pt1 | contig 11438 bp, 9 predicted proteins | sample SSMForm13_FD_201033 | JGI IMG/M metagenome (GOLD analysis project Ga0272444, IMG submission 201033) | Marine sediment archaeal communities from Little Sippewissett salt marsh, Falmouth, MA, United States - SSM-Form-13 | ecosystem: Environmental > Aquatic > Marine > Wetlands > Sediment ... | reverse complement strand
GCCTATGCGAAGGTTGCACGGCACGTCGTGGCGCGCCTTCAGCGACGAAGTCGGGGCCGCGGAGCCGGGAGAGGAGGACACCGCTTCCCCGATCGGCCAGAGCCTCCAGCACGATGTCGCCGCCTTGTGCCGGCCGGACGCCTGATGCCGCATGGAAGCAGCCATGCGGCTCACCGGCAGGGAGGGCTGGAACGAGCGCGCCACGAAGACGAGCTTGCGGCATGACGCCTTGCAGATCCGTTCATCCTCTGGGTTGCGGGTTTCGGGATTCGCTGGGGGATGATCGGATGAGTTTATCTGCGTTGACAAACCGCTAGTATTCCTGGATGATACCGTTCGCAGGGCAACTCTTCTTAACCCGCCGTTCACGCTCATCCACGGGAGGCTAGCATGACTACCCGCACAGGCACCAAGATAAACCGGCTGCTGCGCAACTGGCCACGAGGCACCGCTGCAACGCAAACGTGGCTAGGATCACAGGGCGTCAATGCCAAACTCGCCGCGTGGTACGTCACATCCGGCTGGCTCAGACGGTTCGGACCGCGTGCCTTCGCACAAGCCGGCGACGTCGTCGATTGGCGCGGCGGACTCTATGCACTCCAAACTCAATTGGGATTGACGGTTCACGTTGCCGCCCGAACCGCGCTCGAGCTTCGTGGCTTGGCTCATTTCGTAGTACAGGGGACGTCTCGGCGTGTCTTGCTGTTCAGCGATCGGAGAGAGCGTCTTCCCACCTGGTTCCGGCAGCGCCCCTGGGAGGCCCGCGTAGAACATCGAGTGTTTCCCCTGTTCACGTCCCGAGTGGAAGGCTCCCTGACGGACCTCGACTGCGGGGGGTTTCACATCGCCCTAGCCGCTCCGGAACGAGCCATCCTCGAGGAGATGGCCTCTACCCGAACCAACGCCGAGATCGAGCACGCATTCCGGCTGATGGAAAACCTGTCGATGCTCCGGCCTCAACTCACTCAAGCGCTCCTGGAAGCGTGTACCTCGGTCAAGGCGAAGCGCCTCTTCCTGGCAAGTGCCGAGAGAAGCGGGCACTCCTGGATCTCGCACCTCGATCCGGATCGCGTCGACCTCGGATCGGGAAAACGGCAGCTGTATCGGGGTGGTCAGTTCGATCCGAAGTACCTGATCACCGTGCCGCCTTCGGAGGAGCTGCCCGATGTATGATGCGCGCTACGTGGCGCAGACTCAGCTTCTCCTGCGGTGCCTTCCGCTTCTCAATGAGTACAGCTGCTTCGCGCTCAAGGGAGGAACCGCCCTCAACCTGTTCGTTCAGGAGCTGCCTCGCGTTTCCGTCGACATCGACCTAACCTACGTCGATCTCAAGCCGCGAACCGAGGCGCTTCAAGACATTGCGCGACAGCTCGTCGCACTCGGAGATCACCTCGGTTCCCGGATACCGCTTGCGGAGGTTCATGTGCAACGGGTGCAAGGGATCCCGGCGCGGCTGACCGTTTCGACGCCCGACGCCGTCATCAAGATCGAACCGAATCTCGTGTTCCGCGGCAGCGTCTACCCGCCCGAATCGCGGGACCTATGCGCGGCCGCGCAGGAACGGTTCGAGACCTTCGCCCGCGTGAGGTGCCTGGCGGACGCGGACCTGTACGGCGGGAAGCTATGTGCAGCCCTGGACCGCCAACACCCCCGCGATCTCTTCGATGTGAACCTCCTGTTGGAAGGAAGCGGTATCACATCGCAGATCCGCAGGGCGTTCGTCGTCTACCTCGCCGGGCACAACCGACCGATGAACGAGCTTCTCCATCCGAATACCAAGGACATCTCGGACGCCTTCGAGGCGCAGTTCGCCGGGATGACCGAGGCTCCCATCCCGCTCACGGCCCTCGTGGACATTCAGCGCCGATTGCCGGACATGCTGGTATCGGGACTGGACGATGACGAGCGCGCCTTCCTCCTGTCGATGAAGCGGGGCGAGCCCGAGTGGGATCGGTTGGGGTTCGAGCACCTCGATCAGTTGCCGGCGCTCCAGTGGAAGCTGCGGAACATCCGGAGGATGGACCCGGCGAAGCAGCAAGAGATGTACCGATGCCTTGAACAGGTCCTCGTTTCCTCAGGATAGCGCGTCCCGCAAGCCGCACGTTTGCTCGGCGTTCGCTCCGTCGCTCCGGGAGTCGTCGCATTGGCATCCCACGCACCGCTGTCGGCGGCGAACCGAGACCCGAGATTGCGCTCGGGTTCGAGGTCCGCTCGCGGTGAGCCTCCATGCGAGCGGCGTTCGGCGAAAGACCTCATCTCGCGCGGAAGACAGCAGGGAGGCATCGTCCGCTGTGACCAGATCTCCACCTCGGATTCACGGGTTCTAGACTGTCGGCTCTGAGTGGAGAGGACAGGGCGTGAGGATGCCCCGGCGCAGGCCGGAGAATGGCGAATTGAGCACCCGATCGGAGGACACAGCCGCGTGCGCTGCGGTCGTCCGATCGGCGAAGGTTCCAGTTCCCAAACGGTGTCTGCCGACCCCCAGCCCGGGCGACGCTCTCCGCCGTTAGGTCCCCCGCCTAGACCGGCGACATCACCTCGATGCGCAGGGTCTCCGACGATTCGTCGGGGAACGAAAGCCGCAGATCGTAGCAGCCGGGGGACAGATCCCGTGTGTCGCACGAGAACTCGAACTGCCACGTGTCACAGTTGAAGTCGGCCATCCAGTGGCTGATCAACCACAGCGACTCCGGTACTGTGGAGAGGTTCACAGAGTACAGGTACAGGTGGACGTAGCCACCCAGGGTCGGATGCCGCGTCGGCCCGAGGATCTGGCAGCTGCCGCTGATGATGTCACCGGCCGTGCACGTCGCAACCAATCGACGCTCGCCAGCCATCGGTGGAGCCTCACCGTCGGTCACCGGCAACACCGCATCTAGGAACTCCCCGTTACCGGCATCCCCGGTGGGAACGATCACGATCCACGGCTCGTCGTCGATATTGGTGACGGCGACGTCCGCCGCATCGAGGCCGTCGTAGTCGCCGCCGCTCGCCGGAGCCGTGACGATCTTGTAGGAGATGTCGCCATCCACGATGTCGTCATCAACCCCCGTGACCGTAACGATCGTGGGTCGGTTCCAGTTGGCACTCGAGAACGTCAGCGCGGCCGGGGACGCCGTCCCCTCCGACGGGTCGTCGCTCGACACCCCGATCGACACGGCCCCTGTTGGCTCACTGTTCAGCACAACTGCAAACGTCGCCGTGCCGCCCGCTTCCGTCGTCGTCAGGCCCGCCGTCGGGCTCACGGTGATCCCCCGGGTGTCATCATCGGTGGTCGTCACGTCCACGTCGGCCGCGTTCAACCCCGCGTAGTCCCCGCCGCTCGCCGTCCCCGTGACGATCGTGTAGGCGACGTCTCCGTCGTCGACCGCGTCGTCAACGCCCGTCACGGTCACGGTCTGGGGTTGGCTCCAGTCGCTGCTGGTGAACGTCAGCGCTGCCGGGGACACCGTCCCCTCGGACGGGTCGTCGCTCGAGATCCCGATCGACACGGCCCCTGTTGGCTCACTGTTCAGCACAACTGCAAACGTCGCCGTCCCGCCCGCCTCCGTCGTCGTCAGACCCGCCGTCGGGCTCACGGTGATCCCCCGGGTGTCATCATCGGTGTTGGCTACGCCGACATCCGGCGCGTCCAACCCGGCGTAGTCGCCGCCGCTCGCCGTCCCCGTGACGATCGTGTAGGCGACGTCTCCGTCGTCGACCGCGTCGTCAACGCCCGTCACGGTCACGGTCTGGGGTTGGCTCCACGTGGCGGTCGTGAACGTCAGCGTCGCCGGGGACGCCGTCCCCTCGGACGGGTCGTCGCTCGATACCCCGATCGACACGGCCCCTGTTGGCTCACTGTTCAGCACAACTGCAAACGTCGCCGTCCCGCCCGCCTCCGTCGTCGTCAGGCCCGCCGTCGGGCTCACGGTGATCCCCCGGGTGTCGTCATCGGTGGTCGTCACGCCCACGTCGGCCGCGTTCAAGCCCGCGTAGTCCCCGCCGCTCGCCGTCCCCGTGACGATCGTGTAGGCGACATCTCCGTCGTCGACCGCGTCGTCAACGCCCGTCACGGTCACGGTCTGGGGTTGGCTCCACGTGGCGGTCGTGAACGTCAGCGCGGCCGGGGACACTGTTCCCTCGGACACATCATTGCTCGATACCCCGACCGTCACCGTGCCGGTCGGTTCGCTGTTCAACACAACCGTGAACGTCGCCGTCCCGCCCGCTTCCGTCGTGGTCAGACCCGCCGTCGGGCTCACGGTGATCCCCCGGGTGTCATCATCGGTGTTGGCTACGCCGACATCCGGCGCGTCCAACCCGGCGTAGTCGCCGCCGCTCGCCGTCCCCGTGACGATTGTGTAGGCGACGTCTCCGTCGTCGACCGCGTCGTCAACGCCCGTCACGGTCACGGTCTGGGGTTGGCTCCAGTCGCTGCTGGTGAACGTCAACGTTGCCGGGGACACCGTCCCCTCCGACGGGTCGTCGCTCGAGATCCCGATCGACACGGCCCCTGTTGGCTCACTGTTCAGCACAACTGCAAGCGTCGCCGTGCCGCCGGCTTCCGTCGTGGCCAGACCCGCCGTCGGGCTCACGGTGATTCCCCGGGTGTCGTCATCCATGTTGGTGACCGACACATCGGCCACGTCCCCGGCGCCGAGCGCGTTGAAGTAGGCATCGGCACTCGTCGGATCGCCGGTGGTGATCGAGTAGACGATGTCGCCGTCGTCGATGTCATCGTTGACGCCGGTGACAGTGACCGTCACCGAACCGGCGCTGCCGGCAGGAAGGGTGACGCTGGCGGAGACCGTCCCCTCGCTCGTGTCCGAACTCGAGAGCGGCACCGTCACGTCGTGCATCGGCGCCGGGAACGGCGTCAGCGTGAACGTCGCCGTGGTCCCGTTCTCCGCGGTGTTGCCGGAGATCGGGGAAACCGTGATGGTCGTGGGCGGCCTGCAGACTTGGCCACCTGAGAGTGTAGGCACGCCCGTAGCGTCCCCATGACTCCGCCACCCCGTTGCGGGCGGGGTATGGGCGTCAGATGGGTTCGTGTAGTAGGCGTGAGGCGTCCCCAGGGTAGGGTGGGGGATGTACAGCTGCCACCCCCAACCGAGCGGGGCACCTACCCAGGCGATGAAGCACCCGTTGGGGCCGGAGTAGATCGGTCGGCCAGACTGCATGCCTGTGACCGTGTACACTCCATTGGCCTTTGCCCAGTACTCTGTCAAGCCCGAGATTGTGACATCCTCGTAGCAGTGGTAGCTCCAGCAATTGCAGTCGGCGGCGGCCGGAGCCCCAACCGCCCCCACCACAGTAGCCGCAACCAGCAACGCGCACGCCAACCTCGCCCGATCCGTCCTCAGCACTCTGCCCTCCTTGAATCCGCGATCCGGTAGTGCAAACGCCGACGCGTCGAATCACGCCGGGGCGAGATCCCACCCACTGTCGGTCACAAGCATGGGATCAGCAGAGAAATGCACTCCCTGCCTTTTCCTACTTTATTCGACATCCTCATGGCACACAACCCTACGGGTAGGTACACGCACCGTACTTGCGCCCGACCCTCGGGGACTCAGAGCACGGCAGCGCGATCTTGGACGGTTGAAGGGCCTAGCTGTGTCTGCTCGAGTTCTCGGGCATGCCGCGCCACGCGCCCGAACCATCGAGATCAAGGCATCGGCGCGCGGATGCTCGAGCGGCTGCTCTCCCATACCGCGCGGCGGCATTCCCCGGATCGGCCGAAGCGCGTCCGGGAGCACTCCCGCTGGAGCTGCACTGGCGACTCGGATTCGAGGAGCACGCCGATCGAGGGCCTCCACGAGGGTGTGAAGTGCCCGATGTCGGGTCACGAGATGCCTGGCGGACCGTTCGCCGCAACCCTGCCGAAGCAGGCGCCTCCGACCGTTGATTTGCGGTGCAAGGCCGTCTAGAGTTGACTGGACGGCCAAGCGGAAGCCAGAGACTGCAGTCGATAGTACGGCCTGGCGAGGGGATGGAGGGAAGAGCATCTTGACCGATCTTTGCAGGAGGTTGGCCGGTCTCCAGGATCCGATACGTGTGGGCATCATCGGAGCGGGCGCAATGGGACGCGGCCTCCACCATCAGATGCTGGTGACGCCCGGAATCCACTGTGCCGCCATCGCCGACATCGACATCCAACGCGCCATCGCCTGCGCGGAAGCCTCTGGAGAGTCGTACGAAGTCGTCGAGACGCCGGACGAGATCGCGCGCACCGTTCGCCGTGGGGCCCTTGCCGTATGCACCGACGGCGCTTCGATTGCGGAGGCCCCGGCCATTGATGTCCTTCTCGAAGCATCGAGCTCGATTGACGCAGCTGGTCGGTTCTCGGAGAGTGCTCTTCGGCACAACAAGCACCTGGTGTTGATGAACGCGGAGATCGACCTGATCTTCGGCCCGTATCTCGCGGCGCTCGCCGATGATCGCGGCGTCGTCTATACGAGTTGCGATGGAGATCAGCATGGGGTGATCAAGCGGCTGTGGGACGAAGCGAGACTCTGGGGCATCGAGCCGTTCCTCGCCGGCAACATCAAGGGTTACCTCGATCGAGAGGCGAATCCCACATCGATCATCCCGGAGGCTGACAAGCGAAACCTTGATTATCGAATGGCCACAGCCTACACCGACGGGACGAAGCTGAGCATCGAGATGGCCCTGGTCGCCAATTCGCTCGGACTCTCGACGGACATCCCCGGGATGCACGGACCGCGGGCCGGGCACGTCCGCGAGGCATTCGCTCTCTTCGATCTCGAGGCATTCCGTTGCTCAGGCGGTGTGGTGGACTACATCCTCGGCGCCGAGCCCGGGGGCGGCGTGTTCGTGATCGGCCACTGCGAGGACCCCTTTCAGAGAAGGATGCTCGAGTACTACAAGATGGGACGCGGCCCGCACTATGTCTTCTATCGCCCCTATCATCTCTGCCACATCGAGGCGATGCGCTGCATCGCGGAGGCCCTTCTGGATGGTGTGTCGCTGCTCAGACCGCACGCTGGCTTTCGCACCAATGTCTATGCCTATGCCAAGCGAGACCTCCGGGCGGGAGAGGAGCTCGACGGCATCGGGGGCTTCGCCTGCTACGGTCAGATCGAGAACGAGGGGAGCGGGGGCACTGCGCCCGGCCTGCCGATCTGCCTAGGAGAATCAGTCACGCTGGTACGCGCCGTCTCGAAGGGAGACCGGATCCTTCTTTCGGACGTCGAGGTGCCACGGACGAACCACGCGTGGAAGATGTACGAGCAAGCCGTAACCCACGGTCGCTCGGCCGAGGCGCCTGGATGAAACTCGGAATCGCCGTCGTCTATCTGGTGCTTCCGGGCGACGAAGGTCTGATTGACCTACACTTGCGCTACATTGCACAGTGCACACGAGCGCCGTTCACGATCTACGCTGCCGTCAATCGTCTCCCCGCCCCCCTCGTCGACCGCTTGGCGGAGAAGCCTTTCGTCCGCGTTTGCACGATCCCGCCGACGGAGGATCGAGGAAGCCTCGAGAACGCCTACTACCTGGAACGGCTGATTGCTACAGCAATCGACGACGGCTGCACTCATGTCGCTACACTCCATGTCGACTCCTTCCCCGTCCGGATCGCGTGGGAGGCCGAACTCGCGAGAGCAACCTCATCCGGGCAAGCGTTTGCAGCTGCCGCAAGAGAGGAAGAGCGTTTCGGGAAGCCGACGACGGCTGGCCTCTTCTTTCCTCGCGAGTTCTACATACGGTACCGCCCACAGCTGCTGCTTTCTCGTGATGACATGCACTCGCGATCGGGACGCAGCTATGCGAGGAAGCTCTGGAATCCCAGGGAGTCCGGGGCCGGGTACGGGCTCGTGGCCTTCCGAGAGGGGCTTCCGTGGCTCCCATTGCGACGAACGAACCGCGCGGCAGACCACGACTACTTCGGGACCGTTCACGGGGACATGATCTTCCATCTCGGGGCGGCGGCCCACAGGGGGCGCCTGTTCCCGGGTTCGCAAGAACGAAGGCTACTCCAATCGATCCGCCGGACCGTGATCGTCATCTTGCCGCGTCCGGTCAGGAAGCTGCTGCGCCGCTACGTTCCGGATCGAATCCTCTTTCCGGAATCCGCGGCTCATCAGCGCGCTCATGATCGGGTGAAGGCGGCGCTGGTTGAAGACCCTACAACGTTCCTCGAGCGCCTCCGAACAGGAAATGAGATGTCGCCCGGCACCATCGGCACCCGCGACGTCCGGTAGCTTGGACGGGCGAGCAACCGACGTCGGACGTCCTTGCCGAGGCTCGGCGGCCGCTATAGACTGGCCGAAATGGGGGTTGAATCCCCGGCACGGGGTGACGGGATGAAAGGGCTCATTCTTGCAGGGGGACGCGGGATGCGCTTCGGATCTCTGGCCCGATCGCTCCCGAAGCAACTCATGCCGGTCGCGAATCGCCCCATCCTCGATTACGCAATCGATCAGCTGGTGAACGCCGGAATCCGAGACATCGGGGTTGTCATCTCGCCGAAAACTGGGCATCAGATCAGGGATGCTCTGACCCGCAACTCCCCGTCCGTCGACTGCACGTTCATCGTGCAGGAGCGACCGCTCGGCCTCGCACACGGTGTTCTCGTAGCGCGCGAGTTCCTGGCCGATGAACCCTTCCTGCTGTACTTGGGCGACAATCTGATGGGCGGCGATCTCGAGAGCTTCGTCAACGTCTTTCAATCGGCGTCCCCGGATGCGCTGGTTCTTCTCAAGCCCGTCGGCGACCCGCGACGCTTCGGAGTGGCCGAGTTGAATCGGCAAGGAGACATTCTCAGACTGATCGAGAAGCCCTCCCGCCCGACCTCGGATCTCGCGCTTGTCGGGATCTACGCGTTCTCACCCGCCGTGCACGACGTGATCGCCGCGCTCGAGCCGTCTGAGCGCGGAGAGCTGGAAATCACGCACGCGCTGCAGGCCCTCATCGATCGAGGGGCGATCGTACGACACATGCCTCTGAACTCGTGGTGGATCGATGTCGGCAGGGCGGGCGACTTGCTGGAGGCGAATCGCCTCGTGCTCGGCGCTCTCATCGGGACGGACGTGCAAGGTTTCATCGACGAGGAGAGCCGCGTGAGCGGCTGTATTCACCTGGCGCCTGGCAGTTGCGTGACAAGGTGCAGGCTCACGGGGCCCGTTGCCATCGGATCGGGAACGAGGATCACCGATTCGATCATCGGTCCGGCCACCAGTATTGGACGGGATTGTGAGATCGTTCAGGCCCACATCGCCGGCTCCGTGGTGCTCGACGGCGCGAGCATCGAAGGAGCTAGATTCGAGAACCGTGTGGTTGCGTCGTCCGAGGAGATCGTGGGCGACGATCGAGCCGAGCGGGGTGAGAGGCTCGTCCTTTATGAAGGCGGAAGGTCTCAACTCCGATGAGCCTACGAGTCCGTTCGCTCGACATCGCCGATGTCCTTCTTCTTGAGCACAGGCTGCACGAGGACGAACGCGGCTTCTTGATGGAGCTTCACAAGGGCTCGACATCCAGCGAGGCGGGCATCCCAGAGGAGTTCGTTCAGATGAACGTCTCACATTCCCGTCGTGGCGTCTTGCGCGGCTTGCACTACCAGCACCCACCCGCGGCTCAGGGCAAGCTGATCCACGTGGTTCGAGGCGAGATCTTCGATGTCGCAGTCGACCTTCGACGAGGGTCTCCAAGCTATTCGAAGTGGGTGGGCCGCGTGCTGTCGGACAGGAGACGAGAGTCGCTTTTCGTCCCAGCCGGCTTTGCCCATGGGTTCTGCACACTCTCAGAGGAAGCCGACGTCGTCTACTTGGCGACCCTCGAATACTCGAAGGATCACGAAGCCGGCGTGATCTGGAACGACTCGGATTTGGGAATCGAGTGGCCGATTCGAGAGCCGATCCTGTCCGAACGAGACGGGAAGCTCCCGTTGCTGCGACGGGCCGATATTCGGTTCATGTACCGGCGAGGCGAGGGGCGCCGTTCGACGTCTGCAGGGAGAAGCACGTGACGGCCGCTTCACGAATCGGAAGGGTCCTCGTCACCGGAGGGTGCGGATTCGTCGGGAGCCACTTCATTCGCCACCTGCTGCGAACCCACCCGGAAGCGACGGTCATCAATCTGGACAAGCTGACGTATGCCGGGGATCCGAGCAATCTGGCCGACGTAGAGCAGGCATGCGGGCGCCGGACCGATTCCTCCAAGCCACCGCGCTACCGCTTCGTCCGAGGCGATATCTGCGATCGCAGTCTGCTCGCCCGGATCCTCGAGCAAGAACAGGGATGTGTGGATACGATCGTGCACTTCGCGGCCGAAACGCACGTCGATCGGAGTATCGAGCGTGCAAGTCCGTTCATCCAGACGAATATCGTCGGGACGCAGGTCCTGTTGGAGGCGGTGCAGGCGGCATGGGAAGCCCGGTCGTCATCAGACACCCCCGGCGCGGCCGGTCCGCGATTCCTCTACGTCTCGACCGACGAGGTGTACGGGCCGTCGGTGGCCGGGCAGACCTTCAAGGAAACATCCCCTCTTCGGCCCACGTCGCCGTATGCAGCGAGCAAGGCTTCGGCGGAGTTGATCTGTCAATCGTACGCTCAGACCTACGGAATCCCGGTTCTGATCGCCCGTCTCTCGAACCAGTACGGACCGAACCAGCTGCCGGAGAAACTCATCCCGAAGGCCATCTCGAACCTCTTGTCGGGCCAGCCTATCCCGATCTACGGTAGGGGAAAAGAACGTCGAACCTGGACGTACGTGGACGATACGTGTCACGCATTGGTGCAGCTGCTTGCCGGACGAATCCATCAGGGAATCTTCAACATGCCTGGCCTCGTCGAGCGCCGCAACATCGATCTCATCCAACAGCTGATTGCGATCTTCGATCGGCTATCGCAGGGAGCGTACGTACCTCCGATGGGACGCGAGCGGATCCGGTTCGTCGAGGATCCACGAAGCACTGTGCACGACTCCGGGTACAGGATGGATGCGACGAAAGCAGCCTCCGCAATCGGCTGGGACCCTCAGACCTCGATCCAGGATGGACTTCAGCGGACGGTCACCTGGTACCTGAGCCATCGGGAATGGCTGCGTCGAGCCTCACAACGCTTGGCAGCGGCAGCCGCTTCCGACGGTGAGGTATGAATCGTTGCCGAAGCCGCCAGGCGGATCCGAACGACTTCGCATCCGTAGAACAGGTCATGCCTCGCGGGGGCGCAAACCGCAAGCCTCAAACCCGCCGGGCTCTCGTCGAAGTATGCGCTCCCCCTCGAAGAGATCCGGTACGGCATCTACACCAAGGCACTCGAAGAGGCAGCGTCGGGCAGCGACCTCGCCCCCACGGCAATCTGCGTCTGCCCGTTCTGAAGACAATGCGGCCGGTTGGTCGTGCCTCGTGGTCGGCCCACGTCACCCGGAGGAATCGACATGAGCACGTGGTTGATCGCTGGCATTGCACTCGGAGCCGTGGTCCTGGCGGC
>Ga0272444_10005074_pt1 | contig 11440 bp, 6 predicted proteins | sample SSMForm13_FD_201033 | JGI IMG/M metagenome (GOLD analysis project Ga0272444, IMG submission 201033) | Marine sediment archaeal communities from Little Sippewissett salt marsh, Falmouth, MA, United States - SSM-Form-13 | ecosystem: Environmental > Aquatic > Marine > Wetlands > Sediment ... | reverse complement strand
AATGCTCGCAAATTATACAAAAATGCGAAAATTAATCGATGAGCTTTTCGAAACAAATATCGCTTTATTCAAAAAGCGATCCAAGCTATAGTCAAACTTAGGATTTGTGGGTAATAGAAAGCCCACAGACCCGTACGTGAAGATTTCCCTCATACGGTTCCTCGGTTCCGGCTCTTTTTACCGAGCCGTCAACCAGCCAGGCGACACCCCGACTGGCGCATAACTTTGCCGCCCGCAGTCTCAGATATTATGCACTATCCTCGGCTTGGGGAGCGGATGGCTTGCCCGAAGTTGCTCAAACAATACCATTCCGTTTTGGCTTCTCCGGCTTAACCATCTTCGCCAAGCTTTTTCAGCATATCCAAATACCGTTTCCAGCGCTTTGTAGTTGCTACGCACACCAAAATACTGGTAAAACCCTCGTAATTTGCTACAAAGCGTATCATACTGCACCCACAGTGGTTCGTGACGGTTTTCCTTGCACCAATGCCACAGCATTCGCATAAACCGGGATAACCGTTTCCGGGCTGTTTTCTTTTTGATCACCCAGTATCCCTGGCGTGATCTCGACCAATAAAAGGTAAAACCCAGGAACTCAACCGTCCCTCTTCCTTTGCCTGCCTTGTCATGCGACTTGGGCCGGGCGAACGGAATCAGAACCGTCTTTTCCGGGTGTAATGCAAGATTGTAGCGCCCAAAACGTTTCTGCATTACTTCCATAATGCGTCTGGCGTCGGACTCAAACTCACATCCCACGATAAAATCATCCGCAAAGCGGATGATAAAACACCGCCCCTTCGTGCGGGGCGTTACCTCTTTTACAAACCACTCGTCGAGAACATAATGAAGAAAAATATTGCTCAACACCGGTGAAATCACTGCCCCTTGGGGCACTCCCGTATCCGGGTATATCACCTTGTTTCCCTCCATTACGCCTGCATTCAACCATTTGCCGATTAAACGAATGATGCCACCGTCATTGACCCTGCGGCTTATCATCTCCCGAAGATAGCTGTGGTCTATATTGTCGAACAGTCCCGTAACATCAGCGCTGATAATCCAGCCGATACTCAGTTTCCGGCACTTTTCCCGCAATTCGTTGATTGCCATATGCTGGCTGTGACCTTCCCGAAATCCATGGGAAAAATCGTAAAAGTTGACATCAAAAACGATGTTCAACAGGGTAGCTGCCGCTTTCTGGACAATCTTGTCCTCAAGAGCGGTGATACCAATCGGACGCTCTTTCCCATTTTCCTTGTCAATCCAGATCCGCCTCACCGGAAATGCAACGTACTGTCCTCTACACAGTCGTTGATGAAGTTTATAGAGGTTTTCGTCAAGGTTCCTGGCATATTGTTTCGCCGTGATCTTGTCCACCCCCGATGATCTGCTCTTCTTGAGTTGACGAAAAGATTTCTTCAAAAGATCCGAATCGATCCGGTGAGCCAGTGAGGTAAATACCATGTCCGGCTCTCTCCGGGCCAATATACGGATTCTGGCGAGGGAAGATTCACGTACCAAGGTCGGCGGTCTGTCGCTACCGTTGGTCTTTTGGACCTTCGGCCCGGCCTTATCCGAGTTCTGCACTGCAATTCCTTGGTTATCTGTTGATATGGTTGGTGATCTCTGTGTATCTCCCATAGTTCCTTCCAGGGAAACGTTATGCCCGGCTTCTCCTTCCCTTCAGTGGGTCCCTTGGGCCTCGGTTCCCCACCTTCCCGCCGGGGACGTCCCCGGCATCGGTACTATTGTCAGCTAAGACTTCCAGATGTCTATCTCCGGGTCGTTCGTTCTTCACTCTCCTTCCCGAATACCTCGCCCTGACGGGCAAGGAAGGCACTTGGATCTCCCCAGTTCCCGAGCTACCCCTTTGAGCACATGCTCTGGTCTAAGACCCCGGTGGTAACTTGTACACTTGCCATAGCGTGCACTAGTTTACTGCCTTCCGACATAATCCAATGCGTCGGCTTTCACTCCGCTATGCGGTGCTTATCCTAACGGACCACAACTATACATTTTTCGGGGCTCAATACAGAGCCTGCACCCTTGTTCCATCCAGCTTCGGACTCCCGTTACCGATTCTGCCCGTGGACTTCACTAATGAGCTGTTGGCTAAACTTTACTCATGTGGGACTTTCGCAGATCAGCTGCTCAGAGCCGGAGCAAGCTCCGCTAAGAGACTAACCACTCAATCCATTTTCCTCAGTGCCAGGGCAAGCCCTGCAAAGAGGTACATAGCTTGCGCTATGTGCGATCACCCACTGGGTAACAATATCAAATTTCATCCACCATCAGGTGGAATCCCAGCGATTCGAATTTAGCTGGGCACGAGAATTAGCCTTGTTATGTGTAGGCAGAACATTGGATGAAACATTTACGTACATTGGAGGTCTAGTATTCTTGATGACAAATTTGCATAGCCATCTAAATTTCTTTCAAGTTCATTAATTGTGGCGTCAAAATCAATAATTCTTTCCGCAACATTTGTATCCCAAGCATTAAAGTGAGCCCTATCAAAAGCTCCATAAAAATAACTGGGTGATTTATCGTCTGTTTCGACAACGAGACATGGTGAATCGTATGCAACGGCTATGTATGGATATGGGTTTAAGAACATTTTTGTATTAGTCTTTATTGCAAAACATGTTGGTGTCCCTTTATATAATCTTACATCAGATGGCTTAACATTCCAGTCCTTTATGACTCGTAAAGTTTCAATTATTTCTTTTCCAATGTCTTTTAATTGTCGAGCTTCCTGACTTGCTCTTAAATCCGCAACTACTGGATGTGTTAATAGAAATTTAACTTCTACTCCACTTTTGTTTATTTTAAATTTCAATTTATCAGCAATGTCTTTATACCGTTCAAGCTGAACAAGTCCTTTTAGTGATGAGCCAATAATCATGATTTCTCTTGTTTCAGCATCAATGGCAGAGGCAAAATATTTAAGGGCCATCGCTCTGTTTCTAAAGGGATGAACCGCGCCAGCTTCCTTTAAAGAATGCAACAGTTCAATTTCATTTCTATATTCTTCTGTCATAACTGATACTTGATCGAGAATTTTAGGACTCAGTTCGTCTTTTATTTCATTGATGATAGGTTGAGTTAGCTCATATTTCACTTCCCTGAAAAGAAAGAATCTGAATAAGGCGGCGACAATAGCTGAAGGTGCCATTGTAATACCACATCCGACCAGAAACGAATTAAAAAATGACCCTTGAGGGAACATACCTTCGCCGATAGCTATTAAAGTAGTGCCAAGGAAAAGCAATAGTAACAAGGCAAAACCATAGCCCGTACGGAACACACTTTTTTCTTCATTTTGTTTTTTTTCCATTTCAATTCTCCTCTGGTTGCACAGGATTGACTAAACGCCTGAGTTGAGCAGCAGGCGTTATGTAGATGTTTAAGGCACGGTTTGTGCCCTGTCTGCTCGAACAATTTGTGTACGCCCGGCATGGGCGTGAACTTATGGGGTGACCCGCCTCGCTAAAGTTATGGCGTGGCAGGAAGTCCCCTATACGTGAATCCTGTTAATGTGTTTAATCCACTAACAAAAGTATTAGCCGACGGCAAGGGCGTTTCCGTGAGGAAAGGTCTGAAGGAAGCCTAAGTGCAAAGCTATGAGCTGACGAACAGAAACAGCATATAAGGCCCAGTCTCCGGGTGAGTCAGCACCACATGACGAAGCCCTGGATTCAGGAGATAGGGTAAATGCTGCGGTTGTGTAGCGAAAGTTCATGTTCTTATCCGGGGAGATCTGTCCGGCATGCGTTCGCACTATGCGAAAGCGCCCTATGTGGCAACATGCAGGGTGACCGGGCAGCTGCCGTCGCCCTTTGGGCTATGGCAAGCCAGGGAAGTCAGCAGCTTGTAAGGCCGTAGCTCAGAGAGCGAAGGCTGAAGGCCATAGTAGGTGTTGGAAGCCGCCACTGGCGGATGGTGATTGGAAACGAGCCGTGACCCACAATGTGGAGAATATCACGGAGGTCTCATCCCACTGAAGGGCCAAACGCGAAGAACAGAAACATGGCCCATGAGCTCTGGAATGCAATGAACCCGAACGGGGGAGCAACTAAACAGGTGCGTCATGGGAAATCGTGCTTCTGATGATCAAAAGCAGTTACCGTCAGCTTTTCAAAGAGCTGTTTAGGTCATATTCCCGGCTACGGCCCGGTATCTTCGTGAACCGCCCGGTGCGGACCCGCATGCCGGGGTGGTGTGGGGGCTGGGGGTTAAAAACCCCCGGCTACCCGATTATGTTTTCCCTTTATTACATTAATTCCTTGAGGCTGTGAAAGATTAATCATTTTTATACATCTAATGAAAAAATTACTTTTAGATGATCCCTATTATCTATGTTTTTTATTAATGGGTTAGCTGTCAAAAATTGGATTTGGTTTATATCTTGAATGAGTCTCCAAACAGAATAAGGTATTTTTTCAGCACCGCTTGAATATTTCATAATGTGGTTTGATAAATTTTTATCTATTTCTTCCTTGGCTATCTCTTTGGATGACTCCAATGCACATCTTTCTAACTCATAATAAACATCAAGGCTCCCTATTTTTCTAAATATTTCAGGCCATTGATATGATAAACATTGGAATTTAAAATACATATCAGCAATATCTTGGTTTTGAAATATTGAAAAAGTTGCCTCCTCCTTTTCGTTGCATATCTTTTCTAAAATTTTCTTATTGAATTCTGATTTCGTTGCATATCTTTCCCAAGACCTCAGATTTATTGGTAAGGCAATTTTTAATGTTTCATAAATATTGATTAACTTTTCTCCGTTTGGCAGTTCATTTCTAACGTATTTCTTAAAATTAGATTCCAATATAGACGGCACAGAGAATGATAGATCAATCATTTTTTCAGTATACTGTTCAGCCCTTATCTGGGGGCGAATTAACTGCTCCTGTTTATAGCGAAGATTTAAAGCATGCTGAATAATATCTTGGTCCATAGCAACTAAAAAGTACGTTCTAGGTAAATCAATAAAAAGTTTTATTGCTTCGAAAATTTCAAGAGCTTGTTCTGGTAGACATCTATCAAGGTCATCAATGGCAACTAATAGCTGAAAAGGCTGTGGATTAGCTTTTATTTTTTTCTTTGTGCCTGGTTCTTCATAAATCCCGCACAGAACAGCATTCAATAGTTGTTCCATTGAAAAGCGGAACTGCTCCATTGAGGAAAGTTTTTCAATTTGACGTTTTACCACAGACCGTTTAAATACCCCCCAAATTTGATCGATATCTTTTTCATTAACTGTGTCAACTGATGGCTTCCCATCTTTGTCTTTCTTTTGAAAAATCCTTTCAACCCAATCTGTTCCGAACTCGCCCCATGGAATAAACTTTAAGGCAAGTTTCAAACCAGATTTGGTAAGATTACCGGCATCAATACTAACCTCACCTGGACTTTCTCTGGTAAAAGCGGTGTAGAGAGACTTTTCAGTTTCATCTAAAAGTTTTTCGCATATTTCCAAATCTTGCTTTTCCCATCCAATATTATTTATCACTTCATCATTTGAAATATGATCACGCAATGCGGAAATTATACTTATAAAAAATCCCCTCCAAACTGCGTCCTCTTTAGTATAACGCCATGCATTGAAGACAACTTTGATAAATGTATTATTAAGCTTATCTGATGTTAAATTCATTAAAGTTGTTTTGCCACAACCCCATGTCCCGGTGATAGCAATTACAAATGAATTCTCTCGATCCTGTTCTCTAATAAGTTCCGAAAGTGAATTGGCATATTCATCAAATGAAAAATATAACGATTTGTCACTCATTAGAACATTTCCTTTTTATATCTATAATTAATTTTATCTAATGCCTCATAAGTATTTCTACCTAAACGCTCAAGTTGCATTTCAAAATCTTGAGTAAACATCATCATCTCATTAGGGTCGAATTCAAACAATCGTTCATTTTTTATATCCAAAAAAATATCAAATATGCGATGAATTCTTAGCCCTCTTTTCATCCCCATTCTTAAAATTTCATGGTCAAATTCTTCACAGAAACGCATTAACTCTTTGCCAGCTCTTCTTGATAAGAAAAACCATGAATTGACATTCCTGTTTATTACATCCATGAATATAAATACCATTTTCTTTACAAAATAGAATTCAGATAGCTGTCGCGTTTTATTAATGTTTGAATTTGACTCAAAAAGATCACGAATATTGCTTTTAGGAGCAAAAATTGTGCAAGCAATTAATTCTTTGATTTTATTGTCAATTGAGCTTAATACTGTCCATGTTTTAACGAAAATTTCATTAAGCTCGGAAAATTGACTCATTGCGATTTGATCATTTTCTCTAACAGTGCTTTCAAAATCTGGAAAAGCGGTATCTTTTATTTCATTTGCGTGAATCCTATTTTCGTATTTCCATAAAACATCATGAGGTAAGCTTCTAATTTTATTTTCTAATCCATTAATCTTAAATTCTATCTCCTCAATGTTAGAACTAATATCGTTATCATTGAATTCTCGAAAATTACAAAAGATTTTCTGAAATCCCAATTCTTTAAATGGTGTTGAGTTCATCAACGGAGATATAATTTTTCTGTCAAATGCTTGGCAAATCTTCTCAATATTGTATTTTTTTAGTTCGTAATTTATTATACGAAACTTCTCTGGGAAAGCTATCAAGTCATAAAACAGCTGTATCATTTCTAAAAGTAAATAAAACTGCCCAAACAGCGCAGGCCCTGCCTTCGTGCCATATAACATTTCAAAAATCGGTTCTTTCCTACGTCGTAAAGAATAAATTTTATAAAAAGGATTTGTTATTATGCTGTCAAGTTCCTCAAATAAGGTAAAAACCGGGTAAAAAGTCGAGACTTTTTCCCGAGATACTGATGAATAACGATTCCTTTGAAGATAACCAGAACTAGCTGTTAAACCAAATTGTATTGATGTAAGCAGGTCTCGTTTTGTCGGTAATTCATCTCTGATTATGTCTCTGAGGGATCTATATTGACGGTCAAGTTGTTCAAGCTTTTCTTTGATAACTGCAATATCACTCTCCTTTGACCGTTCTTCAATTTTAATTCGGTGCCCAGTTAATGCTGAGTCCAGCTCATTTCTGAAATGTCTTAATCTATAAACAACAACACGGTTAAAAGATTCATCAAGTTCATCCAATAAATTATCTGCAAGATACCCTCCGACCACTAAAACAGACGCAACTCTGATTCCTTCTTCTGATTCCTTCTTTAACAATGTTGTATTTTGTATTATCTGAGCGCAGTCTTCTTTTGAAAAGACATCTTGAACTATAGTTATGGTAATACCATCACCATCCTCGCCAATTGGAAGGAATAGATTTGCTTTCTGTTGTTCCTTGCCATCTTCAAAAACCTTCTCATTTTCAAAAAGCCATCCGCGTCTTTCAATAACTTGCAATATTTCAGAATATACATCTTCTTTTGATTGTCCACCAAATTGCTCTTGCGCTACCTCTTCTACAATTTGGCGCGTAACCTGCTTGTTTTCTATTAGCGCATTTTGAAAAGCATGGTAACAGATCCGAACAACTTTTCTTGCGTTGCCACCAGTAATCGTAGAAATATATTTTGCTATATCTGTAGAAAATGGCTTTAATAAGTCTTTATTAATAACTTTTTTGTTTGCTCTCCTTATGTATGCAACTACATTTTCAGCAGTTAGGCTTGAAGGCTGAATAAGAGCGGATATTCGCTGTTGAGCATCCAGCGGTAAAGCTTCATAAAAATCAGGCAAGCCGCTGAGAACGAGCAGAGCCTTTGTTTTCCCTATAGCCTCAAATAATTTTTTAAATGCAAGCATAGTTGCCTTGCTTGGGAAATGCTTGCCTGTACTTGAAAACACTTTTTCTAATTCATCTATCATCAAAATAAACCGATGACCTTGTTGCCCAAATAGAAACGCCAAAACGCCTATCGTTTCTAAAGCTAATGCGTCTGTATCAATTGTTTTTGTTATCCCTCTTTCTTTCAGAACTTTGTCAGGTGGTTTTCCATTAAACCAATCCCAAATAAATGGCTCAAATTCTGATTCATGAAAAAGAGTAAAGGCCATTGAAAAGCAGGGATCCTCAGTAATGTGTTTAAGACGCTCTTCAAATTGACGTTGTATTTTTGATTCCATAAGCCCTAATTTACGAACAACATCAAATGCACTAATTTCTCTACGCTTTAATTTGGAAGATATTTCAAAATATATCTCATCATTTTCCAATTCCGCTGCAACAACATCAGCATAACATTCGTCCAATCGGGTCATTACCTCCGTACGGTTTAACTTGGGCAAGAAACGCTTTCGATAAAGTTCAAGAAAGTTGTCGGAAGGAGCATCAAGATAAAATGGATGTAATGTTTTATCTCCTGATTCTTCAATGATACTTAGTACTTCAAGGGCTAAATGAGTTTTGCCGGTACCGTATTCTCCAACAATACATATGGTTTTCCCATAATCGTCTTTTCGGATGAGGTAATCATTTATTTGAGTTTTAAGCTGTATAAATGCTTCTGTCTCTATCGTTAATAGCTCTTTTGCACCCTTAGCAAGTCTAGCAACAGCGGTAGCCGGAAAAGGATTTAAAATGCCTTCACTATTTTCTTGGGGTGTGTTTTTAATATTCATTTTGAATCTCCTATTTATATCTGTAAGATGGAGATAGCCACCTGAGCAATATCTTCAAATTGAATAATATCTTTATTACAACATAAAGCATTGTTGTAGGCTTTTTCGCATATAACCTCAATTTCCCGAACTGATGCCCCGCCTCGATTTAATGCAGAAACAAGGTACTTCGTGACAGCTTCTGCATGAAAATCAACTTTCTTGCTTTCCACAGGTAGCATTGAAAGCCGTTTCTGTATAAATATATCACCATCTTCTTTATTTAATGGACAGACTTCCAAGCATTTCACAGGCGATATACTTGTACTTCTAAAATGTCTTTTGCAATATTGAGATATGCCTAAATTTTCAGTCTCAAAATATAAGACCCAATTAAGGCGATAAAAATCATTCATATACGCTTTAACGTCTTCTTCGGTGGAAAGTTCTGGAAATAAAATAATCAATAACCTTTTATATCTCTTTAATTGATTTTCTAAGAATTTGAGTGACACACTTGTTTTTTTCCCGAGCTGATTTCCAAATTCATCTTGAAGATTTGGTGCTATAGTTTCCTCACCTAAAGTAACATATATATAATCTAAGATTGATGTAACTTTATCTTCTGCTGATTTTGCGACCAAGTTTTCAGAGCGTACATCAATAATATAAGGAGCCAACGTATCACCATTAAGCTTCCAAATAGTGTCATGATATAACTTTAGACATCTGTTCATTAGAGAAGTTTTCCCACAACCTGTCTCTCCATGAAAAAGAACAGCGTGACGTTGTGGAACATTTGAAAAACCCTTCAAATAATCTTTGTAATCATCAAAGGCTAATTGTGTATTATCAATAGGAGCATAGTATTTTTCATGGTCCTCGCATACACAAGGATTTAGAGGAGATAAATTAAAGGTATGGTCAACATTTGGAGCTTTAAATGGATTCATTTATATTTCTCCGCTTTTCTAAGATTATTTCGTATGAATCTATGAACAACGCTTTTGATTGTCAAAACATAACCAGTTATTCTATAGTTTTCTGCATAATATTTGAAAAAAATATCAGTTGATAAGAAAAAACCGGCATTGTATGTACTTTCTAACTACATAACTCCACAAGAAAGATGCTATATGGAAAGCTGTTATATTACCCAAAGTGATCGTAAATAAAATGGTAAAACATTATATCTGATTAATTTATCAACTATTTTGTAAATCCAGCGATATCTTTATAACTCTTCTATAGATAAGATATATAATTTTCAAAAAAATTACCATTTTATTTACCTTTCAGGAAAGCCGATGACACCCCATCTCCTGCGTTATCAAGTCCTTGCGGTAGATGACTACAGCTGCGGCCCCGATGCTTTGGACCTGGGATATCCTCTACTTTCGTTCATTTAGGTATTACAATGATACCCATTCCCCAAAATATGAAGCTCCCCGCAGCAAGCTGCGGGGTGATCAAAGCGGAATTGCGCCGTAGCCATTCCAACGTAAAATGATATAGCGAAATTAACCCGCCTTCGCTCTGATGAGCTTCGGCGCGGTTCACCTTGCCGTTCATCCCTGCAGCAAGCTGCAGGGTATTCCGGCGAAGGCGAATAAATACCCTCTATAGCGCTCTGCTGATTCAAAAAGCGGTTCCGGCCAAATACCATCCTTATTATCGAAAGTGGCTGCGGTATTACCTGGATTTCTGCCAAAAATACGGTTTTATACCATCAGACACAAAAAGCCTGCCGCATTTTATTTGGATCTGCCTTGAAGACGGGGTGCCTTCGAATTTTGCTTAATTGAGTTAAGTTTCTGAAATATTTTTCTTGAATTTTATTAACAAGCCTATACATTCTTTGCATAGTCCCGTCAATACGCCAAAGGTATGATTTTTTATTGGAATTTTCTAATACTTTAGTACTAGATTTTCTGTCTTGGGGTACTAGATTTTCTAATACCCTGGCATTAGATTTTGATAGAATGAAGCTATCCTCAGCCCCGGTGGGCGGGATCTCCGCGCGGATAGGACCCCGTTTGGCCGGATTTCCGTTTTACTCCAACAAGCTGCAAGGTATTCAGGCGAAGGCGAATAAAGAAAACTTGATTTATACCGCAACAGGCATGCCAGAATACAATAAGAATATTCTTAAATTAACCATTTCGAAAATTTTGAACGCTCAGCTTAGGTGATATTAAATGTATTTCAATTTTTCAGTATGTTGGAATGCACATTTTTTTGTGCAGTATGCACAATTTTCTGTGCACATAATAGAAAACTAATTTCCCAATTTCAAAAGGGAAATAAGGGCGAGTTTAAAGTTGTGTAACATAACATAATGAATAGCAGATACCGATAGTACTTTCAAAAGGGCGTTTAGCTCCAAATAGGCTAAAATAGAGGAGGGGTTGAAAAATTTTTTTCATCGCGAGTTTAGTCAATTATCATTCGTTATTGGATTGCATAAATAATAAAAATCCTGGTCCATCCATGATCCCGCATTTCGGGGACGGACCAGGATTTCAATTTTTCAATTTAGAGCTAATTTTTTTCTTCACCTGATTTACCATGGGCACCGGTAACAAAGAGCAAGCGGTTCCCGGACGTCCGTATTTAGCGGCTTTCCGAATCGCTTTTCATCCTCGTTGCCTGCTTTTGGGCCAGGGTCGGAGTAGATTTAGAATTAGGCCATCTCGGCCAATTTAAAATATTCTTCAATAGGCAACACCCGAAAGGCTTCATATTTTACATTACCTTCTTGAAGCGTGTGCACCATGGATTTGACACGTGCATCGTGATCCGGAAATTCACTGATGAT
>Ga0272444_10005073_pt1 | contig 11442 bp, 9 predicted proteins | sample SSMForm13_FD_201033 | JGI IMG/M metagenome (GOLD analysis project Ga0272444, IMG submission 201033) | Marine sediment archaeal communities from Little Sippewissett salt marsh, Falmouth, MA, United States - SSM-Form-13 | ecosystem: Environmental > Aquatic > Marine > Wetlands > Sediment ... | reverse complement strand
TAATTTCGAATTTTCTGTAATTCATCATCATTGCGCACGATGCGCTCCCAGTAGTTACGTTGCCATAGTTTTCCCGGAAATGGTGGCCAGCCTTTTTTTTAACACCACGGATATATGCATTGGTGGGCATTGTTTTAAACCACTGCACATCATCCCCGACCGTCGCCGTGCCGTAAGCGATTTGCACGATGAAATGAATGTGGTTAGGCATGCAGACGAACGCATCACACCGAATATCCGGGAATTTGGATTCCAATTCAGAATACCAATGTAAAATCATTCGGCCCGCATCATTGAACTGGATTTCATCGTTTTCCACCTGACCGAATAGACAGATTTTGTTTTGGGTACAGATGGTGTCGAAATAATACCCCTTTTGGGAATAATCATATCCTTTCAACCGGATGGACCGGCGGTGAGGGATGTCCGTTTTATTTTTAATCATCTGATTTCATCCATTTACCCGCTGGCGGATAACATCGGGCGGACACACAGGTCCGCCCCTACGCGTCGCGCGGTCAACGACCAATAAACCGGTAATAGGGCACGCGTATTCCCGGCAAATAGGGGATTTTGGCCGTGGATTCGACGATTGATTGGGGATTGAACGTATCGCTGAGAAATGGCAGGTGATCAGGGGAGGGATGAACATTGTCGGTTTCGAACCAGATGGGCCAGAAATGGCGCATCCACCAGCTATGCCGCACCCGCCCAGGCGCCGGGTGCTTTGGCGATACATAAAAATCCACCACCCCGATCCGGCCCCCGGGTTTTAAAAGGGCACGAGCATTGATCAGGGCCTGGATCCAGTTGGGGATCATGGTCAGCGAGTAGGAAAAGGTAATCACATCGGCTTGACAAGGTGGCTTGAACGTGGTTGCGTCGGCCTGGATGGTTTCCACATTGGACCAGTGGTGGGTGGCAATGCGCTTTTTTGCGATTGCTAACAAGGAAGGGCACAGGTCCACCAGATAGACCTGCCCAAGATCCGGCACGCGGTGTGACGCAAAATCCAGGTTTGCGCCGGTGCCGGCTCCCATGTCCAACCAGATCCCCCCACGAGAAAAATTCAGTTCGTCGATCAATTCCCTACGCCCTCGGAGCAGGCGCCGGCGGAAGTCATCATAGCCTTGGGCCTGGGCCCCATAGAATGATTCCAGCCGCTGGGCGTGGGTCGTGCCCCGGATGGGCGCCAGTACCATGCGGTAAAGGGTATGGAGGTCTTGAAGAACTGTCATGTCAATCCCAATGTTGCATAAAAAAGATTTAGAAAAATCGCCAATTGATACGGCCATTGGGCTTGGTTCTAACTTCGCCCGCTTAACCTCTCGTTTCCACGCAGAGCGTGGAAACGAGAGGTTAAGACGCGCTAGGTTGCCTTGAGGTCAGCGATATAAAAACTGCCATAGGTATGGACCCGGTCGCGTCTATACAACTCGGCGGCCAGCTCCCTGCGATAACTGAGCAAATTCCCAATCCACCAGCGGCTGCCCTTTAAACGAACCTCCACGGGATCCACATAGTCAATGTTGATTCCTCCGCTGCGCCAGATAATCCGCGAATCGGGGGTGGCGTGATCCACAATGGCCTGCCACTCTTCCTGTAAAAGATGATGGCCGAACGTACTCAACCAATCCATGTGGTCCAGCAGGACAAAGCGGGAAATGGGTTCCGGGTTCCGGTTGAGAAATTCGGTCACGCTGCAGGTATGGGTGGAGATACGATCCACCAGACCGGATTTGAGACGAGCGAAATTTTCGGGCATCAGGTATTCCGGGCAGCATTCGCGTGTATAGCGCCCCGTCAGATAGACCCGCCAGAAGTAGTTGTCCGCCAACGGCAAATAGCCGAAAACCGCGTCCAGGCACCCCTTGATGAAAACCGAAATGCTGTGATAGTGACGCTTGATCTGATCGATTTGGGGCTGGGGCACGCCAAGCAGATACATGGTGCCGTTTTGACCGGCAAGCCAGGCCACCCAGCGCTTCCAGAAGGTCTGGTGAACCTCATCAAAGTAGAGATCCTGCTGGCTGGAGAGGGTGCTCGATGCCAGCAAGGCATCGATACGGCTGCGTAATTGAACCACATGGTTGATATAAAGGTTGACCAGATGAGCACAAAAACCAGCCGTTCCCATGAAATAGAAGGACTTGCGTATCCCCTGCCCGTTGAAATAATCCAGGTGACGATCCCAATAGGCGCGTGCCTTGAGGGGCAGGGAATCACGCAGCCGCCGATGGTAAAGCGCGTGGCATTCAGGGTGATGCCCTTTTCCAAAAAATTGAAAAAAATCGTCAAATTTCAGCGCCCGGATGCCGGCCAGTTTCAGTTCCAGAAGAGCATTCTGGCGCGGATTGACGTCCACCGCATGGATATGGGCGGGACCGGTCAGGGCATAGTCCAGTGCATTGCATCCTGCAGAGGTAATCATCAGCAGGCGGTCTTTGGGAGTAAGCTGCAACGCCTGCCGGTCCAGACGGGGATCTTCCCAGCAGGAGTTGTAGATCAGATTATTGACATGAACGCTATTGAATATTTTTCGATTGAATGCGCGAAACAGAGGCATGGGGCGGTATCCTTATCGTTGGCAATATTCAGGTCTTAAATTCTCAAACAAACCATTTGCATGTTAGACCTTTGTTTGCCCAATGTTAGGAATTGGTGTTGAAGTCCGCCTTGATCCGTATTCGCCCGATGATTTGAAAACCCTAGTTTTGATATTTCAACGCCCTGATTAGACACCCTTCCGCAACGGCGGTCAGCGGGTTGCCTGCATGCCTGATTTCCGATACTTCAAAAGGAAACTCATATTGTTCAATCACTTGCTTTACCATCTCAACAAAACCGTCAACCAGTGATGTGCCGCCGGATATGATCACCGGCAGAGATTCAGGCAGTTCGATGGCCGTGTCCTCAAGCGAACGAACGATGGATTTAATGGTGTAGTTGATCAGATCGTGATAATAATACACCAATGCTTCTTTGATTTTACGATCCTTCTTTTTACCGGATCGATGATTGTTTAAGCTAAAACTATTCTCTTTTAACAGGGTCACCCGGTTTGAAATAGACCCCGTGGAATTGGCCGTATTTAAATCGATCCAGTCTCCCCCCCTGGCGATTGAAAAAACCGTTGTTGGAATCGCTTTATACACCAAAGCCACATTGGTCATGCCGGCACCAAAAGAAATACCGATGCCGCTGAAATTGGATGCCTCACATTCTGTGTAAACAATGGCGGTGGCCTCATTAATCGCTTCCGCTTTAAAGCCAAGTTCATTGATGATCCGGCCGAAAACGTTTTGGTGATAGATGACATTCATTTCATTGTCGATTGGATCCGCCGGGATCGAATAACAACATCTTCCGCCGTTTGATGTGCCAATCAATTCCTTAACCATCACGGCAAGAATATCCACCGAATCTATTTCTTTGGTCGATATCATGCCGTTGCTCATCGGCCGGCTTGCCTCTTTGCCTAAGATGTTCGCAAAGTTGTAAGCATCCTCAGCAATGAAAAACATGGCGTCATCGATTACCGTATGAGAGATTCCTGAAAGATCCATAATCTCAGCAGCGTCTTTATCAACCTCAAGAAAGATGTTTCTTAATCTTTTGATATCGACAGCCTCGTCATTATTTAATTTAGCTGAAACAAGGTTCATTGTTCCCACATCAAGCCCACAGAAATTACTCATGTTTCAGTTCTCCTTATCGAAATTGTTTAACTGTTTTGCAAGTTTCGATAGATCTTTGACGATCGTCGTTTTTTTCTCATTTAAAACATTGATTTTTGTTTCCGGTATTTCAATACTGGGGATAAATACATGTTGCTGATCTTCAATTTCATTGGCTATTTTCTTGGTTTTTGCGGGTGATATTGCAATGCTGTTTTTTACCAATGCACTTTCAATTCTCTCCAGGGTTTTCAGTATTTCTTGAAAAAGCTCAACCTGTTTGATTTCAGCATGGGCTCTGATACATTTCAGGCAAAATTTTTTTCCCGATATCGCATTTTGGGTACAACCTGGCGTTTCACATTTTTTAATTCCAAACGCAGAATATCTCCACATCATCGCATTCACGTCATCTAATAATTCTGCAAGAATATCCATATTTTGTCTCCCCTTTGTATGATGGCTATGCCTTTTGGTGTACCCAATCAGCCGTATGAAATCTATTTTGGATCTTCCCTGTAGATTTACGAGATTGTTCCGTTCAGGTTCCATCTCGTTTGATGTGATCCGCTTAAGATTCCGTATTATCTAAAATAAAATGGTGCGGTGCGATATTCATCGTTGAGATTGCCGTACGCTATATTACGGTAGCCAATGGTTTTGTCAACAGGCAAAATGATGCAACGCAAAAAGTGTCTTGACCGTTCCCTAAAAAGCCCAACTTGGCGTCATTCCGGCGTAGGCCGGAACCCTGTGTGTTCAATCTGTTCTGGATACCGGATCAAGTCCGGCATGACGGACCGATGCAAGTCCGCTTGAATGAGCTGAAAACATATTGACATGCCATGTGAATCCATCTATATGTTCAAATAACACACATTATGTTCGTAATATGAACATTGCCTGATCGGATAATACACCGCCGAGTGAACTGTTGTTTGTCCACAAAACTGATCAAAGGGAACTTCACATGGAAAAATCGAAACAGGAACTGCTGGCAGAGAGAAAAAAACGAATCGCGGATGTGATTGCCTTGAAGGTCCCGGATCGAGTGCCCATCTGGTTTCAGGATGCGGGGTTTTTTCCGGCCAAATACGCAGGCATCACCAGTCGGGATGCCATGTATGACGGCGACAAGCTTTTTTCGGCTTACAAAAAAACCTTCCTTGATTTTAAACCGGACTTTTTCTTCAACCCGGGCCATGCCATTCATACGCCGGGCGACGCCCTCGAGACATTGGACTGCAAGCAGGTGGTGCTGCCGGGGCAGAAAAACCTGCCGGTCACTCAATCCTTTCAGTTCGTGGAAGGCGAGTATCTGAAGGGCGATGAGTACGATATGTTCCTTGATGATCCCACCTGGTTCACCATCTCGCGCTACCTGCCCAGAGTTCACGGCGCACTGGCGCCGCTGGGCAACCTGCCGCCCATCACAGCCCTGCTGCTGGGTTATTACGGGGTTCCGGTTACCGCCGGTATGGTCAGCGACGAGATCATCACGGCCATGGAAAAATTCTGCCGGGCCGCGCGCAGCGTCCAGGCCCATGCAGGCCGGGCAGCCCAGTTTATTGCCGATATGGAAGAAGAGGGCTTTCCGCTGTCCTGCGGCGCCATCACCCTGGCGCCTTTTGATTTTATCGGCGACACCATGCGCGGTCTGCGGGAAATTCTCATGGACATGTTCCGCCGACCGGACAAACTGCTGGCAGCGGTGGACAAGGTGACTCAGCTCACCATCGATCTGGCCATCGGGCAATGCCAGGCCACCGGCAATCCCGGTGTGTTCATTCCCTTGCACAAAGGCTCCGACGGGTTCCTGTCCGATGAGCAGTTCAAACGCTTTTTTTGGCCCAGCCTGAAAAAACTCCTTCTGGCGCTCATCGACGCCGGTCTGACCCCCTATCCATTTTTCGAAGGCATTCACGACTCGCGGCTCGAGTACTACACTGAACTGCCCAAGGGAAAAGTCGTGGGGCTCTTTGATCGCACCGACTACCGCAAGGCCAAGGAAATTCTCGGGCAGACCATGTGCATGTCCGGATTCATGCCGCTTTCCCTGTTGCAGACCGGAACGGTGGACGATGTCAAGGCCTATGCCAAGGATCTGATCGACGTGGTGGGTAAGGACGGCGGTTTTATCATGGCCCCGCGCGGCATGGTCGATGAAACCAAACCGGAATTGATTAAGGTGTGGTTTGATTTTACCAAGGAGTATGGCAGGTACTGCTGATTTTGTAGATATCGTGGGGCTATTGCGAGAACTAAGATATTCGGTAGTTGTTGATTAGTGTTAAGTGCAAAGTTACAAGTGTTAAGTGAAGGTATGCTGTCGATTTGTATATGAAACAGATGTGATTCGCAGCTTAACACGATGCTTGGCTTGAGCTTTAAAGAGAACTGAATCTATATATACAATAAACGGAGCGACAATGCGGGATTCTCATCAACTCTCTGAGCGCGTTGCACGGGCCAAAATGAAGGGAATGTTCTTTTTGCTCGGTGGGCTATTGAAACTTGTTGCCGGCAAGAACAGGAAAATCCGCAAGCTGATCGGCGAGAAAGATTGCATTGTGCAGATCCGGCTGCGGGACCGATCGTGGGGACAGTGGTTCTCTTTTCAAAAAGGGAAGGTCAAATCCAGATCCGGCTTTCATAAGGCGCCGGACGGCGATTTGGTGTTCGACAATGCCCGGGATGCGGTAAAACTGATGACGCCGTTTCCAGGCCGTGAGACGCGCCTGCACTTCATCCATATGGCGAAGAATTTTCTCACCGAGGCGACCGGCAACGACGAGGCCCTGCTGCATTTTTCCAAAATCACGACCGAGGCCCTGGATTTGCAATACACCCGCATCGGCCGCCTCATGCTTGATGGGTCCACGCGCTATGTGAACAATACCAATGCCGGTCCGGTGTTCGTCTACGTCAAGGACGGCAAGATTCTGCGCATCACCCACATTGAATTTGACGAGACCGATGCCGCGCCCTGGACCATCAAGGCGCGGGGCAAACGCTTCACACCGCCGCGCAAAACAACGCTCACCTCCTACACCTCGGGTATCAAATCCACCATCTACTCCAAGGATCGTCTGCTTTATCCTATGAAACGGGTTGATTTCGACCCCCACGGCGAGCGCAATCCACAAAACCGAGGGATTTCAGGATATGAACGCATTTCCTGGGAGGACGCCGCCACCATCGTGGCCGACGAGATCAAACGGGTCAAGAAAGAACACGGCCCCGGGGCCATCATGAACGGCTCCGGCTCCCACCACACCTGGGGCAACCTGGGATACTGGTTGTCGGCCCGGCGCCGGTTTTTCAACATGATCGGATGTACTTACATCGATCACAACCCGGACAGCTGGGAAGGCTGGTTCTGGGGGGCGTCCCATCACTGGGGCAACTCGATCCGCAACGGTGCGCCGGACACTTATTCCACTGTGGAGGATCTGCTTAAAAATGCCGAGCTGATCGTTTTATGGTCCAGTGACCCGGAAGCCACCTCCGGCGTGTATGGTGCCCAGGAAGGCACTGTCCGGCGCATGTGGGCCAAGGAACTAAACATCCCTTGTGTGCACATCGACCCCTTTTACAATCATACCGCCGCACTCATGGGCGGCAAATGGCTGGCCCCCCGGCCGGCCACGGGCAATGCCCTGGCCCTGGCCATCGCTTACGTGTGGATCACGGAAGATCTTTACGACAAGTGGTTTGTGGAAAACCGCACAACGGGATTTGGCCAGTGGCGCGATTATGTGCTGGGCAAGGATGACGGTGTTCCCAAAACACCGGAATGGCAGGAAGGCGAGTCAGCCATCCCGGCCCGTGACGTCAGGGCTCTGGCCCGCCAGTGGGGCACGCGCCGGACGTATCTGGCCGCCGGCGGTATCCAGGGGTTCGGATCGGCCTGTCGCTGTGCCACCGGCGTGGAATGGGCCCGCAGCATGGTCTACCTCATGGCCATGCAGGGTATCGGCAGGCCCGGCGTCAACATGGGCTGCCTGCAGCAGGGCACCCCGGTGGACACGCGTTTTTTCTTCCCCGGGTATGCCGAGGGCGGATTGTCCGGCGATTTGGCCGGCACCGGCCTGATGATCAACATGTATCAGCGCATGCCCCAGCTGATGACGGTCAACACGGTCAAGCAGAGCGTGCCGCGCTTGCAGATTCCCCAGGCCATTTTGGACGGTAAAACCACCGGTTATCCCACGGACGCTTCCACCATAAGGGGCCAGTTTTTTCCCATCCACTATCCATCGCCGGGGCACTCAAAAGTCAAGCTGTACTGGAAATACGGGGGCAGCCATTTCGGCACCATGTGCCAGACCAACCGCTATGCCGACATGTACCGCAGCGAGGAACTGGAGATGGTGGTCAACCAGTCCATTTGGATGGAGGGCGAGGCCCGGTTCGCCGATATCCTGCTGCCGGCCTGCACTAATTTTGAGCGCTGGGACATCGGCGAGACCGCCAACAGCGGCGGTTACATCCAGCACAGCTACACCCAGTGGAACCACCGGGTGCTCACCCTCCAGCACAAGTGCATCGAGCCCTTGGGTGAATCCAAGTCCGATTACGCGATTTTCGCCATGATCGCCGCCAAGCTGGGGCTGGGCAGCTATTTTACGGAAAACTGCACCGAACTGGACTGGTGCAAGCGGCTTTTCGACGCCACTGACCTGCCCCAGGTGACTACCTGGCGCGAATTTCTCAAAAAGGGCTATTACGTGGTGCCCAACCCCGATGAAAACCGGCGTGATCCAGTGTCGTGGAACTGGTACTACGAGGGCCGGGCCAAGGATGTCCCGGAAATCAGCCCCCTGCCGGCCGACTACACCGATACCTTTCGCCATGGCCTTGGGACCCAGAGCGGCAAACTGGAGTTTGTTTCATCCAGCCTTTCCGCCTATGACCCGGATGATCCCGAGCGGCCGGTCATGTCCAAATATATCCCGGCCTGGGAGGGGCACCACTGCGATCTTTACAAAAAGTACCCCCTGTTTCTGATTACGCCCCACAGCCGTTACAGTTTTCATACCATGCAGGACGGCAAAGACGGCTGGCTCAACGATATCGAAGATCACCGGGTGCGAGTGGATGGCTGGTACTACTGGATTGTGCGCCTGAATCCCATGGATGCCAAGGCGCGCGGCATTTCCCATGGTGATCTGGTGGAGGCGTTTAATGACCGCGGTTCGGTGATTCTTTATGCTTACCTCACCGAGCGTATTCCGGCCGGCACGGTGCATTCCTATGAGTCGTCGGCGGTGTATGCGCCCATCGGCGAGCCGGGCAAATCGCCCGATCGGGGCGGGTGCGTGAACATCCTGACGCCGAGCCGGCCGATGATCAAAAAATCGCATTCGACCGCCAGCAATTCCTGTCTGATCGACGTCCGCAAGTGGGAGGGGGCCTGATGGAAACTGCAGCAAAAAAATGGAACCTGATCGTGGATGTGGCCCGTTGCGAGAACTGCAACAACTGCTACATGACCATTCTTGACGAATATGTGGGCAATACCTTTGCGGGCTACAGCGGACCCTGTCCGCACCATGGCCATCACTGGATTCAGCTCCATACGCGCGAGCGCGGCAGCGGCTCGTTGGTGGATGTGGCCTACCTGTTTACCACCTGCAACCAGTGCGACAACCCGCCGTGCATGCGGGCCGCCAGAAACGGGGCGGTGAGCAAACGCGTGGACGGGATTGTCATCATCGATCCGGTCAAGGCCAAGGGGCAGCGGCAATTGGTGGATGCCTGCCCCTACGGGCACATCTGGTGGAACGAAGAAGAAAATCTCCCCCAGAAGTGGTGCTGGGACGCCCACCTGCTCGATGCGGGCTGGAAGGAGCCCCGGCCGGTATCGGTCTGTGCCACGGGAAGCCTCATGGCAGTGAAGATCAGCGATCATCAGATGGCGGATCTGGCCAAAAGGCATGACCTTGCCGTGCTGCATCCTGAGTTTGGCACCCAGCCAAGGGTGTGGTACAAGAATCTTTACCGCTATTTTGGTGAGCATATTGCCGGTAGTGTCGCCAGGATGAAGAACGGCATCGAGGATGTGGTCACCGACGCCGAGGTGACGCTTTTGAAAGATGACAGGCCGCTGGCCCGCTGTAAAACCGATTTTTTCGGTGACTTCAAGTTTGATGCCCTCGAATCCGACACCGGTGAATACACGATTCGCATCCAGGCCGATGGGGATACACAGGTAATTGGTTTCCGTCTGTCCGAGAGTGTCAACTTGGGAGTGATTCGGTTTTCCGACGCATGAGAAATTTTTAGACCAACATGGGAAATGAAAAAAGCAATGCCATCGAGAAGGCCCTGCAGATTTTAAACTGTTTTACCGGTGAGAACCGGGCGTTGAGCGTGCAGGAGATCAGCACCATTGTCGGCATCAACCGGACGACGGTCCACCGCATCGTGCAATCGCTGGTATCAGAACGATTTCTCCAGCGGGACAAGGATGCGCATAAAGTCTCGCTGGGCAGCGCCGTGCTCGAACTGGGCAACGCATTGACCCATTCGCTGCGGTCCCGATCGATTGTTGAAACGGCGATGCCGCACATGGAAGCCCTGCGTCAAAAAACCGGATATGCCGTCACCCTCGAATTGCTGACGGGCAACCAGAGCGTTTTACTCTGCGTGCTCAATGGGGATCGTGTATGGCGATTCGCCGGTACCGTCGGCGATATCATGCCCTGGCATGCTGCCGCCGGCGCCAAAGCGACCCTGGCATTTCTGCCGGAGGAGGAACTCGCACCGCTACTGGGTCAGGAAATGTTCGCTTACACGCCGGATACCATCACGGATGCCTCCACCTATCTGAAGGAATTGAAAAAGGTTCGTCAATCAGGTTACGCGACGGATATCGGCGAAACACTGCCCGGCATCAATGCTGTGGCCGCACCGTTTTTTAACTACCATGGCAAGCCCGCCGGGGCGGTGATTACCCTTGATGTGGGACTGGATGTGACCAGCGATGATGCCCCGGCCGTGCGGTTGATAAAAGAAACGGCCGCGCTGATTTCCAGGGAAAACTTTTCCCCAAAAGGTGTGGTTCCGGATAACCGGGATGAAGAAAAAGAAAAGGGCACCGTAAAAGGTGCCCATGGATAAGCGAAGGTTTAGTGCCCCTATTCATAAATACGGTACGCCACCGTATTTACGAACACGATCACCAAGGTGTTTTGTTTTCGTTCGACTTGTGCAGCGTATTCCCCTTGTCCGTATGGGGATGGCAGATGCTCTTATTTTCTTGATATTTGTTTTGGTTGGTAGTGGGCATCAACGATAAACGCCCGCCTTGATGACATAAAATCCAGATGCGACAAAATAGTCCGTATCGGGTATGCGGCAAACAAAGGTATGTTTCGGTTTAACAGCATCCATGCCCGGTACTTCGTAAACATATTTGGTCCAGCCTTTTCCTTTTTCTGCCGCTTTGATGAAATCTCTGCGGAAAAGCTTGCCCTCGGCATCCGGCCGGTCAATCAGGTCTTTGACCTGGGTCAGTTGCGGCTTGTGCGGGTGCGCCATCATCATGGCCTTCATATCCATCATGAAAACATAGCTGACCCCGTCGTTCCACACGAATTTGCCGGTTTTGTTTCCAATTTCCTTGATGGTGGCATCCTTGCCCCATTTCTGATAATACTGAACGGCTTCCTTGCATTTGGTAACGCAATCGTCGCGTGTGCCAGCCTGCGCGGAAAACGCAAAAAAGATAAACATCAACGTGGTCAATACCCATATGGTC
>Ga0272444_10005071_pt1 | contig 11446 bp, 12 predicted proteins | sample SSMForm13_FD_201033 | JGI IMG/M metagenome (GOLD analysis project Ga0272444, IMG submission 201033) | Marine sediment archaeal communities from Little Sippewissett salt marsh, Falmouth, MA, United States - SSM-Form-13 | ecosystem: Environmental > Aquatic > Marine > Wetlands > Sediment ... | reverse complement strand
ATACGATAGCGGCCGCCAGGCATACGGCGCCGAACCGTAGCACGTTCGTTCTCATGCCACCTCTCAGGCTTGTGTTCAGTCTGCCCAGGGCAATGGTAGGCGGGCCGCGGCGGGGTTCCTCGCCTTCAGGGAATTCGACACGGCCACGGGCGCTCTGGTTGAGCGCCCGTCAGGGATGACTGGTGCCATGCAGGTTCACTACGTACGCTGCGCCCGCCGGCGACGGCGCGGGCCACGCTCGTGGCAGGTGCTTGAGGACGAGGAGCACAGGCGACGGCAGTTGGCGCCAGCCAGGCTCGTGGCAGGTGCTTCGTGACGAGGAGTGTGTGACTCCCGTGGACGCTACTTCAGCAACACGAGTTTGCGCATGTCGCTGAACGAGCCGGCCTCCATGCGGCAGAAGTACACGCCGCTCGGAAGCGTCGCGCCGCTGAGAGTCAACTCGTGGTATCCGGGCTCCTTGTTCTCATCGACAAGTGTCCGCACCAAGCGGCCGTCGACGCTGTAGAGCGTGACGACTACGCGAGACTCCTTGGGCACGGCGAAGCGAAGTGTCGTAACCGGGTTGAAGGGATTGGGGTAGTTCTGGTCGAGATGGAACCGGGCCGGGAAGATACCCTCCTCGACGTCGGTGAGTATCCAGCCGGGCTGGTACCAGAAGCCGATCTGCGCAAGGCTGGATCCGCTGGAAGTGACGCCAATCGCAGGCTGGCCGATCGTCCCCGAGACTGAGTAGCTCCCGCCCGCGGCTGAGCCACCTCCGGCCGCCAAGACAGACGGCGCAATATCATAATCGGCCCCGGCCACTGCCACCAGTGAGAACACGACGGCAAGGCAGAGTGATCCCCGCAACACGTGCATGTTTCCTCCTCGCACTGACACGCACATACCCCTATTCTCAAGCAACTATATCACAACTTCGCCCTTATTGTCAATACTGAGCAACGTCCGCGTTCACCCAGACCCTCAACACCCCATTCTCCACTCACTGTCATGTTACACCGTCGGAGGCGACAGCTGGCAGCCATTTGACAGATACCCCATCGGGGTATATTTTGAGGGATGGAGACAGCCTGCCAGCAACCCAGGAGCTTCCGATGGCCAGACACAAGACGACACATGAGGAGAACCTCGACCGCCTGGCGAGAGCTGAGGGCCAGGTGCGCGGGGTCCGCAAGATGGTGGAGGATGGCGCCTACTGCATCGACATCATCAACCAGATCCAGGCGACTCAATCGGCGCTGGGCGCCATAGCAAGACGCATACTGCGCAAGCACATCGAGCACTGCGTGGCCGACGCCATGATGAGCGGGTCGGAGGAGGAGGCCGGGGAGAAGTGCGAGGAGCTGATGAGCGTGCTCACGCGGTACATGCGCTAGGCGCCTGCCGCCTTGACCCCAACGACATTCGACTGCCGCGCGGCGGCCTGCTGTGCGTGGCGCTGCTCGCGATCCTCCTGTCCCCGTCGACCACGGGCGCGGAGGGCACATCGCTGACGTCGTTCGAGATCAATCTCGTGGCGGCTCACGCCGAGCAGGAGGGCTGGTCCGGTGAGGTTCCCCACTCTCAGCGCAACTCCGTCGGCTTCGAGCACTTCGCGAGGCTCGCGGGACCGCACGGCGATTTCCTCACGCTCAACGTGCAGGCCCGCATCTCCTACGACACGTCCGTCGATGCGGACGATGCTCTCGCGCTCGAGCTGCACAACGCGTTCGGTGAACTCAGGCTCGGCCTCGGGAAGAGGGTGCGAGTGGGACACTTCGCGCCGGAGTTCGGACTGGAACCGTCCCTCGACACTCACGCCACGCTGCTGCAAACGCTGGCGATACGTGACATCGGCTTCAAGAAGGACTGGGGCATCGGTTACAGAGTGGCGCTCGACGCCGTCGATGTGGGGGTCGCGGCGCAGCTTGGCGCCGGAATGGGAATCCAAAGAAGAGACGGGAGCTATCTTGTGAGCGCCCGACTGAGCACTCCGGAGCGCGGCAATCCGGTGCTCGGCCTCTCCGCGCTCCTGGGGGAGGTGCTGACAGGGACGCGACCGAGCCTCTACCCTACCCCCGATTACGGAGGTCACGCCACGAGCAAGAGACGCCTGGGCGCTGATGCCAGCTACGTGTGGAGACGGTTCAGCTTTGCAGCGGAGCTCTCGTCAGGGAAGAACGACGGGGCAGAGATACTCGGGGGCGCGCTGCTCGTCGAATACACCCCAGGGTGGAACGACAGGCTGGCGATCAGAGGGAACCTGTTCGGGTGGATGGGCGATCCCGATGACGGAGACGCGCTGTGGTCCGAAGTCGCGCTTGTGGGCTCCTATAGGGTGACATCCCGATGGACGCTTCGACTATTGGGCGCGAGGGAACTGGCCTCAGGAACGGGATCCGAGCAGACCAGATTAGCGGTTCAGGCGTACTACCTCGGAGGCTGACGTGAGAAGGAGAAGACGTGCGACACCGGGCTGGCGCTGCGTGCTATGGATGCTCGCGGCGTTGCTCGCCCTATCGGCCACCCCTCTGCGCGCCGCCGTGGGCTGCACGCTGAACGATCCGGACAGAGACATCATGAGGATCTTCCCCGAAGCCACGAACTACTCCACCGACTTCATCTCCATCGAGGAGCGTGGCGGCCGGCCGCTATACCTCCGCATCGAGGAGAGGCTCGGAGACGAACTCGATGACGTCTACGAGGCGCCGGACGTCGCTTACGCCTACTACACCGTGCTCGAGGGCGACGAGCTGATCGGCCGAGTTCACGGAGTCAATCAGAAGGGCACGTTCGGGGGGATGCAGTTGATCCTGGCGACCGACCCGGAGGGCGTGATCGTCGATTTCTACTACCAGAGGCTCTCCTCCCCCGAGGCCGTCAGGTTCACCGACGAGACGTTCACCGGGCAGTTCGTCGGCCTGACGCTCCTGGATCTGCGGGGCGGCGAGAGCCCGGACAGAGAGATCGGGCGAGAAGTAGTGGACCCCAGCGTGAAAAGCGCCGGCGACTTCGAGGCCACCGTGAGGGGTGTCCGCAAGAACCTCATATTGCTCGACGAGTTCATGCTCGGGAACAGGTACCTGGAGCGAGCCCGCGCAACAGGTGTGGGCGCCGCCACTGACGAGCCGCCTGCTGAATCCCCACTACGGCCAGCGCCTGGTCGAACCACTACTGAGGAGGGCAGCAATGACTAGTCACTCGTGCAGCACGGCCGTGCGCGCTGCCGTTCTGGGGCTCGCCGCCACCGCCATCCTCGCCGCTCAAGGCTGCGGGTCGGCGGAGAGCTACGGAGAGGCCCTCAGCGACACCAGGGCCACGAACATAGGAGACATCCTCGAGGCTCCCGGCTCATTCGACGGGAAGACGGTGAAGGTCGAGGGAGAAGTCGTGTTGGAGTGCTCGACCGGATGCTGGCTCAACCTCGAGCAGGACGGAGCGACCATTCGCGTAGACCTCAGACCGTCCGGCCTCGCCATCCCCCAGCGCGTCGGCAGCCACGCCGCGGTCGAGGGGCGCGTTCTCATAAGGGACAGACAGCCCCTGATCGTCGGTAAGGGAGTGCAGATACTGTGAACGCCTTTCGAATCGCGCTAAGGACGCTCGGCAGACGTCGCATCAGGACGGCGTTCACCATCGGTGGTGTCGCCGTGGCCGTCGCCGTCCTCATCAGTCTGCTTGCGTTCGACGTTGGCTACCAGAACGCCCTCAGACGGGACATAGACAGGATGGGTTACCAAGTGCTCGTCACCGCCAAGGGCTGCCCGTATGAGGCCGCCACGCTGATGCTCAAGGGCGGCGGCGGACTCCGCTATATGGAGCAGGACGTCTACGACAAGATCATCCAAGACGAGCGCATAGACGAGGTCGCTCCGCAGCTGGTGGCCACCGTCTTTTCCAGGGACGAGGGAACCGGACAGAGCGGCATATCGATGTACATGGGGATCGCGGATTCCCACCTTAGGCTGAAGCCATGGGTGAAATTCAGGTCGGGCGCCTGGTTCTCGAGCGACAGTGCCGACGAGGCCATACTGGGGTACGAGGCAGCGGAGCTCGAGCAGCGTGAGGTGGGCGACCGGATATTCATAAGCGGTGTGAACAAGATCCTGACCGTCGTCGGTGTATTCGAGCGAAGCGGCACACAGGACGACGGGATCATCTTCCTCCCCCTCGCGACAGCACAGGAGACGTTCGAGCTGCCGGGCAAGATCAGCGGCATCGGCATCAGGCTCAAGGACCTGGGCGACCTGCCCGGCTTTGAGGAGGACCTCTACGATGAACCGGGCATCCAGGTCGTGAGCATGGCACAGGTCAAGGGGACGATCCTCAATCTGCTGTCATCGGCAAGGACGCTCGCCAGCTCGATAGCGGCCGTCGCGATCATCGTGGCGGTCATCGGTGTGATGAACACGGTGCTCATGTCGGTCTTCGACAGGACGAAACAGATAGGCGTGATGAAGGCGATGGGGGCCTCCAAGCTCGACGTCTTCCGGATCGTGTGGGTCGAGACGGCCCTCGTGTGTCTCTTCGGCGGCATCGTCGGGGCGGCGCTGGCGATGGTGGGCGGAAGCGTCGCTGAGCGCCTCATAAGGGGAATACTCCCTTACGCGCCCTCCGGCCGCCTCGTGGCCTTCTCGCTTCCGCTCATACTGGCGGCCATCGCCGGCGCCGTGGGGATCGGGCTGGTTGCGGGCGTCTATCCCGCGTCGCGAGCGGCGTCGATGAGACCCGTGCAAGCGATAAGGAGTTCCGATTGAACGACAACGTGATCGTGAGCGCGCATGGCCTCACGAAGGCCTATTCGCTCCCCGCGGAGACGGTAGTGGCGGTAGACAACGTCGATCTTGAAATCAGAGGCGGCGAGTTCGTCTCCCTGATGGGGCCGTCGGGATCGGGCAAGACCACGCTCCTCGACCTCATAGGCTGCCTCGATTCGATAACGGAGGGAAGCCTCCGCGTGTTCGGTCACGAGGTGTCGGGCGCCCGAGAGGACGCGCTCGTCCGACTCAGGCGCGGGCGAATCGGGTTCGTATTCCAGGAGTTCCTGCTCCTTCCCGAGTTGACCGCGATGGAGAACGTGCAGCTTCCGTCGGTCTTCGCACGCCGCCCCATCGAGCGAGAGAGGGCTCTCCAACTGCTTGACAGAGTCGGCCTCGCGGCGAGGGCGAACCACCTTCCGAGCGAGCTGTCGGGCGGAGAGCGCCAGCGAGCAGCCATCGCCAGGGCGCTCGCAACATCGAACAAGCTCCTCCTGGCCGACGAGCCCACCGGCAACCTCGACTCAAGGAACTCCCAGGCCGTCTACGAGACCTTCACGAGGCTCAACGAAGAGGACGGGCTCACGATCGTAGCCGCCACCCACGACGAGAAGCTGGGCTCAACGGCGGGCAGGAGGATCACGCTGCTTGACGGGAGCGTCGTTCCGCACTAGCCGCACGCGCCTGGCGACTCAACGCTCCCCAGGGGAAGAAGTAGGCGGCGAGCACGGGGTAGATCGCGAAGCGTGTGAGCCCCGCAGCATGAAGCCCCGCGAAGATGAAGATCAAGAGGTGCATCCTGACCACGTTCTTGTAGGGCGCGGTCATGCCGTCACTTCCGCTCCTGACACCCCCGGGTCCGCCGACGTCGTCGATCCTCGAAACGAGCGTGAACAGGACGAAGGGCCAGTAGTTGGCCAGCGCCGCGACGCCGAACGCGAGTATGCTGCCTGGCGTCTTGCCGTCCTCCACGAGCGGGAAGAACATGTTCAGGAAGACGCCGTGGACGAAGTGGAACATCCCGAAGTGGAAGGTGAAGAACGTGAGAAGACCGACCCCTCCGAGCACGGCCAGGACCCCGAGACCCTTCTTGTTCTCGCGTACGCCTCTGACGATCGACGTGACGATGGTAGCGTAGCCGACGACCAGGCTCGAGACCCATAGAGCCCATACGATGTCGCGGGCCTGCCAGCCCCCGATGGTCGCCCAGACCACGGTGGCCACGAAGGCGGCCACGTCCACCAGCGCCTGTCGCGTCGTCAGCCTCTGCTCGCTCAGGTTCCACCTCCCGGTTCACGGCCATGGGGCACGATGAGCCCGGCGATAAGACGACTCGCGCCGCACGGGAACTACGCCGCGCGGTGCGGCTCCAGAGCACTTGATAGCAATTCCGGTACCTCAAGGAGTCGTTACACGCGAACGGGGCCGCGACCGGTCTGGTCGCGGCCCCGCCTCGTGTCCGCGCTATCAGCTAACCGCCGGTGAGACCCTGTCTTGCCCCCTACCTCACTTGGAAGAAGGCCTGCTTCTTGGCGCCGCAGATCGGACAGACATCTGGGGGCTCACCGTACACAGTATTGCCGCACACCGCGCAAACGTGGATGTCGCGCGCCGGCAGGTCCTTGCCGGCGCCGACCGCCTCGAGCGCTCTTCCGTAGAGCCCGTGGTGTATCTCCTCGACGGCCAGCGCGTACTGGAAGGTCTGCACGGCAGCGTTGTTCCCCTCGGCCTCGGCTTCCTTCAGGAACGTGGGGTACATCTCATTGAACTCGTGGCCCTCGCCTGCGATGGCGTCCTTGAGGTTCTCCTCCGTGCTCATGACTCCACCCAGAACGCGGAAGTGCGCGTGCGCGTGCACCGTCTCCGCCTCCGCCGCAGCCCGGAAGAGCTTCGCGACCTCAGCGTAACCATCCTGCTCGGCCTTCTTGGCGAACGCCAAATACTTCCTGTTGGCCTGGCTCTCACCGGCAAACGCTTCCTTCAGGTTCTCAGTCGTTGCCATTGCCTCCCCTTTCGTCTCGGAGCGTGACATCTTCAGGTGTCGCAGGTCACCTCTATGCCCTTGTCCCGGAAGAACCGGCCAAGCTCCTGGTCCACCTGCCTGATGTGCTTGAGAAACCAGTTGATGAGCAGCGTGTTTATCGAGTCCGCGAGGTCGGTCGTGGCCCCTTCCTCCTCGAAATCGTCACTCAGCCTCTTGAGCGTGGCCTTGAACTCTTCGTGCGCCTCCTTGTGCCGGGCGTAGTCGGGGTAGTCGTTCTCACTCATGTGCCGCTCTTCCGTGGAGAAGTGGAAGTCCACGTACTCCGACAGGAAGCCCAGGGTGCCGACGATCTGGCCGGAGCCCTGACGCTGAGAGACGGCGTCCGACAGCTCCGCCAGACGGCTGAGTAGCATCTTGTGCTGCTCGTCGACCAGGTCCACTCCTACCGAAAGGCTGTCATCCCACAGATCCCTCGCCATTCGTGCCGTCTCCTTTCGAGCATCCGCCTTGTCCCATCACGTGAGGAGGCCTCAGAAGCCGCCTGCTTCGCTGGTCGAGCACGCCGAGGCTTCGGCGCTTGAGTGCCCAGTGTACTGCAAGAGACAGTCGTCTCCAACGACTCGTGGAGCAGGCTACGCGGGTCCGATAGACGACGAGCCTCACCGGCACATCGTATTGTAGCAGTCAAGAGCCGTTGAGTGTGCTAACATGGAGTTAGAGGCGATAGGCGGCCGCAGGATTCGCCTGAAGCCTCTGCGAATGTGCTAGTGTGGTGATGCGATCATCGCGGGATTCGTGGCGCCACCATCGGGCGTGCAGGTGAGCTATCGCTAGCGGTCGCAGCGGGACCCGTCGCGCGCCCCTCTCGCAGGACAGGACCTGGAGAGCAAACGTGTCTCGAACAACCCTGAATGGAGCCCCCGTCGCCCTTGTCTTGTGCTCTCTCTCGCTGGGCGCGCTTCTCCTAATGACGTGCGCCGCGGCGGGCTCCGTGCCCACCGAAAGGGCCATCGGCGACACACTCACCGTCATCGCGAGACCTATACTGGCCATTCCTGAAATCACGACCCCCGGAGGGAGTTTCACGATGGAGGCGCGGGCGCCCTCGTCGGCGACGGGTTGGTCCGCGTACATCGACGGCGAGGGCGGGCAGTACTCACTCGCCATAGACGACGCGGTGTACGACGCCGGCCACGAGCGGTGGCTCATCGACGTGAGCGTTCCGTCCGGAGTCCCCGAGGAGATCTACGACCTGAGCGTTCTGGCGACGGGTGGCATCTTCGACACCGAGGCGCACGCCGTGATGGTCAGGCAGTCGATCGACGACGACTTCTGCTTCATACACATCACGGACACGCACCTACCAACTCACAAGTACTACTACGAATCCGGAGCAGACTCGGACACATCGGAGATGTCCGACCTTCACGCGGTCATAGACGATATAAACGTCATCAACCCCGCGTTCGTGCTCCTGACGGGTGACGTCGTCAACGAGGGAGAGCTCGAGGACTTCCTCGACAAGAGGTACTACACGCGCAGCAAGAGGATCCTTGAACGCCTGCGCGTTCCCGTCTACGTGTGCGCCGGCAATCACGACGTCGGAGGCTGGGAGGACTCGCCGCCTCCGGACGGAACCGCTCGCAGGAACTGGTGGAAGTTCTTCGGATGGTCCTACCTGTACGACCCACCCCCGGCGGACAACATCTACACGCAGAACTACTCGTTCGACTACGGCGGGGCCCACTTCGTCTCGCTGGAGGCCTACAACAACTACGACAAATGGCGCCGCAACGTCTACGGCAACGACAGCTTCACAACGAAGCAGCTGGTGTGGCTGAACGGCGACCTGGCGTCCGTGCCTCCGTCGGCGCCTGTCGTGGCCTTCTACCACATCGACTTCCAGGACCAGCTTGACCTCGAGGGCCTCGGCATCGACTGCGCGCTATGGGGACACATCCACCACACATCGGGCTCGATTCACGACTACCCCTACAACCTCGCGACAGAGACCGTCTGCGATGGCGAGCGCGCCATGCGTCTGGTCCGCATCTCGGACGGAGACGTCCATCCCTCCGAGCCGATCGACGCCGGCTCCGCAGGAACGATGCTCAGGCTCGCCTTCGAGTATCCCAACGACGGCACGAGGACGGAGAACGCCGCGTCGATCATCAACTATCAGCAAGAGGACTTCGAGCATGCGCTCATCAAGTTCCGCATGGACGCGGACTCAGCACCCTACGAGGTGGACAGAGGTGAGCTGTTCCAGACGATCGTGGAGGGCGGCACCGCGACCTGCTACGTGCGCCTCCAGGCCCAGGCGTCGATGATCACGCCCGTGACCATCAGTCCGCAGCAGGGCTCCGGCGTCGATATCGTCGACCGCGAGAGCCTGTCGTTGCTGCGCCCCTCCTACCCGAACCCCGCGACCAGGAGCGCGAGCGTGCGTTTCTCGGTGTCGCGCGAAGCACCTGTCAGCGTGGACATATTCGACGTGCTGGGCCGGCATGTCAGGAGCCTGAGCACCGGCACTCGTTCCGCTGGCGAGCACGAGGTCCGCTGGGACCTCCGCGGCGGGGACGGCACGCGGGTCTCATCCGGCGTTTACCTGTGGCTCGTGGCCTCGGAGGAGTCGACCCTCCGCTCGCAGTGCGCCGTACTGCGCTGACCCGGCGACGGCCAAGCGCGCCGAGCGGCGGTGCTCAGGCCCGCGTCACCTTACCCCTTTCCCCCCGACCGCATTCGGTCCTAGAATCGGTGCCTGACGAAGAGCGTGGCGCGCCTGCCGGCATCGGTCCCGGGCTCATCGGGACGATCCGCAGGTGGCGCGGGAGTCTTCGCACATATCCAGGGCCGCTCGACAGGGACTCGGCATGATACGTGAAGCAGCGCTGGAAGACCTGGACTGTTTGGTCGATCTGGAGGGTCAGTCGTTCAGCGGCGATCTTCTCCGCAGAAGGAACTTCCGCCACCTTCTTACCAGGGGGAACGCTCAGACGCTCTTGGCCATCCAGGATGGAGAGGTTGCCGGGTACGCGACGATTCTCTTCAGGCGCCCGTCAACGAAGGCCAGGCTATACTCGATAGCCGTCAGGCCTGCATACCGGGGACGTGGGATCGGGACCCAGCTGGTCCGGGCCGCGGAGAGAGTTGCATCGGAGCGGGGGTGTAGCTCAATGCGGCTGGAGATCCGCTCCGACAACGAGGCGTCCATCTCCCTCTTCGATGGGCTCGGCTATCGCTGCGGCGAATCGACGGCGGGATACTACGAGGACGGCATGTCGGCCGTGCATTTCGAGAGATGTCTGGACCATGTGTGAAGGCGGAGTGCTGTCGTGGTAGGTCGTAGCTAGCTACAAGACGCGGCTTGCGCGTGAGGGACTCGAGAATGCCCGAGAGAATAGTGCTCGTCGACAGGCTGCAGGACTGGAAACCTGAGTATCCCGACGTGGCGGCGGTCGCCGCCCGCGACTACATCGATTTGCCGGAGTTCACCCAGCGCAAGGGGCTCCGCGTGGTCAACCTCTGCCGTAGCTACAGGTATCTGAGCGTCGGCTACTACTGCTCTCTCCTGGCCGAGGCCAGGGGACACCGTGTCATCCCGACCGTTAGAACGATAAACGACCTGAGCAGGAAGTCGATCTACAGCCTCGACCTCGCCGACCTGGACGAGGTCGTGTCCAAGCGGCTGGGCGACCTGGATGCCCCAGAACTCTCAGCCCTCACGGTTGACGTGTGCTTTGGCTGGCACCCTGACCCCTCGCTGGCTGAGCTCGCTCGTCAGCTCTTCGACCTGTTCCCGATGCCTCTCATGCAGGCGGAGTTCAAGCACCAGGGCAAGTGGCGCCTGACGGCGGTCAAGCCGCTTCATCTGAACGCGCTCGACGCACGGCGCGAGGCGCTTTTCCTCGAGGGATTCGAGCAGTACTCCCACAGGAGGTGGCGCGAACCCAAGACCAGGAAGCAGTACCGCTACGACATTGCGATGCTGCATAACCCGGACGAGAAGCTGCCGCCCTCGGATGCCACTGCTCTCAGGAAGTTCGTAAGGGCAGCGGGCCTACTCGGTGTGAACCTCGAGCCCATAGAGAAGAAGGACTACGGGAGCGTTGCCGAATACGACGCGCTCTTCATCAGGGAGACCACGGGGCTGAATCACCACACGTATCGCTTCGCCAAGCGAGCGGAGAGCGAGGGGATACCTGTGATCGACGACCCGGAGTCGATCCTGAGGTGTACGAACAAGGTCTATCTGGCAGAGCTGCTGGCGAAGCACGGCATTCCGATTCCCAAGTCTGCCATCGTCCGGCGGGACACGATGGCAGAACTCGAGGGTCTGATACCGTTTCCGGTCGTCATCAAGATCCCGGACAGCTCGTTCTCGCGGGGCGTTCTCAAGGTCAATGACCGGTCAGAGCTGGAGCGGGTGGCACAGGACCTGTTCAAATCGTCGGACCTCCTGCTCGCACAGGAATTCGTGTACACGCCCTTCGACTGGAGGATAGGGATCCTGAACCGGGAGCTGCTCTTCGCGTGCCAGTACTTCATGTCGCAGCAGCACTGGCAGATCATCAAGCACGGGACGAAGGGAGGCTACCAGGAGGGCGACTGGAAGTCGGTCCCGATCGAAGATGTCCCTCAGGAGGTGGCCGAATCGGCGCTGGCCTCGGCCAACCTCATCGGGGACGGGCTATACGGCGTGGACGTGAAGCACCATGACGGG
>Ga0272444_10005070_pt1 | contig 11446 bp, 8 predicted proteins | sample SSMForm13_FD_201033 | JGI IMG/M metagenome (GOLD analysis project Ga0272444, IMG submission 201033) | Marine sediment archaeal communities from Little Sippewissett salt marsh, Falmouth, MA, United States - SSM-Form-13 | ecosystem: Environmental > Aquatic > Marine > Wetlands > Sediment ... | reverse complement strand
GGTCTAAAAGCGCCGTGGGACCAAAGTCTTTCAGGCTCTGACATGGACAAGAATGGAGGTAAGACCATGCATACAAGGACGAAAATTCTGACCATGATGGCCTTATCGGTGCTTGCTTTATGGGGATTTGCCCCGGCAGGTTTCACCGGGTGCGCTTGGGCACAGGGCCCTATTGTGGCGGCATCGAATGGATCTGTGGTTGCGGGCACCTTGAGTCGCTCCTCGAAGTGGATGTCGTCCCACACAGGTTTAGGAGTCACCGCAACGGCAGCACCATCCCTTGATCACAGCAATTCAACATCGGGCATTGGTGACGTCAGTGTCGTCATGATTGCCACCATACAGCAGGGGGGTGGTTCCTTTAACCAATTCCTAGATCGTGTGCAGCAGAATAACGAGTCGGTGATACCGAACCTTTTTTCTACGGTGACGTACAGGCAGGAAGCCTCTGCCTCCGGTGTTATTGACAAGTTCAATGCAGTACTTCATTATCATTCAACGATGCCTGATTACCAAGTGCCGGAACCTTGGTTCGTCTTGCAGTAGATGGTCCATTGTCTCTGTCCAAGGTAGTTGGTGGATGTGCCAGCTGCCTTCTTTTTTCTGGTAATCCGCCGTGTCGTCTCCTGGCCGCAAGTCGAGCCTTCCTTCCCTTGTTTGTGGCTTCCTGGTGAAGTCTGGATTTTCCATAATGAACCTTTCTTGCAGTTATTGCAGCAGGGTGAGATGAATGTAGATGATAAAGAGGTAATAGAGAAGAAAGAACACCTCCTTCGCCTGCTTCGAGATACAAGGTCCCTGCTGGTTGCCTATTCCGGCGGTGTGGACAGCACCTTACTCTTGGCCCTGGCCCATGAGGCCCTTGGCGGGCAAGTGGTGGCAGCAACGGCAATTTCGGAGATATTTCCGGTCCGCGAGAAGGAACTGGCGGAAAGATTTACCCGAAGGAGCGGTATTGAGCACATCCTTCTTCCGTGGGAAGTAACGGGGGTCCCTGGCTTTGTAACAAATAAGCCAGACAGGTGCTACCACTGCAAGAAATCTCTTTTCAAAGAACTCATGGCCGTGGCTAAAGCGCGAGGAATAAGGTATATAGCCCACGGAGCCAATATGGATGACCTTAGAGAATACAGGCCAGGGCAGCAAGCCGCCAGCGAGATGGGTATTCTCTCCCCTTTGATGGATGTGGGTCTAAAAAAGCTCGAAATCCGGCATCTTTCAAAAGGAATGGGCCTTTCCTCGTGGAACAAGCCAGCCACGGTCTGTCTTGCTTCGAGGATACCCTATGGGAGCCCCATTACTGCCGAGAAGTTGCAGATGGTAGATGAGGCCGAGGGATTTCTTCTGGAGAGAGGTGTCAGACAATGCCGAGTAAGGCACCATGGCGCTGTGGCCAGGATAGAGGTTGAAAGGTCGGATCTTTCCATGATCATGGGCAATGGCCCTAGAGAAGCGATTCTAAAGAGGTTCAGAGACATAGGTTTCGTTCATGTGACGCTGGACATGGAAGGTTATGTCTCCGGGTCCATGAATCGCGTCCTGGGGGACGGCGACAAAAGGAGAGGAGATGGATGACGAATAAGATTGTCCTGAAAGACGCTTACAAGGGCTCCACCTTGTACCAAGACAAAGTCATACCCCCTGAAGAGACCGTTCTGAGGTTTAAGGAAAGACTCAGGGAAGTAGATCTGGACATCCTGAAGAGTACCAGAAGAATCGACAACGGCAGGTTGGACATCCCTGTCTATTTTAGCATCTGCGGCAAGGACGCGAGAGATGTCATCGGAGCAGAGAAGCAGATGGGAAAAGGGGCCACGCCTGACCAATCAGAGGCCAGTGCGGTGATGGAGTTGGCCGAGAGGTTTAGTTTTTTCAGTTTCTGCAAGGACCCCGGGAAATTCCTTGTTGAAGAATACAGAAACATCAAAGATCCTGTGCTGCCCTTTGAGGCTATTGCCCTCTCCGTCCACGATGATTCTGACGACCTGGACAAGGCCCGAGAGGTCTTTTCAAGGCTTCCACTTAAATGGACCTGGGCCTATAATCTGACCAGAGAAGAAGAAGTGCTCATTCCCTTTGACTGGTTCTTTGCCATCAACGAGTTCAACGGCCCGTCGGCCGGAAATTGTGTGGAAGAGGCCCTCATTCAGGGGATATGCGAAGTCATAGAGCGGCATGTCTCATCCATGATCAGCCAGAACAAGCTTGGGATTCCGGCCATTCGCAAGGCTTCAATAAGCGATCCGGTGGCCCTGGAGATGATAGGCAAATACGAAAAGGCTGGCGTGCGGCTTTTTATCTCTGACTTTTCCTCCAACACCGGCATCCCCACTGTGGGCGCCCTGGCTTATGATCCATCCACCTTTCCCCAAAGAAGCGAGATCGTCTGGACGGCAGGTACCACACCGAATCCACAGAAAGCACTGAATCGAGCCCTGACGGAGGTTGCCCAGCTTGCCGGAGATTTCAACACTGGCTCCAATTATGTTGCCAGCGGCCTTCCAAAGTTCAGGACCATCGAGGAAGCTGACTTCGTGCTTCGTTGCGATAGGGAAGTGGGCATCTCTGAATTGCCGGACCTTTCTCATGACAATATGAAGGTGGAGGTGGAAAACTGTGTCTCAGCGTTGTCCAAGATCGGCATGGAGGTCATCGTGGTCAATGTGACCCACCCCATCCTTCAAATCCCAGCCTTTTATACCGTCATACCAGGGGCGCATTTCCGGGAACGGGCTGCTGGGACCAGCGTGGCCATGTTTTTAGCCAAGCTCATGGCAGAAAGTGGGGACCCTGCACAGAGAATCGACGAACTTCATAGGCTGGATGTCTTCATGCCTGGAAAGTACTTCGTGAAATTCTTCCTGGGATCGTGCCATCTTTCTATGAACGAGCCTGCCGAGGCCTGGAAGTTCTTCGAGGAGGCCCTGACTTTGAATCCCAAGGAAGAGGACAGGGCAAGCATCTATTCTTACATGGGAGTGTGTTTGAAGGATTTGGGTCAGTACCCGGAGGCGATCAGGGTCCTGGAGAAGGCAGAGGGCTATGATGACGAGAGGACCGATATCTACAACCTCATGGGATTCTGTTACTTCAAGCTAAAGGAGCACGAAAAGGCGATTGAGTGTTTTCGGCAGGTACTTGACCTGGATCCCAGTTCTGCCATTGATTATGCGAACATTGCATCTAACTATCGAGACATGGGAAAAACGGAACTGGCCGTTCGACACTATCAACTCGCCCTTGACCTGGATCCGTCCATTGAATTTGCCAGGGACAACCTGGCGCGGCTGCAGGAATCGTGATCGCCAGCTCTGCCTTACCTGTTCCAGAGCGACTGCCTGCGGCGGGCCCGTGAACAGGTCCCTTTTGAGGTGTGGAAGAGATGATGAGCAACGATGTCTTTGAAACCCTTTACAGGCGATACAATCGGCGCGAGCATGTCCATCCTGACCCGCTGGAGTTTCTTTACCCTTACGAAGCCCTTTGCGACCGTGAAATCGTGGCATTTGTCGCCTCGTCCCTTGCCTATGGAAGGGTATCTCAAATTTGCAAGAGCGTCGTCCGTGTGCTTGAACGGATGACGCCTGGTCCGCGGGTTTTTCTGAATAAGGCCTCTCCTGAAACAATTCGCCGGACTTTCTCCGGCTTCAAGCATCGTTTCACCACAGACGAGAACCTTTGTGCCATGCTAGTCGGTATCAAAAGGGTTCTGAAACGTTACGGCTATCTCCATACCTGTTTTGCAGAAGGCTTGAATGAGGACGACGATACGGTACTTCCAGCCCTTTGTGCCTTCACGAAGAAATTGACGGCAAGTACTGACGGCCCCGTGCATCATCTGGTTCCATCTCCAGAGAAAGGGAGTGCCTGCAAGCGACTTAACCTGTTCCTGCGGTGGGTGGTGCGGCAGGACAAAGTGGATCCAGGGGGATGGGACGAGATATCTCCATCAAAACTCGTTATTCCTGTGGATACGCATATGCACAGAATAGGTCTTTGGGCTGGATTCACAAGACGGAGACAGGCAGACATGCGAACAGCCATGGAGATCACGAAAGGTTTCAGGGCGGTGGCCCCGCAGGACCCCGTCAAGTATGATTTTTCTCTGACCCGCTTGGGTATCTGGGGGGATTCAGACCTTCGCGGCCTTCTAGAAAAGGGTCGAGAAAAAGGAGGGTTTTCTATTCCTCTGTCTGTTCGATAATGACCTTGTGATCCACAAGGGCGAGACGGCTGATCTTTCCCTTGATGAACTTCTGTTCGCCGAATATGGTCGTAAGGCGCAGATTTCCATTGTCAGGTTCTACGGTATCAATGGCCGCAAGAAAAAGCTCTTCCTCGCCATCTTTTACAAGATACGCATTCGCCTCACACATGATACTGTCCTCCAGGGTGAACCCACCTGCCTGGCTCTATTCCCGGTGCAGCCCCTATTTTTCTCCAGGCACGGGAGCTACCATCCCCTTGGGGTCTTCGCCGTCACTGTGATGATGTTCATGGTCGTGTTCATGGTCGTGGCCTGCACCGTCAGTTCCATGGTCATGGAGGAACTCGTAGTGTCTTTTCCTCCCGGCACCCTTTCCGGTCGAACAACACTTGCACATGGGACCCTCCTTACAGTGTCTAAATCATAGACTATGCAACTATAGGCTCCCACCACGATCCTGTCAAACGAAAATGGCGCGGCTTGCCCGTCTTTTGGATCTTTTTCTGTCTGATATTGTTGCTGTTGGGCTCTTTTGCGGGCTGCTCTCCCCATTGTCAACCCCGTCAAATTTCTTGCATGTTGGGACCTTGATGGCTATAGTAATAAGTTCTCAAGAACCCAGGGCCACAGGCGGTTCAATGTGAAAATGGCTCATTCCTAAGGGCGTTTCAGACGTTTTCACATTCAGTTGCCTGTGGGCCGACGGACTCTTGGGGGCCTTGCCCAAATTTGTTGAGAACGTACCTATGCTATCAATGTCTAAGGCCTACAGGAAAGAGAGGATGCCTAAGGGATACGGGTGTCATCAAGGGTCGATGGGGTGCACCCTGCAAACACCTTTGCTCTAATGAGATGGGAGACGAAATCATTACAAAAAGCGGCGTGGTGCTGCATGTTGAAAAGGGCGTCACAGATGACGGCCTACAGGTCTGTCTGCAGATGGAGACATCTCAGAACTGCTTGCTGCACTGGGGACTTAGATCTCATTCTGAAGCCGCCTGGCAAATGCCTCCAGAGTCGGTGTGGCCTGAGGGGAGCAGGGTATTTGACAAAGGGGCCCTTCAGACGCCCTTTTTGGGGAAGAACGGACAGGGAACGATCATTATCAGGCTGGATCGGTCCATGGACTTCTCCTGCATCGATTTCGCCCTTGTCTTTCCTGAAGAAGATCGCTGGGATAATAATGACGGGTCGAACTACCAAATAAAGATCCCAAGGCCTGACAGGTTATCCATGACTGCCATGAGGACCCTCATGAGCAAAGGAAAGGAGGAGCCCCTGTTGTACGAGCACATCCACGTGCTTGAAAGTGAAGCTCACGTGGCTGTTGCCGTAAGCAAGCATGAAGAGGGGTATCAAGTCAGGCTGATCACAGATCTGCCCGGCCCATTGATTCTCCACTGGGGCCTGGCAACGCCATCCCGCCATAAATGGACCCTGCCTCCACCTTCGTGTTGGCCTGAGGGCACCTCTGTGTTCCAAGAAAAGGCCGCACAGAGCCCCTTTGTTGATAAAGGCAAATACCGGGAGCTGAGCCTGGTGTTTCGTGAGAAAGAGGCTCCCGTGGGCATGTCCTTTGTGCTCAAGGAGACGCGAACGGGTCGCTGGTCAAAAGAGCATGGCCAGAATTTCTTTACTCCCATTATGGTCCCTTCGGACCTTGAAGCCTCCCTAGGCGATCCCCTCCTTGCCCATCTAGCTGACGAGATCATTGAAAAAGAGATGAGTCCCCATTCATGGACACTCATGCACCGTTTCAATCTATGCCACGACCTTCTAGATAGGGTCAGCAACAATATCCACGGCCTGGCCCTTATCTTTGTATGGCTCCGTTATTCGGCCATGAGGCAGTTAGACTGGCAGCGCCACTACAATACCAAGCCAAGGGAGCTCAGCCATGCCATGGATCGCCTGACAGTCAAGCTGGCAGATCGCTACAACAAGGAGCCGACAGAGCGTGAGCTTCTTCGCCTCATACTGACAACCATGGGAAGGGGCGGACAAGGACAACGGGTCCGGGATGAGGTCCTGCATATCATGCATCGCCATCACATCAAGGAGGTTTCTGGTCACTTCATGGAAGAGTGGCATCAGAAGCTTCACAACAATACTACCCCAGATGACGTGGTGATTTGCGAGGCCTATCTCCAATTCCAGAAAAGCAATGGCAACCTGGATCTCTTTTACAGGACCCTGAAAGAGGGTGGTGTCACAAGAGAGCGACTGGAGGGTTATGAGCGGCCTATCAGATCCCATCCAGATTTCATCCCCCATCTGAAAGATGCCCTGATTCATGATTTTGGGCAGTTCCTGGGGATTCTAAAAGAAGTCCATTCCAGCACCGATCTGGGGACCGCTATTTCCGGGGCAAGACATCTGTTTGACATACCGATGAAAGATCTCATGGACTTCCTGTGGCACCAAGACCAGGAGGCCCCGGTGACCGCACTGGTTGAAAAGATCACGAAGGGACGTCAATGGTTGAAGCCACAGATGGAAGGAGGCCATGGGCACAGGCGGGACCTCCTGCTCCTCGATCTTGCCTTGGAGGATTACTTGCGCCTTGTGGTGGAACGGAACCTCCATGCAAGACTGGGCGCGGACGAATTGGCGGCATTGATTGCCATGGCAATGGAAAACCTCCTCCTTTCCAAAGAAGATGTTGAGCTCACAAACTGTCTGCGGCAGTGGGAGCGCCTGAGAGAAGTCTCCGGCTTTGGAGAAAAATGGTCCCTGGAGGCCAAGGCCGTTTTGGATCGTCTCGGCCGTTACCTGGGTACCATGATCGATGGCTATGTCCAACTCCTAAGACCCAAAGCAGCGCTTTTAGGCAAGGCCTTTCACGCCGACGCCTGGACCATTTCCCTTTTTGCCGAAGAGGTGGTGCGGGGGAGGCCCGCCTTTGTTTTGTCATCACTGGTGCGTCAAATGGAGCCCATATTGCGAGACAAGGCCCATCTGGGTGATTGGCAGGTCATCAGTCCAGGCCGGAAGACAGGGCGAGTCCATGTGGTGGACCGGCTGCTGGCCATCCAGACAAACCAGTTTTCTGAACCCACCGTTATTGTTTCGGACAAAGTGACAGGAGAGGAGGAAATTCCCGAAGGGGTCGCCGCCATCATCACGGCGGACACCACTGACATTGTGTCTCACGTGGCTATCAGGGCCAGAAATGCCCATGTTGTTCTTGCCACCTGTTATGACCGGGAGGTCCTGAGGCAATTGAGATCCTTGAAGGGGCGTTGGGTCACTCTGAGGACCGATTCAGCAGGTAGTGTGGAAATCAAGGAAGGACGTGGGGCGGCAGAAAGACCTGTTGCCTCGAGCCTGACAGTGCTTCCACCCATCGTCCCACCGAGTTTTACTTCTTACGCAGTCTTGGCAGAGGGTTTTAGGGAGAAAAATGTCGGAAGTAAATCCAACAACCTGAAACGCCTGAAGGGCGCGTTGCCAGAGTGGATCCATGTCCCCACCTCTGTGGCCATCCCCTTTGGGGTATTTGAAAGGGTCCTTTCTCAGGAGAGCAATAAGGAGATTTCAGGGCGCTATGAAGGCCTGCGCCGAAAGGTAGACCAAGAGGAGGATGTCCAGGGAATCCTTGATCAACTCCGAAGGGCGGCGATGGCCCTCAAGGAACCGGACGAGATGGCAGGGTCCCTTCGTGTGGTAATGGAAGAGGCCGGCCTGTCTTGGCCTGAAGACTGGCAAAGGGCGTGGACGTGCATCAAAGGCGTGTGGGCCTCTAAGTGGAACGAAAGGGCCTATCTGAGCCGAAGGGCAAGAAAGATCCCCCACGAGGATCTTTTCTTGGCCGTTCTCATTCAAGAGATGGTTGAAGCCGAGTACAGCTTCGTGATCCATACGGTCCATCCCGTTACAAAAGACAGCGGGGAGATCTTTGCTGAAGTCGTGCCGGGCCTTGGAGAGACATTAGTGGGGAATGATCCTGGAAAGGCCTTGAGCTTTACCTGCAACAAGGGTGAAGACGTCCCCCGGATTGTCGCTTTCCCGAGCAAGAGTACGGGGCTCTTTGGCAGGGGCCTCATCTTTCGTTCTGATTCAAATGGAGAAGACCTGGCAGGCTATGCCGGTGCCGGCCTTTACGAAACTGTCATGCTGCAACGGCCCTGGAGGGTGTGTCTGGATTACACGAAGGAGTTGCTCCTGAGAGACGAGGATTTTCAGCATGAGTTCTTGGCCACAGTGGCCAAGCTCGGCACAGTGGTCGAGCAGGCCTTGGGTTCTGCCCAGGACATTGAGGGGGCCTATGCCGGGGGCAGATACTGGGTCGTTCAGACACGCCCTCAGGTTGGAATTGAAGATGGGTGAGACCTGCCGTATCAGAATCGGCAACCAGAGCGCCTTCTCAGCGACAACCCTCACAGGGCCTTTTGAGTTTGCCGTGGCCAATGGTTTCGACGCCTTCGAGTGGTTTCCAGACAAAAAAGAATCCGGGGCAGGTTGGGAAGAGCGTGACATTGACGCCAAGACCCGTAAAGACATCAAGAGCACGGCCCTAGAACACGATATCCGTCTTTCCGTCCATGCCCCTTGGCAGCTCAATCCCTTAGAATCCGATGTGGGAGAACGACTCCTTGAAACGCTCGCCTTTGCCACTGATATCGGAGCCGCACTCCTAAATATCCATCTTTATGCTGACCAGGGGGCCGATGCCTACGTTCGGGCTATCATCCCGTTCCTCAGGCCCTTTGCAGAAGTAGGCATGAGGCTCTCTGTGGAGAACACCCCTTTAACAGGCCCAGGGGATGTGAATGCTTTCTTTGGCAGACTCCGAGCCCTTGAGCCTGCAGCGATGGCACAGGTGGGGATGTGTCTGGATCTGGGGCACGCCAACCTGTGCGAGGAAACGCGAAATGACTACCTCAGGTTTGTGGATTTACTCGACCCTGCGGTCCGGGTCATCCATCTCCACCTCCACGAGAACTATGGAGACCGTGACAGTCACCAGGTACTCTTCACGGGCCCTTCAAAGGAAGACGTCTCGGGCATAGAGGGGTTTATGGAGCGCGTGAAGGAGCGAGGCTTTTCAGGCTCCATCATATTGGAACAGTGGCCAGAACCACCTATGCTTCTCAAAGAGGCGCGCAACAAGCTCAGGGACATCATCGGTCCGTAAAACCGAGGGCTGTCCTGTTTAAAAGGTCCTGCCCGATATCTCTCACGAGGGCATGAGTGGCCAGGTCATTCAGAGTTAGCTCAAAAAAATGGAAGAAGACAGAACATGAAACGACCGGAGAAGATGATCATCTACAACTTGTTCCCCTTGTTGGCCGGAAGGTTTTCAGATTGGGAGAAGCACCTGTTGAGGGCGTCTGAGATGGGATTCAACTGGGTCTTTGTCAACCCCATTCACTTGCCAGGCAGGTCGGGGAGTCTGTACGCGATCAGAGACTATTTTTCCTTCAACCCTGTTCTGGTTGATGAAGGGAGCAAAAGGACACCTGAAGAACAAGTAAAGGAGATGGCCGCCAAGGCAGAAGAACTGGGCATCAAGTTGATGGTGGACCTGGTGATAAACCACTCTTCCATAGATTCAGAGCTCATTAAATTACACCCCGAATGGTATGCATGGGACGGCAAAGGGAAAGTGGTTCACCCCTTTTGTAAAGAGAAGGGGAAGAAGGTGGTCTGGAAAGATCTGGCAAAGTTTGATCACAGGGCCATGGGAGACAAGCAAGGGCTCGTTGAGTTCTATCTAAATGTCATAAGATTCTTGACCGGCCTGGGCTTTAAGGGATTTCGGTGCGACGCAGCCTATCAAGTGCCCAGGAGTATGTGGGAAAGACTCATCGGTGAGACAAAAGAGGCCGATCCAGATATCCTTTTCTTTGCAGAGACCCTGGGATGCCAGCCAGACCAGACGAGAGAAACCGCCAAGGCCGGTTTCGATTACATATTCAACAGCTCCAAGTGGTGGGATTTCAACAGCCACTGGCTCATGAAGCAATATGCGCTCACGCGGGATATTGCCCCGTCCATTGGCTTTCCGGAAAGCCACGATACGGTCAGGCTTTGCGAAGAAGTCAATGGGAACTTGGAAGGACTCAAGCAGCGCTATTTTTTCTCAGCGCTTTTTTCGGCCGGTGTGATGATGCCCATGGGGTTTGAGTTCGGTTTTCGCAAAAAGCTCCACGTCGTGAACACAACCCCGTCAGACTGGGAGATAACAGACATTGATCTCACCTCTTTTCTAAAGAGAGTAAACCAAATCAAGGCAGAGCATCCGGTGTTTCAAGAGGAGGCTCCTACGGAGATCCTAAACCACGGCAACCCCAATGTGTTGCTCATGTGGAAAGCCTCCACCACGACACAAGAAGAGTCACTTATTATCCTCAACAAGGACGCACACAACAGACAGGATTTCTGGGTAGAAGACCTCCATGGGCTTGTTCAGGCAGGGGCCCCTCTTGTTGACCTTTCTCCGGAAGATTCCATGGATTACATCCCCACGCCGTTCTCATATGAATTGAGGCCGGGCCAAGGGATCATTCTGATGACGGCAAGAGACAGGGTGTTGCAGGATTAACGCCCGCGGCGGTTGTGTTTTGTCTCCATTTCCTGTAGCATCAATGAAAAAAGCCACATGGTAAAGCAGTAGAAGCCACTTCACAAAGCTATGGGAAGACAGCGTTTCCGTGACGCAAAAGGTTGAAAAACCAGGTCTGTCCAAGGCAAAAGCCTGGACACAGAAAAGGGCTGAAGAATCGGCGGGTGAGACCGGTGAGGACCTCTATGCTCTTCACGAGCCGTCTGCGGCTGCAAATAGTCCATACGGCGAAACTATAGTAGTGGCAGTGGCCGTTGATCCCTACTTGATCCATGTATACTGGGAGGTCGCCTCAGAGAGACTCAAGACGGTGAGAGACAGGCTCCATAAGCACTATGGACGATCCAGGGCCGTCTTGAGGTGTTATGATGTCACGAGCCTGGCTTCTCATGGCGGTAATGCAACCCACGCTTTTGATGTGGATATCGATCTTGAATCGAGGAGTCGGTATATCCATCTCTGGCGTCCCGGCAACGCATACCTTGTTGAATTGGGATTCAGAAGTGAAGAAGGGAGCTTCTATCCCATAGCCCGGTCCAATGTTATAGAGGTGCCTCGTGTGGAGCCTGCCCCCAAAGGGGATGAGGCGGGCATCGTGGTGCAGGGGAGTCCGAAGCAGGGTGTGTCCGACATGGAAGCCGATGGAGGCCCACGCAGTGACAGTCCGGTTC
>Ga0272444_10005069_pt1 | contig 11446 bp, 13 predicted proteins | sample SSMForm13_FD_201033 | JGI IMG/M metagenome (GOLD analysis project Ga0272444, IMG submission 201033) | Marine sediment archaeal communities from Little Sippewissett salt marsh, Falmouth, MA, United States - SSM-Form-13 | ecosystem: Environmental > Aquatic > Marine > Wetlands > Sediment ... | reverse complement strand
AGGCGCAGTACACCGTCGCCCTCGCCAATCCGCCGTTCAAGGGGAGCATCGACAAGGGCGACATCCACGAGGAGCTCGCCCTCAAGACGACCAAGACCGAGCTCCTGTTCGTCAACCGGATCATGAATCTGCTCGACATCGGCGGCCGCGCCGGCGTCATCGTTCCCGACGGGGTCCTGTTCGGATCGAGCAACGCCCACAAGGCGCTGCGCAAGATGCTGCTCGAGGAGTGTGAGCTGCAGGCCGTCGTCTCGATGCCCTCTGGCGTCTTCAAGCCGTACGCCGTCGTCAGCACCGCCGTCCTCGTCTTCGTCAGAGGTGGGAAGACCGAGCGCGTCTGGTTCTACGACATGCAGGCCGACGGCCGCTCGCTCGACGACAAGCGTGACAAGATCGAGGCCAACGACATCCCCGACATCGTCGCGCAGTGGAAGGCGTGGGATCACGGGAAGGGCGCCGTCCTCGCGGACTTCGAGGATCGCAAGGCCAAGGCGTTCTACGTGCCCGTCGGCGAGATCGTCGAGAACGGCTACGACCTCTCTATCAATCGCTACAAGGAGATCGAATACGAGGAGGTCGAGTACGACCCGCCGAAGGTCATCCTGCAGCAGCTCCGCGACCTCGAAGACGAGATCCGGAAGGATCTCGACGAGCTGGAGGGGATGCTCGGATGACGGTCAAGACTGTTCGCCTTGGCGATGTTGTGGAGCGCATCAGAAACGGACTCTCAATTCGACAGTCTGATGATGCAGGCGGACTCCCCATCACACGTATCGAGACGATCTCAACTGGGAGTGTGAATGGTGAGAAGGTTGGCTTTGCAGGCCTCCAGCCGGGAGACCGTGATGAATGGCTGCTGCAAGCGGGAGACATCCTTGTCAGCCACATCAACAGCATGAAGCACCTGGGCAAGTGCGCCATCTATGAGGGTGAACCCCATCAGCTGATCCACGGCATGAACCTTCTGAGTGTGCGCTCTCATCCCGATAGGATCTTCCCCAAGTACCTGTTCCGCGTCTTGTCATCACCGGTCGTCAAGAGGCAGATTCCACGGATTGCTCGTCAGTCGGTGAACCAATCCAGCTTCGGCATTCGTGCGTTCAGTGGCATCAAGATCCCTCTCCCTCCCCTCCCCGAACAGCGGCGGATCGCCGCCATCCTTGACAAGGCCGACGCCGTCCGCCGCAAGCGCCAGCAGACCCTCGACCTCGCTGACCAGTTCCTCCACTCCGCCTTCCTCGACCTCTTCGGCGACCCTGTCATCAACCCCAAAGGCTGGCCCGTCAAGAAGTTGAGAGGAGTTTCGGATCTGATCACTGACGGTGAGCACTTGACGCCCAAGCGCACAGAACGCGGTGTCAAGCTCCTCTCCGCTAGGAACATCAAGGACGGATTCGTCGATCTCGAAGAGAAGGTCGATCACATATCCCCGCAGGAATACGAGAGGCTTCGGCGTCGTGTCGATCCCACGAAGGGGGATTTGCTGATTTCGTGCTCTGGAACCATCGGCAGGGTTGCTGTCCTGGAACTTGATGAGGGGCTGGCACTTGTCAGAAGTGTGGCCCTTGTGCGCCTCAAGTCAGCGGACATGATCCCTCAATTTGGCGCGTTCATGCTGCGTACTCCGTACGTTCAGGCCCACATGCGAAGAGGCTCGAAGGCGTCCAGCCAGGCGAACCTCTTCCAGGGAGAGATCGCCAAGCTCCCGATGCTGGTGCCGCCGCTTGAGGTGCAGGAGAAGTTCGCCACTCTGGCAGCACAATGGAGAACTTGCGCCGAGAAACACCAGCTAGCCCTGGTAGCCGCTAGCACACTCCTTGCCTCACTCACCCAAAGCGCCTTCCGAGGAGATCTCTAAGAATTGTGAGGAGGAATGGATGAGCATTCAAGAAGGTCTGATGATCGGGGCGGTTCTGCTTTCCCCACTCGTGGCGCTATCTGTTGAGCGCTGGCGACGGAAGGCAAACGCACGTGCTGAACGAGAGCGAGAGGTGCTTTTCGATCTAGTTCGTGCCAGGGCAGCAACTCGTGGTCCGCAGGATGTGCCGGAGAGCACAGAGATCATGGAGAGAGCTTTGAACGCAATCCCTGTCGTCTTCAGCCGCGACGGTGAGATCACTCGTGCGTTTCGAAGCTTCTACGAAGCAAGTGCCGGTGCTGGCAGCCCGGAACTCCGCGACCAGCGGCTTGTCGAGCTACTTCTCACCATCTGTCGGAGGCTCGGCTACAAGAAGGTCGAGGAATCGACGCTCAGGAACGTGCTATTCCTGGGACGAAATCCGTAAGGATATGGCTGTTGGAGGTGGCAAGAGGACGATTGATTGCATCTACTGCGGTCCAGGGAAGCTCGGTTCCAAGGAGCACGTTGTCCCACAAGCCATTGGTGGTTCGTACTCATCCATCGGCATCATTTGCGAGAAGTGCAACTCCTATTTCGGCCGAGAGGTTGATCCACACATCACGAACTGGCATCTGGGCCTCATTGCGCGGGATTGGTTGGATCTCGAGGGCTACAGCGGAACCGTTCCTGGATACGAGGTCAAGACAGAAGACGGGAAATTGCTGACCGTTGGGCGCAAGGGTACGCTGAGACCGAAGTGGCGTGATGTCGTCAAGCGAGAAGACAGTAAGAGCTTCTACTTCTCTGCCGGAACACCGACAGAGGAGGAAGCACACCAGGCTATCGCCAACACCATTGCGAGACAGACTGAGCTCGCTGGCAGTCCTCCGAATGTCACCGTCAACCGAGTAACAGCGACCATTCGCCGTGACTGGAAGCCCTATGAGGCCGACGTCGTCTACGACTACCGCAAGCAAGGCCGAGCGATCGCCAAGATGGCATTGCACTACCTAGCTACTCAGTTGGAGCGCAGATTCCTCCTCACCCGCGACTTCGAGCCGATCATGCGCTTCGTACGGCACGGCGAGCACGATCTCCATCCGCGCTTTTGCCAACCGGCAATCCCTCTAGAGATGGATGAGGTCACGGATTGCGTCCAGCACTCGCTGATTCTGAGATGTAGTCGTGAGCTGCGAAGCGCCGTGTGTGATGTTGCGCTGTTCGGTGTTCTCAGGTACTCCGTTGTTCTGTCGTACTCCTACGAAGGACCCAATCTGTTCCGCAGACTCGTTGAGAATCCGCTGGAGAAACGCTGGGACGAAGGTCCCGTTGATGACGTTGGCCCGATTCCGGCTTCTCTTATCCTGAACATCGATGAGGGAGAACAGCGTGAGAGATACGCTAGGCTTGAAGAGTCCGTCCACGGACTGGTGGACTGGTTCAATGCCTACGGATTCTGCCACCACATCCGTGAGGCTCTTCCGAGGGCGATTGAGGCAGCAGCCGGCGAAGGCGCAAGCGACATCGGCGATATCGGGACGTGGCTGGCGGCAGTAGCGGATGAGTTCTCAGACAGGAGTTCTCCTGCAGCGCTTCTCAACTTCCTGGGGGAACCATCAAGCGTAGCCGCGCAGATCTTGTGGAACTCGCTCGAAGCTGCTGACGCCGCGGACGAGGTCACCATCGAAGATCTGGAAACACGATTCGCACGATTGGTCCTCATCAGGTTGCTCGTGGATGCCCTCGCACTTCTGGCTGACAAGGGCAGCTCTGCGGAGAACGGCGCAACATGAGTGGCCTGCGTCAGAACCCGTACGACAACTCCGCCCACAACGCATCCGCAAGCTCGTCAAATGCAGCGCTGTCAATCTCCCACCACGAGCCAGCGTGCTCCTCGAAAGCAGCCACAGCGTCCAGTGTTCTTGGACCGAAGTAGATCGCGCAGAGACTCACTGCCGCGGAGAACTCTCTTGCCATTTCGTTGACTCTTAGACGCTGCTCCAACACCGGCAGCATATCCTCTGCGGATACAGGGCCGTCATGAGATGGCTCATCCTCTAGTATTGCGACCGAGAGCTCTGTGGTCATGGCCTCGATCACGCTCATCATCTTGTGGATCGAGTCCCTGTTGTTCATCGCCAGTACGGTCCGCTCAATGATGTCGATTCGCTCCTGCAGGATCTGCTGACGCCACTCCGCCGTGAACTCACGTTTCCATTGCGCCGAAGCACGGACATCCGCCAGGTAGGATCCCAGCGTGCTGCCGCCAAACGACAGAGCGGCTACTACGATGGCGAGAATGATGCTGGGCCAGAGTCCTAGGTCCCTTCGCTGTACTCGCGGATCCGCCGCCGGCTTCTTCAGAGCTTCGGTGTTCTGGACACCGTCGCCGGTTCCGATTCCGTTACTCATCAGTGTCTCCCAAGTCGAAGTAGTTCCGGTGACCGCAGGATGGGCATGGGTGGAACCAGGCACTCTGTCCATTCGGAAGCCGATCGTGCGTCCAGCCAGAACCCTCGAGTGTCTCTCCCGTGTCCGTCATCACTGGCTTCGGAAGTGCAGCTCCGCATTCGTCGCATCCGCGAGTTTCGTGGAACTCCGCTCTCGTCCAGCTCCGCACGTTTGGCATGCTCACGTTCACTCCTTTCTGTGTCCGATCAGCCCCGGACACGGTCCAGCTACCCGATCAGTTCCCCTACCGGCAACGCACTGACCAAATGCTCCATGCGAAGCTTCACCTCGGCAGAGAGATCCACAGAGATAACTGCCGTCTGAGTACCTCCCATCCCCAGCGCTGCGTCCACATCCCGATCCACCCTCGGATACACGAGGACAGCCGGTGCATCGAGCGCCGCGGAGTAGGTGAACGCCTGATAGAGATCCTCATTATGGAAGTACTCCTTGCCCCAGCTCTCGCGAAGCGGATTCTTGTACTTCGCATCGACGATCAGCCACGGGGCATCTCGTGGGCCGATCACGTTGTCCGGGATGATCGTCACGGGGATCGCTGGCTCGCCCTCGACGACTCGAATACGGTCCTTGTATTCGGCAGGCGAGTGGACGTTCTCTCTTCCGAACTCCTCTCGAAGCGCTCTCGCGATGGCCTTCTCGAAGACATCGGCCATGTTGAAGAAGAAGCCCGACGTGGTGACGTCACCCGCTTCGAGTTCGATCCCGGCCGATTCGAGCACGAGCCGGCACAGCGTCAGCGCGGGCTCGTAGTAGTGCGTCAGTCGGCTGAGCCGTAGCGAATCGAACATCCGCCCGGTCGGCTGCACGAGGCGGACCTGTCCGAACGCTGCGAGCACCGAGCGAACTCTCCGTCGGCAGACCTCTGAGAGCGGTGTCGCAGCGAGAACCTCCAACGTCCCGCGAACGATCCGGTTCTCGACAGTATCGAGCACATAGTCCTCGAATCGGCACGGCACGAGCCCCGGCTTCGACTCGCCCCAGCGCAACGCGCCGAAGTCGATCCGGCCCCGGACATATGGGATCTCCTCTTCGACCTCGCGGTAGCCGCGCCGCAGCCCCATCGCGAGGAGCTTCTCCACCTCCAGCGTGAGGAGGAACGCCAGCCAGTCTCCAGGACCGGTATCATCCAGTCGCGCGTCCTCGATCAGTGCCTTCTTCGGAGGCTCCAACTCATACGCATAGCAGGCCAGCTCAAGAACGCTCGCAATCGGGATGTGCGGTCGAATCACGATCTGCGTGTCCTCGGACAGGGCAGCTATCCCCACGTAGCCCTTCGTGCATGAGATTGCGACGGCGCCTTGGCCGTGCCACTCAACGTCAAGTCGGTCTTGGAGCGCGCGGAGCTTATCGCTCTCCTCAGCAGTGAGCGAGGCGCGCTTCGCCTTCTCCCACTCCCGAAGCTCGATCACCCGCTGCTCGCTCATTCCCCGAGAAAGGTCCTGCGGAGCTGCTCCACGTCGTCCGGATGCGCGTGGAGGTGCTCTTGAAGGACCGGCTTGAGCTGCCACGTCCAGACGTTCTCGAATCTCTCATCCGCGATGCGCGGATCCATCAGGTACGTGTGGCCGATCAGCCGATGCGCATCGAGCCGATTCACGAGCGCGGCGTTCAGGCGCTCCAGTCGAGCGGACGCTTCCTCGCCGACTGCCGGATTCCCTTCCTTCTCCCACCAGCGCTTCAGCACATCAAGATCGGGCGGGAACTCGAGTTCCAGGAATCGTCGTCGAAGCGCTGCATCGACCAATGCGATCGACCGGTCCGCCGTGTTCATCGTTCCGATAATCAGAACGTTCTCCGGCAAGCTGAACGACTCGCCCGAGTACGGGAGCTGGATCTCCCCGTCCTTGCCTCGGTACTCAATGCAGTACAGCACCTCACCGAGGACGCGCGGGAGGTTCGCCCGATTCAGTTCATCGATGATCAACACGAAGAGACTGTCCCGATCCTCCTGGGCCGCCTCGGCGATGCGTCGTAGCACACCAGGTCGGATCTCGTACTTGATCGTCCCCTTCTGATCACCGATCAGCGGACGGATCCCCTCGATGAAATCCTCGTACGCATACGACGGATGGAACTGCACGACCTCGATATGGTCATCGTCCAACGCGATGGCTCGGGCGAGGGTACGTGCGACGAACGTCTTCCCCGTGCCAGGAGGTCCGGAGAATAGCAACGGCTTGCGTCTGCTCGCTAGCTGGACTAGTTGAAGCGCTCTGTCAATGGGCCACAGGGTTTCTTCGTGCAGAGAGAATGCGATTCCCTCTGTTGACCGCATGATCTTCTCAATCGCTGCCTCAGTCTCTGCCATGCTCTCGGACAGATCCTTCTCCATCTTGGACCTGGTGTTCACCTGGTCCCCGCGGATATACAGCAGGCTTTGTGTATCGATCAGGTCGCGGACTGGCACCCCAGCTTCTGCAAAGGCCTGATGCGCCTCCCTCACCCGCTCACACACAGCGGCGTATCGTTCGCCCCCATTCATCCGCGGCCAGGCGAGCCCAATCTCCTCAAGGGCAGTCTTCAGATTTGTGGCATGGTAGAACGTGTATCGCGTGGGATCGTACGCTCCAAGAATCAGGCCAATGAGTTGGTAGGAGGGCTTCACGATCTGCCACTTCGGCTTGAATCCTCCCGCATCACGCAGGCGCGCTTGGATGTCAGGTACAGCGTCGCGGAAGGCATCGATTCGTTTCGGTAGATCAGTCTCGCCATGTATCAGGGGTCTGAACGCTTGGCGGAGTTCCTCTCCAAGCTTGTACTCGAAAGCGATGGGCACCCAGTCAAGCTGCGGAACACCCCATCTGCCACCACAGAGATTGGCAAGGGCCTGATACTGATCATTGGACGTCGGGAATTGCCCTTGTACGATTTGCGCTTGCTCTGCGGAGAGGCCAACGTCTGACGGTTCGAGATGCCCCGACATGAGATCCGCAAGATTCTCAGGGAAGAATGGTGAGCGGGATCTCTCTTCAGACAGCAGATTGCTTACAAGCAGATGTACTGCCCACTTGTAGCTGCGCTCCTCTCGCTCGAACTCCTCCGATGCGAGCTGTTCTCGAAACCACGCCGCCAAGTCAACCGGTATCTTAAGTGCCATTGCGCCTCCAGTTCAGGATGTGCCACCAAGGAGAGTACCATACAGGACAGAACAGTCAATCAGAGGCACAGGAGACGTAGTGAGTAGGGAGGACTAGCTATGAGTTCAAGCTCTCTGGAGAAAGCTGGGAAGAGCTCGCTGTGACCCTTGCCTGCGCGAACTTGACAAGACGGCTAAGATATGCTATGTGTCTCCCATGAACATGACTCTGTGTCACCTGAGGAAGGTCATTCTTCTCCTTTGAACCTCTGGCACCAGCGGACAATCGGGCGTGTGTGGGTATCGAGACGTGTGGGAGGGAATGGATGAAGCGACTAGCTTATGCGGCCATTTGTCTTTTCACTGTAACTCTGCTAGTATTTTCAATTACATCCGTATGTGTTTCACGACATGGGTGCAGTCGCGATAGCGGCGATGACAGGCCGTCGGTCTTGCTGCTGTGTGGACCGGAAGACGGTGGAGACAATCCGAACTGGACCGGAGGATAGGGGCATGTCTAGCGGAGACGAAGCTAGGTACAATCATTATAGTGATTGTGGGATGGAGGGTGATGTGATGCATAAACTGTCAGGGCCTGACGACGGAACCGACGGTATCGGTCCCGGACGTTCGCTCCAGACGGACCTTCGTTGACAGCGAAGGACTATCTTTGGGATGCGCTTAAGTGTCTAGGAGGGGGAACTCCGGTTGCAGCCCTTGCAGCGATTGCCGGAGGTGTGCTACCCCTATTTGGTGTCTCGCCAGATGTCGTCAAGGCCTACTGGGATAGTACCTATTGGGTCGTCTCGTTCTGGGGCGTTCTTGGGACCACAGTAGTGTACTTGGTCTTCCGGACACGCAGCACAAGTGTCATCCGAAAGCGTGCGAATCGACTTGTCGAGGAGTTCTACACCTGCAGCTTGCGAGACCGGATCGAAGGCACCTGGAGCGTCAGAGTCTACTACTACATTGGGTTGCTGGGCAAGTACGATTGGCAGGAAACACTGTTCACGGTAAGCGTTCCGGATGGCTCGAAACCCGTTAAGACAATCCATTTCTTCATCGGATCGACGGGAGGAGCAGAGGAAAGCGCATTTGACAGACTCCAAGAACTTGATTTTCGGAGTAGGGATGTAACGGAACCTCTACCTGAAGGTCGCGAGCGGCTGAAGACTGCAGTCATCCCGTACAACTCTGGGCCCGGCAGAACGTACATCACGCTTTGCTTTACTCCCTGCATACGGCCTGGTGAGGAGAGAACATTCAAAGTGACCTTCAATCGTCCAGGAATCTGGAAGGCTCTGAGGCGATCGGGAGTTGACCGGGGTGCATTCTCGCCAGGCCCAAACCGGCCGACTTCAGCAACTGTGAACATCGTTCCGCCGCGCGGCATCGGCATTGATGCGATAGACGTCAACGCCACCGAGTTGGCCGCGGAAAGAGTCGCATCGGGTGCTCTTCCGGCTCCGCAAGCAGTAGAGGATCAACACCTCCATCGGCAGGTCTTCCAGTGGGACTTGGATACGACTGCAGATCAGTCAGATCGCTACTCATACGAAGTCAAGAGCCGTGCTATTGGCGGGAGCTTTCTGCGGCGTGCTCTTCTCGCATACGTGCACCGAAAGGTTCGACAAGGCGCCGCTGAGTAGTTGCGAGGCCCGACACCAGCTTGAGTTCGGGGGCAGGCCTTTAGATTTGAATTCCGCTTAGATTCTGAAGGTTCATGGTGAGCTGTGCAGCAGGAATCCGAGCGAAGCGGGAGGCCATTCGTGGTCGTGAGGAAGAGCGGGCGATCCGATCCTGTCTTCTTCGCTTTGCAGGGAGGGGAGAAGGGCCTTGCCAGCCAATTCCTATCGTACGTCTAGGCGCTATGCTCTGGAGGGTCCTACAAAGGAGTATCGGTAGAGATGACGACAACGTACACCGGAAAGCACACGAAGATCGAGAGTGGCTACATGGGCCAACTCGTCGAGTGGCCCGAGGTCGTCACCGAAGGCGCGACGCTTGAGGAGTGCCGAGAGCTCTTGCAGGATGCGCTGAAGGAGATGGTCGCCGCCTACCGGCAGGAGGGTCGAGAGATTCCTCTCGGTGGGGCTCTCCTGGAGCAAGTCGCAGTCGAAACCTAGCTTGAGCGTTTATCGCGAGTGGACGCTTGATCGAATTGCGACGGACCAGGCCTGCGAGCCCGGGGGGTTGGACTGCCCGCTTCCACAAGAGTGTTGTTGGGGGCTCCCTACGCCTCTTCTCAAACATTCCCAAATCGGGTAGGATCGTTCCCGTTATGGGAACGAAGAGCGATGTGACATCTGCCGGTTTGGCGGGAGCCCTATTCTCACCGGTGCAGCAGCGCGTCCTAGGCCTCCTCTTCGGACAGCCTGGGAGACGCTTCCAGAGCGCTGAGATCATTCGGCTTGCCGGGAGCGGAACGGGGGCGGTGCACCGGCAGCTCACGCGACTCGAGGCGGCAGGGTGGGTCACAACGACGCGCATCGGGAATCAGAAGCACTACCAAGCGAACGCCGATTGTCCGGCGTTTGAGGAATTGCGAAGCTTGATCGCCAAGACCATCGGTCTGGTAGAGCCGCTTCGCCGCGCACTGGAACCGCTCTTGTCCGACATCCAGGTGGCCTTTGTCTACGGTTCCATTGCCAAGGGACGGGACACCGCAACAAGCGACATCGACCTGCTCGTGATCGGAGACACTGTTGCGTACCCAGAGGTCTTTGCCGCGATTCAGAGAGCGGAAGCTGAACTTGGACGATCGATCAATCCAAACGTATTCACGACACAGGACTGGCGAGCGCGAAGCGGGCGAGAGGATTCATTCGCAGCGCGTATCTCGGCTCAACCGCGCCTCTTCGTGATTGGATCGGACGATGACATCGGCTGAGCTGGAGAGATTGGCGAAGATTGGTGCGCTGAAGCGTGAGCGAGCATCGAGAACTGAATTCGAGGGACTTCTCCAGTCAGCCAGTGCTCGGCTGAAGGACGCGGCCCGTGCGGACCTGGCGTTGGCGAGTCGCTTCGATCTGGCGTACAACGCCTCTCATGCGCTGGCCTTGGCTGCACTCCGACGCTTGGGGTATCGCTCCGACAACCGATTCCTGGTCTTTCAGGCGCTTCCTCACACGGCGGGTCTGGATGATGCGAGTTGGCGCCTTCTGAGCAAGTGTCACGAACGGAGGAACCTCGCCGAGTACGAAGGGGTTGTTGACGTCGAGGGGCGTCTTGTGGATGACCTCGTGCGCACTGCGGAGAGACTTCTTATCGCGGTATCGGCTCTCTCACCACCAGGCTAGTCCTGGTGGAGTCCGGGGTCGGGCCTTTGCTCTTGAATTCCTCCCCGGGGCTCGAGGTTCATGCGAAACCGCACTTCACTCGCCACGTCGTGTCCCTGGCTCGTGCCACAAGTCTCACTTCTGGCGCACTATCCACTCCTTCTCCGTCGTACAGATCCTCGCATCCGGAGCCACGCAATCGCCTGGAAGAGCAGACTGCACCGGGGATCGTCGTCGGCTGTGGGCTGTATCCCGAGCGCTCCGGCGACGCGACCGTTGTCTCCCATAATCCAGTTCGGGTCAGTGACCGGCGCCCCAGACCGGATTGAGCAGACCGCAAGGACCGACGCGGCGACAAGAACCCCGCAGGCAAGCTTCCTTCTCACTTCAACCACTTCCACAGCACTCTACGACTAGCATCTGGCAAGGGTTAGAGGAGGTAGACAGAAATGAAAATGCATTGCATGAGGAGGCATGTAATGTCAAAATCAAGCACCGAGGAGGCGGCGCACGAGTGATGGCAAAGGCTGAGGAACTCATACAAAGGGCGATTCGTAATCCTGCAAGCCTACGGTTCAGGGAGATGGTCCGCTTGGCGGAGACATTCGGCTTTCGCGAGGCCAGGCAGCAGGGAAGTCACCACATCTTCGTGCGACCTGAGGTCAAGGAGCTGGTGAACCTGCAAGACGTGCGCGGCATGGCCAAGCCCTACCAGGTTCGGCAGTTCCTGAAGCTTGTGGGGCGGTATAATCTGAAGCCAGGAGGCAGACCATGAGGGAC
>Ga0272444_10005068_pt1 | contig 11446 bp, 13 predicted proteins | sample SSMForm13_FD_201033 | JGI IMG/M metagenome (GOLD analysis project Ga0272444, IMG submission 201033) | Marine sediment archaeal communities from Little Sippewissett salt marsh, Falmouth, MA, United States - SSM-Form-13 | ecosystem: Environmental > Aquatic > Marine > Wetlands > Sediment ... | reverse complement strand
GGAGAATGGATTCTTCTCCCTCCTATCCTGGGGAACGATCGACAGGCCTGATGATACACAGACAACGTACTGGGTTCTCTGGGTGCAGGAAGGTGGTCGGTTGGAGATTGAGAAGTTTTGGTCAGAGGAATCTGAATTCCTCATCCGCCAGGGGATCAACATCAATGATCCTGCCCAGGTTACGCAGCTGACAGAACATACTGACGAATTCGCCCCGTTCGTCACTAGTCAAATTATCGATGGTCAGTCCCGGAGCGAGTCTGAGAAGTGGATAATCCGGGAATATCTCCGGTAGGGATTTGAAATAGATAGTTAGAGTTGATTATAACATGTTTCGAAAGGACTGTAAAATGAAGTTTTTGAAGAACCACCTATTTGCGGTTGTACTTACGATCGCGTCAATCGGAGCTTTGGTTGGTCTGCCGTTTTTGATGAGTAAGACCAATACAGTTCTGATAACTGCTGCCGGCATCGGCATATCCTTCTGGATCAGGTACGGTCTCAGAAGGAAAGAGGAGCAGAGAATCCACACCGCCACATGGCGGGCGAGAGATCTGTTTCAGGAACTCATGCCCAGTCTTTTGAAGATGAAGGAAGATCTCCTGGCCGCGTGTGAAAGTGAGGACAAGTTGACTGCCATTGTCAACTTCTTCGGTATCACATCAATGTGGCAGGACCGTGGCTTCTCTGATCTGATCAAGGCGTTTGAGAATGTCGGGACTGAGGAGTTCAATGAACTCGCAGAGAGACTGAAGATTCTCCAGACCCACATCTTCAGCGCCGGTCGGGTTAAGTACGGATGGAACCGAACCCTTCCGTATGAAGTGGTCACTGCAGAAAAGATCTTCCTCGGAGATATCTTCGGTCTGTTTACCAAAACCGTCGACTTTTGGCAGGCACTCAAGGACGAAGAGAAGGGCGGATGGGGATACCCCAATATGGAACACCTCAACTCCTATGATGTCGTCTCCAATCAGGCAGCCAAGTTCATGGAGTCCCATGTGCCGACGATCACTGACATCGTTGGTGTTCTGGAGATGAAGTTGGCGCCGGCGTCCTGACCGAATCTGGACGATGCGGGTAATAGTGTATGTGAACTGAAAGAAGGGAGAGTGTAAGATCTCTCTCTAGTGTTACTTAATTTCAATTGGAGGGCGTATGCTCAACAAAAGCTTTGCTGTCGTAGTGATGGCTATGGTCTTGATCATCATAGGATGTGGTGATCAATCATCACCGGTATCTTCTGGTGATGTTTCCGAACAGGGAATGAGCTTGGTGGGAAATACTTCTGCCAAGATCGGTTCGGAGAAGTCGAGTCAGAGTTCATGTGTTCCGGACGATGGTTTACGGGAACCTATTTTGGGAAATGGTAACGCCGACGTCAAGTTTGTGATGTTCGGTGGGTTCGATGAGCCGTTCTCCAAAATGTTCTGGCCGAAACTATCAACACTCTATGATATGTATGACCGGGGAGAGCTGTGTTTCGTCTATGTCAACCGGCCTCTCCCATTCTTGGAGTACGACAACTATGCCGCGATGGTTGGCGAGGTTGCCGCGAAGTTTGGAAGATTCTGGGAGTACGCTGACAACATCTATGCTCTTGATGACCTTGACACAGCTTCGATCAATCAAGCTGCGTATGATGCCGGTATCAGGCCAAAGAAGCTCAAGCGATGGCTTCAACGGCCTGTCATCCAGAATGAGGTTGAGAGTGATCTTGTGTTCGCAATCGATCATGGTGTAAATGGTGTTCCATCGTTCTGTATAAATGGTATATGGTTGCATGGAAATCAGCCGTTGCAGAACTTTGTCAATGCCATTGATGCCGCTCTCAACGGTGAGGCTCTGTCTACTGGCGGCGGTGGCGGGGGTGGTGGTCTTGGAATCATCCTGGTAGAAGGTGAACCGAGAACCGTTCGGATAGACAAATCCAAATGGACTCTCACCTTGATGGGGGTTGAGAATACAACTACGTGTGTCATCCAGGTGATGAACTTCAAGGGCGTTCCGGTCACCAGAGAAGTTACCGAGGGCAATACATACCGTGTCAATGGACTGGAATTTACTGTTGAGGACATTCTATACTTCGGTGAGAATGCGACCAACGAAGTTACGCTGAGTTTCACTCTCTGACGCGGCCGACTCTAGACGATGTAGGTAATCCTACCCCTGAACCGAAAAGGACTTGGTGTCCAGGAGGTGTGTCATGACGTGAATAAGCGTCCATGGCGGATCTAAAAACTGAATCAACAGGGTCATCTGGGAACATGCCGATGGTAAGGCCCCGGGTGGCCCTGTTAAATAAATCTCGCCCAGTAATTTCCGACCTGATGATTCCTGGTTGCTCCTGGATGAAATCCGGAAGGATAGTCGGAAGCTAGAAGATAAATATTTAACCATATTCTCGAAGGGAGGGCCTGTTATGTGGTCCTGGTTTACGAAGACAAAATATGCGAAGTGTACACCGCTTGAATGGTGCATCTTTGTGGTCATCCTGCTCATAATCATTGCTTTGATTTTTAGATGAAGGGAGGTAGTCATGCCAAACGTATCGCTTCACGGTTTCGGTAATCTCGTCCAAGAAGATGGGATAACTCCGAATGAAAGGTTCATAGAGTTGGCCGGTTCAATTGAGTCGGCGGCGGGTAATCTGAAGTGTGTTGACGGAATGGTCATCAGTTCGGGGTCTCCTCTTGTATGGAGACTGGAGACCAGGCAAAACGAACCCTGCATCCGGATCGACAGCAGTAATCCGTACGATCTACTGCCTCTGGTTTGGAGCTTCAGGGATCTCGGTTTTGACATCGAGACATTCCATGACAAGATGCGGTTCTATGAGGCCGGTTTCACCGCCGTTCTCCAGATCCGCAAGATCGGCGGACCTGTGGTCCACCAGTTTGTTGTGGAGAAGGACATGGGTTCAGAAGTGACGATCGGATCCGGTGTAGATTGTGTATTCCAGACACGTCCGGATTTCATTGCTGGTGGAGATAACTTCATCACCGTAAGTCTGGGATATATGGAACGTACCGGGGATGAACGCACCGTGTTCAATCACGCTAGTGTGACAAGTGCCAGTGGTAGCCTTGGGTTTGATATCGATGGAGACAATAAGGCACACCAAATCAGAGGTGACCTTGAGATCGTCTTGAACCCGGTGGTGTAGTCTGGTTCTCATTTTGGACACGTAGTAACTGTTTGTATGTTTAAGACAATAATACAGGATCTCCGCTTTGGACACATACAGTCCGAGATACCTGATTGTGGTATGTAAATATGAGACGATAAGGAGGTATTATGTCTCGTATCCACGGTCTCATTGGTTTTCATGCAGTCCTGACTGCATGCCTGCTTATCTGCAGCTGTTCTGGTGATGTTTCCAACTGTCCGTCACCTACGTATCCGGTTGTCAAGCACATCGGTATTGTTACTCTCAGCCTGGACGACAGATTGTCCGACCTTTGTAGTCAGGCTGGTTTGAGTGATGGTTGGAGTGATCATATCGGGTTCTTCGAGGAACATCTCGGAAGCTTGGAGGACACTGCAGACATCTGGTTGGTTAGCATCGATTCCGTTTCCATCTCCTTCGAAGATGCGATGGAATGGTGTAATCAGAATGGTTATCAGTTGGCGAGTGTTCATGCGACTGTTTCTAGTATGATTCAGCGCAAAGACCGATATGATTCGAACGTTCAGTGTCTTCTAGCCGGGCCTGTCACCATGGACGAAGACTGCAATCCGCACATTGCGGTTATTTATCCTGATGATAATGAATTCTGGAAAGAGGGCCTGATAATCATTCGGCCTACCACCTGGATTGTCGTCACGAAGCACTAACTGGCCTGTAGCCGGAAACGCCTGGACGACCCAAAACATGGAAGGGTATGTAATGTACTCGAGAGCCCCGCCGAACTGAAGATCTCTTTTTGAGACGCAAATACGGAACAAACAAAGACAGAAAAAAATGCCGGATACCTGCAGGAGCATTATGCCAGTAATATGTAATTGGCTTGCTGGGGCCGACAACCACCGCCTGACAACGGCCGCTAATATGAGCGGCAAAGCATATGGGCCGGTGGAACAAAAAACGCTCCGATGTTGGCGCGCTGGCAAAGCAGGGAGTCGTGGGGTAGGAAACTGCCCCCTCCCTGTTATAATCGGGAACAAATAAAACTGATTCCCATCAACTACAACCGCAGGAATAATCCTGCAAACAAAGGAGGTGATTAAGAGATGAGGAGCTTTTTTGATGACAAACTAGGTTTTCGCTTGGTTATTGTTGGATTTTTTGTGTTTGCACTTTCGTTGTTTATTGACTTCTCGCCTTGGAGAGGGCAAACGTTGAACTTCTACGCTGCAGCGATAACCTTTTTAGGGGGAGCCATGACAATCATCTTCGGTGTGGTTAGGCTTCTTTGCTGTCAAGCAACATATCGTTACAACCTTTGATATTTCATTCTGGTATAAAAATCAGAAATTGAATTGTACGGCCTTCCGGTTATATCCCGGGGGTCTGTGGTCGCGACTATTTTTATTTTATACTGTCTAGTTAGAGGGATATATAAAAAATAATCAGACTTTACGAGCCTTGGACAACATCTTTGTCAGGTGTTCTGTAACACCTGCCTTCAAATCCATTGGATGTAGATTACCTTCTTTGTATGTCTTCTCAAGTTCTGGTAGACCTGTAAACACTACATCACCACCAAACTTTTTGTCACGTTCTATCTTGAACTTTGGGAATGTTGGCAACACCAACAACTTTGCCATATCAAATACAGAATTACCATCAATGATCTTTGGTGGACAATAAGCTTTGTTCACTTTGCTCTTTATCAGATCTGGATGATCACGTACAGATATGATTGTATCAGGCTTGCTAGAGCTCATCTTCTCCTTTCCTCCGAGAGATATCAAAGGCATATGTACGCAGATTGGAGAGGTGTATCCAAGTGGAGGAAGTAGTTCTCGTGCAAGCATATGTATCTTCCTCTGATCTATACCTGAGACAGCAACATCGACCTTCAAACTTTTGATGTCCTCGATCTGCATAAATGGATATATTACTTGAGATACCTTTGCATTTTCTATATCCCTTGCAACAGTCTGCATGCTACGCAGACCTCTGTTGATTGTGACCTTTGTTGACATTTCAAGTATATTTTCTATGTATTCAGATTTCTTTTGAAATGATGAACCTAGAATGAATTCAGATTTATCAAATCCAAATTTAGAAAATATCTTCATCCACAGATCCGCAAGCTTCTTTATTTCTTCCCAACTACCTTTTCTATTCAAGTAAGTATGCCAGTCTGCAAACAGAATCTTCACTTTGAATCCGGTCTTCTTCAAATCCAGAAGTTTAACTGCAGTGATTAGATGTCCTAAATGAACTTCGCCTGATACTTCGTATCCACAATATGTTATAGGATTCTTCTTCCCTTCTAGAAGCTTTTTCAATTCACCTGGCATCAGAACTTCTTGTGCATTCCCCCGAATCAATTCCATTCGTTCTTCAACACTCATACTGATAATTAGATTGCATTGATTTAAATTTCAATAGAATTAACAATCGCATATATCACAGTTCTTTTCAAAAATTCCGTTGTTACATCTGTTTGATCCTGAGCAGTGGTTGTGTAATGTCTCACCGCATGAAGAATAGCTTCTTGTTGCCCATCCGGTATTCCCATAAGCTCCTACATTAATTCTACCACCATCTGGAAGAGGTTCTTCGGAATATTCACTTTTTGGATCTCCTGCATCAATTGCAGGTGAACCATAATCAAGACTGTAGATTTTTTTATCGACAAACTTTGGATCAGTTCTCATATTTCCGCCACCATCAAATCTGTTGTAGTCAAATACATGTGATGTTTCCACTTCGTAGTATATGTTATAGCTAAATATGATTTTTTCATTTCTCGGAGTGAGTGGGCAGTAATCTGTGTCCATACCCACTCTATATAATATATTATTCTTGGCTGTGAACTCTTCTAAATAACAGTTTGCAATTGCAATACTAGCTTTTGTGAGAACATTATTTTCAATTGAAGCTGAGTCAGTAGCCTCAATCCTTATAGCTGGGGTTGTGTATTCATATCCTTCTATGATGTTGTTTTGTATTACAATTCCTGTACCGATGATATCAACAGTTCCAAAATTAGAATATGTTGTAGGAGATATCTTCAATCCTTGTATTGTAACATCATCAGCGTAGATCAAAAACTTTCCATAAACTGTTGTTTCATGAGGACCAGATCCCCAAAAAGTAAGATCTTTCTGAACCTTAATCTCACCCTCTTCGTATTTACCTGGAGAGATTATAATTGTATCTCCCCGATTCGCAGCTCTTATAGCATCTCCAATACTTGAATACATGCCAGGCACTGTGAGTATTCCCTTATTTACATCTGTAGTGGTGCTGTCTATAATAGGAGCTCTAAACATACCTGCAGGAATTGATGATATAGAAACAAAAATACTAATCAGACCTATCAATACGACAGCTCCAACTAGATGATATTTGTAGTTTTTCAGTCCCATTGTATATTAATTGTATACGAATCATTTTAAATTTACAGAGTCCAAGAATAATTATGTCAATACTTCTTCCAGAGCCCATTCGAGGACTTATTGGAGAATTGGAACCGAAAACCATTACAAACTTCTATGGTGCACCTGGTACTGGAAAGACCTGTCTAACTATATTATTAATGGCAGATGTATTGAAGAGAGGTGGCAAGGTCATATACGTAGATACAGAGTCTGGCTTGTCAGAGAAGAGGATAAGACAGATATATCCAGAATTCGATGAAACCAAGATGGAAATACTTGAGCCATCTGATTTTGCAGAGCAAGGAAATGTGATAAGAAGTCTTCACAACAAAAAAGCAGACTTAATTATAGTTGATTCATTTGTCTCACTTTATAGGCTTGAATATGCAGATCCAAAAATAGAGACAATCGAGGCAAACAGAGAACTTTCCAAGCAGATGTCTGTGCTTGCAAGGATAGCAAAGGATAAAAACATACCTGTGATAGTTACAGCGCATACATTCAAGAATTGGGACACTGGAGAAGATGAAGTAGTTGGTGGTAATCTTCTGAAATATTGGTCTAAGACAATACTCTTTCTGGAAAGAACTGGAAGAATGTCTGAGAGAAAGGTCATGGTTGTTAAGCACAGATCTCTTCCAGAAGGAAAACATGCAAAGTTCGATTTGATAGAAGCTGGTATACAACCTGCAGGATTCAAGTTGTTTTAGTATGGACGAGAAAGTAACAGAATATATAGAGAAGCAGAAGTCACCACAGAAGGAGATTTGCAAAAAATTAAGACAGATAATTCTGAAAACATTCCCGAAAATAAAAGAGGAAATGAAGTGGGGAGTTCCTGTGTACGAAGACAAATATTACTTAGGATCTCTTAAGGATCACGTAAATCTTGGTTTTTCTATTAAGAACATGACAGCTGCTGAGTTGAAGAATTTCGAAGGCGCTGGTAAAACCATGCGGCATGTGAAATTCTTTTCTACGAAGGACATTGATGAGAAGAAAATACAAAAATTGATGAAGATGGTCAAGGGACCTTGCTAAACCTTGTACAAATTCTGTATTGTTTCAAGATCCTTCATTCTCTTGCTTGCAGAGACTGAGATTCTGAAGAAATACCAGAAAACTTTTTGGAACCATTCAATCCATTCTTTGTCGTAGATCTCGTAGAAAAGTAGGATCTTTTGTGACATACCGCTGCTTGCATCTAGAGGGTTTTTTACCTCTCTGAATCGCGCAAGGTTATCATCTATTACAAATCCACGGAGAGGATGTTCTCGATGCCTAACCTCTATTATATTTTTCCCAAACTCTTTGTTGATTTCGTATAACTTTCTGACATTGTTGATGCTTTCTACTGTAACTTTGGAGAGTATCTTGAGTGATATATTGTTCTCTGCGAGTTGTTCTACTATTTCTATTAATTTCTCCTTTCCTTCCTTTTTGTTTACCCATGAAAGGTTTCCAGAGAAACTAAGAATCTGGTTCTGTGCAGATTTTATGTATTCTTTTAGATTATCTTCGCTTGTTCTTTGAACATGTCTTAGGACTGCTTTCCTCTGATCTGGTTCTACATATTGGTAGATGTCCAGAGGAGAGAACATGCCTTTTGATGTAGCTGCTTCTATTCGTTTCATAAGTTTTTCTTGGAATTCAAGAGAATGTATCTTTTCTATATTGTTCCAGAATACAATCTTCAGAGCACCCTTTGTTCCACCACGAAATGTTCTGATTGCAAGGGAGCCTGTATCCTTAGCTATATGATCTACATACTTGTCTGCTGTTCTCCAATTTTTGGAAAGAAGTTGAGCTATCTCTTGTACAGTGCGCGGTTTTGTGTACACGAAATCATTAATTTTCTTGACGGTTTTAGTATCAAGCCTCATTAATTCAGATTTGTTCCTAGTTTTTTTAAAGTTATCATTTACTACAACACTATGACCTCTTTTAATACACCAATCCGGATAAAAAATACAACACTTGTATATAATTGGTGATAAATGAATGATTGAACTACCTGCTTCTAAGCATGGACTTGATATAGATATGACACAAAAACCAGTTTATATTGGAAGAGATTTTTTTGAAACCGAACCTGTTACATGGCAGGTTGAAACAACAGACATGTTCCCAGAAGAGTATATGATTGTGAATGGAACACGAGTAAGACGAAGAAGATATGTGGAAGTAAAACCCACAGAGTTTCTAGGTTCTGATTACAATGGACCAATGATTGATTTCTTCTATGAAGGTGAATTATTGGGACTAAGAGTATCAGAAGAACTGCGAAATAGAGTGCAGATGGAATTAGATAGGGATTATCTTTCATCAACATCCTACAGAAAGCTTGTGGATATCGTGGATAGGAGAGAAGCGATAGAAGAAAGAAAAAGGATGGTGGTGTAATATGAATATTAAGTTGCTGTCAGAAAATCTGATAGGAGAAAAGAAAGATGCCATAATAAAGATTGAAGCAGAGCTCCTGAAAGGAGCAAGGGCATATTTGGATACAAACGGTTTCACAGAGGTTGTTGTTCCACATATAACACGGGCAACAGGTTCATGTGAAAACATGGATACATTGTTTGCACTCGATTTCTTTGGAAAGCAGGCTTATCTAAGACAGACAGGGCAGTTATACCTTGAATCGTTTGTGCAAAGTATAGGAAGAGTGTATTGTGTGGGTCCCAGTTTCAGAGCAGAACCTGATGTTGACAATAGACATCTAACGGAATTTACTTTAGTAGAGATAGAATTGCCATGTAATTTAAACGATCTTATGGGACATATAGAGGGAACAATATTTTCTATGATACAACACATTTTGAAAAATAAACAAAAAGAAATGGAAATACTTGGAATAGATGAAAAGAGATTAAGGGAAATCTCAATTCCTTTCAACAAGATAACGTACACACAAGCAATAGATCATCTCGGTTTAGAATGGGGAGTTGATCTAAAAAGCAAAGACGAACACAAACTTATAGATATATACGGAGACAGACCTTTGTTTGTAACACATTATCCAAAGGAGATAAAATTCTTCAACATGAAAAAGAATAGAACTGACCCAAAGGTTGTAAACTCGACTGATCTTCTCCTTCCACACTCAGGCGAATCTGTAGGATCTGCAGAGAGAGAACACGAACATGACGAGTTAATGACTCGTCTACAAGAATCCTATATGTTTGATCAACTGAAGAAGAGGGGAGGAACTCTCGATGACTTCAGTTGGTACTTCGACATCCTGAAAAAGGGAAGTGTACCACATGCAGGCTGTGGTTTTGGTCTAAATAGAATAACACAATTCATACTGGGAACAACAGATATCAGACATTCAACAGCATTCCCGCAAAACAAAGTGAGTTTGATTTAGCCCCTCTCGGGCTTTTTTTATTAACATGTACAATAATTATGTAGATGAATGCAAAGAAGTATTTCAAAGATTTGAAAAAGCTGAGAGAGTTTCTGGATACTGAAGGAAATAGGATGTTGTTTTATCATGCAGATGCAGATGGAGTTTGTTCTGCTGCATTGATTGCAAGATACTTTGATAGATTCCAGACTCAGTCAAGAAAGGGTCCAAGAATGGACAGTAAGTTCGTGAAATATATAATTGAACGTAGACCTGATATTTTAGTTTTTCTTGATATGCCTGTTGACGTAGAACATGAAGAGCTGAAAAGGATTCTGAGAAAGTTACCAAAAATGAAGCTTGTTATAATAGATCATCATATTTATGAGAGGGATATGAATTCTAAGAATGTTGTTCATGTGAATCCAATGATGCATGAAGACATCTATATACCAGTCAGTTATCTTACGTACAAAATGCTTGAGTTCATGAAATTTCCAGTTAAGCCAGATATATGGATTTCAACAATTGGAATAATTGGAGATTATGGTGTTGAATGTAAAGATGTTCTTGACGAGACTAGAAAGGAGTTTCCAGAGCTCTTGGGCAAGGATATGTTCAAGTCCAGACTGACAGAAGGAGCTGAGATCATCAATGCTGCAGCTACAATGTACGGTTACAAAGGGATAGATCAAGTTTTGGAAAGTTTGCTAAAAGCACGCACCTACGATGATTTTGGAGAGACATCTAAGTTTAAGAAGTGGAACGTTCATGTTAATAAGGAGATAAAGAAGCTTCTGAGGGCATTCAAATTGGAGGAAAAGAAAACTAATTCAGATACTGTTCAAGTCCATAAAGATATAGGTCTTATATTCTATCTGATGAATACAGATCTAAGCTTGAGTTCTAGCATTTCCACCCTTCTAACAAAAGATTATCACGATTATGTAATTCTAATTATGAGAAAAGTCGCTGAAGAAGGAGGATATAAAATTTCTGCAAGATGTCAATCTGGCAGAGTTGATGTTGCAGCCTTGATGAAGAAGGTGACAAAGGGTATTGGTGGCGGCGGAGGTCATGCAAAAGCTGCAGGAGCTTTCACAAGTGATTTGGGAATTTTTAAATCACGTATAATAAGAGAAATGAAATCACTTCTTTAATTTCCTGATCATCGATTTTATTTCTTCTAAGTCTTGCTGCATATTTTGTATTTCTCTTTCAGCCTTTCTGTTTATCTGGTAATCATATTTTGCTGCAATCCTATCCCTTTCGGTTTGTCTATTCTGACTCATCAAGATTATTGGAGCTTGAACTGCAGCCAATGTCGATAAGACAAAATTCAAAAGTATGAATGGATACGGATCCCATGCGTTTGTAAGAAGCAGATATACGTTTGTAGTAATCCATATTAACATGAAGATTGCTAGAAAAATTATGAATGTCCAGCTTCCAACCCATTTAGCTATCCAGTCTGCTGATTTTTGTGACTTTGTTAATTTCTTTCCTAGTACAGGATGTTTGTCCTGATCTCTATTC
>Ga0272444_10005066_pt1 | contig 11455 bp, 9 predicted proteins | sample SSMForm13_FD_201033 | JGI IMG/M metagenome (GOLD analysis project Ga0272444, IMG submission 201033) | Marine sediment archaeal communities from Little Sippewissett salt marsh, Falmouth, MA, United States - SSM-Form-13 | ecosystem: Environmental > Aquatic > Marine > Wetlands > Sediment ... | reverse complement strand
GATCGATGACGATTATATCAGTAACCGGATCAGCGATGTAGAAAATGTTGCTGAACGTCTCCTCAGGACCCTTTGCGGGGATACCAGCAAGGGGCTGGGGGAGATCAACCAGCGGGTGATTATCGTCGCACACGACCTCTCACCTGCCGATACAACGGAGCTGAATACGGCCAAGGTAATGGGATTTATCACCGATGTGGGGGGAAGGACCTCCCATACCGCCATCATGGCGCAGGCCCTGGAGATCCCGGCGGTGGTGGGTCTTGAGCATGCGACCACCCTGGTGGAAGACGGTGACCTGCTGATTGTAGACGGCAGCGCCGGTGTGGTCGTTATCCATCCGGAAGACAGCGCCATTATCCGATATCAGGAGCGAAAACTCCAACTTCAGCAATACAAATCCAGCATTGCAAGGATGAGTCACCTGCCGGCAGAGACGCCGGATGGACACCGTGTTACGATCACCGCCAATATCGAATTCCTTGAGGAGGTGACAGCTGCCAGAGATTATGGCAGTGAAGGGATCGGCCTCTATCGGACGGAATTCCTCTATCTTCGAGGAAAAGGTTTCCCGGAAGAAGCAGATTTGTTCGAGGATTACCGTGAGGTTGCAGAGATCATGCAGCCCGCCCCGGTCAGCATACGAACCTTGGACTTAGGCGGAGACAAATTTGCTTCGGAGATTGCCATATCCGAGGAAAGCAATCCTGCGCTCGGACTGAGGGCCATCCGGTTCTGCCTCCGGGAGCCGGAGATCTTCAAGACCCAGCTTCGTGCCATCCTCAGGGCCAGTGCCTTCGGCCGAATCCAGCTCATGTTTCCCATGATCTCCGGCCTTCAGGAACTCCTGGACGCCAAGGCGATTCTGAATCAGGTCAGGAAAGACCTGGATCGGGAGCATATTCCCTATGACAACGCCATTGAAGTGGGAATCATGGTTGAAATCCCTTCTGCTGTTGCCGTGGCCGAGACCCTGGCGCATCATGTGGACTTCTTCAGTATCGGAACCAATGATCTCATACAGTATGCCCTGGCCATTGACAGGGTCAACGAGCATGTGGCCTATATGTATGAGCCCTTTCACCCGGCTATTCTCAGGATGATACAGCAGGTTGTAAGGGCGGCACGCGATGCCGGGATCCGGGTTTCACTGTGTGGTGAGATGGCAGGGGATCCCCTCTGCGTTTCCATCCTGTTGGGCATCGGTCTCGACGGTCTCAGCATGAATGCCCGGGCTATCCCGCTCATAAAAAAGATGATACGAGCCATTTCCATGGAACAGGCCCGTTCTGACCTGGAAAACATCATGCGCTTAAACACGGCCAAAGAGGTGCGTGCCTACATCCTGAAAAGCACTCGGGAGATGTTTCCCGAATTGGAGGAAAAGGGATACCTTCTGGATTGACCATCAGTTATTGAACGATCCATGAATAGTTGAACGGCGAACGAACGATGAAGGCACAAGATCCAGGTGTAAAGACGGTCTGCCAGAATAAAAAGGCCGGCCATGATTATTACCTTGATGAGTTCATGGAGGCCGGGCTGGTGCTCTTAGGCGCTGAAGTGAAATCCTTGAGAGACGGGAGAGCCAACCTTGTGGACAGCTATGCCAAGGTGAAGCGGGGTGAGGTATTCCTTTACAATATGCACATATCCCCTTACCCTTTTGCACACGGCATGGATCTGGATCCCATACGGACTCGAAAGCTTCTGCTGAAGAGAAAAGAGATCAAACGGTTGATCGGGAAGACCGAGGTGAAGGGATATTCCCTGATCCCCACCAAGGTCTATTTCAGGAAGGGAATGGCCAAGGTGGAAATCGCCCTGGCAAAGGGTAAGAAGAAGTATGATAAGCGGAAGGCCTTGAAGGAAAAGGAATTGAAGCGGGAGATGGATCAGGCCCGCAAGTATTCGAAAGGGACAGGCTGAAGAATCCTTCCGGCATTTTGGTCTTGACATGACCCCGGCGTTTGCGTTAGATGATCATAACGCGTCTTTGCGGCGTCAATACAGCATGACAGGAGGAACTGAATGATGACTCGGGATCCAAGGATCGCATTCGCAGCCACGGCTATGGACGCCGCTGCGGCAGCTACTGCCCGGTGGCCTGCGGTCCTGTACTGGGAACTCATCCCTTAAACGGTACATCGATATTCAGGGCCGCGGGCAATGTCTGCGGCCTTTTTTTAAGGCTGCTCGCAGGGGCGGCCTTTTTTTGTGTTATCACACAAGCCCTCCTTTTGTGTTGGGATAGAGGGCGTCCTCCCCTGTAACGCCCTCGGTTGCACATGGGGCAGCTGGAAAACAGAATGGAAAGGATCGTGACCTCATGAGAACGGAAATTGTCCACATCGGCGCGGGTGAACTCAATTACGAAATTCGAAACATTATCCGGGTGGTGGACAAACTGAAAGCCTTGGGTGCAGACATCAATCTGGAGAATATCGGGGACCCGGTAGCCAAGGGAGAGGAGGTCCCCGTGTGGATCAAGGAAATCGTATCCCGTATCAGCATGGAAGATTGCGCGTACAGCTACTGTCCGAGTCAAGGGGTCCTCGAAACCAGAGAATACCTCGCCGACAGGAACAACCGTTTGGGGGGCACAACCATCCATGCAGATGATATCATTTTCTTCAACGGTCTCGGCGATGCGATTACCAAGGTCTACGGGCTTCTGAGACGCACGGCTCGTATTATTACGCCATCGCCCACGTATACCACGCACTCATCGTCCGAGGCGGCCCATGCAGGTGTCCCTCCCGTAACCTACCCTCTGGATCCTCATAATCAGTGGTATCCGGATACCGTTGAACTGCGGAAACGGGTGAAATACAATCCGGCGGTGGCAGGCATTCTCCTGATCAATCCAGACAATCCGACAGGGGCTGTCTTTCCAGAAGCGATCCTGAGAGAAATTGTACAGATTGCAGAGGATTACGATCTCTTTATCATTGCCGATGAGATCTATCAGAACCTGGTGTTTGAAGGTGCCCAGACCCGAACGCTTTCTGAAGTGATCGGGCGGGTGCCCGGTATTGCCATGAAGGGGATCTCCAAGGAGTTGCCGTGGCCGGGTTCCAGGTGCGGCTGGATCGAGATGTATAACCGGGAAAGGGACCCAGATTTCAACGCCTATACACAGAGCATACTCAACTCAAAGATGGTGGAGGTCTGTTCCACCACACTCCCCCAAAAGGTTATCCCTCAGATTTTCGAGCATCCGCAACATGAAGCGTTTGTGGCACGACGTAGGTCGCGTTACAAGCGGATGTCCGAGACAGCCTACGGCACGCTGAGGCATATCCCTTCCATTCTGATCAACCGCACGAACGGTGCCTTCTATATGAGCGTCATGTTCAGGGAGGATATTCTCTCAAAACATCAAACACTGCCTGTCGAAAATGAAAAGATTCGTTCATTGATCGAATCCCTTGTTTCAAATGGGAATGTTTCTCCAGACAAACGCTTTGTATATTATCTTTTGGCAGCCAAAGGGGTGTGCGTGGTGCCCCTTTCCTCATTCAATACGGAGCACCAGGGGTTCCGTTTTACGCTGCTTGACCCGGATGAAAACGCCTTTCTGCGCATGATAACCCAGCTGAGAGAGGGCATTGAAGCATATATCTGATGGCCATCTGAACCATAGATCCTTTTCCGTCTCTTTAAAGTACCTATAGGGTGGTAGGAGAGGATCATCAATGGATATAGAAATACTCGGCACTGAATCACTGGGGGTTCGCGGGCTTTGCTGTGTGGTGAGGACATCGAACCGTCAGATTGTCATTGATCCGGGTGTGGCTCTCGGGTACCAACGTCACGGTTTGCTGCCGCATCCTGTGCAGATCGCTGCCGGGGAAGATGTGCGCCAGTCCATCATCAGGGCATTGGAGAATGCGACGGATGTTGTTATCTCTCACTTTCACGGCGATCACATGCCGTTGCCGGACGCCAATCCCTATCAGCTATCCCTTGACAGAGTGAAAGACCTTCTTATGACGCCACAATTATGGATAAAAGGGGAAAGCGGAGAAACACACCCCATTGCGGAAAGACGGAAGCGATTTCTGGCGGCCCTTGAGCGAACCGTCTTGCCGTGCGATGGTCAGAGGCAGGGGCTTCTCACTTTTTCCAGTCCCATGCCCCACGGCTCAGGCCATAATCCGATGGGAACTGTCATGATGACGCGCATTGAGGAAGGCGGTGAGGTCTTTGTTCATGCCTCGGATATCCAGCTTCTCGACGATGCGCCCATCTCCCAGATCCTTGATTGGCATCCGACCACCGTATGGGTTAGCGGCCCCCCCCTGTATCGAGAAATCCCTGTGGCGTGGCTTACGGAAGCAGCGTCGCGTGCAAGGGCATTGGCGAAAATCGCGAAATGGTGTATTGTTGACCATCACTTGCTCCGTTCTTTGGAAGGTGTTCAATGGTTGAATATGCTTCATGCCGAGACAGCTGGGAGGATACTCTGCGCTGCGGATTTCATGAAGCGGAAACGCCGGCTATTGGAGGCCGATCGTGTCGAGCAATATCGGCGAATGCCCGTGCCCGAAGATTGGCACGAGCTTTATGCCGACGGACGGGTGAATACATCTGAGTTTCGGACATGACAAACCCACCCGACAGGATACGCAAATGGTACTGGGTCTGTCCCATGACGCGTTTTCACGAACAAGGGCGTTTGGACAGAAGTTGGATCGAAGCGTACTGTCTGCGCAACCATAGGGAATGCGCGCGTTATCACTTGGAAGAGAGCGGAACAGCTCATTCAGATAACCTGTTGCCAGACGACAGCATTGACAAGACGCTTCCTGGATAGCGTATGCGCATTCGGCTCAAAGGGAAGGGGTTTCAGCCCCCCATCGGGCAAAGGATTTGAGATGATGTTCATGGATTGGAAGGCGCTTTATTCGGGCCGGATGGCGGCAATGGGCCATTCGGATGTGGTGGCCATGCTAAAACTGGCCGAACGGCCTGAGGTGATTTCGTTTGCCGGTGGACTGCCCGATCCGGATACCTTTCTCTTTCAAGAGACTCGGGAGATGTTCGAAAGCGTGCTGGTCCAAATAGGCACTGCCGCCTTGGGCTATGGGCCGACGCACGGCATCACCCCTTTAAGGGAATGGCTGGCAGGGCATATGACCCGGATGGGCCGGCCCACCGAGACGAACGAATGCCTGGTCACCACGGGCGGTATAGCGGCCCTGGACCTGGTATGCAGGGTCCTGCTGGATCCCGGAGACCGGGTGATTGTGGGCGAACCCGCCTATCTCGCTGCGCTCCACGTCATCAGGAGTCACCAGGCCCGATTTGTCGGGGTCCCGGTGGACGAAGACGGCATGCGACCCGACCTGATGGAAAAGCGACTCCATGAACTCAAAAGCCGCTCCCTGAGGGCCAAGTTTGTCTATCTGGTCCCCTCGTTTCAGAATCCGGCAGGGGTGACGCTTCCTGAAAATCGTCGAAAAGAGATCGTGGAGCTGTCTGCCCGATACGGGGTGCCTATTGTGGAAGACGCAGCCTATCGGGAACTCAGATTCGAGGGCCAGGCCCCGTCTCTGATGGCCGCCCTCGATCCCCAGGTCATCCATATTAACACCCTGTCCAAGGTCTTCAACCCGGGCGTTCGTATCGGGTGGGCCACGGCGCCCCGGCCTTTGATCGAGGCCCTGGCCCTGGCCAAACAGGGACAGGACCAGTGTTCCAGCACCATCGGCCAATATGTGGCCCATGCCTTTGCACAGGAGGGGCTGATCGATCGGCAGAGAGCAAAGGCCATCGCCCTGTACCGCCAAAAAAGGGACAGGATGCTGGCAGCGTTGGATCGCTATTTTCCAACCAGTGCCCACTGGACACGGCCGGAGGGCGGGTTTTATACGTGGGTCACATTGCCCGAGGCGATGGATACGGAAGCGCTCCTGCCCCGGGCCATCGAAGAGACAGGGGTTGCCTACGGAGCCGGCCCGGCCTTTTTCCACCATCGAGGCGGAAAAAACCATATGCGGCTTAGCTATAGCTATGTTTCTGAATCCCGCATTGAAGAAGGGATCCAAAGACTGGGAGATCTCCTGGGCAGGGTGGATTGTTGAGCCATATGGCCCGTTTTACTTGATCTCAAAGAGGTTTCCGTCAAAATCCTCCACAAAACAAAGCGGCGAGTCGCCTCTAGGAACTGTGATGACCGGCAGCCCGGCTGACCGACAGGCGTCAAGGAAACTTTCCCTGTCCTCAACCTGAAGACAGACGTGAGAAACCGGGGAGTTCTTAACCGGAATCCGATCGCTCACAAAAACCTCTATGGCAACATCCTCATTTCCATAAAGGATCAAGGGGCATTCAAGGTCTAATCCGAATAAGTTTTGCGCCAGATCGGATTTCAATTCGGCCGTTTTTATCTTCTTTAATCCCAAAATCCCCCCATAGAACGCGTCCGCATTTTCCTGGGAACATGAAACCAAGGCGATATGTAGCAATTGCATGGTCGGTTCTCCCTATTCCTGTTTCAATTCCAGTAAGACCTGATCTTGCTGATAAAACGTATCGTGGGTTATTCGGCAAGCGGGTGTCTCTTTCCAATCTCTTTGAGAAATTCCCTGGCCACATCGGCCGGGCTCCTCTTCTTCGCGTCTACCTCGAAGTTGAGACGCTGCATGGTCTCGTTATTGAGCGCTCCGGATAGCAGGGATAGTGCCTCAGTCACTTCAGGATGGGCATTGAGGCATTCTTCCCTCACAACGGGTGCCGCCTGATAGGGCGGGAAAAAGCCACGATCGTCCGTGAGAGGCGTCAGATGATGGGCGGCGATGCGGCCATCCGTGGCAAAGGCGCAGATGACGTCGATTTCTTTATTGGCAATGGCCGAGTACATGATGGCCGGGTCGAGATCTTTGATCTCTAGGAATTTGAGGCCGTAGGCCTTTCCCAGGCCCGGGTAGCCGTCCGGCCTTTCTGCAAATTCAGCAGTGAAACCCGCCCTCAGGCGCGGGGCCTCCTTCGCAAGGTCTGAAATCGCCCGCCACTTGTGTTGAGCGGCATCGTCTTTGCGTACGGTGATGGCATAGGTATTATTGAAGCCGAACGGCGCAAGCCAGCGAACATGGAAACGTCTTCCATAGGCCGCTCGCACATGCTTCATCACCTGTTCCGAATCGTTTATGCCCGGTGATTTGAGGATGGCAGTCAATCCCGTTCCCGTGTATTCGGCGTAGAGGTCGATGGCGCCGCTCACAAGGGCCCCGTGACAGATCATGGTCCCGCCGAGATTGAATTGACGTTCCACAGACAATGTCGTCTCTTGTTCAATGATCTGGGCCATGAGTTCGCCCAGGATCAGCTGTTCTGTGAAGTTTTTGGTTCCGATAATGATCCGTTGGGTGCCGGATGAATTTGATGTTAACCCGTGATGTGCCTCAGGCCCTGTAAGATAGACAAAGATGCCCCCCCCGATTAACAGAAGAGGAAGTATCCGCGCAATGAATTGAATCATCCCCCGAAACGGTCCGCTCCCTTCCGGTTTTTTCTTTTGACGGAGACCCCACTCAAAGGCGCCGATGACGAAATCGATGAGGAGCGCGAGGATCGCTGCGGGGATGGCGCCCAGAAGGATGAGGCGCGTGTTGGAGAGGGCCAGTCCTCGATTGATGAATTGACCCAGTCCTCCGGCCCCGATAAAGGCGGAAAGGGTCGCAATCCCCACGACTACAACAGCCGCGGTTCGAATCCCGGCAACAATGACCGGCAAGGCAAGAGGGATCCGGACCATCCTCAACTGCTGACCGCTTGTCATGCCGATGCCTCTGGCCGCCTCCATGATCTGAGGAGATACGCCCTCAAGACCTGTAAGGGTGTTTCGTACGATAGGCAGGAGCGCATAGAGGGTCAGGGCGATAATCGCCGGTATTGCGCCGATCCTGTGGAGCAATGCCAGGAGGAAGGCAAGCATGGCCAGGCTCGGGATGGTCTGAAGGATGCCGATGGTGGCCATGGCAGGGTTTCGCAGCCACGACTTCTGGAATATGACCATCCCCACGGGTATTCCGATGAGCATGGCCGCTCCCGAAGAACATCCCGTCAGCATCAGGTGTTCGCCGGTTCGAACATAGAGTTCGGGCAGTCGTTCGGACACAAAGACGCTGAGTGACGTGGGATCCATTACAACATCCCCTGAAACTCGGCCAGCTGCCTGGCCGGTTTGGCAAACAGATCCCGGACAAAAGGGGTGGCCGGGGCGGAGAGGATCTCCTTTTTCGTTCCGATCTGCTCCAGATTGCCCTGATGGAGGATCAAGATGCGATCGCCCAGCAGAAGGGCCTCGAAGATGTCGTGGGTGACGAACACGATGGTCTTTTTGAGCTGTTCCTTCAATGAGAGCATCTCCTGTTGCAACAACTCACGACTCAGGGCGTCGAGGGCGCCAAACGGTTCATCCATCAGGAGGTAATCGGGGTCGGAGGCCAGTGCACGGGCCACGCCCACCCGTTGCTGCTGGCCCCCGGAAAGCTCATCCGGAAATCGATCCCCAAAATCCGGTGGGGAGAGTCCCACCAGGTGCAGCAACTGAAGGGCACGGGCTTTCCTTCTCTTGGGGGACCAGCCCAAAAGGCGCGGTACCACATCCACATTTTGCTCGATGGTCATGTGGGGGAAGAGCCCGATGCCTTGAAAAACATAGCCGATCCGTCGACGGAGTTGGACGGGATCCTGGTGGGTGATGTCCCGTCCATCTACTTCAATGACGCCGGAGGTGGGTTCGATGAGCCGATTGATCATCTTGAGGGTCGTGGTTTTACCGCAACCCGAGGAACCCAATAGGACGAGGGTTTCGCCCGGTTGGATCTTTATGGAAAGCTCCTTTACAGCGTAGGTCCGGCCGTTGTCAAACGACTTGGAAACCTGTCTCAGTCGGATCATGTAGGGTCCTGCTTGCTTGAAGTGTCAGGTATGGCGTCCCAGGTACCCGGTATTCATTACACTCACGTGCGTGCGCGGGGCATGGTCTTCACACGCCGTGCATGCCTTCATCACCAAAATGTACAGACAGGGACGTTCACATTCAATTTCTCAATTTTTGTTGCCTGTTGGCTAGCCTTTGTGATAAATATCGAAAATCTCGATTGTTCATGGGTCATGGATAATGGCTAAAAAGAAGAAAAATCCGCTCCTCGAGAATTCCGACGACATTTATACCATACGGACCAAAGAGATCATCTATGCTATCCGCAGGTTGATGCAGGCGGGCGAGCATTACACCAAGGAGTTAAATAAGATTTACAACGTCAGCGCGGCTCAGATCAACTGCCTGATCGCGCTGCAGGAGAATGGCCCCCTGTCTCCGTCCCAGATCGCCAAGCATGTGATGGTCAATTCGAGTACGGTCACCGGAATTATCGACCGGCTTGAGAAAAAGGATCTTGTGAAACGGTTGCGCATATCACCGGATCGCCGGGTGATTACAGTGGAATTGACCAAGAGCGGCCGACTGCTTGCTGAAAATGCCCCGCCCCCGATCCAACAGAAGATTATTGATGGCCTCAATAGACTGGCCCCCACCGAAATCGACGAGATGGCCAATACCCTTAAACGGCTCACCGACATGTTGGATGTGCAGGACCTTAAGGTCACGTAACTGTTCAATTCCAATTAATTTGTGCCCTCCCATAAAGATGAAGCGTTGATCTAAATCAGGTGGCAGAAAAGAGAGGCTGCTTGACAAGACATTTTATTTGTATTAATATTTCAGTTCAAATAACTTGAGATGATATCATATGCTCTCATACGGTATCAAATCAAAACGTATGGGAAGATAAAGAATTATCGTGTTTCCTGATGACGCCTCCGTTAGGCAAGGGACACGTCCACGAGACCCGGCCATGATGCCGGGAATTCATTTTAAGCCTAAGGAGAAAAACAGTGAATACAGAGAGAGTGGAGAAATCAAGAGAGGCCTTTGGGGAAGATACAGTAGACATGCTGCTTCAGTCCCATCAAGATGCGCTGTGGATGCTCGAAAACCTGGGCGTGAGGTGCAGGCAACCCGAGATCCAGCAGGTTTTCGAGGCGCTGGCCGCAGAGGGTGAGGCCGTTGTCTATGATGAACGTATCTACATTACATCCGCGCTGGTTGAAAAGTGCCTTGAAAAGGTCCCCGGTGTATCCGATTTTTTCGTTCCCCTGAACAGTTTCTTTATCGGAGGAACCGCGCCCTATGTCTATGATGATGCCAAGGGAGAGGGGGGCGTTTTCCCCACCCTGGAACATGCGGAGCGTATTGCTCGGATTGCTCAGGATCATGAGGTGGTGTCGGGCATGGGTCGTGGCATCAAACTGAAGGATGAAGTTGTTCAAATGAACATCATGGCGGAAAACTGTGACAAACCGCTCTATTTTGCGGTGACCACCGACGACTCTCTGAAACGGGCCGAAGAAATTTTTGATGAAAGGGGGCGGATCATGATTGTCTTTTGCCTGACGCGGCCGCCCCTTGAGGTGAATGAGAATTTCTCGGATCATTTTGTGAAAGTGGTCAAGGCAGGCCTGCCGGTCTTCATCTCGGCCATGCCCATGGCCGGCATCAGTGCGCCTTACTGCTACAACGGGGTCCTGTCCATGACGCATGCCGAGGTCCTCTTCGGCATCTGTGCGGCCCAGTTGCTGAATCCGGGCGCTGTCTGCGTCCATGCCGGATATCCCACCATTGCAGATCCGAGCATCGAATACAACCCCAACTACGGGCTGATCAGCCACAATATGCTGAATATCCTCATGGCCCACCTGAACCTGATGCTGGATATCCCCAGCTTTCAGAGCGCAGGAACCACCCATGAGGAGCATCCCACGGAAAAGGCCTATGAGGATGCCAGAAATGGTCAGGCCCTGTGCAAAAAATATGGGGTCCATATGATCCGGCATCCGTTTGCGTTTCTCAGATACCTGATCGATTTCTCGTTTGAGAAACTGGAAACGGCCATTCAGATCGCCGAGGAGGTGGGCCCCAGCGACGCGCCGGACGTGCGGATGCCGGTCTACGATGAACGGGGCATGGAATCGGTTCGGAAGATCGGGGTGGGGATGTATCTGGAAGATCCCCTCACTACGGCCAACCTGGGGAAGATTTTTGTCAATTAAAACAGAATGGGTTTAACTTGGTTCGTGAATCTTGTGTATTGGATAGACACAGAGATTGCTTAACCGTTGTGAAGCCCGCACTATTGGAGGATTTTTGGATGTCAAGTATCTGCGGAATTGTATCACAGCACGGAAAGATCGAGGAAGACAGCACCAAACCCCTCGGTAAGATGATCAAGCTGACCCGTCACCGTGGGCCGGACAATGTCCATGTCCGGACACTTCCTGACGATCGGGGGGCCGTGGGCGCATGCGAGATCAATCTGACGCCACAGACCACGCACTGCACGTCAATCAACGATGATCCACCCTATATCCTCTTTGACGGCGA
>Ga0272444_10005065_pt1 | contig 11455 bp, 8 predicted proteins | sample SSMForm13_FD_201033 | JGI IMG/M metagenome (GOLD analysis project Ga0272444, IMG submission 201033) | Marine sediment archaeal communities from Little Sippewissett salt marsh, Falmouth, MA, United States - SSM-Form-13 | ecosystem: Environmental > Aquatic > Marine > Wetlands > Sediment ... | reverse complement strand
GGAGCAGATGATAAATTGCCGGCTGGCGCTTTCGGAAGCGCACCTGCGCATGGTTCGTTCCTACAGCGAAGGTAAAAGGGGGGCAAGCCTTCTTCTTCCGCCAGATGATGCGAGAAGAGAAGCGATTGGGTATGCCAAGGAGGCGAAGTCAATTGCCGAGTCAAGAGAGATGAAAGGCCACGCTCAAGAGGCCAGCAAGCTGCTTGCGAGTATAGAAGGCGCCTGAGCCGGCGAACTTCAAGCGCACAATAGTCGGCCCTGGCGGGCGCCAGGGGGCGAGATGTTTCCAGCCACCACATAAAAACCCAATCCGATGGGACGGCGCCTCAACCACATGACACGATTGCTGGAGAAGGGAGTCTGGCAAGCCGCCCCACACCTTGTCCGGAGATAGGTCTATGGATAAACCAGAATAGAGAGGATTGACACCAAATTGCAGGTGGATTTTCTGTGGGATTTCACTTCTGGTCAAGAGTCCATTTTTGGGCACGACACAGAATTGTAGGCATTCTGCATTTCGCCTGTTTCCCATCATCCAAAGCAAGAGAGACTGTACTGACTGCCCTAGACAAATAACTGCCCAAAGAACCCAGAAGCTAGCACTCTGCCAACATTGCCTAAAATATGAGGTCAGATCAGGATAGAATTGCGCCTTGCACTCTCGGGATTCACTTGCTAAGATAGAATTAGATCGGGTATTGTTTTGGCTTTTTTCGACACGGAAAGGAGGCTGCTAGGATGTCGCTAACACGAATTGCGAAAAGCGTGTCTATATCACCCACACCACCGCACCCGGTCGCTGGCTTACATGACCTTATTGTGCCGCCACCGGCCGTCGGACTCGAGACGAAACTGGCTGTGTTCGATCCTGCTATTCCCCCCAACCCTCCCTTGTGGATGCCCATCTTACCGCATCCCTCAGACCACCACCTGTTCGTCATCCAAGGACAGGGCAATATCCAAGAGACGGGCCCAGGAGGAGACGGCCCCAATGCTCTGGAGATCAACATCCAAGCCGGTGATGCAGTGTATCTGGAAAAGGGCAAATACCACAGGATCAAGAACTCCGGGGCGGACAAACTAGTAATCCTTAGCGCGAAGACGATTTAAGAGTGGGCTGAGTAGGCACAGCCACATTACTTGACGGCAGTGGGATGACGGCGCCGAAAATCGGCCTTCGTCTCTGAGCCTGAATCCACTGTCTTAAGGGCGCCGCTTGCTGCGCCCTGGGACCGACTTCGCTCACGTCAGAGGAGGGCTGGAAAAGCACCGGTGCTACGTCTCAGCTGCCAGGTGTTCGGTCCGTCCTTTGCTTCCGCCTGCGAACTTCGCAGAAGCAGTAAACTCGATGATGTGAGTGCTAACACCAAGCACACCAAGAACTGTCATCTCCCTTCTTATTCTGTCTTCGTGTGCTTGGTGAAGCCCCCTAAATGAGAATAGACGCTCATTACATTGACGCGGTCGATTCGAAGAGGTAGATTCCGCCCTAACGACCAAGCGCTGATTGCTGTAAGAGAATGGCAGAGGACTTCGCATGAAATGCCACAACTGCGGGATCGAGCTATCCGAGGGATTTAAGTTCTGTCACGAATGCGGCGAGGAGCAGCGCCAACCCTTAGAACCCATCTTTTCGGAGCAGGAGATCGCCGAGATTCAGCAAGAATCTCAGCCAGATGAATATCTCGCAAAGCTAAAGAAGATCGTTGAAGAGGGATTTCGGATTGAGCGCCGGGATGTAGCGGTGCTCTTCGTTGATCTTTCGGGTTACACGGGGTTGTGTTCCGGGCTTTCCGAAGACCAGCTTCGTGAGGTGATGCGCGACGTCTATTCCGTGATGTCCGAGGCGATTACGAAGCGGGAAGGCTATGTTGACAAGTTCGTCGGAGATGAGGTCATGGCGCTTTTTGGGGCGCCTATCGCGCTGGAGCGTCCCTGCCATCGCGCCGTAACAGCGGCGGACGAAATAGTCATTGGGCTATCAGGCGTCAACCATCGATTCAAGGACATTCTGCGGGCGCCTCTTTCGGTGCATGCTGGCGTAGCTTTCGGGAAGGTGCAGGCCGGCAGGCTTGGCGATTCGATGAAGCTGGAATATACAGCTCTGGGTGAGGCGGTGAACATCGCAAAGAGACTGACGGATGCGGCTCTCTCTGGCGCAGTCTTCGTTACCAGAAATGTCGAGGACCGCGCCAAAGAGGCTTTTAACTTCCAGAGTCTTGGCACGCTGAGGCTTAGGGACATTGGGGAACCGGTCGAGGCTCTTTGTTTGATCGGGCCACGGAGCGTAGCTGGCGAGCTGCCGAGATTCTCGAAGCTCGGCGCCCCGATGTTTGGCCGCGAGAAGGAGTTTGACGAGCTCAAAGAGGCGTTTGATAACCTGGCAAGCTGCTATCCAGAACCAGAACCATGTGAGACGGGGGAGGGTAAATACAGTCAGCTATCGCGGATAATCGGCATCGTTGGCGATGCCGGTGTCGGCAAATCCCGTCTCAAGCGCGAATTCAGAAACCATCTCCGCCAAAACCTCGTAGAAGAGGGTTTCCGCTGGCTTGCCGGAGGTGGCTGGGCCATCGGCCAAACTCCTCTATATTGGCCCATTAAGACGCAGATAGCTTCCGAACTTGGGTTCGACCCGGCGGCAAGCAGCAAGACCATCTCTGACGCGATATCTAGGCTGACGCCCGATGAGAGTGATGAGAAGGAGCTCTTGCCGTATCTATACCATCTCTTCGGGCTCGAGTATCCAGACAGCCCGCTCTTGTCACTTGACCTAAAATCGATCAAGGACAACCTCTGGATAGCAATAAGGCAGATGTATGCGCGGTGGTCGAAACGGAAGCCACTTGTGCTGGTCTTTGAGGATGCACAATGGGCCGATGGCGGTACTACCGATTTTATAGACTACCTGGCCAATTTCGTGAGCGATTTCCCCATTCTTGTGCTGATTCTCTATCGGCCCGGTTTCGAGCCCAAGTTCGCCAAAAGAAAGGGAGTACCGGCCACCCAGATAGAGCTCGAGCCTCTGTCAGGCAATGTAGAAACAGACCTTCTCAAATTCTACATTGCGCCGGGAAGAGAGGAGATGGCGCTTGCTCGCAGGCTCAAGAGCTACTCCGAGGGCAACCCGCTCTTCCTGGAGGAATTCCTTCTTATGTTGCTCGAGCAGGGCAAGCTGAACATGGACGATGGCAAGATGCGCCTCACCCAACCGGTCCGGGAGATGCCGCTGCCAACTAGCCTCGCTGATGTTCTGGGGGAACGCTTCGACAGACTCTCGCAGAAGGACAAACGAGTCGCATACTACGGTGCCATGATTGGCCGTTCGTTTCTTCACAGTCTGCTCTCTGAAGTCCACAGCTCACTGCACGGCGCATCGGATGTTTCTGAAGCGCTCAATTCGCTTATCGAGCGAGAGATTATCTTCAGGAAGGCGGTGGAACCAGAGGTCGAATATGTCTTCAAGCACGCCCTAACGCGAGAAATACTAGTCTCGCGATTGATCAGAAGTCTAAGAGCAGAGCTCTCGAAGCTGATCTCCACCAGAGTTGAGGAGCACTACAGGGACCGGATAGGCGAGTTTCACGGCATGCTCTCAGAGCATTGGGAGTTCGCAGGAGAGATCGAGAAGGCGGCGCGGCATACCGCCTTGTGGGGCCTCTATAACCAGAAACAGCAGCGCAACTTCGAGGCACAGGAGGCCTTCGAGAGATATGATCGGCTCTGCGAACAGCTCCCGTCAAGCCCACTGTCACCTCAGGAGGAAGGTGAGCTTCTCGTTTCGCGCATCGACGTGCTCCAGGTTCTGGGCAAACGGAAGGATGCGGTTGGTCTCTGCGAAGTCCTTTCAAGTCTCAGCGACGGGAAATGGCGCAGTATCGCTCTGTGCAAACAAGCTCGCCTGAGGCACATGGCCGGCGACTGGGACAGCGCTCTCTCGCTTGCTGGGGAGGCCCTCGATATCGCACAAGGGATCGGCGACTTAAGCTCCAGAGCAACAGCGGTGAGAACCATAGGTATCGTGCACTCAGGCTTTGGCGAGTTTGACAAGGCAGTTGAATGCTACGAGGAGTCCCTTTCTATACGGCGAGAGCTTGGCGACAGACGTGGCGTTGCGCACAACATAACGAGTATAGGCATCGCGAAGTCGATGGGTGGCGAAGGCGCTGAGGCTTTGGGGCTTTTCGATGAGGCGCTTTCGATCTATAGAGCGCTGGGCGACAGACGCAACATCGCACTCTTGCTCCACGAGATAGCCATCGTACAGACACGGTATGGCGAATACGACCAGGCGCTCCGCAATTACAACGAAGAGCTATTCACCGCTCGGGAGCTGGGGGCCAGGGAGCCCATCGCTGGCTCGCTGCACGACATAGGCCTGGTGCACTGTCACCGTAGCGAATATGATCGGGCGCTGCAGTGCCTTGATGACTCGCTCTCCATATTTCGGGAGCTGGGCAGCCGGCGGGGGTGTGCGTTCGCGCTGCACAGCATAGGCCTCGTCCATCACAAACGAGGCGACTTCGAACAGGCGCTTCGGTATCTCGATGAGGCCCTTGCGATTTTTGAGGACTTGCGCGCCCGGTGGGGCATTGGCTCATCCCTGTCCAAATTGGCCGGCCTCCACGCAGATATGGGTCAATGGCGCAAGGCGAAGGAGCTCGCACTTCAGGCAGAGAAGATCAACCGGTCAATCGGCAGTCGATCAAATCTCTCGGACGCGCTCGCGGTGCTATGTCGTGCTGATGGCGCGACCGGCCATTGGGAAGCGTCTGTTTCATTCGATGCCGAGGCTCTCTCTATAGCCGATGAGCTTCAGGATCGGAAGCAAATGATAGGCGCCAGGCTCGCGCTTGCCGAGGCGCATCTTCGGATGGCCCGTTGGTATAGTGGAGATAAGCAAGGAAAGGCGCCGCCTCTTTCACGAGACGATACCATTGCCAAAACAATCGAGTACGCCAACCAGGCAAAAGAGCTAGCAGCCCCGAAGGGCATGAAAAGCTACGTCAACAAGGCCGACGAGCTGCTCGCCCAGATCGACGATTGCTGACAGTAGGACATCTCTGTGCCAGCTCATAACGTCGTGGCCGCCGCGTTACATGGACCCTTTTTTCGGCCCAACGACAGTGCCGGCCGACGCATTGAGGTCTGGTCCGCGCCGCTCCGGCAAATGCGGTAAGGGCTCCCACCCCGATCAGCGCAATCTTGGCCATTTCCATAAGTCGCAAATCTGATAAGATAAAGAAGATTTGTGACTTGTAAACCAGTATCAACTCTGATACGTTGTGATGTGTCTAATTGTGTAAATGTATGTTGTAGTCACAGATCCCTTTGCAGCAGGAGGTTTTTGAGGTGAATGGGAAAAGACTGGGAGAGTGGCACTCCGATCCGTGGGACCAGCGCGTGCTGGTACTCAGCGGGATGGGGGTGTACCATCACAAGATTGGACAGACCCCTCAGCCAGAAATACACGTAGGGGGGGCTGGTGAGCCGTTGGCTGTATTTGTGGCAGCCAACACTGAATACTACTGGGAAGCCGATCTGGGTCAGGTCTTGAGGCTTTTCATTGTCCCCAAGACGGACCATCCTATCAGAAGCTTGGAGGTAAGGCCGGGAACATAAGCTGAGCGAGAACTGAGAGAAGTAACATTCTGCGCAATTGGGCGGTGGGACTCCTGATTGCGTGATCATACAACCGTCAAGTCGGTCGGTAACGCGAACCAGGCGAGGGAGCTCGCCACGGCTCGAAGGGCATGATAGGTTGTGTCAAGAGGGGCGACAGACCTTCAGCAATGGTCGTGTGTCTCTGAGAGAATAGAAGCCGATTCCGCTTTCGGGGGCAAACTCCCCCAACAACTCGTCCTTCCGCTAGTCCAAAATAGCAATCGCCTAGGCCCTTTTCTCGTATTCACCCATTGACCCAGCATACGCTTAGCGATAACATTTGGCCTCTTTCTCGGTGAGTGAATCGTTATATCGTATTTGGAGGACAGAATGAAGGCATCTCAGCGTGTATTGAACATGCCCACCTACGTTTTTGCTGCGGTTGACGAAGTGAAATTCGCTTTGATGAACGAGGGTGTTGACGTCATTGACCTTGGCATCGGGAATCCGGACCGACGCCCTCCGAAGTTCATGCTCGAGGCGCTCAAAAGGGCGATTGGGGATGAGGGAAATCAGAATCACCGGTACTCGCAATTCAGAGGCGTTATCGAGCTTCGCCAGGCAGTTGCTGACTGGTATAAGCGGCGATTCAACGTGACGCTTGACCCGGAGACCGAGATTCTTCCGCTCGTCGGGTCGAAGGAGGGACTGCTATGCCTGTATCTCGCCTATCTGGACAAGGGCGAGACGGCGCTAATTCCCTCGCCGTGTTATCCGGCGCACATCGGCGCCGCTCGCGTGGCAGAGGCGGATATACAGGAGATGGGCCTGCTGGAGGAGAATGGGTTCCTTCCCGATCTTGACGCTATCGAAAAGGATGTCGCGGATCGCGCCAAACTTCTCCTTTTTAACTACCCCAATAACCCGACTGGGGCGGTTGAGACGCGAGAGTTCTACGAAAGGGCGCTTGAATACGGCATCAAGCACGACATCCTACTCATCTCAGACATCGCGTATTCTGAGCTCTCGATGGACCCGGACTACGTGCCGATGAGCTTTCTGGAACTGCCCGAAGCCAAGAAATATGGTGTTGAGTTCTACTCCTGCTCGAAGTCGTATAACATGCCCGGTTGGCGTGTGGGCTTCTTGGTTGGGAACGCAGAGGTCATTGCGAACACGCTGAAGATAAAGACGACGAAGGACTTCTCGATCTTTCTGGCAATTCAGCGGGCTATCGCGGAGATACTCAACAAAGGCGAGGACTTCGCAAGGCCCAACGCTGAGCTGTACAGGCGCCGTCGTGACGTGCTGGTTGACGGTATTAAGTCAATAGGCTGGGATGTGCCTCGTCCGCGGGCTGGGATGTACATCTGGGCGAAGATACCCGAGAAGTTCTCCGATTCCATGTCGTTTGCGAGGGAGCTTGCGCAGCAGACCGGAGTGATAGTCTCCCCTGGCAGTGGTTTCGGGCAATATGGGCAGGGCTACGTCCGCATGGCCCTCGTCGTGGAGGAAGAGCGGATGAAAGAGGCCGCGCAGCGTATAGCGAACTCGGGGATACTCAAATAGCCCTGCGAGCCCTGTGGTGTGGATCTGCCGAGACAGTTCGAGAAGACATGACAGTAATTCGGTGTTGGTTTCGTAGGGCGTTTCACGAGCCACCCATAAAACGGATGACTATGACTGGGTTCAGATCAATTGGCGGAAGAAAACAGGAGGGCGCCATGCAGACCCGTAACAGGATAATCACAATCGTTCTACTCTTGGTAGCGATCGCCATCACGCCCTGTCTTGCCAAAAATGTGAAGGACGAGGCGCCTGAATCGGTTAGGTTCTGGGTATCAGCCGACGGGGATGTCTTCGTTGAGGAGACACAGCGTGTGGGTGGCTACTTTGCGAAAGTGAAACGTGAAAGCTCGGGCGTGCTGCTACGGCTGCGCTGGTCTCCGACCGTGATTTGGGACCGGCTACCGGACGAGCCAGTTCTCGATAGCCCGCACGGCTCGGCGCACTTCATCGGCGGGGAGCGTCTATTTGCCGTAACCTCACAGCTCGCCGGTGATGACGATTACCGTGTGCTCTTCTGGGACGGCATTCACGGGATATGGCGCCTCCTGGCGCCAATGGCGACGCTCGATCCGGTCCACGGCGTTTTTCGCATGACGCTCGGGACCAAGCGGTGGGTCTCCCTTGCATCGCCCGACGACGGCGTAAGAGTCTGCGGCTTCGTGCTGGACGATTACCTCTCGGATGTGAAGCGGAAACTGTGCATTGAGTGCCCGAAACCGAGAACACCGAAGTGCGTCGTTCAAAGCGCGGACAGCAAGTTTATTGGTATCGTGATGGTCCCGCAGAAGCCTAATGTCTCGCAGAAGTCGCGGATGACCGAGGCCGAGCTTCTGGCCCAAAAGGGCAAGGTCGAATTGGCGGCATTTGACGTCTCCGGCACCGAACCAACTGTGAAGGTGCGGAGTATCGAGTCGCTCAAGGTAGGCGAGGACGAGCCGTCGAGCATTGTGGCTATGGGAGACACATTCGCCTGCGGATATTTTGGGAAAGAGACCATTCAGCTACTCGGGTTCAAGCTGGCGGGTGGAAAGCTCGCCCAAGCCGGCCCAGACCTCAAGATCGCGCGGATTGCGCCCGATTCGATGGTTGACCTGTCACCTTCCATCCAGAGTGATGGCTTCATACTCATCGATTCCGATGGTAAGAAGGCCGTGGTGCGAAAGCTCTCTCCATCATTGGCGAAAGTCGGGGAGTGGGAGCTGATGATCCCAGGTGAGGCAAAGGCGCCGATTCGCAAGCTCGTCTTCAACGATAAGATGGCTTTCCTATACATCTGCGACAGCAAGGGCAAGATCATCATCCGCACCGCCGGCGGCAGCACAGACGTCCTCTGGCCGCGGAAGAAGACCAAGAAGCACTGAACCTGCGCCGAGGAATTGGGCGGCAGGCGAGTGACATAGAGGACGGGTCTTGCGACCGTCTGACCGTAAGTCAGGTTGACATTTTTGATGGCATTGACGCGCCCGAGAAACCGCGCCGAAGGCTACGTCCGAAGCTTCGCGAGCTTCTCCTTGAACATCCTTGCAGTTCTCTCCGGGTCGAGGGCCTTGAAGACCGCTGAACCTGCAACCAGTATCGAGGCGCCAGCGCTCGCAACATCCTGAACATTCTGAAGCCCAATCCCGCCGTCAACCTCTATCGAACATTCCGGATTCCTATCGTCGAGAATCGCTCGCAGCCGCGTTATCTTGCCAAGCACAGACGGTATGAACTTCTGCGCCGCAAAGCCCGGATTAACGGACATTAAAAGTATGAAATCCACTGCCGGAATGATCTCCTCCGCAAACGACAGCGGAGTCGCTGGATTCAACACCACGCCGGCCTTGAGGCCGAGCTCCTCTATCTGTGTGATCGTCCGTTCCAGGTGCACTGCCGCCTCAATCTGGACGCTGATCATGTCGGCGCCCGCTTTTGCGAAATCGTCGATGAACCTATCTGGATGCTCAATCATCAGGTGAACGTCAAGCGGCAGCTCCGTTGAGGCGCGAGCGGCCTCCACCACGAGCGGGCCAATAGTGATATTTGGCACGAAATGGCCGTCCATGACGTCGATGTGGATCAGGTCAGCCCCACCTCTTTCGACTGCGGCGATCTCCTCACCGAGTTTTGCGAAATCCGCCGACAGTATCGAGGGTGCAAGCTCGAGCTTTCTCAATTCGAGTTCTCCATTTCATAAATCATCTTGCGAACGAGCCTCACTGGTAGCCCGATCACGTTATCAAGCGGCCCTCGTAGTCCAGTCACAAATGACGACGCGCCGCCCTGTATTCCATAGGCGCCGGCCTTGCCAAATGGCTCCTCAGACGCGATGTAAGTCTCAATCTCCTCGTCCTCGAGCGGTGCGAATTGGACCTCGCTCTCCTCGTGATTGATGAGCTCTTTTTGCCGCCCGCCATGCATGAGACAAACACCCGTTATCACCCGATGCCAACGACCAGACAAGAGCTCAAGCATGCGCCTCGCATCTTCCGGAGAAACTGGTTTCCCCAAGATGGCATCGTCAATCGCGACGACCGTGTCGCAACCCAGACAGACGCGGGCCGATCTGGCGGCGACACATCCCGCCTTCGCCCGGGCCATTGACTTGGCCAGTTCCCTCGGATCGTCAGCCCGAGAAACACCTTGCTCAACCTCGCCCGGTTGGACCACATCGAACAATATGCCAGCCTTCTCGAGAAGATAGGCCCGTCGCGGCGATGCTGAGGCGAGGACAATCCGCGACGTCATTGCGCCGTAGGAGCCTGCTCTTCGCCCACATATTCGATCTTCATCTCGAGCTTCTTCTTGCTCAAGAACTTGCCCATAGCCTCGAATTTCTTCAGCCCCGGAAGCCAATTCTTGACCTGGTCCTTCGCCTCTTCAAAGCTCTTCTGTTGGGGGGCACGCTTCTCGGTAACCTCCAGTAGGCAGAAGCCCTCGGTCGTTCGTATCGGATCACTGACCTTCCCGATTTCGGCCGCGAACGCCGCTTTGTCGAACTCGTCGCCCAGCCGGGCCTGACGGGCACGGATTAGGCCCATTTCGCCACCCTTCGGCGCCCATCTATCCTCGGACGCTTCCTTGGCCACAACCTCAAACGCCTCGCCATTCTTGAGTCGCTCGCCCAGTTTCAACAGCCGTCCCTTGGCCTTGTCCACGTCGTCGTCGGAAGCACCCTCTGCGACCTTGACCGTGATGATTCTCGCTCCAACCATCTCCGGGGCGCCGAACTTGGCTTTGTTCTTGTCATACCACTCGCGCATCTCTTCCTCGGTCGGCTCCGCGATCTTTGAGTAAACCTCCCGCTCGATGTACTTCTCTCTCAGAATGGTGTCAGCCATCTCCTTCCGCAGCACATCGTCGCTAACGCCCTCGCGGCCAGATGCCTTTAGGAACTTCTCTTTCCCCCCATACATCTTGAAGACCTGATCGAATTTCTCGTCTATCTCCTTGTCTGTGACCTCAAAGCCGCTTGCTGTCGCCTCAACCTGCATCTGCTTTGCCACCAGAAGCTTCCTTATCGTGTCCTTTCTCTGCTGCTCCTTCTGCTCTGGCGTGAGCTCGAACGGCTTCCCGCCCGACATCATCATGCTATACTTGCGATTCTTGGCCAAAATCTCCTCAATCTCACCTTGGGTAACCACAAGGTCCCCACTGGTCGCAATCACTTTCTCCGCGTCAGCATCTTTCGGGATGTCCCTGGCCATCTCCGCATCCCCGGGCGCCGGAGCTGGGGCCTCCTGCGAGGGCGACTTTGCCCCTTCGTCGCAGCCAACTGCCACGATCAGCAAGACCATCAAGGCCAAAAACAGCAAAACCGCTGTGATTCTCATACATCGTCCTCCCATAAAAGCCCTTCCATTGGGGCTGATTACGCCCGGGCGCTCCGGGCAAAAAACACGATTTGATTTTGCCTTCTACTACAGTTGCTGATTATGTCAAGCCGCGCCGGCGCGGTCAAGGCGAAGCGTTCAAAAGCCCCAGCAGGCAAACACGCAAAAAGCAAGTGAGCAAGCCCTCTTGTTTAGGGATGCGGATTCTGCCCGCCTCTTCAACCGATCTATGAATCGACTCGTGTTTGACATCTACCTCTGACTTCAGGAGTTGGCAAAGGGGGGTGGGTCAATTTTTGACCCACCCCAAAGCTGTGCTATTTAGCCTATCTGCCGGTGCCGTTCTTTCCTAGGTGGGTCAATTTTTGACCCACCTTAGGGGCCGAAATCCATATCTGAATCTGCACACTCAAATGAGGTCTTCGCCCCAAATAGGCTTCACAGAGCCGTTCGAGGCGCGCTCATCGCAG